>Ga0315288_10000058_pt1 | contig 111100 bp, 97 predicted proteins | sample YL17G11_20_MG_FD_203454 | JGI IMG/M metagenome (GOLD analysis project Ga0315288, IMG submission 203454) | Sediment microbial communities from Yellowstone Lake, YNP, Wyoming, USA - YL17G11_20 | ecosystem: Environmental > Aquatic > Freshwater > Lake > Sediment | place: USA: Wyoming | collected... | reverse complement strand
CGGCGTGGCCTACGACGTCTACGCCATCCGCTAGGCCTGACCCGCGGCGCCTCGATATCCCGGACGGCAGCCAGCTGCCGCTCTGCGGCCGAGCGGTCTCAGAGCCCAGTAGGCTGGCCCTTTTCGAGAATGTCCGGGTCATCGTCGCGGCCAAACTCACCCCGTCTGTAACGTCGGTTGCCGCGATTCGTCTTACCGTATGAAATGGGAAATTCCTCTCGCATGCCGACCTTCCTCGCGCTGCTCACATGGCCGAGGCATCACATCCGGTGGAAGATCATCCTTCCCTACGTCTTCCTATCGGCGCTCCTGGCCATCATTGCCACCTATATGGTGACCCGCCTCGTCACCAGCTCTCTGAATGACCGGTTTGACAACCAGCTTGTGGAAGCCGGCCGCGTCACGGCCGACGACGTCGTTCGAAAGGAGCGAGAGCATCTGGAGACAGTCCGCGCTGTCTCCTTCACCGAGGGGATTGTGGAATCGATCCGGCAGAAGGACCAGGCGAGGCTCAAGAGTCTCGTAGAGCCGCTCGCCGGCAATGTGGCAATCGAACGACTGGAGATACTGGACGCTCAAGGCCAGCGACTAGAGGCGCTGTCTCTTGCCAACAGGGAAGAGCTGCGCTACGAGGAGATCGCCGACATCGACCAGCCGGCCGGCTGGTCGATGGTTGCGCGCGTGCTTGAAGACGAGAGCGATGTTCTGGGCGACAAGTACGCGCAGATCGTGGAGACCAGCGAAGGCTTCGTCCTCTACTCGGCGGGGCCAATCTTCGACCAGGGCGAAGTTGTGGGCGTAGTGCTGGTCGGGACCACCCTCGATTCGTTTGTCAAGCAGGTCAAGGCGAAGGCGCTGGCCGACGTTACAGTCTATGATTTCGGCGGCAACCCTCTGTTCTCGACTTTCGCCCAGCCCGGCGACGCCTCCAACGACGAGGCGCGATTAGACGTCAGTGGCGCCGTGCTGGACGATGCGATCCGCGGAACCAGCGCCGTGCGCGAGCACCGTACCCTCTGGGGACGCGACTACGACCTGCTCTACGGGCAACTGAAGGTCAGAGACCAGGTCGTGGGCCTGTACAGCGTCGGTCTTTCCACCGATTTCATCTTCAGTGCGGGAGCACTGACTCGTGTGCAGATGGCCCTGCTCTTTGGGACTGGGATGGCTGCCGTTCTCGCCATCGGGTTCTTGCTGGCTCACCTGCTGACGCAGCCGCTTCTTCGGCTTGTCCGCACTGCGCGTCGTGTGACGGCGGGCGACCTCACCGCGCGCAGTGAAGTGAGGTCTGGCGACGAGATCGGTATCCTGGCTTCTTCCCTTGACGAGATGACGGAAAAGCTGCAGCGCCAGCACTTCGCGGCGGTTAGGGCACTGGCCTCGGCAATCGATGCCAGGGATCCCTACACGCGGGGGCACTCAGCACGCGTCGGGCAGCTTGCCGTCATGCTCGGCCGGCACTTGGGTCTGCGTGAGAAGACCCTCGCCCGGATCGAAATCGGTGGATACCTGCACGACATCGGGAAGATCGGCATCAGGGACGCCATCCTGATGAAGACGGACGAACTGACGGCCGAAGAGCGTACTGCCATCAAGGAGCATACGGGTATTGGCCTGGACACCTGGAACCAGTGGAACTTGTAGGCGCGATCCTCGATTTCGTCCAGAATCATCATGAGCGCCTGGATGGTAGCGGTTACCCCCGCGGCCTGAAGGACAAGCAGGTGTCCATGATCGCCCGGATCGCCGCCGTCGCTGATATGTACGATGCTCTCACCAGCAACCGGCCCTATCGCCGTTCGGCGGCGCCCGAGGATGCGGTGACCGTCCTCCGCTCCCAGGCCGGGGCGCTGCTGGACGCACGGGTTGTGGAGGCGCTGGCGTCGGTCCTGCCTGAGTGGGAGCAGCGTCGGCTGACTGAGCGCAACCTCGAGGGCCTCACCTTTCCCGAATTCGAGCACGCACAGGTCTCGCTGTAGGTGGACTTGAGGCGTGTGGCTTACTCTTCGCCTCAGCGTCACCGCCGCCCTTGTCGTGGTGGCGTCGTTCTTGCTGGTGGCCCTTGCGTCCACTTGCGCCCTTGTTCGTGCCCAAGTGAAGACCGTGGATGCCGACCTGGCTTCAGTGATTCGAGCGGACTACTCGGCGGACCCGCGCGGGGCGACGCTCGCGCCCCTGACTGAGGGAATCATGGATGTCGCCCGTCGGGACGAGAGCAGGCTTCAGGAGACAATCCCGGGGATCGAGATCGTCCCGGTCTCCCATCAGCCGGCGTCTACGGTCGCCCAAGGCGGCGCCGAACCCGCGACACCCGCTACGGGCCCAGTGCAGGCGTCCCCTACACCTGAAGCGAATGCGGGGGAGCCAACGCCTCCGCTGGCCCCGGGTGCGTCGCCAGGATGGAGCGCCCCGGAGCTACCTCCGGAGCGCCCGCCGGACACCCCACCAGCAGCAAGCCCGATTGAGACACCCCTGCTCACGCCGGCACCGACCTCCCCACCCACGTCCGCCGCGAGCCCGGGCGCCACGCTAACATCAACTCCGACGCTCACGCCGGTGCCCACGCTGAGCCCGACGGGGACGCCCTCACCGACGCCAACGCGAATGCACGATCGGTAGTCCATGACAAGAGCGGCCCAGAAACGAACTGGTTCTCGGCATTCGAGCGTACGCAAGTCTCGGTGTAGGTGGACTCAAGGCGTGTGGCCCTCGCTTCGCCTTATCGTCACCGCCGCCCTGGCTGCGGCGGCATCACTCTTGCTGGTGGCCGTCGCGTCCACTCTTGCCCTCGTTCGGGCCGACGTAGAACGCTTGGACTCCGACCTGGCTTCGGTCATACGAGCAGATTACTCCGCCGACCCGGTCGGAACAAACCTGGCGCCGCTTCGACAGGAGATCGTCGATGTCGCCCGTCGGGACGAGAGCAGGCTTCAGGAGACGACCTCTGAGCAGGAGTTCGTGCCGGTCTATCGTCAGCCGGGCTCGACAGCCGCCGGCTACGGCGGCCAGCAGGCGCCGCCCGGCGGTTCCACCCCGACGCCTCCGACGGCGGCGCCAGGCGCCAGCGGGACAGCGCACCTTCAACCATCGGGAGCTTCGCCAGGTTGGAGTCCACCCGAGCTGTCACCGACCCGACCGCCAGGCACGCAGGCTCCCGCAAGCCCGACCGTCAGCCCTTGGCCCGGACCTTGGCCCGCGCCGACGCTAACCACCACACCGGCACCCTCGCCGGGCCCCGACGACACGCGCACACCGACACCAGCGCCAACGCTCACACCGGCACCCACATCGACCGCGACCGGCACAGCCACCGCGACGCCAGCGCCAACCGCTGCGCCAACGGCCTGGCCGACGCTGACGCCCTCACCTGCGCCTACGCTCACGCCGACACCCTCGCCCACCGAAACGCCGACGCCGCCACCGCCGCTGACACCGACGCCGACACCGACACCATTGCCCCAGGGTTATCTGACGTTCTACCTCCACAATAACCCTACTCCACCGACGGGAGACACGGCCTCCCAGCCTGTTCTCCCAATGGACCTCACTATCTCGAGTGCGGACAGTCTCTACAACTACGACACCGACCGCGACGCTTTCCCTGGGCTGCTAATCGCCAAAGGGGGCGGCGGCGCGGACGAAGCCGACCCGACGAAATACCAGGCCTGGCGCACGCCAGCGCTCCCCGCAGATCTGATAGTTCAGGGTGACCTGACTCTCAAGCTCTGGAGCGGCATGAAGGACTTCGAGGGGAACAACCGCGGAGCGATCACCGTGTATCTGCGAGACTTCGATGGATCGGGCTACGTCGAGGTGGGTAGCAGCACACTGACTGACGCGCCGTGGCAGGGCGGCAGTCCATCGTGGATGCTGAAGACGCTGACCTTCTCAGCCGGACCGTACCTGGTGGCCGCTGGACACAGCCTCGAACTCAAAATCATCGTCCAGGACTCGTCTGACGACGACATGTGGTTTGCCTACGACACTAGCCCCAGTAAATCCAGGGGGGTCGTACCGTCACTATCCTGAAGTCTAGGACCAGGGACCGCCCCTAGGTGTCTTCCTGGCTCACCCAGCCTCTGAAGATGTAGTCTTATCTAGGCCTGGACCGCGGCGGTCTCGATATCCTGGGCGGCCGCGTCGATCTCCCGAGCGGCAGCTAGCTGGCGTTCCATCGCCCGGACGAAGGCGTCAACCATCTCGGGGTCGAACTGAGTGCCGGAGCAGCGCTGCAACTCGGCCAGACCTTCCTCCAGCGTGCGCCCCTTGCGGTAGGGCCGGTCGAGGACCATCGCCGAGAAGGCGTCGGCCACGGCCATGAGGCGTCCCAGGATAGGTATCTCCTCGCCCCTCAGGCCACGGACATAGCCGCTGCCGTCGAATCGCTCGTGGTGGTGGAGGACGGCGGCGCGCACGTCGGCCACGTTGGGCAGGTCGACAAGGAGATAGTCGGCGATAACCACGTGTTGCTTGATGATCTCATACTCTTCGTCAGTCAGGGCGTCGGGCTTACGGAGGATGCGGTCGGGGATGCAGATCTTGCCGACGTCGTGCAGGAGGCCCGCGATGCGTAGGGTGCGGCGGACATCCTCGGAGTAGCCCAGTTCCGCGGCCAGCAGTAGGGCGTAGTCGGTCACGTTTTCGGTGTGGGCGCGGGTGTAGTGGTCCTTGTTATCCACCGAGGCGACCAGGCTTTCCAGCAGCCCAAAAGTGCCCTGGCGGCCGAGCTCACCGCGCTCGCTTTCGACCTGAGAGCGGCTGACTATCTTGCCACCCAGGAGTTTCGACTCGTAGAGGTTGGCGTCGGCGGCAGCCAGCAACTCATGGCGGCTGTCGCCGTGGTCGGGGTAGGAAGCGAGGCCATAGCTCATGCGCACTGGGACGGGCTCGCCGTCGTGGAACTGGATGCCCTGGCCGGCAGCCCACACTTGGAGGGACTGGGCGAAGGCCAGCGCCTCCTGGCCGTCGGCCCCGGGCAGCAGGGCGACGAACTCGTCGCCACCGAACCGGGCCGCCAAGGCCTCGCCCTTGCAGGCCGAGGCCAGGTGGGCTGCCACCATCTTGAGCACGCGATCTCCCGTCGAATGGCCATACGTATCGTTCAACATCCTGAAATTGTCGATGTCCATCAAGACGATGGAGAAGGGTCGCTCCTGGCGGACGCAGTCTGGCAGGCTGCGCTCCAACTCGCTTTGGACGAAGCGGTGGTTGTAGAGACCGGTCACGAAGTCGCGGTCCGCCTGATCGCGGGCCTCTTCGTACTGGTGAGCCCGCTCGAGGGCCACCCCGATCTCGATGCCCAAGGTGCGGAGAAGATCGAGGTCGCCTGTGGTGGGCGAAGGTCGTCCGCTGAGGCTCAGCTCAGCCACGGCGCGGTTGTTTCGTCCGCCAGCCAGGGCGATGTAGAGAGTGCCCGGCCCGCTCAGGCAGCTGGCTTCTGCACTTTGGGTCAGCCCCTGCCCATCGCCGTCGTCGCGGAAAACGATGGGCGTAGCATTGCGGGCGGCCATCTTCACCCGATCGCCGCGGGCGGAGAGGGGCAGGTGCCAGGTCTGCTTGCCCCTCCCATCGCGCGAGTCGTCCCAGAGGCGTGCGCGGGAACCGTTCAGGCGCCAGATGTTAACCTGCTTGGCACCCGCCCACTCCGAGATGAGGAGCCGCGCCAGGGCGAGCACGTCCTTGGTGTGGAGCTGCTGGCTAAGGGAAGAGGCCGCCCGATGAAGCAGACCCAGCTGTTGATGGTGTCGCGCCAATTCGTCGGCGCGTGCTCGCAGAGCGCGGTTGAGGGAGGCATTCTCGTAGATGGAAAGCACCTGACGAACCACGACGAGGACGAAGGTTAGAGTGGCTCCGCCGATGACCAGGTAGTGAAAGCCCGCGGGCTTGTTTTCCAACTGGCTGCCCACCAAGAGGGCCGCCATCGGAGTGGCCACGGCGTAAGGGATGAGGGATCGCAGGGGGGATGCCCCTCGTTCAATCGCGCTGCCTTCATCGCCGACTGGCTTGGCCAAGACAAAGGTCACCAGGGCGGCATAGGCGATGAGGTTGTAGCTCACCACCCAGCCGATGTCCAAATAGTCGCCGGTGGCGTAGCCGCTCACGTCTGCCGCATAGACGTACAGGCTGTCCGCAACGGCCATGACCGCGAAGCCCACGGCCAGCAGGGCTAGCGCCGGGTTCTGATAGTGGGGCCCAGGCCGGGCGATAAGTACCAGCACAGCAAAAAGGAGCCCCAGGTCGGCTATGGGGTAAGTGATGTTCACTGCAGCACCCAGCAGGGACTGGCCCGAGGAGGAGGCGATCAACTCCCCGATGATGAAGTAGCAGCTGAAAGTAGTGAGAACCACAATGGCGATAAGCATATCCAGAGCCAGCTTGAGCCGCCGCACGCCACCCGCAGGAGCATGGGCGAAAAGAAGGAGGCCGGCGAAGGCGAAGGGATAGGCTGCAAGGTAAGCAGCGTCGGCCAGCGACGGATAGGGAACCTCCATGTTCAGCGCGAGCTCGCAGAAGCTCCAGGTGGCATCGCCGACGAGGGTCGACAGGGCGAACAGGCCAAGGAAACGCCAGGCCCACCGCGTGCGGGCTTCGTGGCAGTGCTGGCCCACCAGAAAGAGAAGGACAGTAGCCGTAGCGGGGGCGATGAGGTAGGCAGTATCGCCGAACCAGAGAAGGGCTCCCTCGCCCCCCGGCTTGACGACGACCCACCACACGTAAAGGACCTGGAAGACGACGATACCCGACGCTGTCAGCCAGATCCACGCCGGCAAGCTTAGCAGAGCGGTGCGGCTGTTGTTGACAGCCCTAGCAAGGCTCACGGGTTTCTCCTGTTGCTGTCGATAGGCCCAGAGCGCTTCCCGGCGGCTCGGCGTTCTTCCCTCCACAAGATGGGACGAGTGACATAACCCGCCGTTACACGCCTCGGTGCTGTGCAAGGTAAACGCCCCGTCAAGATTCGACCCAGACGGGGCGTCGGTACGGCGCTGCTTCGTCTTATGTCGAGAGGATGTGCACCGCCAGGGCGGCGGCCTCGCCGCGGATCATGCCGCCACCGTTCTCGCACATGCCCAGCCTGGCACCGGCCACCTGGCGGTCGCCGCACTCGCCCCGCAGCTGCCAGAACATCTCGCAGACCTGGGCCACACCAGTAGCGCCGATGGGGTGGCCCTTGGAGATGAGTCCGCCGCTGGTGTTCACCGGCATCGGGCCCGTGAGCTCGGTGAAGCCGGTGTCGATGAGCTTGCCACCCTCGCCCGGCGCACAGAGGCCCAGTTCTTCGTAGAGCATGAGCTCGGCCGGCGCGGTGGCGTCGTGCAGCTCGACGACGTTCAGGTCGAGCGGAGAGACGCCGGCCATCTCGTAGGCCTGCCGCGATAGGCGCTCGCTGATGCCCGGCTCGTCGGGGCCGTGGTCCTGGCCAGCGCCGACCACCGACGCCCTAATTAGCACAGGCTTGCCGGTGTACCGGCGGGCCGTGTCGGCGGGGACGAGTACGGCCGCCGCCGCGCCGTCGCCGATGGGCGAGCACATGAGGCGGGTGAGAGGCTCCGCCACCAGCGGCGAGGCGAGGATTTGCTCCAGGCTGTAGCGCTCGCGGTACTGGGCGTGAGGGTTGAGGCTGCCGTGGAAGTGGTTCTTCACGGCCACACGAGCGAATTGCTCCTTGGTGATACCGTAGCGAGCCATGTGGTTGCGGGCGGCCATGGCGTAGAGGTCCATGAACATGCTGCGCTTCTCGCCCGCGCCCTCGCCGCCGTCGCCGCTCTCGCGCTTGGGAGCTGAAGCAGCGAGCGCCTGCATGAGCTGATGCATGGCCTCGACGTCCACGGCGGCGCCGATGGCCTGGAAGGAGCGCTTCTTGTCTTCGTGGTAGAGCTTCTCCATGCCCACCACCAGGGCCACGTCGTACATGCCGGAAGCCACGTAGAGCCAGGCCAGGTGAAGGGCGGTGGAGGAGCTGGCGCAGGCGTTCTCGGTGTTGATTATCGGGATGCCGCCGATGCCCATATCGCGCAGGACGACCTGGCCGCGGATGCACTCCTGGCCCGTGATGAGGCCGGCTGCGGCGTTGCCCACGACCGCGGTCTCGATCGCCTTCTTCTCTACGCCCGCCGAGTCCAACGCGCCGTCCACCGCCTCGCGGGCCAGGTCCTTCAGGCCGCGCTCGAGGAACTTGCCGAATCGGGTCATGCCCACACCAACGATGGCCACGTCTCGCATGTCAGCCTGCCTTCCCGCTCGTCAACGGAACTCGGTGTCAGAATCACGATAGCTTAGGGGGTGCCCGTCCGCAACCATGGTAGGGGCGGTTCGCGAACCGCCCCTACAGGCGCGGGCCTCGACACTGAGGGTGCCTCACAACACGACGGCGCTGGCCGTGCCCACGACGGTCTTCGTGCCGTCATCCTTCTCGCACCAGACCTCCAGGTGGGCGCGCTGGCGGGCGCCCTCTGGAGTCAGCTCCTTGACCACAGCGCGGCAGGCAAGCGGCTCGTCGGGCCAGAGGACGTTCACCAGGTTCACCGCGATCCGGCCGCCGCAGTACCAGCCCTCACCGAAACGCCTGGTCATCAGCTCCGAGAGGAAGCAGACCGAGAGCGTGCCCTGCACGACGATGTCGGGGAAGCCCAGCTGGCGGGCCTGCTCGCGGTCGGTGTGGTAGTTCTTCGAGGGGCCGGAGAACTTCTGCGACATCTCGACGGTGACGGTCTTGATCAGCGGCGTGAGCTCTTCGATGAACGGCCCGGCGCCGACTTCGGACCTCCGGGCGGGTTTCTTCTCCCGCTCCTTGTCCACCGGCGTCCCTTCTGCCGATTCGTCCATCAGGAAGCTCTGGTGGGTGTGCCCGCGCACGAGCAGTCGGCCGTCGGGCCCGAAGCAGGTGACTTCGTTCACCACGTAGTCCCGGCCCCGCTTGACGTAGCGATCGGAGATCAGGGAGCGAGTGGTGACGCGGTCGCCGACCATGATGGGGTGGAAGAGCTCCCACTCCTGCTTGGCGTGGAGGTTGCCGAAGATGTTCTTGAGGTACCAGCCGCCGTAGCGGTAGACCTCGGAGTGGAGGATGAGGGCGGGCGCCACCGGCCCGCCGAAAGGCGACGGGCCGAAGTGCCAAGGGTTGCGGTCGCCGGTGGATTCGGCGTAGTGCTGAACGAGCTCGGAATCGACGGTGAGCTCGTGGGCGCCGTAGTCGCGGCCCACGAAGATCTCGGGCTCAGAGAGGGTGGCCATGGCGTGCCTCCGAAGGAAACGATTGTCATTCGCGCGGGAGGAATGTTAGCCGCTGGCGGCCGGGGTTGGCAAGCGAGGCCGCCGCCGGCTGCAGGGACGGGCGCCTAGCTGTCCGCCGCTGTTGACAAGTGAAGCGACCGGTGCTATGTTAGTGGCTACTCACTAGCGCCCAGGGTTCTCTTCTGGAGGGAGGGTCATGGTCGAGATCGCGCAGGACAAGCCGTATCGAGAGCTGATGCAGACCTTCGCCCGACACCCCATTAGCTGCTACGAGAGCGATACCTTCATCGAGATCCTCAAGTTCTACTACGAGCCCGAGGAGGCCCATCTCGCCGCCCACATGGGCTGGGACCTCGAACCGGAGGAGAATATCGCCAAGCGGGCAGGAGTGGGCCTGGACGACGCCGCCCGCCTGCTCACCCGCATGGCATCCAAGTTCTTCGTGCGCGGCATCAAGCGGCCGGACGGGGTGCGGGTGTTCCGTCTGCCGTTCATCCTGCCGGGCCTGTTCGAGATGCCCTTTGTGGTGCGCCAGCCATCGCCGGAACTGGATCGCCTGGGCGACTTGTGGGAGAAGTACTTCGAAGAGGGCTGGGGCCGCGAGTTCAACAGCGGCCCGATTCAGCTTGCCCGCGCGCTGCCGTCCATCAACGCGCCCAAGGAGCAGGTGATGCCCTATGAGGACGCGGTAGAGGTGGTGAAGCAGGCTTCTTTCGCCACCATCAACCCCTGCCAGTGCCGCCAGGTGAAACGAGGCTGCGGCGACCCCATGGACGTCTGCATCCTGTTGGGCATGGGTTTCTACGGTGGTAACGTGCCCGGCCAGGCGGTGCTGGACCCGGCGCAAATGGTGAGCAAGCCACGGAGCCGGATCGCTCCGCTGGATGAGGTGGTGGAAGTGCTCAAGCGGTCGGAGGAGGCGGGCCTCGTCCACATTACCATGAACGTTCAGGGCGACCCCTGGCTCATCTGCAATTGCTGTCGCCACGCCTGCCACGCCCTACGCGGCATCACTGAGCTCGATATTCCTCACGCCGTGGCGCCTTCCAGCTACTGGTGCACGGTGGACGAAGACTTGTGCACGGGCTGTTGGGCCTGCATCGACCGCTGTCCGGTAAGCGCCATCGAGATGAAGGACAGCACGGTGGTGGAAGTCGACATCGAGCTCTGTCTGGGCTGCGGTGTCTGCACCTCCATCTGCTCGCCGGAGGCCCTGCGCTTGGAAAAGCGAGACCCTGACCGTGTCTTCACACCCCTGACCAGCGAGCACGATCTGTTCGTGATGCGTGGCGCGGCCAAGAACAAGCCCTACCCCGTGCACCCACACTAGCCCATATAGGATTCGCCGTGGTTCTGCCTGACGAGGCCCGCCGGAGTGTCGTTTCTTACCTGGTGCACCAGGGCAGCAAGGATGCGCCGGCCATTGTGGCTGTTATCGAGAGGGAGCGGCGGCGCCTCACGAGTCTGCTAGCAACCGTCTCCCAGGAGCAGGCCGAGTTCGTGCCCTCCCCCGGTCAGTGGTCGATCCGAGATGTGGTCCGGCACGTGGCGGGAACTGAGAGAGGCGCAGCGCGCATCATCGCCGAATTGGCCAGCGCGATCGCACCCGCGGAACCGGCCGATGTCGCGGGCCAATCGCTGGCTGAGCTGCGCGAGGAGTTGAGGGAAGCGCGCGCACAACTGCTCCAGGTGGTAGAAGGGCTCGGAGAGGATGCCAGGCTAGAGGCCAAACACGACCACCCCTTCTTCGGCTCGCTCAGCTGGAAGGAGTGGTTGGCCTTTCAGCGGGTGCACGACGGAGACCACATCCAGCAGATCGAGGCCATCCAACGCTCGCCTCTCTACCCGAGGGCGTAGCTCCGCCGCAGCGCCGTGTTGCGACCGGCGCCGGTTCGGCTATAATGGGATGCGGCGTCGGCCAAATCGCTTAGGCGGCTGTCCGGCGCGGGCCGAAGTGGCGGAATCGGTAGACGCGACAGTCTCAAAAACTGTTGGGGGGCAACCCCCGTGCCGGTTCGAGTCCGGCCTTCGGCACCAGCGATAGGCGCGGAGCGGGGGGTGGTAAGGCCGACCTCCCGCCCCTTTTGTTGCGTCTGCTTGGCAGGCAAGTCCTGGTGCCGAGTAGTGTAATGGTAGCACGAGGGACTTTGGATCCCTTGGTCCAGGTTCGAGTCCTGGCTCGGCAACCACGCGTGATGAGCGCTCCCCGGTAGCTCAATGGTAGAGCGGGCGGCTGTTAACCGCTAGGTTGTAGGTTCGAATCCTGCCCGGGGAGCCAGTTTGTTGGCTCAGAGCGTGAGCGGCTTTCGGCCATTTCTGTCAGTGGAGCGCGATCGCGGCGAAGGACGCATCGATGCCCCCTCCTTCTCAGCCACGGTGTTGAGTCCTGATCTCACAGGGCATGACCGACAGAAGCCTCGAGCGCGCTCAATGCGGCCGCTCGGTGCCCGTTACCGAGAGTCTAGATCAAGTGCGAGGCTGTTGACGCACCAGCGCTGGCCACCGGCTTCTCGGGGTCCGTCGTCGAACACATGGCCCAAGTGCGAGTGGCAGCGCGCGCAGCGGACTTCCGTGCGAACCATCCCGTGCGCTGTGTCTTCCAAGAGCTCGACTGCGTCCGGCGCAACCGCCTCCGTGAAGCTTGGCCAGCCGCTGTTTGAGTGATATTTCGTCCGGCTGTCAAAGAGGAGGTTGCCACAGGCGCCACAGCGGTACAGACCATCATCCTCGGTATCGACGTATTGGCCTGAAAATGCGCGTTCCGTCCCTGCCTGGCGCAGCACCTCGTACCGCTCCGGGCTCAACCGCCGGCGCCATTCTTCATCCGTTGTCGGCACTTCCTTGAGCCCCAGGTCGCTTTTCGATTCCGCCGCTATCTCGCAGCTTACGCCCGTGCCCTTCAGTCCGCAGTAACCGTTGGGCACCTTGTGAAGGTACTGCTGGTGATAGTCCTCAGCGTAGTGGAACGGCCCGGCAGGCTCGATCTCAGTCGTGACTGGACTGAAGCCCGCTGCCTTGAGAGCCTCATCGTACTTGTCTTTCGCCGTCTCGGCCGCGTGTCGTTGCTCGTCGCCCGTGTAGTAGATCGCTGAGCGGTACTGAGTGCCGGTATCGGCCCCTTGACGCATGCCCTGTGTTGGGTCGTGCTCTTCGAAGAACGTCTTCATCAGCGCCTCGTACGAGACTTGTTTCGGGTCGAAGACCACAAGCACGGCCTCGGCGTGTCCCGTTCGGCCCGAGCAGACCTCCTGGTAGGTCGGGTTCGCCGTGAAGCCGCCCGTGTAGCCCACAGCTGTGGTGTAAACCCCCGGCGTCCGCCAGAACAGCCTTTCAGCGCCCCAGAAGCATCCGAGCGCGAACATCGCCGTCTGAAGCCCGTCCGGGAACGGCGGCTGGATCGGCGTGCCCAGCACGGCGTGTCGCTCCGGTACGGCGAACGCCGGTTGCTGCCGGCCGGGCAGCGCTTCCGCGGGCGCTATCATTTTGGGCTGGCGCGTGAAGAGCACGTTCAATACCTCCGAATAGTAGGATCGCCGTCGAGTGAGTCGCGGTCAACCATCCGACATGTCTTCTCTGCAGATACGCGGTAATGCATCCGCCGGATCCCCCTCACATTGCTCTTCGACATCGACTCACTCTCCCCAGCGCCAGGATACGGTGTGGACGGCGCTGCGGATCTGATTTATTGCCCGCAGGACTCACCGAGCGCTTGGGGGCTTGAACATAGAACCGAGGTGAAGTACTCTCCGAAGTGATAGTGAAAGCTATCACTATGATTGTCGGCCCACCGTACCGACGGCTGAAGGCCCACTCGGGGTGGGAAAGGAAGCTCAGGTGGAATACGCACTGTTCACCCTCATGTGGCTTGCTGTAGCCCTTCTGGCCGCGTTGGGTGCGCGGATCGCTCTCGGCGTTCTCGCGGACTTAAGGGAAAAGTTGGGCAAGCGCTAAGCAGCCGATCATCATTTCAGATCCCTCCATCCCCGCTCGACCCACGGCCGGAGACCGTCGTCGCAAGCTCTCGGCACCCCACCGCTCCCCCAAGCGGCTATCCGAAAATCTCCCCCAAGGGCTTGAACATAAGATCGAGGTGAAGTATTCTCGCAGTGAATAGTGATGGCTTTCACGATGATGCCTAGCCGTGAGATCGTCCAATCTGCAGGACGACACGAATTTTCGGCAGACCCCGCACTCGAAGGCGCTACCACTCCTCTTCTCGATCCCTCCCTGACGATTGCCCCAGGAGGTTGGTGATCCATGCAAAGGCTGACAAGAAGGCATTTCCTCTCGCTGTCGGCGGTCGGCGCGGCCGGCACCGGCCTACTGGCGAGTGGCCTGATTCCCGCCCACACAGTACATGCCATGCAACTCCGAAAGAAGATCGGTGAAAGCTACACGATCTGTCCTTACTGCTCCTGCGGATGCGGCCTTGTCATCGCCACAGATGAGGAAGGCCACATAACAAACTCCGAGGGCGACCCAGACAACATCGTCAACCGCGGTGCCCTTGACCCGAAATCTGTCGCCATACGGCAGCTCTCCAACAGCCCCCTTCGCCTCCACAATGTTAAGTATCGGGCCCGCGGCTCCAGCGTCTGGGAGGAGAAGTCGTGGGACTGGGCGGTGAACGAGATCGCCCAACGGATCAAAAAGACGCGCGACGACAACTGGGTGGCGAGCGTCAAGGTCAACGACAACGACGTTCCGGTCAACCGCACAGAGGCGGTAGCTTGGCTGGGCGGCGCTGCGAACAACAACGAGGAGGGCTACCTCTCGGCCAAGCTGGCGCGAGCTCTGGGGGTCGTCTACCTGGAGCACCAAGCCCGTATATGACACTCCCCCTCGGTGGCCGGTCTCGGCCCCACAGGCGGTCGCGGTGCGATGACCAATGACTGGGTTGACGTCAAGAACACAGACTGCGTCCTGGTTATCGGCGCCAACCCGGCAGAGAACCACCCCATTTCCATGCGCTGGGTCAACGAGGCGCGGGAGAAGAACGGCGCCAAGCTGATCGTCGTCGACCCCCGTTCGACGCGCACCGCCGCCACAGCCGATTTCTACGCCTCCCTCCGATCGGGCACAGACATCGTCTTTTTGGGAGCGCTGATCAATTACACCCTCCAGAACAAGTTCTTCAACGAGGATTACATCCGGTTCTATACGAACGCCCTGACCCTGGTCAACCCCGACTTCAAGGGTCCCACTGACCTGGACGGCCTCTTTTCCGGCTATGACGCCGACAAGAGAGCCTACGACACCAAGAGCTGGCAGTACCAGACGGAAAGAATTGGTGAGGTCTCGGTGCCGAAGCAGGCGGCGAGCCTGGACGACCCCAACTGCGTGTTCGCGCACCTCAAGAAGCACTACACTCGCTATACTCCGGCGGTCGTGGAGAAGATATGCGGGACGCCTCAGGCGGACTTCCTCAAGGTAGCGGAGATGTTCTGCGCCGGCACCTCAGCGCCCGATAAGACGGGCACCGTTTTCTACGCCATGGGACAGACGCAGCACACCGTAGGCACCCAGAACGTGCGGTCGCTGGCCGTCCTGCAGCTCCTGCTGGGCAACATCGGTATGCCCGGCGGCGGCATTATGGCCCTCCGCGGCGAGTCCAACGTCCAGGGCTCCACGGATGTGGGCTTGCTGTTCGACAAGCTCCCCGGCTATCTAGGCGCGCCGAATGACAAGGAGCCGGACTTCGAAACCCACTCGAAGCGCTACAGCAAGACCAGCTACTGGGTCAATGGACCAGCGTTTTTCAAGTCCCTGATGAAGGCCTGGTACGGCGACGCCGCGAACGCTGACAACGACTATGCCTATCATTACCTTCCCAAGAGCAGCGGCGACTGCTCCTGGATCAGCCTGTTCGAGGCCATGTATGCCGGCAAGATAAAAGGGCTCTTTTGCATGGGCCAGAACCCAGCAGTAGGCGGCCCCAATGCCCGCTTCGAACGAAAGGCGCTGGAGAACCTCGACTGGCTGGTCGTCCTGGACCTGTTCGAAACCGAGACCGCCTGCTTCTGGCGCGGCCCCGAAGCCGACACAGCCACCATCAACACTGAAGTCTTCATGCTCCCTGCCGTCGATGCGGTGGAGAAGGCCGGCAGCATCGCCACGAGCGGCCGCCGGTTGCAGTGGCGCCCCCAGGCAGCCGCGGCACCCGGCGAGGCTAAGGCTGACCTGAGCATCCTCACGCTCCTCGCCAATGCTCTCAAGGAGGCCTACAAGACCTCAACCGACGCCAAAGACCGCCCGATACTCGACGTTGTCTGGAACTACGGCGACCCGCCCGACGTGGAGTTGGTGGCGCGCGAGATCAATGGTTACGCCCTCGACGATGTGAAAGACTCCACCGGCAAGGTGCTGGTAAAGAAGGGTGACACGCTGGACGCCTTCGCCAAGATCGCCAGCGCCGCCGACCCGGCAACGATTGCCTGCGGCTGCTGGATATACACCGGCTACTTCTATCCCACAGATGACGGCACAGGCACTCAGATGCCGGCCGTAAAGCGGCGTGGGCAGAAGGACCCCGGCGAGATGGGAGTCTACCCGTATTGGGGGTGGACCTGGCCCGCCAACCGGCGCATCCTCTACAACCGCGCATCCGCCAGGCCGGACGGCACCCCGTGGGCGGAGAACAAGAAGTTCATCTGGTGGGACGCCGCCGCCGACTCAGGGGCTAAGGACGCCCAAGGCAACCCAGTCCTCGGCAAATGGGTCGGGTATGATGTGCCCGACTTCCCGGCGACGAAGGCGCCGACGGCAAAGGCCGACCCAGCGAAGACCGGCCTGGGCGCTCATTCGGGCACCGACGCGTTCATCATGCAATCCGACGGCAAGGGCTGGCTCTTCGCCATCTCCGGCTGCAAAGAAGGGCCACTCCCGGAGCACTACGAGCCTCTCGAATCGCCGGTCAAGAATCAGATGTCCGGCGTGCAGAACAACCCGGTGGTCAAGCTCTGGAGCACCGATGCCGACCAGGGCGTCGGCGACGGGATCGGTACGGCGGACAGGTTCCCCATAGTCTGCACGACCTACCGCGTGACCGAGATGTGGCAGACCGGCACCATGTCGCGCAACCTTCCCTGGCTAGCCGAATGCCAGCCCAACATGTTCGTTGAGATCAGCAAGGAGTTGGCGGAGGAGAAAGGGATCGAGAACGGCGCCCAGGTCATCGTGTCATCGGCGCGAGGCGAGATCCAGATGGTGGCCCTGGTGACCGCCCGCTGGAAGCCTTTCCAGATCAACGGCCAGAAGGTCCACGAGGTTGGGATGCCGTGGCACTACGGCTGGCAGGGGCTCGCCACCGGCGCCATCGCCAACGACCTGACGCCCCATGTGGGCGACGCCAATTCGATGATCCCAGAGTATAAGGCGTTCCTAGTAGACATCAGGAAGGCATAGCGATATGAGCCACTCGATACTCTTCGATGCCCACTTGTGCACGGGCTGCCGCGGCTGCCAGGTCGCCTGCAAACAATGGAACGATCTCGAGGCGACAGAAACGACGAACACCGGCAGCTACCAAAACCCCGCAAGGCTCTCTGACAAGACCTGGCTGATCATGAAGTACGACGAGGTAGAGCAGGATGGCAAGGCGCAATTCGTGTTTGGCAGGCGCGCCTGCATGCACTGTGAGCACCCCGCATGCGCCACGGCATGCCCCCTAGAAGCGCTGCACAAGACCGAGGAAGGGCCCGTTCTCTACCGCGCCGACCGCTGCTTCGGCTGTCGCTACTGTATGCTAGCCTGCCCCTTCGAGATCCCGACCTTTGAATGGGACCAGGGAATGTTTGCCGGCCCGTGGATCAGGAAATGCACCATGTGCGCTGACCGCCTGAGTGTTGGGAGAGAGCCGGCCTGCGTACAGACTTGCCCCACTGGCGCCCTGAAGCACGGGCAACGCGACGAACTCCTCGCCTACGCGCACCAGCGAATCCAGAAGTACCCGGACAGATACATTCAACATGTCTACGGCGAAACAGAAGTGGGCGGAACCTCCGTCCTCTACATCTCCCACGTGCCCTTCGAACAGCTGGGCCTGCCCGCGGACCTTCAGGAGGAGCCGATCTCTCACTACGCAGAGAACGCCATGTTCTCAACACCAATCGCAGCGGTTGGCCTGACCGTGGCGCTCACCGGCTTCTACTGGATAGTGCGACGCCGCCAAATAATGGCTGCAGCGAAGGCCAAGACAGGTTCCAAGGACTGAGGCCGTCCAAGGAGGCGTTCCGTGGCAACGAGTGCAAGCACCCGACGAGGAGTATCGATCAGGGACCCCGGCCGGCAACGTCCTTGGCTGGAGTTCACCGAACTGCCGCCCATTTCTCCAGCCCTGGTCATCCTTGCGCTTCTGGCCGCCCTCGCAGCAGGCATATTCGTAGTGCGCATCTTCACCGGCTGGGGGCTGGTCACTAACCTTAACGACAACTACGGATGGGGGCTCTGGAAGGGCTTCAACACTCTGGTCGGCATTGCACTGGGCGCCAGCGGGTTCACGACGGCTTTCGCCGTGTACATGCTAGGCAGAGAGAAGTTCCATCCCGTTGCGCGGATAGCAGTGCTCGTCGGCATACTTGGATACCTCTCGTCCGTGTTCTCGCTGCTCATCGACCTGGGACATCCAGATCGGATCGTGTTTCCCGTCGTGTTCTGGAACCCTGAATCGCCCCTATTCGAGGTCGCCTGGTGCGTCATGCTCTACCTCACCGTGATGATCCTTGAATTCAGCCCGGCCGTGCTCAACCGTTTGGGGCTAAAGAGCGCCGAAGGCATCGCCCACGGAGCCGTAATCCCTCTGGTCATAGGTGGCACAGTTCTATCGTGCCTGCATCAATCATCCCTGGGATCGCTCTTTCTCAACGTCCCTGACCAGCTCGATCCGCTATGGTACACGCCCCTGCTCCCCCTGTTCTTCCTCATGTCAGCCATCTACGTGGGCCCCGCCGTCGTCATCGCTGCCTCCACCCTGGCTTCCCGTGCTCTTGGCCGGGGGCTGGCGCCGGATATCCTCAGCAGCTTGGCTAAGGTCATCCCCTACCTCCTCGGCGTCTACCTCTTCGCCAAGATCCTGGAGTTGCTCATCGCAGGCGACTTCCACCTGCTGTTCGACGGCACCCGCGCCAGCGGCCTATTCTTCCTCGAGATGTCGGTCGGTGTCGTCTTCCCGATGCTAATGCTCCTTTCCGCACCGATCAGAGCGAATGCCGGTTGGCGGTTCCTGGCCAGCCTCATGGTCATCGCCGGCCTCATGCTCAATCGCGTGGACGTCAGCCTAATCTCCTGGGCCAGGCCCGCCGACGCCCTCTCCTACACGGTGCACCCGCTGGAATACGCCTTCACCATCGGTCTCTGGTCCGGCCTAGCCATCGTCTTCTACCTGGTCGCGCTGTACTTCCCTGTCTTCGGTGGGCACGGTCATGGCACTGCCTCGGATTAGAGGTGGCCACATGATTCACTCCTTCAAAGCGACTCACGGGGGCTGCCTTGGTCGTCAATAGTCGACCTGCTGGAGTCAAGAGAGTCATGATCAGCTACGGAGAGACCGCCGAGGCTCTGAAACAAGGCGGCAAGAGGTACCCCGAACTCGCCGATACCATCGACCTCTATTGCGCCCTGCTTAAGATACAGGAGCAAGCTCAAGTGCCGCCTCGCCGGTTGACGCTTACCGACGCCGAAGCCCGCGCCCGCCTTGACCAGGGGGAGTCGCTTATGGCTCCCGACGAACTGGAAGCCGACTCCGCAGCCCTTACCGAGCTGTGCTTCCGGATCGCCTTTGCCATCGCTGAGCGCCGCCGAGATCGAGTCAACGTTCTGGCCCGGATACACGCCTGGTTCTACAAGAGACAGAGAGAAACCGGCGTGGTGGCAGCCGACTACCTGCGGAACGGACATCTGCCCGCCGTTGACAAGGACATCGATCGCGGCCTTCTCGCCTTCGTCTTCAGCACAGGCCTACGCCCCTTCCTACGCGCGCGGGCCGAAGAACTGGCGCCTTTGGTCGACGATAGCGCCTGGTACCGGCGCCAGTGCCCCATCTGCGGCGGAGAGCCGGACATGGGGGCGTTGGGAAAGGACAACGGCCGTCGGCGGCTACTCTGTTCACGCTGCGACCACGAATGGACGTTCCGGCGCCTCGGCTGTCCGTTTTGCGGAGAGGAAGACCCGGACCACCTAGCCTACTATCCCACCGACGATAACATCTACCGCCTCAGTGTATGCGAGCAGTGTCACCGCTATCTCAAGACTATAGACCTGCGCGAGGTGGCCGGAGAGCGGTATCTGACCGCTGAACGCATCCTCACCGTAGGCATGGATGTCGCGGCAGAGGAAGCCGGCTATCAGGGGCCGTAATGGGGTATCCATCAAGCACCGAGTTTCCCTATCAGTCCTGGTTGGGCAGCAGCGTAATGCCCAGCCAGAAACGGATGACCACCGAGGCTCTCTGCACCATCGAAGTGAACGGGCAAAGTTGGGTCACCCTGCTCTGTTCCCCTCATGATCTAGATCACCTCGCGGTCGGTTTTCTCTTCGATGCCGGCGTTATCGAGAGCGCCACGGAAGTGCGGGACATCCGCGTTATCGGCGGCTCCAAGGAACTCGAGACGCTCGTGCAAGTGGACCTGCGGTCCCAGAAGGCGACTCTGCCCTCCAATGCAACCCTGACCAGCGGCTGCAGCGGCGGCGTCACCTTTTGCGACATCGCGGCGAAACGTTCACCAATCGTCTCCAATGTGAAGATCAGCCCCCAGCAGGTCTACGACGCCATGGCCCAGCTCATGCTGGCCCAAGCTCAACCCCACCACGAGGTGGGTGGCTTTCACAGCGCCGGTCTTAGCGACGGGCACTCCCTGCTCGTCGTCGCCCACGACGTCGGCCGCCACAACACGCTGGACAAGATCGCCGGCGTTGCGTTGTGGCACGGCATTCCCACCCGAGACCGGCTGCTGGTGGCCACCGGCCGCGTCTCCGCCGAGATGTTAGCGAAAGCGGCGCGCATGAAGGCGCCGATCATCATCTCTCGCAACTCTCCGACCGGGCTGGCGACTCGCCTAGCGCAGGAATGGGGCATAACGATCGCCGGCTACGTGCGCGGGGAAAAGATGCACGTCTACTCGGCTGAAGAACGCATCGCCCTGCCTCTGTCCTGCCCCTCTACCGTAAGCAGCGGTCGTCCTCAGCAAGTGCCAACCTAATCCGCGAGCTACTCCTGGAGTCCGCACATACGCCGAGGGCTACCTGATTTCGAGAAGCTCGACGTCGAAGATAAGCTGTGCGTTGGCCGGAATAACCGGCGGGTAGCCACCGGCGCCGTAGCCCAATGCAGGCGGGATGATCAGGCGACGCTTGCCGCCCACTTTCATCGTGGCAACACCCTCGTCCCAGCCCTTGATCACCTGGCCGGTGCCGATCACGAAAGAGAACGGCTGGCCGCCGTCCACGGAGCTGTCGAACTTGGTGCCGTCGGTCAGCCAGCCGGTATAGTGAACGACCACTGTCTGGCCGGTTTGGGGTGCGTTGCCGCTACCGACCTTGATGTCGATAATCTGAAGCCCGCTGGCGGTCGTCGTGGGCTGACCGGAAACGGACGGCGGGCCGCCAGCGGCCTGCGTGCCGATCGTCCCCGGCGTGCCGCTAGCCGCCCCGGTGGGGCTGGCCTCCTCGTTGTCACCACCGCAGGCGGTGGCCAACACTGCTATCACGCTCAGGCCGGCCGCAATTGCCAGAACGCGTCGGGCGCGTTTGCGCGTACGCGAGTTCATGCTTCCCTCCTGGGCTAGCCAAGCACCGCGGGTTTGGGTCATCGGCTTGGCGACAAGTCAACGCTGTCCATACTACCTATCGGTGGGAGAGGTGACAAGGGCCGGCGGAGGTCCCGCCCCGTTCGATGCGCCGAGCAACTGCTTGACACGACGCGCGGTCGGCGTATGATCGGTGCCCGAAGCGACCAGCAGCGACAGCGCCGTCGACGGCGGAACGGTAGTTGTCCCCAGCGTCCGAGGAGGACGAGCATGGTTAGGTTCAATGGCGTCAACCACCTGGCTATGGCCACGGGGGACATGGACACGACCATTCGCTTCTGGAGAGACCTGCTCGGGATGCGACTGGTCGCCGGCCTGGGACAGCCGGGCTACCGGCACTACTTCTTCCAGATCTCGGACTATGACCTGATCGCGTTCTTCGAGTGGCCCGGAGTGACGCCGGTCGCGCCAAAGGACCACGGCCGGCCGGTGCGAGGGCCGTACATCTTCGACCACGTGTCATTCGGCGTCGAGAGCGAGAACGACCTGTGGGATCTGAAGGACAAGCTGGAGGCTGCTGGGTTTCACGTCTCCGATGTAATAGACCACGGGTTCATTCATTCCATCTACACCTTCGACCCCAACGGGATACCAGTCGAGTTCAGCCACAACGTCGAGGGAGTCGACGTTCGCCACAACCCTTCCATGCAGGACTCGGCGCCCTCTCAGGTGACCCAGGAGGGCCCGGAACCTCAGCCGAGCAAGTGGCCGGAGGTCACACGGCCCACCCCCGAGACCCAGCGCACCGTCTACCCCGGAGCAGGAAGCGAGCTCTTTCACGGCAAGAAATAGTCCACGACATTTGAGGTTCCGACGGCATGTTCTGACCATCGCTGCGGCCCTGGCAGCTACGCTGCTCCTGGTGGCCTGCAGCAGTTCGGAGGAAGAGGAGTCTGCTACCAGCACGGAGACAACCGGCCCGCTGCCCTCTGCCAGCGCCGTCTCGGTGTCGCTGGCAACACCCACGCATGGGTTCCGCCCTAGCGTCGTTCTCTTGCATCACTCCGTCGGCGCCAACCTCATCGAACAGGGCGGCCTGCGCCAGCGTTTCACCGATCTGGGCTATCAGTTCTACGACCACGGCTACAACGACGATGGGTTGGTCCTGGCCGACGGCGCCCCAGCCGGTAGCAACTTCGACGTGCCCGACGACAACACCGACCCCGACGGACTCGCCGCCATCTTCGCCCAGGAGCTCCACGACCCGCCGGACAACACTCTCAGCTACCTGATGCAGTACGACGTCATCGCTTTCAAGTCCTGCTTCCCGGTCAGCAACATCCAGAGCGACGAACAGCTCGCCGGCTATGAGTCCCACTATCTTTCGATCCGGGACAGAATGGACCAGTATCCCAACAGGGCCTTCATTGTGATCTCGCCGCCCCCGGAGATACCCGCCGATAGCGACCCCGAGGCGGCGGCGCGGGCACGCCGGTTCGCGGACTGGCTGGACTCGGACGAATACCTGGGCGGCCACCCAAATGTCTTCACCTTCAACCTCTTCGACCTGCTGGCTGACCCGTCCACCAACATGCTTCGCGCCGAGTACCAGGCGGACGAGTACGATGCGCACCCCAACGAACAGGCCAACCAGACCATCGGCCCGCTCTTCGTCGATTTCGTCGACCAGTCCGTGAAGACCTACAGCGCTCAGTGACCCATGACCCTCTCTATCCGAGAAGCCACCCCCGCCGACAATGAGGCGCTCCTGGAGCTTGAGCGCAGCTCGCCGCTCGACCTAGGGGATGTTGAGCTCACCATGGACCGCAGCCCCGACTACTTTGCCTCGCTTTCCCTTCAGGAGGACGCGCGGGTGATGGTGGCCGAGGAGAGCGGGCGGCTCGTGGCCGTTTGCGCCGCCGGGAGGCACTGCGTACCGCTGTTGGGCAAACCCCGTGCCCTTCTCTACATCGAAAAGGGGCGAACCCGTCCGGAATACCGCCGGCGACGAGTCAGCAGCGTCCTGATCTGGGCCCTGATCGAGTCCTGGACGGCCAGGGGCAAGCCCGTCGACGCCCCCTACTGGCTGATCTCGGCCGACAACAACGCATCGCTGAGTGCCGTCCGGCGAGGAGGCGCTCTCCCTTGGCCCGTGAAGGTTCATCTGGTCGACCTGGCTGCGGAGACCAGCCCGCGGAGCGACGTCCGCGCCGTTCGCCTCGGACCCGCCTGGGTGGGGGAAGTCGTGACCCTGCTGAACCGCACCCACGCCGGCAAGGAGCTGTTTGCACCGTATGCCGAAGAACGCCTCCAGGCCCGCTTGGCACGCACCCCCGATTACGACTGGCGCAACTGGTGGGGCACAGAAGGAAGCGCCGGTCGGCTGGTGGCTGTGGCCGGCCTGCTGGACCTCGGCCGGTGGTGGCGCATGACGCGGCGGGTGAAGGCCAGCGGCGAGGAGACGACGAGCAGCGACGCGGCGGTGTTCGACTTCGGCTACGCGGAGGGCGGCGAACGACAGATGGTGGACCTGCTTCATCACCTGTCGGGGATCGCGGCGGCCTGGGGACGGGATTGTCTCTCGATCCATCTCGATCCGCAAGACGGCCTGTATCCGTTCCTGCCGGCCAATGCCCGCGTCGGCGCGGACTTCCGCCTTTTCGCGTTTGGCCTTCCCGTCCCCTCCGCGGAAGAGATGGGGCGCGTCTATCTGGACCCGGCATACCTGTAGCTTCCGCCTCAGCAGCTGGCGCAGTGGCAGCAGCAGCGCTCTCCCCTGTCGCAGGCGTCTGGTGCGGCAGCAGGCGGTGGCAAAGGTAGTCCCGCAGGACGACCGCACACCGTGTTCGCATCCTGCGAGCAGTTCGCGCCGACCGCCGTCTCGCCCATACAGGGCTGCCCATCATCGCAGGCGGCGTGAGCGTCCGAGGTGAGCGCGGAGAGGGAACCATCTCTGACTCGAAGAACCGCACCGGCAAGCACCGACGAGTATTGACTTGTCCGGGTGATTGCGTATACTGAGTGCGCCTAATTACGTAAAGCGAGCCGGCCGGGCTGCGCTGAGCCGCGGGAGGACCATGCCATGAAGGTTCTCAGAAAGACGCTACCCCTCGTCGTCTTGGGATTTGGACTGATCGTAGGGCTTACGTTGGTCACACTACGACTGCCCGGCGGCGACGGTGGGCCCGCCCAGGCCCAGGGGCCGATCACCGTTGGCTTCGATATGAACACGGCGGGCAATAGCTGTCCCGGCACCGGCGCCGCCGACTGCACGCTGGGCACCATCGACTCCTGCATCGAAGTGCCAGCGGGCGGCGGCGACATCACCTTCGACGTGTTCATGGACGGCCTGCCTGCCGGAGGTGACTTCTGGGCTTTTGGGTACACGGTGACGGAGAAGAACAGCCAATCCGTGGGGACTATCACCGCCTTCACGCATAACGCTCCCCTGGTGAACCTCCTCCGCCAGGTTGCGCCTTTGGCCGCGCTGACCGACTTCAGCGATGTGCCGCCGGCTCCCATGCCCGGCTGGAGTTCCGCCACTGTTGACCTGTCCGGCGGCCTGGAGGCCAACCCGCCGTTCACCCAGGGCGTGCTTAGCCGGCTGACGGCCAACATCCCGGGCGCAACGCCGGACGGGGTCTACTTCTTGACCCTCAGCAATACGATCCTGGGCGACTCGGAGTCCAACGACTACTGCGACCCCATCAGCCCCAACTATGTGGGCTGCAGCCTGCTGGACGGCAACGCCACGCCCATCCCCCACGGCATGATCGCCAAGGGCGTTTCCTGCCCGCAGCCCATAACCGTCGGGTTCGACATGAACACGACGGGCAACAGTTGCCCTCACGACGGAACCGACTGCACGCTGGGCACCATCGACGCCTGCGTGGAAGTCCCGACAGGGGGCGGCGTCATCACCGTTGACGTATTCCTGGAAAACCTGCCCACTGCGGCCGCAGGCTTTGCCGGCTTCCAGTACCACATCGGCGAGAAGCACGGCCTGACAGTGGGGACGGTGGCCGCGATTACGCACAACAGTACCCTCATCAACCTGATCATGCAGCTTCCAGCTGTGAACCTTCAGGACTTCAGTGACGTTGTGGGCACGAGCATACCCTCCTGGGACGGCATCGTGGCCGACCTTGGGAACCCGGAGGCCAACCCGCCGTTCACCAAGGGAGTGATGAGCCGGCTCCAGATCAACACCACCGGAAGGCCGGATGGGATCTACGGCCTGACCATCGACCCGCCCGGGACGGGCGCGGGGTTGGCGGTCCTTAACAACAACGCCGACGACTACTGCCAGGTGGGGAGCCCGGCCTACGTACTAGGCTGCAACATCCTGGACGCAAATGATGCCCACGGCCTCATCGCCATCGGCCAGGCCTGCCCCTTGCTGGTCGACGCCTACATCAAGAGCCAGCAGGCGCGAGCGGGCGACTGCAGCAGTTCCGTGCCCACTGCGATGCCCGTCAATACCGACACAGATGTTTGCCTGCACAAGATTCTCCGCCAGGATGACGTGGCGACTCTCGACGTCAATGTCACGCCCGACCTGGCCACGCCCGGCGACTGCACAGCCACCCCCAAGACCGGGCCGTCCTCGGTCACGCTGCCCCAGAGCACGGATGTCGCCGTCGATGAGGTATACACCATCAATTGCAGCGCTCCCAGCACTCACGCGTTCACCTTCAACAACACCATCGACATCACCACCCCGGGCCTGATGGACACAGACTTCAACAACAACATCGACACCACCCCCATGAGCGTCGTCGTCACAGCGCAGGCCGACGTCAGCGTGACTTCTGTGACGGTGAACAGCCCGTCTACCCACTCCGCCGCCTTGCCGTTTGACGTGACGGTGGCCGCCAATGTCGCCAACAACGGCCCCTATGGCCCTGTCACTGGCGACGTAACCATCGATCTCGATCTCACGTCCGCGCCGGGCTGCACCAAGAACCCGAGCGGCTCCCACACAGTACAGAACCTGAACCTGGGCAGCGCTTCCCCGAGCGCCACCTGGAGCGTGACGTGCGCAACCACCGGCACCAAGACGTTCAACGGTGGCGGCAGCGTGGCCCTCGACGCTGGCCCCCATGTAACCGATCCGAACCCCGGCAACAACTCTCGCTTAACTCCGCCCGGTAGCGACAGCACCAACGTTACCCCTACCACCGACGTCGAGGCGGTGAGCTGGACCTTCCCTGACGACCTGTCAGGCATTGCCGGCAACCAGGTCATCGTCGTCCCCGGCATGGCCGAGGCTATCCAGAGTACCCAGGTCATCATCAACAACGGAGGGACCTACACGGACCCAGTGACCACTAATGACGACAGGACAGCGGCTGACACTCCCGAGTGCGACGTGGCACCCAACAACGTCAGCGCTTCCTTCGACCTAGCGATCGGCGTCCCCCAGAACGTGGTGGACAACTGGACCGTCACTTGGACGGAGATGGCCAGGCCACCCTACTTCTGCATGCTGACGTTCCAGACAACCCTGTCCATCACCGAGCCAGGGGTGGCCGACTACGATGGCGTCAACAACACCGACAGCGTGGATGTGATCCTGGTGCGCGATAGCGACGGCGACACCGTGGTCGACGACTACGATGGCATCGTGGATAACTGTCCGGACAACGCTAACCCGGGTCAGGCCGACAACGATGCCGATGGTCTAGGCGATGTGTGCGACCCGGACGACGACAACGACGGGTTCACCGACGTTCAAGAGACGTTCCTCGGTTCCAACCCTCTGGACCCCATGAGCACCCCCGAGCATTCCGGCGTGGCGCAGACCTGCTTTGATGGTCTGGACAACGACCTGGACGGTTTGACCGACGGCTATGACCCAGGCTGCGACTACGATGCCGACGGCATCCCTAACTGGAGCGACGCCTGCTTCGCCCTCCCCGAGGACTGGGACGGCTATCAGGACGCCGACGGCTGTCCCGACACGGACAACGATATGGACGGCGTCTGCGATTTCTATGTTGCTCCCCCGAGCCAGCCCTCCTGCACCGGCTCCGATACCTGCCCCAACGTGCCCGAGGATGTCGATTCCTTCCATGACACGGATGGCTGCCCAGACCCCGACAACGATGGTGACGGCTTTCCCGACCACACGGATCAGTGTCCAGCCACCGACTGGACGGCCGGGCCTGACGGCATCGCCGACACCGGCGACGAGCCTCACAATGAGTCCGGCGTTCCAATCAAGACTAAGGAGGACTACGACGGCATCATCGACGTGGACGGCTGCCACGACAGCCCAGGCGACGACTGGGATGGCGACGGCATTGCGGACGAGGTGGAGTTCTTCGTGGCTGGCACTAATCCCATGGACATGGACAGTGACGACGATGGACTTTGCGATGGCTCTGCGCCTCCGGTGTGTGGCAGCGAGGACCTGAACAACAATGGCGTCGTGGACCCGGGCGAGACCGACCCCGCGAACCCTGACACGGACGGTGACGGTCTCACCGACGGTATGGAAAGCGGCCTAACCCAGCCGGAAACTCCCGGCACTAATGTGTTCAGCCCCAACTGGCGCCCCGACTCGGACCCGTCGACCACCACCAACCCCACTAGCCCAGACACCGACGGCGACGGCCTGACGGATGGCGTCGAGGACGCTGACCACGACGGCCGGACAGACCCAGGGGAGACGAGCCCAGCCAGCGCTGACACGGATCAGGACGGCCACGGCGACACGGCGGACAACTGTCCCGCTTTAAGCAACCCTGGCCAGGAGGATTTCGACGCAGACCATGTCGGTGACCACTGCGACGACAGCGACACGGACAAGTTCACCGATCATGTGGAGCTATTCGTCGGCACCGACCCGCTCGACGCCTGCTCCGACGATCTCATCGAAGACGTCTGGCCGCCCGATATCAAGATTGACAGGAGAGTCAGCATTGCGGACGTGATAGTGTTCAGGCCCGTCATGCTAACGTGCAACGGCGACGCATCCTACAATAAGCGCTTCGACCTGAACACCAATGGGTGCATCGGCATTGCCGACGTACTGAAACTCAGGCCGGTCATACTGACCCAGTGCACGAACCCGTAGCGTCCCAGCTCGCCCTCGCCGCACGCGGTGGTACGCTAGGAGGTGGGGCCGAGGCATAGTGGTTCCCGCCACAGGCGGGCGCGCGCGAGCATGGCGTGCAGGCCTTTCGCGCCATCTTTCTCACAACCTAACGTGGCCCGCCGTGTTCTAGAAACAACACTCTATTGACACGTTCCCAACGCCGCGTAGAATACGCAAGAGATTCGAAGAGGGAGATCCCTATAGACGTTCCAGCACCTGGCCTACGCGCAACCAGCGCATCGGGACGGGGGCGGAAGAAGCAGGGGGCGGCGCTCGGCGCCACGGGTTAGCGCACTCTTTATTGTTGTCGCATCGTCTTTTCGGCCGCTGAAACCGCCCCAGGTCTTCGAGGCATCGCCCCGGCCGCCCCAGTTGTAGACACCTCGTCGTAGAACGAGTTGACATTTGCGGTCGCCGTGGCGGCCCCGTGCGCGTTCCTGGCGGTGTCCGCACGCAGGCTCCATACCTCGGCCGCGGGGAAGGGGATCATGCTCCGAGAGTCTCGGGCGAAGCCGTCTACGCCGGCTGAGGCCTTCGCCTATTGCCGGCGAATAACGCTTGACCACTACGAGAACTTCACCGTCGCCTCCTGGCTTCTGCCTGGGGAGACGCGCCGCCACATCTACGCCGTCTACGCCTTCTGCCGTCACACCGATGACCTTGGCGACGAGGCGCCCGGCGACCGTCTCCAACTGCTGGACGAGTGGGAGTCCGATCTGCGGCGCTGCTACGATTCGACTCCCGGCCATCCGATCCTGATCGCTCTCCAGGTCAGCATCCGCCGCTTCCGCATTCCGGCCGAGCCCTTTCTGAAGCTGATCGAGGCCAACCGCATGGACCAGCGTGTCCAGCGCTACGCCACGTTCGACGATCTGCTGCACTACTGCGATCATTCGGCGAACCCCGTGGGCCATATGGTCCTCCACCTCTTTGGCTACTCCGATGCCGAGCGTCAGCGCCTGTCCGACGCCACCTGCACAGCCCTACAGCTGACCAACTTTTGGCAGGACGTGGCCGTCGACTTGGCCAAGAGCCGGGTGTACATACCGCAGGAGGACATGCAGCGCTTCGGCTACAGCGAAGGGGAACTGGAGCAGGCCATGGTGACGCCCGCCTTCTGCGGTCTCATGGCCTTCGAGATCGCCCGGACGCGAGAGATGTTCGATGAGGGACTGAAGCTGTTGCGGCTGGTCGATGGTCGCCACAAGATCGCCCTCAAGCTATTCAGTATGGGCGGACTCACCATCTTGCGGGCCATCGAGAGGAATGACTACGACGTCTTCCAGCGTCGGCCCCAGCTCTCGCGCTGGCAGATGGCCGCCCTGTTCCTGCGGGCCTGCCTGCCGGGCGCGGCCGTGACTCCAGGCTCGAGGTGACGGATGGACGAAGCGCTGGAGCAAGCCTATCGCTACTGTCAAGAGCTAGCCAAACGGGAGGCCAAGAACTTCTACTACGGCTTCATCCTGCTCCCGCCGACCGAGCGGCGGGCCATCTATGCCAGCTACGCCTTCGCCCGCGGCTGCGACGACATCGTGGACGATGACCTGGCGCCCGAGGAGAAGATCGGGCGCCTCGCTCAGTATCGCGAAATGCTGACGCAAGCCTTGAACGGCGCCCCAAGCAGCCCGGTCTTCTTGGCCCTTGCGGATGCGGTGCATCGATATCGGATACCGCAGACGTATTTCTACCAGCTTCTCGACGGAGTGCAGATGGACCTGACTGTGCACCGCTACCCCACCTTCACCGAGCTGCGCCGCTACTGCTACGGAGTGGCGTCCACAGTGGGCCTAATCTCAATCGAGGTCTTCGGCTACCGGGGCGGCGAGCAGGCCCGCCGGTACGCTGAGGAGCTTGGCATTGCTCTGCAGCTCACCAACATTCTCCGCGACGTTCGTGAGGATGCTCGGAGAGATCGCATCTACATCCCCCAAGACGAACTGGAGCGCTTCGGCTGTCCGGAGGCGGACATCTCTGCCGGCGTCCCCAGCGCAGCGTTCCGGCGGCTCATGCAGTTCCAGGTGGAGCGAGCGCGGGAGTACTTTGCCCGCGGGCGAAAGCTGCTGCCTCTCCTGCCCTACCGGTCGCGGCCCTGCACGGCGGCGCTTCAGGCCATCTACCGTCGCATCCTCGAGCGTATCGCTGCCGACCCAGCGCGTGTACTGCGGGAACGGGTGGCCCTAAGCGGCCGCGAGAAGCTGGCCCTGGCCGGAAGAGAGCTGGTGCGGAGCCTGGCGCCGTGACGGAAGAGAGACCACGAGTCGTGATCGTTGGGGGCGGGCTGGCCGGCCTGGCCACTGCCTGCAATCTGGCCGAACAGAGGCTGGAGGTTGTCCTGGTGGAGCAGCGACCCCATCTGGGCGGCCGGGCCTTCTCCTTCTGGCACCGGCCCAGCGAGTCCGAGGTCGACAACGGCCAGCACGTATTCCTGAAATGCTGCACCGAGTACATCCGGTTCCTCGAGCGCCTGGGCGTCTCCGACAAGGTCTTCCTTCAGCGACGCCTGCGGGTGCCGGTGATCGACCCCGGCCGAGGGGTGAGTTTCCTGGAGAGCTCCCCTCTGCCGGCGCCCTTCCACCTGTTGCCGTCGTTCCTGCGCTATCGCCATCTCTCCGCAAGGGACAAGGCCCGCCTGGCCTATGCCATGCTCGCCATCCGCTTCACAGATCGCGGCAAGCGCGGCGACCTGGACTCCGTTAGCTTCCACTCTTGGCTCAAGGCTCACGGCCAGACCGAACGGGCGATCCAGCGCTTCTGGAACCTGATCGCGCTGGCCACCCTTAACGACGATGTCCGAAGGGTGAGCGCCGACCTGGCGCTGATGGTCTTCCAGGAGGGCTTCCTGCGGCGGGCCGACGGCGCCAACGTGGGCTACGCGCGGGTTGGACTCACGCACCTCGCCGAGGCGGCCGTTAGCTACATCCAGGAGCGTGGCGGCCAAATACTCCTGAGGCAGGCCGCCCGCGAGTTCCTGTGGGACGGCGAGCGAGTGGGCGGCGTGCGCCTGGCGAGCGGCGACATCCTCCGCGGCCGCTCCTACGTCTGTGCCTTGCCGGCCGACCAGTGCTTGGCTCTCCTGCCGCCCGCCCTGCGCTCTCATCCTTTCTTCGAGCGCGCCGCAGGTCTGGGCGCCTCGCCGATCATCAACGTCCACCTCTGGTACGACCGGCCGGTCATGGACCTACCCTTCGCCGCCTTCGTGGGCGGTCGAGTGCAGTGGGTCTTCAACAAGAGCAAGATGCGCCCCGACCTGTCGGAGGGGCCCGGGCAACACCTGGTCATCTCTCTGAGCGGCGCCCGCGAGTACATCGGCCAGCCCAGCGAGACCCTGGCCCAGACGTTCGCCCGCGAGCTGGAACAGCTCCTGCCGCGCGCCGGTCAGGCCCGTCTCGACCGCTCGCTGGTGGTGAAGGAGCGCCAGGCTACCTTCGCGGCGGCGCCCGGCTCGGCCGCGCATCGCCTGCCCTCGCGCACGCCGGTCGACAACCTCTTCCTGGCCGGCGATTGGACAGCCACCGGCTGGCCGGCAACCATGGAAAGCGCTGTGCGCAGCGGCGTAACCTGCACCGGCGAAGTCCTTCGCGCGGCCGAGGTCGAGGCCGCTGGGAAGGAGGTGATCGCCCGACGTACCTAGCTCGGCCGAGGCTCTCCGCAGCGGCAATCATTTATTGGTAATCCCAGCCCCAACATATCGGGGCGCTAGGAGCGAGGCATGAAGATCAAGAAGGCTAAGAACTTGGGCTTCTGCTTTGGCGTCCGGCGGGCCATTCAGCTAGTAGAACAGGCAGCGGCGGAACACGGGCCCATCGACAGCCTGGGATCGGTGGTGCACAACCCCCAGGTGGTGGAACGCCTGGCCGCCAAGAACGTCCAGGTAATCGACGGGGTGGAACAGGCCGGCAACGGAACTGTTGCCATCACCGCTCACGGGGCCGGCCCGCAGATCGCCGATGAGGGGGCGGCACGAGGACTGAGGCTGGTGGACGCCACTTGCCCCATCGTTCGCAAGTCGCAGAAGGTCGCGCAGCGACTGCAGGAGGCCGGCTTCCAGGTGATCATCTACGGCGACCAGGCACATCCGGAAGTGCGGGCCGTTTTGGCCTGGACCAACGGCCACGGATGTGCCCTCGAAGACCCAGAGGCGCCGCTGGCGACCCGCCGGCGCAAGGTGGCGCTTCCTCTCCCAGACCACCAGAAGCGAGAAGGCCTTCACGGCCTTCGTGGCCAGGTTCATCGCTAAGCACATTGACCGCCTGAACGAGCTGCGCATCATCAAGACCACCTGCCCGGAGACCGACCAACGCTACGACGCCGCCCGTACGCTGGCCACGGAATCGGACCTGCTGATCGTTGTCGGCGGCAAGAACAGCGCTGCGGACGCATTCGAGAGTACGAGTCGGTCAGTGACAAGATGCTGACAGTCGAGGAATGCCTGGAGGCAGTGGAGGAGTGCGGGGCGCCGGTCGTGTCTGTGACCGGCGGCGAGCCTCTGTTGCATCCCGACATCGACCGCATCGTGGAAGGCATCCTGCAGCAGAGGCGGTTTGTCTACCTGTGCACCAACAGCCTGCTCATGAAGGCGGCCCTCAAGAAGCTCAAACCGTCGCCTCATTTCGCCTTCGTCGTTCATGTTGACGGGCTGCGGGAGACCCACGACCGCGCCGTGCAGCGCCGCCGTGTGTTCGACGTGGCGATGCGGGCCATTCGGATGGCCCGGGAGGCTGGGTTTCGGGTCTGCACCAACACCACGGTCTACGACGGCGCCAGCCCCCAGGAGTTCCAGGAGCTATTCGCAATGCTCACGAAGACAGGCGTTGAGGGGATCATGCTCTCGCCGGGCTTCCAGTATCCCGAGCCGGCAGAGCAGAGTATCTTCCTGGCCCGCCGGAAAGCGACCGATTTCTTCCGGGCCGTCTTCGAAGGCAGCCGCAATGGGACGCGCTATTACCACAACCCTCTGTACCTGGACTTCCTTCAGGGCAAGCGCGACTACCAGTGTAGCCAGTGGACGATGCCCACCCGAACGCCCATGGGTTGGCGCCAACCTTGTTATCTTATCGCCGATGCGCACGTCGCTACTTTCGCCGAGCTTATGGAGACCACCCACTGGGACAGATACGGTTTCGGGCGCGACCCTCGCTGCGCCACCTGCCTCATGCACTGCGGCTACGAGGGGTCGGCCATTTTGGAGGCGATGGAGAAGCCGAGCGCAATGGGGACAATGCTGAGGCGGTTCGCCATGGCGCCGCCGCGAGCCCTGGGCTCGATGGTGAGGCGAGTCGTCCTCGCGCCCTTACGAGGGCGAACTTGATTGCCATCGTAGCTGCTCTGGAAGAGGAGCTAGCTCCCCTGCGCAAACGGTTACGGGCGAGCCTCCGGGATGGTGAGGCGCGATCTCGTCTCTGTCGCGCGGAACTGGGCGGCAAGACGATACTCCTGGCCCGTACCGGCCTGGGGCCGGCCAGGGCCGCCGCGGCCTCTCTGGTGGAGCAGCACGATTTGGAGGCCATTGTGTCGATCGGCTTCGCTGGGGCGGTCAGCGGAAGCCTACATAAGGGCGACCTGCTGATCGCATCCCGGGTACACGCCCCCCCTGAGGAGCCGGAGAGCGAGCCACCTGCCACGCTTGACGGCCTCGACTGCGACGCCGGACTGGTGGACTTGGCAGTCGAGACGGCGCAACAGTCGGAGCTGCCCTTTCAGGTCGGCTACTCGCTTACCGTCCCCGACGCGGCAAGTGACCGCCGTACAAAGGAGCGCATCGGGCGTCGCTGGCCGGTCGCGGTGGTGGAGATGGAGAGCTACTGGATAGCACGCGCCGCCGCGGTGCAGGGCATCCCGTTCCTGACGGTGCGCGCCGTAAGCGACGCGCTGGGAGACGCACTGCCGGACCTTGGGGGCCTCATTGACGCAGACGGGAGTACCCACGCGCTGCGGTTGCCGGCTGTGGTCCTGCGACGCCCCTTCCTGGCGCCAGTCATCGTCAGGCTGGCCGTCGCCGCTCGCCTGGCCTCGCGCAATCTGGCCACGTTCACGGAAGCTTTTGTTCTCGCCTTTCCCTCACGCCCCGGAGCAGATCATGACCGAGATCGGCTCAGTGCCCGGTCGGGCTAACCCCGCAGGCGACGCCGCGGAAGTCGCTGTCGGGCGGGCTCAGGAGCGTCTCCTGAGCATCCAGTACCCCGACGGCTACTGGTGGGGCGAGCTGGAGACCAACGTCTGCATGGCCGCCGAATACCTGCTCCTGGCCCGCTTCCTGGACGTCGCCGACCGGCGCCGTTGGGACAAGATCGTCAGCTACCTGCGCCGCCAGCAGCTCACGGACGGCACGTGGAGCATCTACTACGGCGGCCCCAGTGACCTTAACGCAACGATAGAGGCTTACTTCGCCCTGAAACTGGCCGGCGTCCCCCCTGACGACCCGACGATGGAGAAGGCCCGGCGGTTCGTGCTCTCCAAGGGCGGCGTGCCCAAAGCGCGCATCTTCACCAAGATCTGGCTGGCCCTCTTCGGCCAGTGGGACTGGCGGGGCGTACCCATGCTGCCGCCCGAGCTCATGCTCGCGCCCTCATGGTTCCCGATCAACATCTACGAGTTCGCCTCCTGGGCCAGGGCCACCGTCGTCGCCATGCTCGTGATCCTCGCTCGCCGCCCGGTGTGCCCCCTGCCACCCGCCGCTCACATCGATGAGCTGTATCCGGCGCCGCGTGACCAAACAGACTATTCTCTGCCCCGGAAGGATGGGCTCCTGGGCTGGAGTACGTTCTTCTTGGCGTTGGACAACCTCCTGCGGCTCTACGAGCGGCGGGGCGCCAAACCTTTCCGCCGCCGCGCCCTGCTGGCCGCCGAGAGGTGGATCTTGGCCCACCAGGAGGAGGACGGGAGCTGGGCCGGCATCCAGCCCCCCTGGGTCTATTCCCTGATCGCCCTGAGCCTGCTCGGCTATCCCCTCGACCATCCAGTGATGGCCAGAGGGCTGCAGGCCTTCGAAGGCTTCGTCATCGAGGACGAAGAGACGTTTGACCCCCAGGCCTGCCTGTCGCCGGTGTGGGATACCTGCCTGGCCATGATCGCCCTGCTGGACTCCGGCCTGCCACCCGACGATCCCGCCCTGGTCAAGGCCGCTCGCTGGCTACTGAGGGAACAGATCCTGACCGGCGGCGACTGGCAGGTGAAGGACCGAACGGGCAAGCCCGGCGGCTGGGCCTTCGAGTTCGCCAACGACCTCTACCCGGACACGGACGACACGGCCGAGGTGATGATCGCCCTGGCGCGCACCCAAGTCCCGGAGGAGAACGCGAAGCGGCGCGCCCTCGACCGGGGCCTGCAATGGCTACTCAGCATGCAGAGCAAGAACGGCGGCTGGGGCTCCTTCGACGTCAACAACACGCGCCGTGTCATCACTCGAATCCCCTTCTGCGACTTCGGAGCGGTCATCGATCCGCCGAGCGAAGACGTCACCGCCCACATCGTCGAGCTGTTGGGGCTCCTGGGCTACGACCGGGCATTCCCACCCGCGAGCCGCGCCCTGGCCTATCTGCGCCGGGAGCAGCAGGCCGACGGGGCGTGGTTCGGCCGCTGGGGCGTGAACTACATCTACGGCACGGGGGCCGTGCTCCCCGCCCTGCGAGCGCTGGGCGAAGACGCTGGCCGCGCGTACGTCCGGCGAGCCGCCCGCTGGCTGGCGTCGCATCAGAACGAGGACGGCGGCTGGGGCGAGACCTGCGCCTCCTACGCCGACCCGAAGCTGGCCGGCAAGGGACCAAGCACCGCCTCTCAGACCGCCTGGGCCCTCCTGGGCCTGCTCGCCGCCGGCCTGGGGGCCAGCGACACTGTGCGGCGCGGGGTCATCTATCTTGCGGAAGCCCAGCGCCAAGACGGCTCCTGGGATGAGCCCTACCACACGGGCACGGGCTTCCCCCGCGACTTCTTCATCAACTACCATCTATATCGGGACTACTTTCCGCTAGCGGCCCTGGGACGGTATATGACGTTTGTCCGTGGAGGCCAGCAAGGGCAGCGATGAAGCTGAGAGGTAGCGCAGTCATCGTGACGGGGGCATCCAGCGGCATCGGCTGGGAGACCGCGCGGCTCTTCGCACGAGCCGGCTCTGACGTGGTGCTGGCCGCTCGCAACGAGGAGCGGCTCCAGCAACTGGCTCGCCGTGTGGAAAGGTACGACGGCCGTTCTCTCGTGCTTCCCACGGACGTGACAGACCGCCGGGCGGTGGAGACGATGGCGGCGCGAACGATCGAGGAGTTCGGTCGGATCGACATCTTGGTGAACAACGCCGGCCTCGGCCTCCACGCCTTGCTCGCCGAAGGGAGCATGGAGAACATCCACTACGTGTTCGAGGTTAACGTGTTCGGCGCGCTGAACTGCATCCAAGCGGTCGTGCCGTTCATGAAACAGCAGCGCCGCGGCCAGATCATCAACGTCTCTTCGATTGCGGGAAAGATCGCCGCACCCTACGAAGGGGCCTACGCCGCCACCAAGTTCGCTCTAACAGCGATCTCCGACGCCCTGCGACTCGAGCTCGCCGACTACGGCATCAGGGTGACCACCGTCCATCCAGGTCCCATCGAGACGCCGTTCACCGAACGGGCCCTCAAGGAGGTCGAACGACCTCCCCGGCCGCGCGTCTCCGGCGGCACGCCGGCGGTGCGCGTAGCGGAGGCCATCGTAAGAGCGGCGCGGCGTCCCCAACGCGACGTGTATGTGACCTGGTTCGAGCGACTGGCCGTCGGTCTCAAGGCTGCCTCGCCGCGCTTCGTCGACTGGGGGTTGCGCCGCCTCTACACCGGTCGCGGCGCGAGTGGCCGGTCAGGACCCGGTGGGGGTTCTCCGGCCTCAGGATGAGCGCGGCAGGCCCAACGATCCGCTGGCTTACGCTTCCTGACGGTTGTCGTGCTCGGCATGGCCGCCTGCGGCGAGAACCACACGCCCCCGCGTCCGACGGCAACGCCGTCGCGTCCGACGGCAACGCCCTCGCCGACGTCCGTCACGCCGAGCGTCACGCCGTTGTCAACGCCTTCGCCCGCCGTCTCTCCTTCTCCGACGCCTCCATCCGAGGCCAGCGCGACGCCGACTCCACCCCAGACCACCACGACCTACCAGGTGCAGCCGGGGGACACACTCTTTTCCATCGCCCGACGCTTCGGGATCAGCGTCGATGGCATCGTCGCCGCGAACAACATCACCGACCCGAGCCAGATCGAGGTCGGGCAGGTGTTGGTCATCCCCGCTGGGCCCATCCCGACGTCCACTCCGCTGGCGGGCTACGCTCAGGTCGTCCGCAAGGGAGAGCCCAACGAGAAGACGGTCTTCCTCACCTTCGACGCCGGCGCCGACGCCGGCTTCACCACCCAGATCCTGGACACTCTGAAGGCCAACGACATCGTCGCTGGGCTCAGCGTGACGGGACGCTGGGCAGAGCAGAACCCGGAGCTATTGCGTCGCATCGCCCAAGAAGGCCAGACGCTCATCAACCACTCCTACGACCATCCCTCCTTCACCGGCCTCTCCACCAGCAAGCCCCCTCTGACCCAGGCCGAACGCTGGGAGCAGTTGGACAAGACGGAGGCGATAGTTAAGGGCCTCGCGGGCGTCAGCACCAGGCCCTATTTCCGCCCGCCCTACGGCGACTACGACGAATCGGTGAACGCCGACCTGTATGCTCGAGGCTACACGTACAACCTGATGTGGACGGTGGACTCGTTGGGCTGGAACGGCCTAGCGGCCGAAGCGATCGTGGAGCGCTGCCTGAGTCTCGCCGAGCCGGGGGCGATCTACGTCTTTCACGTGGCCAGCGCCTCCCAGGACGCTGCAGCTTTGCAGGACATCATCGACGGCCTGCGGGAGATGGGGTACGCCTTCGGTTCGGTGCCGGCGCTCGTCCCGTAGCCTCACGGGGCGAAGCCGCGGCGCATCGTGTTCTCGGTGACCACGCGCGGTTCCATGAACTGCCGCAGATAGTCGGGCCCGCCGGCCTTCTCGCCCACACCCGACATCCCCAGCCCCCCAAACGGCTGTCTGCCGACGATGGCGCCGGTGATCTTGCGATTGATGTACAGGTTGCCCACCCGGAACTCACGCCTGGCCTGGTCGATGTGACGCGGGTTGCGGGAAAAGACGCCGCCGGTCAAACCGAAGGAGGAGTCCACGGCTATACGAAGCCCCTCCTCAAAATCGCGCGCATGAAAGACTGTGAGGACCGGGCCAAAGATCTCTTCGCGGGCGATGGGGGCATCCAGCGGCACATCGATGAAGACCGTCGGGCGCACATAGTAGCCGGGGCCAGGAGGGATGGTTCCCTGTACCAGGAGCCGGCAGGTCAGCCTGCCGCCCTCCATGTAGCGCTCAATCGTGTCACGGGCGCCGGCGTTGATCACGGGCGGCACGACGGTGGCGGGGTCATCGGGAGGCCCCACGACGAGGGTGGCGACAGCATTCTGCAGACGTTCGAGCGTCTCCGCGTAGGCCGAGCCCACAACGACCAGACGACTACAGGCGCTGCACTTCTGCCCGGCATAGCCAAAGGCAGACGTGACGGCGCCGGCGATGGCTTCGTCGAGGTCAGCGTCGTCGTCGATGATGATGGCATTCTTGCCGCCCAGTTCGGCGATGACGCGTTTGACGTTGCGCTGCCCGGGCTGGACCTTGGCCGCCGCACCCATGATCGACTGCCCCGCCGCGTTGCTGCCCGTGAACGCTATTATGTCGACCTGGGGGTGCGCGACGAGGGCTTGCCCCACCTCGTCTCCCTTCCCCGGCAGGTATTGCACCACTGAGGGCGGCACGCCGGCGGCTCGCAGGACTTCCACCAGGTGATAAGCGATGATCGGTGACGCCGCGGCCGGCTTGAGAATGGCGGCGTTCCCCGCCGCCAGGGCTGCTGTGCTCATGCCGGCGATCATAGCGAGCGGGAAGTTCCAGGGAGCAATGACCGCCGCGACACCCCGTCCCTGGTAGCGGTACTCGTTGTGTTCGCCGAGGACTCGGCCCATGGACTGCGGCTCCGCCCAGCGCTCACCTTCGGCCGCGTAGTAGCGGAGATAATCGATCGCCTCCACGACGTCGGAGTCGGCCTCCCACCAGGGTTTCGCGCTCTCGTAGACCATGATCGCGGCGAGCTCGAAGCGTCGTTCTTCGAGCATATCCGCCGCTCGGCGTAGGACAGCCGCGCGCTCTTGCGCCGGGCGATCGCGCCACGCTGCGAAGCCGCTGCAGGCGACCGCGACGGCGGAGTCGACGTCGGCTATGGTTCCCTGCGCCACCTGACCCAGCACCGTCTCCGGGTCGGCCGGATAGCGGACCGCCGCCAGGTGCCGGTCAGCGACTTGCTGCTCACCGATCAGAAGCGGGTGAGTGGCCCCGAAGGACCGGCGCGCTTTCGCCAGGGCGGAAAGCATCCGTTGCTGTACATCCGGGTCGAAGAAGCGGGCGGGACTGGCGTTGCTGAAAGCGACGCCGACAGACGCCGATGGCTTCTCGATCTCCGGCTTGGGAATGGCTACCGGCGCGGCATGGCCCAGACCGACGTGGAACCAGGCTTCGTTCGAGCTGTTCTCCAGGAGACGCCGGACAAGGTAGGCCATACCGGGGATGATCTCGCCCACCGGCGCGTAGACTCGCGTGCGGTAGCCCCGCTCTGCCACGGCCGCTCGCACACCCTCGGCCATCCCGAAGAGCGTCTGGAACTCGATCTCCGTATCGTCAAGACCCAGGGAGCGGGCTTTCAGCATGGCCTGGGCGATGGACAGAGGGTTGTGGGTGCCGAAGGCCGGTCGCAGGTGGGGCCACGCCGCCAGCAAGACGTCGGTGCAGCGCTCGAACGACTCGTCGGTGTCGGCCTTCTCTTCGAACACCGGTACGGGCCACGAGTTCTGGCTGGCTATGATTCGCTCCTCGTCCCAGTAGGCCCCCTTGACCAGCCGGATGATGAAGGGGACGCCGCGACGCTTCGCCAGCGCCTCCAGCTTGAGCAGATCGTTCTCCGCATCCCGCAGGTAGGCCTGAACGACTATGCCCACGTCCCTGAAATCGGCGAACTCGGGCTCGAGGATGACGTCGGAGAAGGTCCGCTGGACCAGCTCCTTGTAGCGATACTGCTCCACATCGAAGTTGATGAAGGCTCCGAGTTGGCGCGCCATCCGCAGGAGCGGCCGCAGCCGTCCGCGCACGACGGCGCTCACGTAGTCTGGAGCGGCGGACTCAAAGTGCGGGCAGAGAGCCGAGCACTTGACCGAGATGTTGATCGTGGGTTCGCCTCGCCAGCGCTCGCCGCGGGGCCGGAGTCTTTCGCTGTCAGCGGCTAAGGCCTCGAGGAGAGCGACGTAGCGCGCCAGATAGGCGTCCGCCTCGACGTCCGAAAGCGTCGCTTCGCCGAGCAGCGCGACCGTGTGGCCGATCCCGTGCTTCGCCAGGTCCCGCAGGCGAGGCAGCGCCGCTGCAGGACCGGCGCCGGCGATGAAGCGATGGGCCATGGCGAACAGGCCCTGACGGACAACTCCCGACAGGACGGGCCGGAAAGCGGCGTGGGAAACCGCGGCCGAGGCGGCGTGCACGGGGCCGGGCCCGCTGTCCCGAAAGTACTGGCGAACGTGATCAGCGACCGCTTCGGCGCTTCGCAGGGTGGGCAGAACATCCACGAAGCGGAGAAGACTAACGCGAAAATCCGGGCTCCGGCTGGCCCAGTCGAGCAGGCGCTGCTGCCACCACGTGGGCGCCAGGCCCAGATGCGGATGCCCGTTGGCGCTGCGGGCGAGATCCTGTTCGAGCTCGCCAACTGTCGTTCCGAGCTGAACCGCCTCCACCAATCATCACCCATATCCTATGTTACAGCATTTCGACGATCGTGGACGAAACATCTTCCTGGACGGCGAGGATCAAGGTCGGGCTTCGGCAGTCGCTCACCCCAATTCACCTGCGGTTACGCGCCCCGGGCGGAGGGCTACGTAGACGGCGGTCAGCACCAGCAGCGCTCCAGCCATCTCGAGGGCGCTCGGTGTCTCTTGCAGGACGATGGCGGCAAGGATCGTCGCTCCTACCGCCTCCCCCAAGATAGCCACCGCCACCAGGGCTGCGGGAACGTAGGCCAAGGACCAGCTGATGGCGGAGTGGCCGATGAGCTGCGGAACCAACGCCAGCAGGCCCAACATCAGGAACGTCTTCGTGCTGTAGCCTGTAAACGGCTCTTGCGCCACCAATACCGAGGCCACCAGCAACAGGGCCGCCGCCGGATAGACGACGCCGACGTACCCCACCAAAGACATCTGCGGACGAGCCCGCCGACCGATCATCAGATAGCCCGCTCCGAAGACTGCGCCCAGGAGCGCGTAGAGGTCGCCGACAAGCGTGCCGAGGCCCTCGCCCAAGTCCTCGGCCGCCATCAAGCCGGCGCCCACCGTCGCTATGCCGATCCCGGCCCAGGTCGCCGCCGACACCCGTTCGCGTAGAACGAACGGCGAGGCGAGCCCCACAAACAGGGGGTTCGTCGTTACCAGCACCACGGATGTGATCACTGAGGTCTGTTGGAGCGAGGCGATCCAGAAGCCGAAGTGGGCGGCGAGAAACGCACCCGCGAGGATGGGCCACACCCAGAGCCCATCCCGGTACGCCTCGCGGCGGCCCGTCGCCAGTACGAGCGCTCCCGTCGGCAGGGCGGCCAGCCCGAGTCGATAGGAGGCGATGACCAACGCCGGGGCGGCCGCCTCGCGGATAAGGATGGCGGCCGAGGAGACAGCCGCCACGCCGATGAACAGGACCAGGTGCGCGGAGGACTTGCCGTGTTGCACGAAGCCCTATTACCCCACGCGTCGCATGAAGCGGACGTGCTTGCGCGTGCGCATGGCCTTGGCGTCCACAGGCACTATGCTGATCGAGCCGTCTGTTTCCAGCACCGCCATCCGCACGTCCTTCACATCTGCTACCCCGTGTTCCCGGATCGCCATCAGGACCTCGTCCTCATCCAACCCTTCGCGGCGCAGGTGCTGCGAAATGAACTTCCCGTCGTTGATCAGCAGTGTCGGCATTCCCTCGACCGCCCGCCGCAGCCAGGGCAGTCGCTCGCGCGCCTCGGCCACCCCATAGTTCCCGACAATGAGCACGCCCGCGGCGATCAGTCCGCCGGTGAGCGAAGTGTCGGGACCCACCATCGCGTTCTGCACCGCGTTGGCGACAAGCAGGATCACCACCAGATCGAAGGGCGTCATCTGGCCCAGTTCCCGCTTCCCGGCCAGGCGCAGTCCTACCAGAAGCGCCACGTAGACGATGACGGTGCGCGCCACTATGCTCCAGCCGTTGACGTCCAGACTAAACATCGACCTTTGTCCACCCCCCTTCGGGCATGAGTTGGGCCGAGATCCATAGCGCTAGTCGGCCTCATTCTATCCGGAAAGAACATTCCCCTGCCATACCATATGCTGCCTCGACCTCCGTCTTCCAGTCGGGCAGGGGCAGTGCGTCGACCATCCTCACGGTTGACACCGGATCGGGCCGGAGGTAGCATTCTGTTTCGCCGGGGGCTGTGACTTCTCGGGTGATCAAGCCGAAGTGGGATCCCGATTAGGTGGGCCAACCCCCAGTGCTGGTAGGCCCAGGCGCAGGGGAGAAAGGATGAGACCCATGCGGCATGTATTCGTGGCCTGCAAGCGTGGGAGCCTCCCAACCTTCGTGCTGTTGGCATGCCTGGTCATCATTCCCCTGACAGTGGCCTGCGGAAGTGATGGTGGAGAGAAGGAGACGGCCACCGCCACGGTTGCTGCCCCTACCGCCACGGCTCCTGCCGTCAACTCCTCCGCCACACAAATGGGGGAAGCAGCGCCAGGCATCACCGATAAGGAAATCATCCTCGGCCAGCACGCCATGCTCAGCGGCACTTTTGGGGCGGTCTATTCCATCCTCCCGCGGACGCATCAAGCCTACTTCAAATACATCAACGAGACGCAAGGAGGCGTGTGCGGTCGGCAGATCGTGCTCAAAGTGGAGGATAGCGCCAACGACCCGGCAAGAGCTCTCGAGGTGACCCGCAAGTTGGTGGAGCAGGACAGAGTATTCGCCATCTTTGGAGGCGTAGGCGACCTGCCCCATTCCTCAGTTCAGCCCTACCTGAACGACAACGGGGTGCCCGACCTGTTCATCACGGGGGGAGCGCACGCCTTCGGCGCTGACCCTCAGAAATACCCCTGGTCGGTCGGCGGCGTGCCCGACTATCGCATCGAGGGGATGTTCTTCGCCCAATACATCTCGCAGAATCTGCCGGGGAAGAAGGTGGGCGTCCTCTATGAGAACCAATACCTGGGCTGGGATGGCCTGGAAGGCGTGAGGGCCGGCCTCGACCCCGAGAAGAACCAGATCGTCTCCGAGCAGGTGTATGACGCGACCGCCATCGATATTCGCTCTCAGATCATCAACATGAAGGACGTCGGCGCGGACGTGGTCATCCTCTATTCCACGCCCGCCTTCACGGCCCAGGCCATCAAGCAGGCCGACCGCCTGGACTGGCACCCCCAGTTCATGGCCAGCTACACCAATTCCGATCCACTGCTGTTCACCTTCGTCTCCCCCCAGCTGGCGGAAGGCCTGATCTCATTCAACGCCTTCAAGCTGCCGGACGCCACCGATGACCCGGCCATAGCCAAGCACTACGAGATCATGCGCCAGTACGACGGGCCAAGCCCCGGCGTGTTCAGCATCTACGCGCAGTTGACAGCCGAAGTGATGATCGAGGCTCTCAGCAGAACCTGTGACAATCTGACCCGACAGGGCCTGATGGATGCCGTCGAGTCGCTGAGAGACTATCACAGCGATCTGCTGCTGCCCGGCGTCACCATCACCATCAGCGACACCGACCACTGGACCCTTCAGGCCGGCCCGATGGAACACGTCGTGGTGATGCCCAGCGGCAAGGGCAAGTGGGAATACTTCGGCCCGGTGTTTACGTTCGAATAGACGGCGCTAGGCCTGCCGCCAGGTCAAGCCGAACGTTGCGCTCCCGCCCGGAGCGAGTCGCAAGGGCCAGAGAAGCACAAGACAGACGCCTTGGTGGGTCCGCTCGAAGCCGCCCTCGGAGTTAGAGACGGCCTCGATGGGGTAGGACCAGAGCGTGGCCGGCTGCGCCAGTTCGGCGCGCAGGCGCAGGGGCGGATAGTGGCCTTCCAGGGTCAAGGCCCGCACTCCCTCGGCGGTCTGGGGCTCGCCCAGGCCGAGCGCGGGCGCCTCGCCGGCGGTAAGAGTATCGGCGGCGGCGAAAGCCAGGTTCCACTCGGAGGCGAAGAGGCAGTCGATCGGCGAGTCGCCGCCGTTGCTCAGGCGCCAGGTCACGCCGACCTTTGAACCGCCCGCCGCCAGGATGACCTCTTTCTCCAGCCGGCACGGCACGCCGGCCACCTGTCCCGCCCGATCGAGAGTCACCACCAGTCGCTCGCCGTCCTCCCGCGCTTGGGCTGCGTAGGACCCGTCGGCGAAGTCGCCCACTTCCTGGTACGACGAACGGATCAGGTCATCGAGGGTGGTCTCCGGCGCCAGGAAGTGATCGCGGAGCGATGAGCGGCAGTGGCGGTCGTAGTACAGCCGCTCGTGAAGGCCGGACTCCTTGATGCGCACCCCATCGTGGATGGTCCGAACGGCTTCTTCGCCCTCGTCCGGCTGCGCCTCGACCGTCGCTTCCGGCTGGGCCTCGGCGGCCTCCAGCAGCGTCTGGTGATAGGCCTCCGGGCGGCGGCCGAGGACGGCTGCGACGTTGAGGGCGGGCTCCTTGATGTCCCACTCGAAGAGGGTGCCACCATCGGCGGGGGCGAAGTAGAGATTGGCGCTGCTCCCGTCCACCAGGAACTCGGCACGGCCGTCCAGGTCGAAGTCGGCGGACTCCCAGCCCAACCACTGACCATCCCCGTGGAGGACAGCGTCGGCGGCGGCCTCGGCGCGGATGAGGTGATGGTAGTTGGTAAGGCGGATGCCCATAAGGTAGATACCGCCGAAGACGCCATGCCAGTAGGGGCAATTGCACTGGCCGCGCCAGAGGTCGGCCAGCATCTCTCCATCGGCGCCCCGCTGGCGCGCTGCATAGACCTTGCGATGCACGCGGAGCATCTTCTTGTGCAGGTTGTTGACCTCGGGGTACTTGACCAAGAAGTGGCGCCAGAAGCCGCCGCGCACCAGGTCCAGCGTCTCCTGACGGCCTTCGTCCTCCAGTTCGCGCTTGATCTGTTCGAACCGGCGCGAACGACCGGCGGGCAGAGCCCAGGCCATCATCTCCTCATACGAGGCGCTTGGCAGGTAGATGCGCCCGCGTGGCGGGAAGCGGGCGGCGTACTCGCCGAGGGGGATGGTGATGAGCCAGGACGAGTTCTCCTCCAGGGCGACGAAGAAGCGACCCATCCAATCGTCGGGGCCCCAGCAGTGGCGATAGGTCTCCGGCCAGCTGCCGAACTTCTCGCCGTCGTCGCCCATCACCGCGATGCCGTCTTCGCTCTGCTCGGCCCAGGCGCGGAAGGTCTCGATGACCTCCTCCACGTCGCGCCACGGGATCATGTAGCGTAGGAGCTTGAGGGAAGGGAAGATGCTGACCGGATGGCCTTCCTCCTCGCTCACGTAGTAGCCGCGCAGCTCCTCGTCAGCCAGGCCCACCATCTTGAAGTGACTGTCGTCCACCACCGTCCAGCGCACGCCGGCTTCGGCCAGAAAGCGGGGCAGGTGAGGCTCCCACACCCGCTCCGCCAACCAGAGGCCGCTGGGCGAAACGCCGAACTCGTCGCGGATAACGGTGGACATGTGGGCAATCTGGCCCACCTTGTCGGCGTCGGGGATGGCGGGAAGGATCGGCTCGTAGTAGCCGCCGGTCATGATCTCCACCTGGCCGCGGGCCGCCAGCGCTTTCAGGCGGGCCAGGAAGTCGGGCCGGTGCTCGCGCAGCCAGTCCAGGAGGCAGCCGCTGTAGTGCAACGAGATGCGAATGCGCGGGTGATCCTCCAGCGCCGCGAGCAGCGGCAGGTACGACTCCTCATAGACGGATTCGAAGACGTGGTGGGCGTTGCCCACGGGCTGGTGGTTGTGGATGGCCAGGCCGACGTAAAAGCGGGGCATGGATCCGGACGCCGCTATTGAAGGAACAGCTTGTCGACGATCTTTTCTCGCAAGTCGCGACCCACGACCACGCGATAGTAGAGCTCGCGCTTCTCGTCCTGGCTGGCGCTACTAACGTTGATGGCCTTGAAGGCGTTCACTAGGACCGACGCCTGCTGGAGCAGACCGCGGTGGATCATGTTGATGTCCCACATCGGCCGCCGGCTGGCCCACCAGTACTGATCGCTGTGGAGCGCGCGGTCCAGCAGGCCGCGGGCGATATCCGCATGGCGGCGGCTCTCGTCGTTGTCGGCTCGCTCCTTGGCCCGATGCACCAGCTCTATACAGAGGTTGGTGTGCTCCCACTGGAGCCGGTGGATCTCGTTGCCTTTGTCCAGCCATAAAGGATACGGGTTGCCAGCGTTGATGTCTTCAGCGGAGGTGCTCCAAGAGGAAGGCTTGGGCTCGATGACCTGGCCAATGGGGAAAAGGTCCAGCAGTTCGCTCAGGGTCACCATCTTGACATCACGGGAGAGCGCCACCGCTTCCACGATATCGCGGTGCTCGGGGGCCAGCTCCTTCGTCTGCTGGATGTGCTCGTAGCTCTCGCGGCGGGGAGCCAGTTCCTCGTAAACCTCAGCCAGAAATAGGGTCTCCCAGTCACGCAAGTGGTGGCCGAAGGTCTCGGCGTCCATGGCCGTGATTATGTAGCTGTCCTTGGGACTGCGCCGGCTCTTCGCCAGATGTTCGAGGAAACCTGCGGGGCCGAGGGTCTGGAAAGCGATCTTATTGCTGAGGATGTCGTCGCGGAAGAAGACAGCCACACGCTCCTGGTTGCTCGCGGAAACTTCGTGGACAACATCGACCGGCCACTCCACGGGGCAGGCGACGCCGCTGAGGATGATCCAGCGATGACCGGTCCTGGCGATCGGCTCGACGACGTCGGGGCTGTAGCACATTTCCGGCAGGAAGAACCCTTGGGGCCGGTAGGCCGGCCCGAAGAAGTAGCGGTTGGCCTTGCGATTCTGGCTGATCTGGCGCTCTATCTCGCGGTGGGGGATCAGAGGGAAGATGGCATGATACTTGCCGCTGCCGGTGAACTCGATCTGTCCGCGCTCCGCCTGCTCGCGCAGCCCCTCAATGAAGCGCCAGTAGCCATGCTGGGCCAGGAGCTCGGTCAGGCAGGCGTTGATGTTGACAGTGACCTTGGCATGGGGATGCTTTTCGAAGACCTCTAGGAGAGGGAGGTAGGACTCCTCGTAGACCTTGGCCAGGACGGCGTGGAGTTGCAGCGGCGGCTGGTAAGCATGGAGGAGCTGGGCCCAGTAGAGCACGGTTCAGGCGGCCTTCAGCGCAGACATGTCTGGTTCCCCATTATACATAGAGGCGGCGCAGGAGGCCACGCCTCGTAACTCGCTCCCGGCGCCTGTCGACTATCCAGTGAATGGCCACAGCGCCTGCTATTGCCAGGAGCAGATAGCGAGCCGCTGCCCTCATGAAGTCATCGGCGATGGCGCTGTGCCCTGCCAGCTCGTTGAGGGAGTCGAAGAGGAGACTGTTCACATGGCCTGTATCGGAGGTGCGCCGCAGCGCAGCCTACTGAACGAGATCAGGCCGATCGGATGCATGGGTGACACTCATATTGTACGTGCGCCGCCTGTCCCACATCCAGGCCGCCATGAAGCTTGAAGCGGCGATGGCGCAGCCGATGACCCAGTCTACCATGTAGTGGTTGGCCGTTGTCATCACGGAGGCCGTCATCGCTACCGGCATACCATTCTACGGTGTCACCCATGTTTCTGAACGAGCTCACACGACGGGCGGCTTGCCTTAGCCGCGGGCGGCCAGGGCCTGGCGATAGGCGGCCTCGTAGCGTTGGGCAGAGCGCCGCCAGGAGAAATCCATGTTCATCCCTCGCTCCTGAAGGCGCCGCCACTCGTCCGGCCGCCGGAAAACGGCCAGGGCGCGGCGCAGGGCGTCGAGCAACGCGCCCGCATCGTACTCCTGGAAGACGAAACCGTTCCCCTGGCTGTCCGGCCCTTCGTAGTGGCGGACCGTATCGGCCAGGCCACCGGTGTGGCGCACCACGGGTATGGCGCCGTAACGGAGGGCGATGAGCTGCCCGAGGCCACAGGGCTCGAACCGCGAGGGCATGAGAAACAGATCGCAGCCGCCGTAGATCAGTTGGGCCAGCGGCTGGTCAAAGGCGATGGAAACGAAGGCCCGGCCGGCATGCCGCCGGGCCAGGTCCAGGAAGACGCGCTGATAGGCTTCGTCGCCGCTGCCCAGCAGGACGAATTGCACGACCCCTTCGCTCAGGAGCGTCTCCGCGGCCTCCAGCGCGAGGTCCATGCCTTTCTGCTCCGTCAGACGCGAGACCATCCCCACTAGGGGCACGGAAGCATCCGAGACGAGGCCGGTCCGTTGCTGGAGCGCGGCCTTGTTGGCGAGCCGCTTCCCCAGGCTACCGGCGTCGAAGTTGACCGACAGGTGCGGGTCGCGGGCCGGATCGTACTCGCCGTAGTCGAGGCCGTTAAGGATGCCGAACAGGCGGTCCCGGCGCTGCTGGAGGAGGGGATCCAGGCCCTCGCCGTATTCGGGGGTCAAGATCTCACGGGCATAGGTCTCGCTGACGGTGGTCACCGCGTCGGCGTAATAGATGCCCTGGCACAGGAAGTCGGCGAAATCGTCGGGACCGCGATAGCGCAGGTTGTGGATGGTGAGAACGCAGGCCGCGTCGCGGTAGAAGGCATCGCCCCAGGCCCGGTTGCGCAGGCCGAAGGCGATGGGCGCCGTGTGCCAGTCGTTGCAGTGAAAGATGTCCGGTGGCCAACCGAGCTGTTTGGGCAGCTCCAGGACGGCCTGACAGAAGGCCAGGTAGCGCTCCAGGTCATTCACCTCGCCGTAGACGCGGGGCCGCGGGAAAAGCCCCTCGCTCTCTATCAGGTAGACAGCGGCGCCATCTCCGCCGGAGGTGACGGCGCGGACGACCGCCTGGCGCCCCGCGCCGAATGGGATGGAAGCGGCAATTTCGCCCGTCGGCTCCGGCGAGTGACGGGGAGTCACTACTCGCACGTCGTGGCCGAGGGCAGCCAGAGCACGCGGCAGCGAGGCCGCCACGTCGGCCAGGCCGCCCACCTTGGCGAAGGGCCCCACCTCCGCCGAAACGAAGAGTATGTTCAGGGCGCGGTTCATGATTGGGGCGTCGCGACCCCCTCTCGTGGCCGGAAGAGGCGGTAGTCGATGTGGGGGAAGACTTTGTCCCGCTCGAACAGTTCACGGCAGAAGCCGAGGTCGCCCTCGCTCGCCCGACCGGCGCGGGCGATACCGGCTAGCGACTGGAAGCGGTCCACGTGCTCCTGGAAGCGGAGAACGGCGTATTCGCGGGCCTGGCCGGTGGTGACCAGGAACGGCCAATCGCTGGACTGGAGCAGCAGGAGCTCGCGGGCGGCCTGGGCGAGAACCTCAGCCAGGGCAGCGTTGGCCGCCGGGTGTTGGACGACCAGTTCCTCCATCTGGCGTTCGGCGTCGCGGATGATGGGCCACATCCAGCTGGTGTCCACATTGTCCCAGGTGAAGTGGCCGCCGCCGACGCCCCAGGAGCCTTCGGGCAGCGCCAGGACGTCTTCCGGCGGATAGCGGGCGATGAAGTCGCTGGCGGTGGTGAGCTCTAGGGTCTCGCTGCGTGCGAGCTCCCGCAGGACGCCCTGAATCCAGGCGATGCCCTCGAACCACCAGTGGCCGAAGAGCTCGGTATCGTACGCGGCGACGATGATGCCGAACTTGCCGCTGCGCTCGTGGTAATCGGCCAACAGGCCCTGTACCAGTCGGGCGTAGTGGGCGACGTGCTCTTCACGCCGCGCATCAGCCCAGGCGGGATCATACAGGACCTTCGACCCCAAGTCGGTCTTGGCGCCGGTGATCCGCCAGTACTGGAGGCCTGAGACGCCGTCTTTCTTGTGGAACTCGCGGTACCAGAAATCGCCGGGGTAGCCCCAGTCGGCGGACCAGACCTGCATTCCGGTGGCGTTGTTCCGCCCGAAAACGGCCACCCGCGGCGTCTGCACCCAGTAGGGCTCGAAGGTCGTCTTCTCGGTGGGTTCGGTGTAGCCGGTGAGGGGCACGAGATAGCGGCGGGGGATGTCGCCGTAGGGGCCGATGGCCTCGCCGCGCGCCTTCCCGACAGGGAGACCGCCCTCCACAGTGTGGGTCTCGGCGAAGAAACACGCGATGTCGAGCCCGGCCAGGAACTCCTCCAGACCCGGCTTCAGATAGCTTCCTCCCTCCCCTTCGGCCATGTAGGGCGGCCGGTAGGCGCACTCTGGGAGCCAGGCGGCTCGCGACGGCCGGCCGAAGTGGCGGCGGCTGGCATCGGCCCCCACGGCGAGCTGGCCGTGGATGGAAGAGTCGCGGCTGAGCAGGGGCAGATAGCCGTGAGTGGCAGCGCTGGTCAGGATCTCGATGTGGCCCTGCTCCTGGAGCTCCCGGAAGGCCCCGACGATGTCGCGCGAGAAGCGCTCGCGGAAGGCGGCCAGCACGGCGCCGTACCAGTCACGGTAGTACTCGGCGAGATAGACGCGATGGTCGTCGCCGTCCTCCTGGAAGCGAGCGGCGTCGGCTTCGGCCCGACGCACCTTCTCCTCCAGGAACTCCTCCAAGTGAGCCAGCACCAGTTCATCGGCGAGCTGCTCGGCCAGGACTGGCGTGATCCCTATTGTGAGACGGAAGGGGCAGCCCTCCCGGCGCAGGTCGTCGAGGGCCATGAGCAAGGGGAGATAGGATTCCGATATCGCCTCGTGGAGCCACTCCTCGCCGTGCGGCCAGCGACCGGCCTGGCGGCAGTAGGGGAGGTGGCTGTGCAGAACGAAGGTGAATGCGCCGTGCGCCATGGTTCCCTCAGATCCCCTCGGGTGGCTGGGCGACGGAGACCGTCGCGGATATGGAGCTGCCGCTGGTCGCGTAGTCAGGGGGGAAATCCCCCTCCCTGGCTCCGGGCCCGATAATGCAGTTCCGTCCGATACGGAGTCCGGCCGGGATGCGGGCGCGCTTGCCGACAATTGTGATACCGCTGTGCAGGACCTCCGGCTCCTCCTGGTTGGGCGTGTAGTCGTCACCCCAGCCCACGTGGCTGTGCGCGCCCACGAAGGCCATCTTGTCCAGGATGGAGCGCTGCACGATGGCGCCGGCGGCGATGTGACAGTCGCCGAAAAGGATGGAGTCGACTACCGTTGCCCCCTCTTCCACAAAAACGCCGGGCGAAAGGACCGAGTTGTGGACGTAACCGTTGGTGATGCAGCCACTGGAGAGGATGCTGCGCGTAATGCGGGAGTTGGGGCCCGCCTTCATCGGTGGCCGCTGCTGGTCCTGCGTGCGGACGATGTTATCTGGGTCGTAGAGGTTGAGCTCGGGCAGGTCGGCCAGGAGGTCCATGTTCGCCTGCCAGTAAGCGTCGATGGTGCCGATGTCGCGCCAGTAGCCGTCAAAGCGGTATCCGAACACGCGATCGCGGCCCAGGCGGGCAGGGATAACGTCGTGGCCAAAGTCATGGCCCGAGCGGCGGTGGGCATCCTCTTCCAGGGCCTCCACGAGGCATTGTCTCTTGAAGACATAGATGCCCATGGAGGCCAGGTTGCTCTGAGGACGAGACGGCTTCTCCTGGAACTCGACGATGCGGCCGTCCTTGTCGAGGCTGAGGACGCCGTAGCGGCGGGCCTCCTCCAGGGGGACTTCTACCACCCCCACAGTGACGTCGGCCTCGTGGAGGCGGTGGAACTCCAGCATGTCCTCGTAACGCATCTTGTAGATGTGGTCGCCGGCAAGGACAAGCACCAGGTCGGCCTGTGATTCCTCGACGAAGTAGAGGTTCTGATACACGGCGTCGGCGGTGCCCTTGTACCAATCGGAGGCCTTGCGTCCAATGTAGGGTTGCAGGAGGGAAACACCGCCGGTGGAACGGTCGAGGTCCCAGGGCCGGCCGATGCCGATGTGATTATTCAGGGAACGGGGTCGATACTGGGTGAGGATTCCCACCCGGAACAGGCCGGAGTTGATGCAATTGCTGAGGGTGAAGTCTATGATGCGGTACTTACCGCCGAAGGTCACCGCCGGCTTGGCGCGCTCCTCGGCCAGAATGCTCAGGCGCTCGCCCCTTCCACCCGCCAGGATCAGGGACAGCACTCGGTTCATATACTCCTCACCTCGATTCCGCTGGGTCGCTGCGTCCGGCCGGTCGCGAGATCGGTTGCGCCGCGCTGGACTCCGCCTTGGCCTCCGCGCCGGCCAGTATGGTGAACATTCTCAGATGATCGCACAGATAGCGGGTGATCAGGAAGTGGGCGCGCACGTGCTCGCGACCGGCAGCGCCCATGCGATCCGCCTCCTCGGGATTGCGGAGCAGATAGAGAATGCGCTCGGCGCAGTCAGCGGGGCTGTTGGCCAAATAGCCGGTCTTCCCGTCGAGAACCTGAAGGGGAATGCCGCCGACGTTGCCCGCTACGACCGGCCGTCCTTTCCAGAGCGCTTCGGAAACCACCAAACCGAAGCCTTCGCGCAGAGACTTCTGCACCACAACACGCGCCGCTGTCTGGATCGCGTTGACCTCTACATTGCCGACGCCGGTCAAGTTGGTGAGGATGTGGATATCCATATCCTCACCGGCGCGGCGAGCGCTGCGCTCGTAGTAGGACCAGCCTTCTGGGTCGTCGTGGGCCATGGAGGCCACGAGCACGAGTTGGACCTGAGGAATCTCGCGTCTGACCAGGCGGTAGGCGTCGATGACGCCCAGGGGATCCTTCCAAGGGTCGAAGCGGGAGACCTGGGTCACGAGCGGGCGGTGAGGATCGATGTCATAGCGGCTAAGGATAGCCTCCACAGTATCCGGCGCCAGGGGTACGTTCTTTGGGCTGAGAGGGTCGATGGCCGGCGGGAAGAAGAAGACCCGCGGGCTGGGCACGTCCTCCCTGGCATACTGCTTCAGGGTGAAAATGGCAGCGTCGTAGGGGGCGAGGAAGGGACGCAGGAAATGCCACAGTTCCGGCTGCGCCGCCGTCAGGTCGATGTGGCAACGCCAGACCCACTTCCCCACTTTGGTCCGTCCTTGGTCGAGGGCCAAAGCGAGCATGCCTGCCGGCTGAGGGTCGTGGACCACGACGAAGTCGTATTCGCCTTCCAGCAGATCGGCGTTGAGGCGGTTGTACTGGAGCCAGGTGTCTCGCATGGCGGGCGTCCAGGGAACGAACATGCCCTGGAGACCGTTGTGTATAGCCTTGGTCACAGTGTAGAACTCATCGGCGCCTCTGATTATCTGCCAGTCGGCCCGCAGCCCCAGGTCGTTCATAAGGGGCACAAAGGCGGTAAGGATCTCGGCGACGCCGCCTCCGAATGCCGTGGCGTTGAGGTGAAGGACACGGGCGCCACGCAATGACTCCGCGAGACGCCGGATCTCATCGACAACAGCGTCGCCAACAATGGGGCGATAGTCCGCCAGTGCCTTGGGGGTGACTGGGACAGATGTGAGCATTGGCGCCCTTCAGCTAGGCCACAGGCGAAGCGACCATCTGCTGAAAGAGGCGCAGGTAGTCACGCAGGTAGCGGGTGATGAGGAAGTTGTCCTGTACGTGCTGGCGGCCGGCGCGGCCCAGGCGGGCGGCCAGTTCGGGGTGCTGGCCCAAGTCGACGATGCGCTGTGCGAATTCGTCGATGCTGCGGGCCAGGTATCCGGTCTCGCCATTGATGACCTGGCGGGGGATTCCGCCGAGGGGGCTGGCCACCACCGGGCGTTCCTTCCAGAGAACGTCTGAGGCTGTCACCCAGAAGCCTTTGCGGATCGACTTCTGGGCAGTGGCGAATGCGGCTCGCTGGAAGGCGTTGAGCTCTACGTTGCCCAGAGCATCCAGGCTAGAGTGGCTGGAGAGGACAAAAATGTCGGGACGGGACTCGGCGCGGCGGGCCACCTGCTCGTAGTAGGCGCGCATCTCCGGCTCCTCGGCGAGATAGGTGGCCACCAACACGAGCTGGAGGCCGGGCACCTGTTTCCCCACCCTCTCATAGGCGTCGATGAGGCCGAGGGGGTCGTGCCAGTGGTCGAAGGGCGAGATCTGGCACACGATGGGCCGACTCGGGTCGACGCCGTAGCGTTCGAGCATGCCGGTTACGGTCTCAGCGGGCAGGTTCATGTTCTTGGGGCCCAGCGGGTCGATGGCCGGCTCAATGACGGCCATAAGGGGCGCCCTGGTGTCCCGACGCACGTATTCAGCCAGGTCGAAGACCAAAGCGTCGTAGGAGTTGCAGTAGCTCTGCATGATGCTCCAGACATCGGGCTGGGCCTCGCTCAGGTCCAGATGACAGTGCCAGATCCAGCGACCAGCCGGCCGCCGGCCGCGCTCTTCCTCGAAGGCGCAGAGGAGGCCTGCCGGCTGCGGGTCGTGAACGACGACGAAGTCGTAGTCCTCGGCGATGAGCTCGGCATGCATAGCGGTGTACTTGCACCAGACTGCCTCCATGTCAGTGCTCCAGCGGGCGCCGACGCCGGCCAGGGCCTCATACATGGCCTTGTTCACAGCGATGAACTCCTGAGCCGGCCGCAGCACCTGCCAGCGGCTGGGTAGTCCCAGGTCGCTCATTAGCGGCACGACTGAGGAGAGCATATCCGCCACGGCGGTGCCGAAGGCGGCCACGCTCAGGTGGAGGACGCGCACGCCCTGAAGAGGCTGAGCGAGGCGATGGAGCTCCGCCAGTGCCCCCTCGCCGACGATGGGCTCGTAGTCCGCGAGGGTCTTGGACGATAAGGCGATTGTTCCGAACATGGGTGTCCTGGCGCTCCTCGGCCGGAGGTGCCATCGAGGAGCAGACTGCAGGTTAGTTTAGCAGCTTGGGCGGGGATTTGGAAGGGAGCAGGGGCTACCACTGTTGCTCCGGGCTGCCAGCACCACCTATAATTCCGGAACCACTTCGGCTTAGCGAAGGGAGGGGAAAAATGAAGATGCTGAACGACTTCAAGCAGTTCCTGCTCAGAGGGAACGTGGTCGATCTAGCCGTTGCGGTCGTCATCGGTGCGGCATTCGGCGCCGTGATCACGGCGCTGGTGCAGGACCTTCTGACCCCCCTGATCGCTGCCATCGGGGGCCAGCAGGACTTCTCGGCGCTGGACTTCACCATCAACGACAGCACCTTCAGGTACGGCGACTTCATCAACAAGGTCATTACGTTCGTCACCATAGCCGCCGCGGTGTTCTTCTTCGTCGTTGTCCCGATTAACGCGCTGATTGCCAGGTCCCGCCGAGAACCACCGGCCGACCCGACAACGCGCAAGTGCCCCGAGTGCCTGAGCGAAATCCCCATCGACGCCCGCCGCTGCGCGTTCTGTACGTCAGCAGTGTCGCCAGCTTAGCCCAGCCGGGCCGCTCAAGCAGGAATGCTCCGAGCCTCGTCCGACGCCGACCCGTCGCGGGCTGGCGCGCGCCTATTGTCGTGCACGAGCGCGTCATCGCCTCGTTGCAGCCGTCATCGGTCCTGTACCATGATGGATGATGCGAGATGTCACGCTGGATCGTGCACGCCGATCTGGACGCTTTCTTCGCCTCGGTTGAGCAGCTGGACAACCCAGAGCTGCGGGGGCGGCCGGTGGTGGTCGGGGCGCCTCCCGAATCGCGAGGGGTCGTGGCCGCCGCTTCCTACGAAGCGCGGGCCTTCGGCATCCACTCGGCCATGCCCATGGCCGCCGCACTGCGCCTTTGCCCGGAAGCGGTGCGCGTGCCGCCGCGCTTCGCCCGCTACGGCGAGATGTCTCGCCTGGTGATGGACATCTTCCGCCATTTCACACCGCTGGTGGAGCCGATATCACTTGACGAGGCGTTTCTGGACGTGACGGAGGCAGTGGAGAAAGGTCGCCCGGCCCGGGAGGCCGCTCAGAACAAGGCGGAAGAGATCGCCCGCTCCATCAGGGAGCGGGTGCGCCGGGAGGCGGGCCTGACGGTGTCAGTGGGGGTAGCGTCATCGCGCTCGGTGGCGAAGATCGCCTCGGACAGAGGCAAACCCGACGGCCTGGTGCTGGTGCCTCAGGGAACGGAGCGCCAGTTCCTGGCGCCGCTGCCCGTGCGCAGTCTGTCGGGTGTGGGCCCCAAGACCGCCGAACGCCTGGCGGCCGAGTCCATCACAACGGTCGGCGAGCTGGCGGAGCGCTCGGAGGGCTGGGCGCGCGGGCTTTTCGGCGAGCGGGGCATCTACCTCGTGCGCCTGGCGCGAGGCATCGACGACAGCCCCGTCATCGTCGAGCACGAGACGAAGTCCGTGAGCTCGGAGACCACCTTCCCCCGCGACGTGGGCGACGCAACAGCCCTGGAGGACAGCCTGCGCGAGCTGGCCCAGGAGACGGCCGAGCGGCTTCGGCGCCACGGCCTGAAGGGCCGGACGGTGAAGATCAAGCTGCGCCTGGCCGATTTCACCACCTTCACCCGCCAGACCACGCTGGCTTATCCCACCGACGCCGGCGACGCGATCTTTCGGGAGGCCGCCCGCCTGCTCGCACGCGAGGTGATCGACGGCCGCCGCTTCCGCCTGCTGGGAGTCGGCGTCTCCAACTTCAGGCTCGAGGAAGAAAAGCAGCCGGCCCTGTTCTCGCTGGACGATCCGCCCCTTCGCTAGACCTCGCAGCGGGGCGGCGGCAGGTCGGAGCGCGGCGCAGTCGCTTCCTGGTGAGGGATACAGCAAATGAAGCGCAGCGCCTCGGCGCCGCTGTTGACGAAGCAATGCTGCTCGTCGCCGGGGATATAGACGGCGTCGTTGGGGGCAAGCTCCCGCTGACCGTCGACTCCGCGCAGCATGCCCCGGCCGGACAGGATGAACACCTCGTGCTCCCACCAGTGGGCGTGGAAGGGAGTGGAGGCGCCGGGCTCCACTTCGAGTACGCGCATCGAGAAGCGGGGCGCGCCGTCCTCGGGGCCGATGACTGTGTGCAGAGCGACGCCGGGGTTCTCGCGGTTCGGCTGGATGTCACGGTAGCTGCATACCTTTGCCATGACGAGCCTCTCTCCTTAGCCGGGTTGAACTTCACGGGTTGTCTTCCATCCATGCTACCGGCGCTTGAGTCTCTGTCAAGGCTACCTGCCTGCCACCGCAAAATCCGCGCCGCTGGGCCAACCGCTGTGTATAATGGGCGCGACCCAGCCGCGACTGTGAAGCGTAACAGCATGTCAGAACTGCGCCGCGATCCCACCACCCTGGAGTGGGTGATCATCGCCGACGAGCGGGCCATACGTCCACACCAACTGGTGCAGAAGAACGCCGAACCACCCGCCGTCGAGTTCGATGACGACTGCCCGTTCTGTCCGGGTCACGAGCACATGACCCCGCCCGAGGTGCTGAGCCAGGCTCTGCCCGGCAGCGAACGCCCCTGGGACGTGCGAGTGGTGCCCAACCGCTACCCGGCCTTGCGGCCGGACGCCCCCTTCGAGGAGGGAGGCGACGAGTTCTTCCCTCGCTTCAGTGGCGCCGGCGCCCACGAGGTCGTCATCGACACACCCTTCCACAATCGAGAACTCCCCATGATGACCGACCGCGAGGTGGAGGAGGTCCTGCGGGTCTACCAGCAACGCTACAACGTCCTGAAGACCGACCCCCGCGTCAAGCTGGTGATCATCTTCAAGAACAAGGGCGCGGTGGCCGGGACATCGCTGGCGCATCCGCACTCCCAGATCGTGGCGACGCCGGTGGAGCCACCCCTGGTCCGACGGCGCTACAACGTGGCCCGGACTTACTACGCCGGCTGCGGTCGCTGCCTCTACTGCGACATTCTGGAGAAGGAACGGGCCGACGGCCGCCGCGTGGTGATGGAGACAGAGCGTTTCGTCGCCTTCCATCCGTTTGCATCACGCTGGCCGTTCGAGACGTGGATCCTGCCCAAGGAGCACCGCTCCTCCTTCGCGAATGCCACCGCCGAGGAACTGCGGGACCTGGCGCCGCTGCTGCGTTCGTTGCTTGGGGCGCTGCGGCAGAAGCTGGGCGATCCCCACTACAACCTGGTCGTGCATTCGGCGCCCACCAGCGATTCGGTGAAGCCGTACTACCAGTGGCACCTGCAGATCGTCCCGCGCCTGACCACCGCCGCCGGCTTCGAGATCGGCTCCGGCATGCACATCAACACCGCCCTCCCCGAAGAGACGGCGGCCTTCATCCGCGACGACGCCTAGCCGGTCGCAGCCAAACGGGCCCGCACCTCAGCCTCGTCCAGCCCCTCGACGGCGATCACCTTCTGGCGCGACGTGTACCCTCGCACGATGCGCAGCCGCTGCCGCGGCAGGCCGAGGGCGTCCGCCAGGAGGCGGAGCGCCGTCTCGTTGGCCTTGCCACGCTCGGCCGGGGCGGTCACGCTCAGGCGCAGCAGGTCACCCTGCCAGCCCAGCAGGCCATCGCGGCCGGCGGCGGGGGTCACCCGCACGCGGAGCAACATTGAGGCAGTCGGCCTCGGATTCACCGGCCGACCGTCGCCAGGCAATCGCCGAAAAAGCGGGCGACCGCTTGGGCTAGCCTGTCCTCGTGGTCCCACCAGAAGTGATCGGCGCCGGGCACGACTTCGACGCGGCATTCGGAACCCAGGGCCTCGGCCAGTGATCCCACGTGGGCGGGCCGCGCCACGTCGTCGGCGTCGCCGGTTATCAGGAACGTCGGGCAGCGGATGGCGGCTGGAGGCATGACGTGACCGACGTTGGGAAGAGAGATGGCGGCCAGCGCCGCCACCTGCTCGTCGGCGGCCATCAGCGCCACCGCCGCACCGAACGAATAGCCGACGATGCCGACCTTGGCCGGGTCCACTCCCTCGCTCCGGCGCAGGTAAGCGAGAGCGGCGATGGCATCGGCGCGTTCGCCCACGCCGTCGCCGAAACGCCCCAGGCTTCCGCCGACGCCGCGGAAGTTGAAGCGCAGGGCGGCGATGTTCACTTCGAGCAAGGCCCGGCAGACGGCGACGACCACGGAGTTGTGCATGTCACCGCCGAACAAGGGATGCGGGTGGCAGACCACAACCGCCGGATGAGGCGCAGCCGCCGGTCGCTGGAACAGCCCCTCGATAGTGAGGTCGCCGCTGGGGAAGGTCACGGGCTCGCCGGGTGGGGACACGTCGGTCAATCGCACTACCGGGGCAACAGACCGGTCAGAATGTTGTCGACGGAGGCCGCCAAGTAGGCCTCCAAGTGCGGGCTCAGTGTCTCCCCGCTGTCTTGGCAGGGCCCGAAGCTTCCTACGAGGTCGTCCATCAAGGCGCCGCGTCCCATGGATACCAGTTGCCGGGCGGCGATGCGCGGGTCCAGTTGCCGCACCTGACCTTGCTCGATGTAGGTCCGCAGCACGCGGGCCACACCCTGCTCCCAGCGTTCCACCACGCTGCGGGCTTCTTCGATGGCTCCGGGTTCGTTGCGCAGCGATTCCATGAAGACCAGACGCAAGAACTCACGGTTCCGCTGCATGACCAGCATCGCCCGCCGACCGATGTCCAGTAGAGCGTCTCGCACGGGAAGCTGGGTGGGGATCTGTTCCAGGCTCTGCATGGCAGGGAGGATGCCCCGCTCCTCGAACAGGGCTTCCAGCAGCTCGCGCTTGGAGGCGAAGTGATAGTAGATGGCCGCGTCGGTAATGCCGGCGCCTCGAGCTATGTCTCGGACGGTGGTGCGAGCGAAGCCCTGCTCCGAGAAGAGACGCAGAGAGGCATCGAGGATCTGGCGACGAGTGTCGCGTCCACCTCGCGAGCGTCTCCGCGCACCGGGTCTTGGACTGGGCCTAACTGCCACGAATCACCGCCATGGGAGTCTTAGCGACTGCTCAAGATAACATCGCCAGCGGCTGAGGTCAATGCGGACGCGCTGCGTCCTCGCCTCCGAGAAACTCCTGCAGTCGCGCGAGCAGGTCGGCGGCCACCTGGGCGCGGTTGTCCTCGGTCAGGACCAGCAGCGAAGCCTCCGGCCGTAGCTTGAGGGCATCGGCCCAGGGGTGAGCGGCCAGCATGATGCTCGCCAGGACGGGCTTCCCACACTCCAGCGCCGCCAGCACCGCCTGGCGGAAACGGTTGGAGAGCAACTCCATCTTGCCGATCTCGTCGATGACGATCAGTCGAGCGCCGCCGATCGCCCGCTCGACGGCCGGCGCCGCCAGTTCGTCCATGGCCGCAACGTCCACCCCATAGCGGCTGACCCGCGGGCCTCCGGCCATGCGGACGCTGGCCAGCGTGGCCGTCTGACCGTCCAGGGTCGTGAGCCCGAAGCCCTCGCGGCGGCCGCGAGTGCGGAGCTCCTGAGTATAGAAGCCGCCGGCGGGGACGCCCAGTCCGTCCACCAGCCGGCGGATCAGGGTGGTCTTGCCGCAGCCCGGGTGGCCGGTGACAAGAAAGGCGCGCTTCCCTGTGGCGCCCGAGTCGAGCGCCATTTCACCGCGTCTGTTCACCGCGACGCGAGCGCCAGACACGCTCGAAGGCCTGGTAGGCGAGAGCGTCGTAGAGGACGAAGGTGATCTGGTCTAGGGTCGTCGTGCCGGCGGCATGTTCCTCGACAGCGTCCAGCATGATGCGGGCGCACTCGTCGAGGGGAAAGCCGCCCACGCCGGTGCCCAGCGCAGGGAAGGCGATGCTCTGCAGGCCCAGCTCATCGGCGCGGCGGAGCGTGGCCTGGGTGGCATGCCGGACCTTGTCGGCGTCGGTGCGCAGATCCTGGCCCATGACCGCCGCGTGGATGACGTAGCGCGCTTTCAAGCGGCCGCCGCCGGTGGCCACGGCCTCGCCGATGGGGATAGGCCCCTTGGCCACCGCTTCCGCCTCGATCTCGCGACCGCCGGCTCGCTTGATGGCGCCCGCCACGCCGGCGCCCATCCACAGGTGGTTGTTGGCGGCGTTGACGATACCGTCGGCCTCCTGCTGGGCGATATCCCCCCGGACGAAGAGGATCTCCATGTCAGTGTGAGGGCTCATGGTTCGACGGGTTCACCATGAGCGAAATGTGCCGCTCTTCCCGAGCTTGTCGAAGGGCGAGCGACACCTCATGCTTCGACAGGCTCAGCATGAGCAGGGTCGAGATGGTCACATCTCCACGAGCACGGCCCGAACGGGGGAGCCGTCGGCGCCCTCGAGCTTCAGAGGGAGGCAGGCCAGGAGATAGGGCCCGGGTGCCACCTGCCGCAGGTCGGCACCTTCGACGATGACGACACCCGCCCGCAGCAGTGTCTGGTGCACGATGTTGGGCTCGGCGTCCATCTTCTCCACCGACAGGTAGTCGATGGCCACCAGGCGAACGCCGCGCTCCGCCAGCCAGTGGGCGGCGTCCAGCGTGAGGTACACGAAGTCGCGCCGGAAATCATCGTCGTCCAGGAGGCGCGCGTTGCGGGTCTTGAACAGAAGGCGCTCCGTCCCCGGTGGGATGGCCGCCGCCTGCAGATCGGCGGCAGTGATCTCTTGTTCGACCGCCATCTCCACCACCAGCGCCGGGCCCACCAGCGCGTCGACCGGAAGCCGGTCCACGGACGCGCCGCCGGGCAGGAAGTGCAGCGGCGCGTCGATATGGGTGCCGGTGTGGGTGGTGATCGTGAGACGCGAGATGTTGTAGGGATCACCGCGCCCCATGTCTTTGGTCGGTTCGAGCAGGGGCGCCGGCTCGCCCGGAAAGACGGGCATGCGCGGTCGCAGAGTGAGGGAGATGTCGTAAACCTTCATAGCCGCTCCATTATGGCACAGGCGGTGAGGCCCATGCTACGATGAAGCGCTTCGCCAGGCGGAGACTCTGGGCGCTACGCCCGCCTGAGCCACCGCCTTTTGGCGTACCAGGCGCCGGCGGCGAAGGCCAGGAGCCCCGCAGCCGCGAGGCCGGCTAGGGCAGTGCGATTGGGTCCGGACGAGCCGGAGACGTCCGCAAGCCGTGCCACGCCGCCCACGGCTGGAGGAGCGCAGGGCCTATTGAGGCCACCCGGGCATGGCTGACCGATGGCGATGAGGCCGCAGTCATCGTACGTGTCCAGGATGTCGCAGCCCACATACGCGGGGGTGGCGGGATCGCAGTAGCTATTACCCCCCGATGAGGTAACCTCAACGTAGCTTCCCTCGCCAGGCACCGGACCCAGCGTCAGGCCGTAGACCCCGTCGGCTGTTCCGGTGGTATCGATCTGGAGGCGGCTCAGCACTCCCCTGGTGAACGGCGGGTCGTACTCGACCTCACCATAGTTGAAAAAAAAGGCGAACCAGCCCGGCAGCGGCGCGGGCGGCGCGGGGGGATGGCTGAAGTCGCCGGACGACCCGCGGGGCATTTCCTGGACAAGCAGATTAGTGGCGGGGTCGTCGTGGGTCCATGCCGTGAGGGTCCCAACCGCGCGGCCCATCGTCTCGCCTACGGTGTACGCGAAGCCTACTATGCCTCCTATCCAGCCGTCGCCGCTGGTCGGGGGCAGGTCTTTCACGAACACGTCTATGGTGACAGCGCCGCCCCCCGAGGGCAGCTCCACGCACGCGTCGATGGGCCCCAGCGTGCAGTCGGTTACGCCGTCGCCGGGGCAGGTGTTGCCCGCCGTGTTCATGTCGAACCCGATGGTTATGGGCCCTTGCGCCTGCGCCAGGCTTTCCCCGCCACCCGACAGGCGTGACGCCAGGAGGAGGAGCGGGGCGATCAGCCCTGCGGCTGCCACGGCGAGGCGCAGCGTGTTCCTGATCCCCTTCATGGCACGACGCCTTTCCCCAGGCCAGGCGCCCGTATCATGGCAGAACGTCTCGCAGATGTCAAGCGTGGGGCGTGGGTCGAGGGGGACATTCTTCGCTGCGCTCGCAATGACGCGGCGGCGGGGCAAAAGGAAACCTCCAAGGAACCTTTACGCTTCGTCCGTCCGCGGGTTTCCGCCGAATCTTCCGCTTTCGCTTCCGCTTCGACTGTCCCCTTCGGACGGGCTCGGCTTACCGAGCTCCTTGGAGGGATCCTTATAATCTCACAATCGCTCCAGGATGTCAAGGACGGCGAGACGCCTGGGGAGGAACGCTCAGGATGGAACTATTTCGCCGACCGCGATGAGCCTGGCACCAGCTCCGGCAAGCTCGCTTTTCCGCCTATCCTGTGTCAGGACACCAGCTCTTGTTTCAAAATGGCGAGGAAGGGCAGGTTGCGGTAGCGCTGCTGGTAGTCCAGTCCGTAGCCCACCGCGAACTCGTCGGGGATCTCGAAGCCGATGTAGTCCAGTGGCACGTCGACCAGGCGGCGGGCCCGCTTGTCCAACAGACAGCACACCTTGAGCGACGCCGGCTGCTGCACCCAGAGGTACTCGAGCACGCGGTTGAGGGTCATGCCGGTGTCCACGATGTCTTCCACCAGCAATACATGGCGCCCCTCGACCTTCTGGTCAAGGTCCTTGAGGATGGAGAGAGGGCCGCTGCTGTCGCCCTCGTAGGAGGAGATGGCCAGGAAGTCGATGGAGACGGGCAATGAGATGTGGCGGAGCATATCGGCCATGAAGCACAGCACGCCTTTGAGCACGCCCACGAGTATCGGCGCCTCGCCGGCGTAGTCGCGCGAGATCTGGGCGCCCAACTCGCCGACGCGCCGCTCGATCTGGCTGGCGGTGATCAGCACTCGGTCGATGTCGGGCAACTTCGCCGCTTCGACGGGGCCGAAGCCGTATTTCGCGAGCAGTCGCACGTAGTCTTTCTTGTTCAGCAGGCGGATCTTGATCTCGGGGTATAGCTCGCGCACCAGTCGCATCTTGCGGTTCTTCTCGGTGGCCAGGCGCTGGCGCATGGTAGTTAGCTCGATGTAGAGGTTCAGGTCGGGCAGGTAGAAATCGGGGGTGAAGGCCTCGACGATGCGCTCGCCATCCCAACGCAGGGGAAAGGAACGCGGCTCGTAGATCCAGGTGATGCCGTAAAAGTCGAGGATGCGGGCGAACTCCGCCTCGCTCTCGTGGGCGAACTGGGCCGGCGTCACCCGCGCGCTGGTCGGCGGGGGCGGGGCTTTTGCCGCCTTGCTGGCGCGCCCCCTGCGCGAAACTCTCGGCATTCCACGCGCATTCTACCTCTTGCTGGCGCTGGATGCCACCAGGCAGGACAACCTTGATAGGGAACGACTTCTCGTATATTATCGTTATAGAGGAATGCCCAAAGTCGCGGCCTGGCAGGAGATGTGATCATGCACATTCAAGAGAAGTTTCGCACCATTCACTACGGCATCGGCGCCATTGGCGCGGAGGTGCTGAAGCTGGCACTCCAGCGCCAGGACATTCAGGTGGTGGGCGCCATCGACACCCACCCCCACAAGGCCGGCCGCGATGTGGGCGACGTGCTGAGTCTGGGCCGCAGCCTAGGCATCACCGTGAGCTACGACGCGGAGATCTTCCTGCGCAACACCACCGCCGACATCGTCGTCCACTGCACCTCGTCGCACCTGATCTCGGTCTATCCCCAGTTGCTGCAGGCGATAAGCAGCGAGAAGAACGTGATCTCCAGCTGCGAGGAGCTATCTTTCCCCACGGCGGGCAACAACGAGCTGGCCCCCAAGCTAGACCGCCGGGCCAAAGAGGCGGGCGTCACCGTTCTCGGAGTGGGCGTGAACCCCGGTTTCGTGATGGACGTCCTGCCACTGGTGCTCAGCAGCGTCTGCCAGGAGGTGCGTTCGATAAACGTCAAGCGAGTAGTGGATACCGCCACCCGCCGCGTCCAGCTCCAGGCGAAGACCGGGGCCGGCCTCTCGCCCGCCGAGTTCCGCTTCCGAGTGTCCGACGGCGCCGTCGGGCACGTGGGGCTGCGCGAGTCGCTCTTCATGATCGCGGAGACGATGGGCTGGCAGCTAGACGAGGTGAAAGAGACGACAGAGCCGGTGCTGGCGACGCGCCGCTGGGAGACCGGGGCCTTTGTCGTCGACAAGGGGCGGGTGGCCGGCGTCCAGCAGACGGCGGTCGGCACTATGGGCGGCCGCGAGGTGATCAACCTCGACCTGCAGATGTCAATGGGCGCGGAAGACCCCCGCGACGTGATCGCCATCGACGGCAAGCCTCCCATCAAACTCAAGATCAGCGGCGGCGTGCAGGGTGACCAGGCCACCGCCGCGATCATGGCCAATCTGATACCGACGGTGATGCGCGCCCGTCCCGGCCTGCTGACCATGCGCGATGTCCCCCTAATCCCTTTCTGGGGAGCCCACAGCTCGTGGAAGGAAGTGGCCGGTGACGAGCATCTCCGAGTCGTATAGCGGGCTGCATCCGCGCTCGGCCGAGCTCTACCAGCAAGCGCTGCAGTTTTTTCCCAGCGGCGTCACTCACGACATTCGCTTCCTGCCGCCGTTCCCGATTTATGTCGAGCGAGCGGCGGGCCCCCGCAAGTGGGACGTCGATGGCAATGAGATCATCGACTACGTGATGGGCCACGGCGCGCTGCTGCTGGGCCACAGCCATCCGCTGGTGGTGGAGGCGGTGACCCGCCAGATGGCGCGCGGCACGCACTACGGCGCCTGCCACGAGCTAGAGCTGGCATGGGGTGGCTGGGTGCAGCGCCTGGTGCCCTCGGCGGAGCGGGTGCGGTTCCTGAGCTCCGGCACTGAGGCCACTCTCATGGCCATCCGCCTGGCCCGCGCCTACACCGGCCGCGACAAGATCGTCAAGTTCGACTACCACTTCCACGGCTGGCACGACAACGTGGTCGGCGCCCGCTACGCCGATTCTGACATCCTGCGCGCTTCAGGCGTACCCCTGGCGACGCTGGAGGGCCAGATCACTATCCCCCAGAACGATATCGACATCGTCGAGCGGACGCTGTCCCAGTCCCCGGACGTGGCCGCCGTCATCATCGAGCCCACCGGAGCGTCCTGGGGCACGGTTCCCCTCGCGCCGGGCTTCCTGTCCCAACTGCGCGAGGTCACCCAGCGCCACGAGGCGCTGCTGATCTTCGACGAGGTGGTCACCGGCTTCCGCGTCTCGCCTGGCGGAGCGCAGAAGCTGTACAACGTGCTGCCCGACCTCACCTGCCTGGCCAAGGTCCTGGCCGGCGGGCTGCCCGGCGGGGCGGTCGCCGGCCGGCGGGACATCCTGTCGCTGATGGAGTTTCGGGCCGACCCGGCCTGGAACTTCGGGCGGCGAGTGTTTCACCCGGGCACCTTCAACGCCAATCCCCTCTCGGCGTCGGCGGGCGTGGCCGCCCTGGCTCACATCGCCGACGGCAAGCCCCAGGCGCATGCCGACGCCATGGCCGCGCGCCTGGCACAGGGCATGAACGCCGCGATCAGGGAGAGGAGCATCGCCGGCTGCGTCTACGGCCTCTCGAGCATGCTCCACATCGTGCTGGGCAAGGACTGCCCTCGCCCCCGCGACGGCATCCAGTGGCCGATCGAGGCGGCCAACGGCGCGTCGCCGCCGCGCATGGAGTCAGAAGTGGCGCTGGCCTTGAAGAAGGGCTGCCTCAATCACGGCGTCGACCTGATGAGTATGAGCGGCTGCCTGGTCTCGGCCGTCCACGAGCCCGCGGACATCGACGCCACTCTCGAAGCCTTCGCCGCTACCCTGGACGAGATGCGGGCGGAGGGCATCGTCTAGCCATGGCGCCCGGCGCCGTCCAGAAAATCCTGCCGCCGGGCTCGCCCGCCACCCCAGCCTGAGAGCTGGAGCATGGCTCTCCCCACCGGCGCCGCCGCCGAGCGGCGGATCGTCCTCTACACGGCTACTGCGCACACCCTGATCCACGTCCTGGAATGGACGTACTCCGCCCTGCTGGTGGACATCGGCCACCAGTACGGAGCGGGGTTCTTCGTACTGGGGGCGCTGAGCAACGTCTTCTCCTATGCCTTCGGCTTCGCCGCTCTGCCTTCCGGCCTTCTCACCGACCGCCTGGGCTCACAGCGCGTCCTCTACCTCTGTCTGGGCGGCGCCGGCTTGGCGGCGGTGCTGGTAGGCTTGTCGCCCAACATCTGGGTGCTGGCCATCGCCCTGGCGGTGCTGGGGTTAACCATCGGCCTCTATCACCCGGCGGGCATCTCTCTCATCGCTCAGGGGGTGCGCCAGCGGGGCATGGCCCTGGGCCTGCACGGAGTGGCGGGGAACCTGGGCATCGCCGCCACGCCGCTCCTGGCAGGAGCCCTCGCCGACGCGTTCAGTTGGCGGGCCGCCTACTTCTTCCTGGCCGGCCTCAGCGTGGTCCTGGGCTTGATCCTGAGGGCTGTGAGGATAGCGGACGAGGGGCCGCCGCCGGCAGCGACCGTGGAGCCGGCAGTGGCCCCGAACCCGTCGGGGAGCCAGCCGCCGGCCGCGATCATGCTGGCGCCGCTGATCCTGGTCTACGCGGCCTTCGTACTGAACGGGTTCGTCTACAGTGCCGCGCGCACCTTCTTGCCCACGCACATCCGCCTCAAGGGCTATGAAGACTTGGCTGCAGCCATGACCACAGTGGCGTTGCTCACGGGAGCGCTGGGGCAGTACGTGGGCGGCTCCCTGACCCAGCGCTATCGCCTGGAGCGCCTGGCGCCGATCATGCCGGTGCTGGTGGTGCCGGCGCTGGTGCTTATGGGGACGACACACCAGGCGATGGTGGTGGTAGCGTCGGCAGCCTTTGTGATGTTCAGCTTTGGTGGACAGCCGGTGTTCACCAGTCTCATCGCCGAGTACACACCGGGCCACTTGCTGGGGCGAAGCTATGGCATCTCGTTCTTCGCGTCGTTCGGTCTGGCCTCCTTTGGCTCCACCTACGCCGGCTTCTTCGCCGACCGCTGGGATACGGCGGCCGTGTTCCTGGCCCTGATTCCCTTCGCCGTCTTGACCATCGTCGTCGGGCTCGCCCTGCTGGCCCTGGCGCGGCGGCAGCCACAGCGGCCGGCAGAGGCACGAATCCGAGAGCCTCCGCCCTTCCGTTCAGATTAGTGTAGAAACGGACGGCAAGCGATGTTACATTAATGCCCCTTCGATCGTCTAATATGCAGCATGAGAGCCGTACGAGTGAAGGAAGAAGAGATCCTGGACTATCAGAGCCAGCCCCAGCCGCGGGCGGGGATACAGCGGGCCGACCTGCGCCAGAAAGTGTGGGCGGCGGCAGCGCGCATGCCCGCGCGCCCGCGCCGCCTCCTCCTGCGGCGGGAACTCGAAGGGCTCAGCTATGCCCAGATCGGCGCGGCCATGGGCATTTCCACCGACAAGGTGCGCCGACGACTGCACCGCGCCCGCGCCCTCTTCCGCAAGAAGTACGCCTCGTACATGAGCGTCCGCGACAAGCGGGCCAAGTGCCGCCGCCTGGGAGACCATCTCTCCGGCTACTACGACGACGAGATGCGCGGAATGAACCGCCGCCGCGTGGCCGACCATCTCGCGCAGTGCCCCGACTGTCGTCGCGCTGAGGAGGCGCTGGCCTCTACCTCCGAGCTGCTTGCCACCCTGGCCCCCACGCCGGCGCCGCCGGGCCTCGCCGACAGGCTGTTCACCTCCAAGGCGAAGATGGGTGCGCTACCGGCCGCAGGCAGCGATGGCACCATCTGGCGGCTGGCGCTGATGCTGCTGATCGGGGGCGGGTTCATAGCCGGGGTCGTCTACCTGGCCGCGACGGTGTGGGACGGAGGCGGTTCCTCCGCGCCCGTAGTAGTCGGGTCGTCGTCGCCGACGCCCACCGCGACCCCGCGCGTCTATCCCACACGGGGGCCCACCGTGTTCGCCGTTCTGACCCCCGCCGCGGCGGCCACCCGGCCCGACGCGGTCGCTGCCACCCCTGCGCCTCAGCGCACCGCGACGACGGCGTCTTCCCCCACGCCCGAGCCAAGCCCGTCGTCGGAGGTGACCAGCGGGCCGCCACCTCCATCGCCGCCGACGCCGATCCCGTCGCTGCCCACGGCCGTGCCCACACCCATTCCCACACTCACCGAGGAGCCCACGCCTCCGCCGACGCCGGAGCCCTTGCCCGGTGGCATCAGGGGCGTGGTGAGCTGTCAGCAGCAAGCGGCCAGCGGCGCTCAGGTTAGCATCAGCGGACCCAGTCCCGCCGGAACCTCGAACTGGGCCGGCACCACCGACAGCGACGGCGGCTTCAGCACCGGGCTGGCATTGACGGCGGGGACGTACGTGGTGAGCGCAAGCTGGCCCAGCGGCACCTTCGACAGCGCCATCGCCGAGGTGCCCGACGGCGGCTATGCCTACGTCGCCATCGACTGCACGGGCGTCATCGGCATCTACCAGTAGCCGCCCGGCCAGCCCTTAGACATCACGGCGTCGCAGCTAGTGCGTCCCGCAGAGTCGCGCTGGCCTGTCGCATCCCATCCAGGACGGCCTGGGCCTCCGCCCCCTCCAGCGGCCGCGGCCGAGCGTAGTCCTCGATAACCACCGGCAAGAACTCGACCTCCACCAGCTTCGTGTCATAGAAGGTGTAGCGGCCGATGACGCCCAGGGTGGTCTCGCGGCTCCACATCTGATCCACGATGAAGTTGCCGTGGGCGTAGGTTATAAGCCTGTCTTTGTAGACCTCCACAGCCTGCACCCAGTGGGGATGGTTACCGATGATGAGATCGGCGCCGGCGCCCACCGCCAGGTGGGCGATCTCCACGGGGTTATCCTCGGCGATGCCGGGCGCCGCCTCGGGAACTGACACGTATTCGGCGCCCCAGTGGAAGGCCGCCACCACGACATCCGCCTGATCCCTGACGGCTGCGATCTGGCGCGAGACGAGCTCCCGGTCGAAGGACCCGCCCACGCCATTGAAGGCCACAAAGGCGAAACGCAGGCCGCGCACATCGATGACGACCGGCGCGTAGGCATCGGCCCAGGCGATGCCTTTGGCCGTGAGGAGATCCTTCGTGGCATCGACGCCCTCGACGCCGTAGTTGCCGATGTGGTTGTTCTCCAGAGTGGCCACGTCCACGCCGGCGTCGACCAGAGCGTCCGCGAAGCCGGGCCGGCCGCAGAAAGTGAGGCCCTCCTCACTGGGCGGGCAGCCGTCGATCAACGGCGCCTCTAGGTTGATCACCGTGAGGTCGCCCTGGCGCAGGATGCCGGCCGTCCCCGACAGAGGGTAGGCGAAGTCGTCCGCCTGTAGGCGGATCTGCATATCCACGTTGCGGGCGGGGATAACGTCCCCGGTGGCGACGATAGTGCGTAGCTTCGCGGGGTCGAGCCTGAGCCCGCCGCGGACCGTCGACGAGCCGAAGACGTCGTCCAGGGTGAGCGGCGGCACCGCTTCCACCGGCGCAAAGGGGAGCGGCGTGGGCGTCGCCGTGCGAAAGGCGACGTCGGGCGGCCGCGTAGGAGTGGCCGTGGGGGCAAGCGCATCACGCCCGCTCGCACAGGCCGCGAAGAGGATCAGCGCCGGGGCCAGAAAAACGAGCCTTCGCATGGATCACTGATTCCGTGTTCATTGTATACTACTGGCGATTGCACCCCTATCGCGTGGAAGGGAATATGGAATCTCCCGCGGTCTCCCGTTGCTTCGCAGCGGCTCGGCACGGTGCCTGGGTGTGCAGTAGGAGCGTGCCTTGAACGTCTGGACCGTTGTGGGCATCCTGGTAGCTGGCATCGGCATGATCTCAATACTGCTGCGCCAACAGGAGATTCGTGATAGGCAAACGTCGTACGACCCTCGTCGTTGGTGGTCACACCCGCCGATTTGGCAAGAGCACGTGATCATAGTGCTTGGGGGGCTGCTGGCATTGGCGCTCGGGATCTTCCTCATCGTGTCTTCCTTCTTCCTGTCGCCGATATCGAGATAGCCCGCGCCCCACAAAGAGGTGCTGCGCGTCGATGAGGTGATGTTGCGCCGCCCGCCCTCCTACCGCTCCCGCAGATCGCGGAAGGCCTTGCCCAACACCCACCCTACGCGCATCGCCGCCTTCCGCCTGTAACGCCAGCCACCCCCAAACGTCTCTTGTAACGAAGCTGCCAGTCCGCCTCAGGCCTGGAGGGGCTGGCGTCTGCTTTTTGGCTATTGGCTGAAGGAGGGCGCCGGTGGTGTATCGCGACGAGCCGTACCGAGACGAGGGACGCTTCACTCCCGATGAAGATTACGCCCGAGACCTCGGGCAGCCGCTCGGCGGGCCGACCAATGGGCCGCCCGCTCCCGCCGCGGCGGCCGCGGTGGAGGAGCCGGACGCCGCGCTGATGGCGCTGGTTCCGCCCCAGCCACGCACGCTGTTCGATGCCGGCCTGTCGCGGGCTTTCCTGACCGAGCTGGCCCTAAAGACCATCCACTACTCCGGACAACCCTCCGCCAACCACATCACCGAACGGATGTGCCTGCCGCCGGCGATCGTCCTCGAGTTGCTGGGCATGCTGGCCGACGACCACCTGTGCGAGGTGTTCGGCTCCAGCACCGCCATGGCGGGCAACTATCGCTATCGTCTCACCAGCCAGGGCATCGACCGGGTGAAGGACGCCCTGGAGCGGTCTCGCTACGCCGGGCCAGCGCCGGTGACCATCGAGCAGTACATCGAAGTGATGGAGCAGCAGCGGGCGGCCCGGCCGCATCCTTCGCGGGAAAGTATCGACGCGGCCCTGTCGGAGCCGGTCCTGGCGCCGGAGGTGTCCGACAACCTGGCGCGGGCCCTGCACTCGGGGCGTTGCATGCTAGTGTACGGGTCGTCGGGCAACGGCAAGACCATGGTGCTGGAGGCCTTCGCCCGCCACCTGGAGGGGACGGTGCTGGTGCCCTACTCCATCTACGCCCAGGGGCAGATCATCCGCGTGTTCGACTCCGCCACCCACGTCCCCGTCTTCGCGGCTTCCGGCAGCTCGCTGCCGCCGGCGGGCGATGAGGAACCGTGGGAAAGGTATCGCCCTGACGGGCGATGGGTCGCTGCCCGGCGGCCGGCGGTAATGGTGGGCGGCGAGCTGATCTCCGAGTCCCTGGAGCTGGCTTTTGACCCCGTCTCCCGCTTTTGTCAGGCGCCGCCGCAGTTGAAGGCCCAGGGTGGCCTCCTCATCGTGGATGACTTCGGTCGGCAGCGGATCCGGCCGGAGGACCTGCTGAACCGCTGGTTCACGCCGCTGGAGCGTGGCTGGGACACGCTGGCCTTCCACACGGGCGAGAAGATCTCCGTCCCCTTCGACGTGCATCTTCTCTTCACGACCAACCTTAAGGTGGAGCTTCTGCTGGACCAGCCCTTCCTGCGCCGGATCCTCTACAAGGTGGAAATCCCCAGCCCCGGTCCCAACGAGTTCCACGAGATCCTGCGACGCGTCTGCCTGGAGCGAGGCGTGCTGGTCAGCGACGAGACCCTGAGCCACGTCGTGCGCCGTCTGTACGAGGGCGGCCAGCGGCCGCGCGCCTCCCACGCCCGCGACATCCTGGACATCATCATCGAGAGCGCCAGCTATGACAACTGCCAGCCCACACTAACACCGGAGGCGTTCGAAAGGGCCTTTCGCCTGTTCCTCCCCGGCGGGATGGCGGAGGTGCCCGACTCGGAGACGTACCAGGGCTAACGAGAGCCTGAAGTCAGCGCTCAGATCAGCCGTTCTTTGTCGGCGGCCTCGTACTTCGCCATCTTCTCTTCGTCCAACTCGATGCCCAGCCCCGGCTTGTCCGGCAGCCGCACGTAGCCGTCCTCGTCGATGCGGAAGGGTTCCGTCAGTAGGAAGTCGCGGGCCTCCACCGTCCAGTTGGGCGGGTCGTAGGGAAACTCGAAGTAGGGGCAGTGCCCCAGCGAGGCGGCGAACTGGAGGTTGGCAGCCATGCCGATGCCGTTGGTCCAGGTGTGCGGCGACAGCAGCTTCCCGTGAGCCTGCACCATCGCCGCTAGCTGGCGGCACTGGAAGAAACCACCGGAGAAGGTCACGTCGGGCTGATAGACATCTAAACAGCCCTTCTCCAACAGAATCTTGAACTCGTGCAGGCCCTGGTTCAGCTCGCCGCCGGCAATGCGCAGGTTCACCTTACGACGCAGCTCTGCGAGGCCGTCGTAGTCGTAGCAGTAGAGCGGCTCCTCCAGCCAATAGACGCCCAGTTCCTCCATCGCCCGCGCCATGTAGACGGCCGTGTGGAAGTCCCAGCGCTGGACGGCGCGGTCGGGCGCGATGTTCCAGCCGTAGTTGGCGTCCACCATGATGTCCATGCCATCGCCGACAGCCTTGCGCACCGCCTCCAGCACCCGCAGGTCGTGCCGCGGATCGTGGCTGTGAAAGCGCAGCTTCAAGGCGCGAAAGCCCTCCTGGCGCAGCCGCTGGGCGTCCTCTACCCGCTGCTCGGGCGAGCGCAACTCGCCGGTGCTGGCGTAGGCCTTCAGGCGCTGGTGAGCGCCGCCCAACAGGCGCGAGATGGGCTGGCCCGTGGCCTTGCCAATGATGTCCCAGAGGGCGACCTCCAGCGGCCAGGGCCGGCCGACGAAGAAGGCGAAGCTGCGCAGGTTCTGGACGTGCTGCTCGATAGCGAAGGGGTCCTGGCCCAGGAGGAAGAGACGGGCCACGTCCCAGCGCACGGGCACGCCGCCGGAGCCGATGCCGGTGATCCCTTCGTCGGTGTGGATGAGGACGACGTGCACGCGGTGGTTGACGGTGGGCATCGGCTGCCAGGTGGGCGCGAATGGGCGCTCCAGCGGGTGCTCGACGACCTTGATCTCGACATCGGTAATCCTCATGGCGAGTCGTCTCCTTCTGCCTAGTCGGTCGTATGCTAGGCGGGCTGTCGGAGGGTGTCAAGGTAATTCGTAACTCCCACCCTCCCCAGACCCTTCGCTTCGCTCGGGGTGACAAGTCCGCTCGGTAGCCGAAGCGTCTTTGCGTTTGTGCGAACGGCTCATCCACCCGGCGCCGGCCCCACGATCACCCCCGCCGCCGCCAGCTCATCGAGTTCCTCTCGTGACAGGCCAAGGACCGTGGACAGCACTTCGTAGGTGTGCTCCCCGAGGGCCGGCGGCGGGCCCGTGATCCCGCCCGGCGTGCGCGATAGCTTAACCGGCGTATCGGGTACGGTAATGGAGCCGATACGCGGGTGCTCGACTTCCACCAACATCCCCCGCGCCTGCACCTGCGGATGAGCCGCCGCCTGGGCGATGTTGTTCAGCGGGCCACAGGGCACGCCGATGGCGTCGAACTCGGCCAGCCACTGCGCGGTGGTCTTCTGGCGCAGGGCGTCGTTGAGGACGGGCTCCAGTTCGGCGTGGTGCTCGGTGCGCAGGTGGGGCAGGTCGAAACGAGGGTCGTCGATGAGCTCGGGACGACCGATGGTCGCGCAGAAGAGCTCCCACTGGTTCTCGACGCCCCAGCTTATTGCCAGGACGATCCAGCCATCGGCCGTGGGGAAGGCCTGAAAGGGCGTGGCCACCGGATGGCGCGTCCCCAAAGGCCCCGGCAGCTCGCCGGTGGCGAAATAGCGCACGAAGGCGTTCTCGAGGATGGCGATCTGACAGTCCAGCATCGCGATGTCGATCATCTGGCCGTGGTCGCTGACCCCGCGCTCGTGGAGGGCGGCCAGCACGCCGATGGCGGTGTACAGGCCGGCGGCGATGTCGCCCAAAGAGAGGCCGGGCCGGATGGGCGGGCCGCCGGGCTCGCCGGTGATGCTCATCACGCCGCCCATGCCCTGCACCACGATGTCGAGGGCCGGCCGCAGACGGTCGGGCCCCGTCTGGCCGAAGCCGGACGTGGCGGCGTAGATGATCCGCCCGTTGTGCTGCTGGAGGGTCTCGTAGCCCAGGCCCAGGCGATCCATAGTGCCGGGGGTGAAGTTCTCCATCACCACGTCGGCCACGGCCACGAGGCGAAGGAAAACATCGCGACCTCGTTCGGACCTGAGGTCAAGGCAGATGCTCTTCTTGCCGCGGTTGACGCTGAAGAAGTAAGCGCTCTCGCCGTCGATGAGGGGGGCGGTGGCACGCGCTACGTCGCCGAGGGGCGGCCGCTCGACCTTGATGACCTCGGCCCCCAGGTCGTTAAGGATCATGCTGGCGAAGGGGCCGGCCAGCACCCAGGTCAGGTCAAGAACGCGGATGCCCGCCAGGGGCCCAGGCATGCGTGCTCCTCCTAGGGAGAACGGTCGTGCGGAGCCCTGCCCTAAGGCCCAGCGCTATATGAGGGATGAGTCCGGTGCGACGGCGCTAGTCCGGCGGCTCTCCCTTGGCGGTGGTATTCACCGATCGGTTCCCTACCAGCGAGGGCGGCTGGCCCGCTGCTTGCTGAAGCAGTCGTCGCAGTAGACCGGCCTGTCCTCTCGGGGCTGGAAGGGGACCTGGGTCTGAGCGCCGCACTGGCTGCAAACGGCGTCGTACATGGTGCGGGGGGCGCGCGGCCCGCCGTAGCCACCGCCACCACCGCCGCCGTAACCACCACCACCGCCGCCACCGCGCTCGCTGCGGCGCGCCTGACGGCAGGAGGGACAGCGCTTGGGGTCCTGGTAGCCGCGCGCGCCGTGGAACTCCTGGTCGGCGGCGGAGAAATTGAACTCCAGTCCGCAGTCGACGCAAACGAGGGTCTTGTCTGCGTAAGCCACTCGACGACCTCCCTCTCGGTATTGGTTATGCCTCGGTCATCGAGCGCTTTGCGGGCTGGGCGTCTGCCCGGTCCTATGAGGAGCCGACGCCGGAACACTAACCTATAGAATGATAGCACGCACCAGGGAGGCCGACAACCTCTGCGGGCGATAAGGGCCAGCCTAGCCCTTCAGGTGGCGCGACGCTCAGCCGGGGCGAGCGTCGGGGTTGCCGTCGTCCGTCTGGGCCACGAGCTTCGGCGGCTGGCCCAGGTGGCGGGCGATGCGTCCCGCCACTTCGTTGAGGTCGGCCTTGCTGAAGCCCCAGGTCACTGCCTCCACCCGTCCGTCGGGCCCGATGAGGAAGAGAGTAGGCGTGGCCGGTGGATCGTAGACGTTGGAGACGGCCCATTCTTCGGGTTCATCCACCACGACCGGGAATGAGACACCGAAGCGCTGGCCGTAGCGGCGGGAGGACTCGACGAAATTCTGGGTGACGACCCAGAGCTGCCACCCTTCGCTTCGATAGGTTTCGCTCAGGCGGTTGAGGTAGGGCATGATCAGGTCGCAGGATGGGCAGGTCGTCTTGACGAACACGGCGAGGAGCGGGCCCTGCTCAAGCGCCTGCGAAAGCCGGTACTCCTTGCCGTCGATGCCTCTGAGGGTGAAATCGGGGGCCTTGCTGCCTTCAGACAAAGGCATGACACTCATCCCACCTTTCGTTCACGCCCGCTAGCGACCGAAGATATCGAGAACGGCTTCGCGATAGGCCTCCACCTCATCGCGCGGCAGGAAGTGCTCCGGCCAGCTCAGGGCCAGGGAATCGGCCAACTCGCCGTGGATGCCCACTCTCTTGCGAACCTGGTCCGGCGTGCCGGCGGCAGCGAAGGCGTCCACCATCTCCTCACTGACAGCCCCTATCATGGCCTCAGTATCGCCGCGCAGGAAGGCTTCGTGGATGGCCTGGAGAGGCGCCTCGAAGCCGTGATCCAGGAACACGGGCTCGAAGGCGGTGACAGTGGCGTAGTGAGCGATGCTGGCGGCGGCGGCCCGCCTTGCCTCTCGCACGTTCCCGCCGATGGCGCACAGGGCAGCAGCGCAGAAATGGAAGTCCTGCCGCCGCCGCCCCGACCGCTGCAGTCCGAGGGCCATAGCCGGCAACACCACCTCCCGCGTCCAACGAGGCGAACACACCGGGTGGCCCAGGAGGCCGTCGGCCACCTCGCCGGCGGTGCGCACCATGCCTTCGCGCAGGCCCGCCAGGTAGATGGGGATGCGCGGCCGGACCGGCGCCAGGGGGCGGGTCCAGCCCTGGATATCGATATCGTAGTACTGGCCGGCGTAGCGAATGGCCTCGCCGCGGGGGGCGCGTTCGATGATGAGGCGGATGACGTCGATGCACTCTTTGATGTGCGGCGCGGGCTTGCCGTAGGCCACGCCGTGCCAGCGCTCGCTCAGGCGCTTGAGGCCGGTGCCCAGGCCTAATACAAAGCGACCGCCGCTGAGGGCATCGAGGTCCAGGGCGCTAAGGGCGGTGACCCAGGGGCTGCGCACGAAGGCCAGGGCGATGGAGGTGCCGAGCTGGATGCGGCTGGTCTGACCGGCCACGGCGGCTAGGGCGACAAACGGGTTGCCGGTCATCTCCGAGGCCCAGACAGCCTGAAATCCGGTGGCTTCCGCCCGCTGGGCCCAGCGGGCCACGTCTGCGGGTTCGCTCGTGGGGAGGGCCAGCGATAGTGTAGTCATGCAGGCGGCTCTATAATGAATCCAGATGCTCTTAACACCATAGCGCATCGTCTCGATACGGCCAAGAAGGAGGCCGACCGGAGCAATGGATAGCACGAAGCCGAGGGCCGGCGCCCCGCTCACGAAGGAGCACTTCCGGCGAGTGATGGGCCAGTTCGCAACCGGCGTGACGGTGGTCACCACCCGCCTGGGCGACCAGGTGCACGGCCTGACCGCCAACGCCGTCTGCTCCGTCTCCCTGGAGCCCTTACTGGTGCTGGTCTGCGTCGAGCACACGGCGGACAGCTACCCGCTGTTGGAGAAGAGCGGCATCTTCGCGGTGAACATCCTCAGCGGCGAGCAGGAGGACCTATCGCGGCTGTTCGCCAGCTCCATCGAGGATAAGGCGGCCCGCCTGAAAGCAATGGGCCATCGCACGGCGGCCACGGGCGCGCCGATCATCGAAGGGTGCCTGGCCTATCTTGACTGCCGCATCGTGGCCGCCTACCCGGGCGGCGATCACACGATCTTCGTCGGCCAGGTAGAGGAGGCCGAGGTCACTGAGGACGCTCCGCCGCTGGTCTTCTTTCGTGGCCGCTACACAACAGTGCGGGGGCCGGACTGAGCCGCTCATGGTGAGCCTGTCGAACCATGAGCACCGCCCGCCCTTCGAAATGCTGAGGACCAGCGGCTTCTAGCCCGCTACAACAGGTCTTTGGTGCTGGGCACCTCGCCGACGATGCGTGGGTCCAGGCGCACAGCGTCGCCCAGGGCGCGGGCCAGCGCCTTCAAGACCGCCTCCGCCTTGTGGTGGTCGTTGGTCCCCGCCGGCACCTGGACGTGCAGGTTGAAACGCCCCTCGATAGCGAAGGCCGACAGCAGGTGGCCGATCATCTCGGTGGGCAACTGCCCGATACGTTCGGTGGCGAAGGCCATGTCGAGCGCCGGGTAGCCCCGTCCCCCCAAGTCCACCGCCACCACGGCCAGCGCTTCGTCCAGCGGCACCATCGCATGGGCCATACGCACGATCCCCCGCCGCTCGCCCAGCGCTTCGGAGAAGGCGCGCCCCAGGCAGATGCCGATGTCCTCGATCAGGTGGTGGGGGTCGCGCTCGATGTCGCCGCTGGCCCTAATCGTTATGTCGAATAGGCCGTGGCGCGGTAGCTGCTCCAGAAGGTGGTCCAGCATGCCGATTGAGGTGGCGATCTCGCAGCGGCCAGCGCCGTCCAGGTTCACCTCCACAGCGACCTGCGTCTCCTTGGTCTCGCGGTGAATGCTACCGGTTCGTTGGGGGGCCAAGGCTCCCTCCTATCCTGCCAGGCAGATCTCGCGCAGGGCGGCCAGCAGCCGCTGGCTATCCTCCGGCCGACCCACGCTGATGCGGATGCAGTCTCTGACCATGGGCTCGTCGAAATAGCGGACGAAGATGCCCTGACGCCGCAGGCAACGCCAGACTTCGCGGGCGTCCAGGGTTTCGATGCGACAGAGGATAAAGTTAGCCTCCGACGGGAAGGGCCGCAGGCCGGGAATGGCCGCCAGTTCGGCGGACAGCCGCTCCCGCTCCCGCACGATGAGCCTCACCCGCTCGCGCAGAAGGGCGGTGTCCTCCAGCGAAGCCAGTATCGCGATCTGTGCGGCCACGCTCACGTTGTAGGGCATCTTCACCTTGCGCAGGAGCTCGGCCACCGCCGTCGGGAAGATGCCGTAGCCGGCGCGGAGACCGGCCAGGCCCGCCCACTTGCTGAAGGTGCGCAGCACAGCCAGGTTCTCGCGCTGGGGCACCAGCTCGACGAAGCTGCAATCGCAGAACTCGGCGTAGGCCTCATCGACCACCACCAGGGCGCCGGTGGACAGCAGCACCTCCAGCTCTTCGCCCGACATCGGGTTGCCGGTGGGGTTGTTGGGCGAGGCCAGGAACACGAGCTTGGCTCCCTGGCTTGCCGCCCGCAGTGGCGAGAGATCGATGCCGAAGTCAGGCCGTCGCGGCACCTCCACGAAGCGGCCGCCCCAGACCTGCGTAGCGAAGCTGTACACCCCGAAAGTCGGCACGGCAGTGACCGCCACATCCCCCGGCGAGAGGAACAGACGCGGCACCAGCTCCAGCAGCTCGTCGCTGCCGCTGCCCACCACGATGTGCTCAGAGCCGACGCCGAGGTAGTCCGCCAGCGCCTCGCGCACCCGCCGTTGTTCGGGGTCGGGGTAGATGTGATAGAGATCGAAGTCCGCGAGCGCCTGCCTCACCCGCGGCGAGGAGCCGTAGGGGTTCTCGTTGCCGTCCAGCTTCAGCACTTGCTCCGGGGGAATGCCTAACTTCTCGGCGATCACGTCCACCGGCTCGATGGGCTCGTAGCCCAGCAGAGCCAGAAGCTCCGGCCGCACCAGGCGGGTCACATCGCCACCGGCCTTCGCAGTATCCATGCGCTATCTCGCCTCCGGGAACATGGCCACGAGGTGCGCACCGTGGGGCGGCTGCCACTCGCCCCTCACCACGTACCTTCCGATATTACTACTCTTGCCGCGCGCGGTGCTCCGCCAGCGCCCGCTCCGCCTCCGGCCCGCCGATGCGTTCCAGGGCCTCGACTAAACTTGCCCGCCTGAACCTGTCCATGTCGGTGTCGCTCTGGAAGCGTGCCAGTAACTCGATCAGCCGACGCACAGATGGGGTACCGATCTGGGCCAGAGCCTGGGCTCCTTCTATCAATACGTCGTCGCGGTTGATGACCTCGGGAACATAGTTTGGAGCGCGCTCGAACGCCTCCGCGAGCGCGTCCACGGCCCGCTCGTCCCCCACCTCCCCCAACAGCGCCGCCACTTTCTTTAGCAGCTTCATCCTCAACTCGGCGGTCGGGAACGATGGCTTTAGCCTTAGCTCAGCGGTCTCCTGGCTGAAGATGCCGAGGAGCATTGCGAACGCGCCCCTCAAAGCCTCGACCACCTCAGCGGGGTCCCGGGCCGCAAGGGAGACCAGAGCTTCCGCCGCTCGCGCGCGGACCTCCAGGTTCCCATCTCCCACCGCAGCGATCAGTGGCTGCACGGCTCGTGCGTCTCCCAACTGCTCAAGCCCGCTGGCTGCCTCAGCGCGGACGAAATGACTTTCGTCTTGCAGCGCGTTGACCAGGCCGTCCACCGCCTGCTGGACGCCCAGCAGTACCAACGCCCGTGCCGCCGCACAGCGCGTTCCAGAACCCTCGTCCTCCCTAAGCGCCGCGATTAGAGGACCCGTGGCCGCGTCGCCTATGTTCCTCAGGGCTCTTCTAGCGATCTCGCGGACTTGTAGATCCCCGAGGTGAACATAGTGGGCAAACTCGGGGGCCAGGCGCGGGTCACAAAACTCTCCCAGTGCCTCCAGCATGGCCACCTCTACGAAACGGTTGACGTGCCCGCGGCTCCGAAGAGCAGCGACGAGGGGGCCCACAGCGCCCGGGTCGCGAACCTTCTGAAGCGCGCTGGCTGCCGCCTCCCTTACCTCCCAGGCTTCCTCTTCCAAAACTGCAATGAGCGGCTCCACAGCCCTCACGTCACCCAAGTTGCCCAGTGCCTCAGCGGCCTTTCTGCGCGTTCTCGCATCGCTGTGGCTCAGGGCCTTAATGAGGCCGTCAACGTCCCGCTTCTCCTCCAGCTTCCTAATGTTGGGTGGGCCAAACAGGGGCATGGCACACCTCTCACTTTTCCAACCGCCGCTCGATGGCGCGGGCGTGAGCCGTCAGGCCCTCGGCGCGGGCGATGGTCGCCGCCGGCGGGCCTAGCTCGGCCAGGGCGCTTCGATCCAGAGACACGATGCTGATGATCTTCAAGAAGTCGTGCACGCCGAGGGACGAGGCGAAGCGCGCGCTGCCGCCGGTGGGCATGACATGGCTGGGGCCCGCGGTGTAGTCGCCGATGGCCTCCGCCGAGAGGCCGCCCACAAACACCGAGCCGGCGTTGGCCACCCGCTCGGCCCAGCGCGCGGCGTCCCGCACCTCCAGGCAAAGGTGCTCCGGTGCGTATTCGTTCGCCAGGGCCAGCGCCTCCTCCAGCGAGGCCACGATGACGGCCAGCCCTCGTGCCTCCAACGCCGCGCGGGCGATCTCCGCCCGCTCCAGCGTCGCCAGCTGACGGTCCACCTCGGCCAGCGTGGCCTGGGCCAGCGCCTCCGAGTCGGTGATCAGAATCGGGCTGGCCAGAGCGTCGTGCTCGGCCTGGGCCAGCAAGTCGGCGGCGCAAAGGGCGGGATCGGCGCCGGCGTCGGCCACCACCACTGTCTCGGTCGGCCCGAAGAAACCGTCGATCCCTACCAGACCGTGCACCGCCTTCTTGGCCAGCGTGACGAAGATGTTGCCCGGGCCGCAGATCTTGTCCACCCGCGGGATGCTTTCCGTGCCGAAGGCCAGTGCTGCGATGCCCTGGGCGCCGCCGGCGCGAAAGACGCCGTCCACGCCGGCGATGTCGGCGGCCGCGAGCTTGAGCGGCGACACGGCTCCGTCTGCAGCAGCCGGCGTCGCCATGTACAGCTCGCGCACGCCGGCCACCCGCGCCGGGATGGCGGTCATGAGCACCGAGGACGGATAGACGGCCTGTGTCCCTGGGACGTAGACGCCAACCCGCTCCAGGGCGGTGACCCGTTGCGCGAAGGGCCCTTCCTCGAAGCTGACGGCGGCATGGCGGAGCTGCGCCTCGTGGAAGGCGCGGATGCGGCCGGCGGCGAAGCGAAGGGCTGCCATCACCTCTGCCTCAACGCTAGCGCAGGCGGCCGCGATCTCCTCACGCGAGACGGCCATCGGGGCTGACGGCGGCACGCCATCGATGGCCTCGTTGTAGCGCCGAACGGCGGCGTCGCCGCCGTCGCGCACGTCACCCAGTATGCGCTCCACCACCGCCTGGGCGTCCAGCTCGGCCCCGAAGACGCGCCGGATCTCCTGACGGACGGCCGGAGGCAGCTCGATGTCCGTCGGCCGGCGGGCCAGCAGCCGCCGGCCCTCCTCGGCGCCGCGCACGAGCCTCAATCCAGGTACTCCAGAATGGCCTCGCGGGCCACCCTGACCGAATTGTCGAGAAAGGCCTGGATGCGCTCGCGGGTCAGGTAGGCGGTGGTCTCGGCCAGCAGGTCGGGCAAGGTCTTCATGAACTCCGCGTACTCCGAAGCGCCATCCAGACCCGCGGCCCGCAGCGCCCGGCCGGCCAGGTAGCGGAAGCGGTCCCAGTCCGGCGGCTGGTTCACCGCCTCCACAGTCAGCGCCCGCCAGCGGGCGATGGTGTCCTTGTCGATGAAGCCGACCTCAACCTCCAAGGCGGTACGGGCCAGCTCCTTCACGATATCGGACACCGCCTCTCGGTCGGCCCGCGTCTCGCGGTCCAGCTCGTACTGGATGGCGCGGTCCATGATGTTGGCCCGCACGTCGCCGCCCTGCGGCGAGCAGGGGCCGAAGAAGGGACGGTAGACATCGTTGATCCAGATCTCGTCCATCACGAGGTGGGAGATGTAGCCGGCCACGAAGGCGGCCGTCGCCGGGTTCAGACCGTCGGGGCGGGCCAGCGCGGGATAGGCCTCGAACATCGCCCTCACGCCGTCTTGGCGGTCGAACCGGTGCAGGTCGAAGAAGTGGGTGCGCTCGCGCTCCCAGCGGGTGAGGATGCGGATATCGGGGGCGGTCGAGCCCAGATATAGGGCGCCCGGATCTTCGTCCAGCAGGCGATGGCGGAGCTCAACGGCCACGCGCTTGACGACGACGGTGTGCAACGTTAGCGGCGGCATTTGGCTAGTTCCCTTGATTCCACAGCTATTCTATCATCCGCCGGCGGCGCGCTGATTCGCAGCCTCTCGGAAGCGCTCGATTAGCTGCGCCAGGAGCTTGCCCTTGCGCCCCGATACCTCGCGTCGGCCCGCCAGGAGGCAGGTCGTCGACCGCAGGAAGCGGTCGATAGCCTTGAGGTTGTTCTCCGCCAGCGTGCGCCCGGTCTGAATGCCCTCGATCAGGAGCTCGGCGTCTTCGGGGACGAAGCCCTCCGAAGCCCCGCCGATGGGGATGACCTGGTAGCGCCAGAAACGATGGGTGCGTGCGTAGTCATCGGCGATCGCCGGGAACTCCGAGGCCACCCGAATTGAGCCGACGCCCTGCGCCCGCCAGATGGCCATCGCCTGGGCCAGGCTCTCGGCCGGCAGGTCCTGGCTCACGACCGCCGAAAGGTCGAACTGGCCGCCGCCGAGGTCGACCGCCTCGGCCACCGGGCTCGCCGGAAAGCGGCAGTGGTGCTCCAGGAGACAATCGCGGCCGCTGATGGCCAGGTCGAAGTTGCCCAGGGCCACCTGCTGGGGCATGTCGTGGGGCCGGATGACCTTGACCTCCAGCCCGGCGATCGAGCTGGTCGGCCGGCGCACCCACCCTTCTTCGTCATAGCCCGCGAATGACAGGCCGGCATTCCGGAGGATGGTCGCAGCGCTGGGCTGCTGGTGCCCGTCGGGGAGGGCCACTCGCACCCGCTCCGAAGCGATGCGAGGGGCCGGCGCGGAACCGGCCGCCATAGGCACAGCGGGAAGCTCCAGGAGGGTATCCGCCCGTCCGGCAGGTGCGCCCGCGCCGTCCAGGGCCATGAGCGGCCCTAGCAGCGGGCTGAGGTCCTTCTCCTGAAGGCTGCCCCGGTGGGCGATGAGCCAGGGAGGACCCGCCAGCAGGCGGTGCAGAGGCGCCAGACCGTGGCCGATCACCTCCTGCTCGCTGGCGGCGGCGACCACCGCCAGGTCGGCGTCCTCGGGAGGGTACACCTCGGCTGCGCCCCAGACAGGGAAGATGCGATAGGCGGGCAGGCGGGCAGCCAGCGCGAAGGCCTCAGCCAGATCGGGGAACTCACTCACCAGGCGCAGACCACGGCGGCCGGCCAGGTCGGCAAGGGTTGTCGGGCCCTCACTTTGTGGAGCCCCCACGTACAGCCCGACCGGCGGCAGGGGCAGCGGCCGCAGCATGACCAGCGCCTCGCTGGGGTAGCGCACGAGCTGCTCCTGCACCGAGGCCAGGCCGCAGATCCCCAGGTGGTAGTTGCCCAGGGCGATCTGAATGGGGATGTCCTTCTCTCGGAACACCCGGAGGAGCACGCCGTCTCGCTCCGGCAGCCTGGGCCGGTAGGAGCGCGAACCGTCGGAGTAGCCGGAGATGGCCAACCCGGCCCGAGCCAAGAGCGCATCGACGCGACGGGCGAGCTGGCCGCCCGGAAGGGCCAGCTTAAGGGGCACCGGCCGTCACCTCCAGAGCCGCTGTCACCCCGTCGAGATCGGCGAAGGAGCGACGCCGCCGCGTCGAGGCGTCGTAGAGGGTGAAGGTCATCGCCTCGCCTTTGGGCCCCACCGTTACCCGCCAGCGGCAGGCCGACGACTGGTCGATGGCCAGGGCAACCTCCGTCCACAGGCCCAGCCCGCGCAGGGCATCGGCGGTGGCGAAAGCGGCAGCAAGCACCTCCGACTGCTCTGAGATCGGCTGAACGGCTACGGCCCGCTCCAGTGCGCCCGCCTCGGGTGACGGCAGAAGAGAGGCCAGTTTGTCGGCGTCCAGGGCGAAGCCGGAGGCGGGCAGGCTGGGCCCTCCCACCAGAGCGATGAGCCCATCGTAGCGGCCGCCGCCGCCCAAGGGCCGGCCGCCGGCCGCAAACTGAAACACCGGGCCCGTGTAGTACTCAAAGCTGCCCACCGCCGCCGTGGCCACCCGGCAGCGCACGCCCAGGGCGCCCAGGGCCTTCACCACCACCGTCAGTTCGTCCAGGGGCCACGCCAGACCCGGCACCGCCCCGGCAAATGTGTTTCGTACATTGGCCAGGTAGGCGCTGCCGCTGCCTTCGCCCTCCAGCAGCAGCCGCAACGAGGCCCCCAGGTCGGGCAACCGTCCTTCCAGCTCGCCCACCACCGAGGGGTCGCTATCCAGGACACGGTCGTAGGCGCGGACCTGCTCGGCAGGCTCCAGGCCGGCCTGGGCCAGGACGGCCCGCACGATGCCGGGATGCGACAGACGCACCTCGGCCGGTGCCACGCCCAGACATTCGAGCACTCGCCACCCCAGGAGGACCAGTTCCACGTCGCCGCGGGGCTGGGTATCGCCGAGGAGCTCGACGCCGCACTGCCAGCCCTCGCGGGGCTCATCTCCTCCGGCGAAGCGGAAGACGTTCTGAATGTAGAACAGCTTGGCCAGCTTCTCGCCCCGCATGTGCTCCACGAAGAGCCGGGCGGCGCCGATGGTAGCGTCGGGGCGTAGGACGACGCGCTCTCCGCTCCAGCCATCCCAGTCCAGGAAAGAGTAGACACGGCCCAGCATGTGGGGCGCCAGGGTGCCGGCGGCCGTGAACAGATGCAAGTGCTCGATGGTAGGGGTGCGTACCTCCTGGTAGCCCCAGGCCAGGCAAGCATCGCGGAAGGCCGCTTCTACCCGACGGAAACGGGCCATGTCGGCTGGCAGCAAGTCGCGCATGCCGTGGCAGCGCTGGGACTCATCGGACATAGGGAAGCCTTTCGTATCGGGAGTTGGCCTCATTCTACCGCAGGCCTCCTGCGCGTTCAAACGGGGGTGGTTCATCTCCCGCGCCGTTGGCCCTTGACCCCTGACCCCTGACCCTCCATCGCGAGTATAATTGAACTGGCTTTCTATGATGCGGACGTCCCTTCACAAGAAGCGCCGGCTGCCCTGGTTCGGCAGCCTGGCCATGCTCTTGGCCGCGCTGGCGCTGGCTGCTGCCGCCTGCGGGCCCGGCGGCGAGCCGGGCGCTGTCCATATCCTCACCACCGACGGCGAGGTGAACCCCGTGATGGAGCGCTACATCGACCGCGGCATAGACAACGCCGAGGACAACCAGGCGAGCGCCGTAGTCATCCGCCTGGACACACCCGGGGGCCTGGTCACCTCCATGGAGGACATCGTCCAGCGCATACTGGCCGCCGACGTGCCGGTGATCGTCTACGTCTGGCCGCCTGGCGGCAAGGCCGCCTCGGCCGGGACGTTCATCACCATGGCCAGCCACGTGGCGGCCATGGCCCCCAGCACCCGCATTGGTGCGGCCCATCCGGTGGGCGCCGGGGGCGAGGACATCGAAGGGAACCTTGGGGACAAGGTGACCAACGACGCCGTCGCCCTGATCAAGAGCATCGCCCACCAGCGCGGCCGCAACGAGCAGTGGGCCGAGGACGCGGTGCGGAAGAGCGTCTCTGTCTTCCAGGACGAGGCGGTGCAACTCAACGTCGTGGACCTGGTGGCGAACGACCTGCCATCGCTGCTGGCGGCGGTCGACGGCCGCACGGTGCAACTGCCCCAGAGAGAGACCGTCCTGGCAACCAACAACGCACCCCTCGTCTACAACGACATGAATGTCATCGAGCGCTTCCTGGATATCATAAGCGACCCCAACATCACCTTCCTTCTGCTAAGCCTGGGGTCGCTGGCCCTGATCTACGAGTTCGTGGCGCCGGGTCACATCTTCCCCGGCGTGTTCGGGGCCATCGCCGTGATCATCGCTTTCTTCTCGCTGAGCGTGCTGCCCTTCAACTGGGCGGGCCTGGCCCTGATCCTGGTGGCCTTCGTTCTCTTCGTCCTGGAGCTGTTCGTGACGAGCCACGGCATCTTAGGAATCGGGGGCGTCGTCGCCCTGATCCTGGGCGGGATTCTGCTCACCAGCGGCAATCCGCCGGAGTTCCAGGTGTCGAAATGGCTGATCTACGGCCTGGCGGCGGGCATAGGCGCGTTTTTCCTGTTTGTGGTAACCTCCATCATACGGGTGCGCCTCCAGCCGGCCGTGGTGACCACCACCCTCGTTGGCCGCCAGGCGGTGGCCCGTTCGCCACTCGACCCTACGGGGATGGTGTTCCTGAACGGCGAATACTGGTCGGCTACCGCGGAGGAAGGGCGGGTAGAGCCGGGGGAGCGAGTGGTGGTCACCGGCATGGACGGCCTTAGGCTCATGGTGAGCAAGACGAAAGGAGTCGACGATGGCTAAGGGCGAGGTGGTGGAAAGCAACGTCGTCGCTAGAATTCTCACCGTTATCGGCTACATCCTCCTCTTCCCCCTCTTCCCCCTGGCGGTGAAGATCGTCCAGGAGTACGAGCGAGGAGTCATCTTCCGCCTGGGTCGCCTGCAGGGCGCCAAGGGGCCGGGCCTGTTCATCATCCTGCCTATCGTGGACCGGATGGTGAAGATGGACCTCCGCGTGTTCACCCTGGACGTGCCCAGTCAGGAGATCATCACCCGCGACAACGTCACGGTGAAGGTGGACGCCGTCATCTATTTCCGGGTGGTGAATCCCGAGGACGCCGTGGTGAAGGTGGAGAACTACTTCCGCGCCACCGCTCTCATCGCCCAGACCACGTTGCGCAGCACCATCGGCCAGTCAGAGCTGGACACACTTCTCTCCCACCGCGATGAGATCAACCAGCGCCTGCAGATAGCCATCGACGAGGCCACCGAGCCCTGGGGGATCAAGGTGTCCATGGTGGAGGTGCGAGATGTCCTACTGGCCCCCGAGATGGTGCGCTCCATGGCCCGTCAGGCAGAGGCCGAGCGGGAGCGGCGGGCTAAGGTCATCCATGCCGAGGGCGAGTTGCAGGCCTCCGAGAAGCTGGCAGAGGCGGGCCGGATCATCGCTGCTTCGCCGGGCACCCTTCAACTCCGCTATCTCCAGACCCTGACCGAGATCGCCAGCGAGCGCAACAGCACGATCCTCTTCCCGCTGCCGATCGACCTGATCCAGAGTTTCCTGTCGCGGGTGGCCATACCGCCGCCGGCCAGTCCACCACCAGCAAGCGGCACGACCAGCAACTAGGCCGAGTCGCCGGGCGCGATGGGCACGTAGGTGTGTTCCCGACCCCAGCCTGAAGGCTGGGGCATCGACGGTTCTCCAGGCCCTAGCCCATCAGCCAGAGGCTGATCCACCTCCGGTGGAGGCAGGCCCCAGCTTTGGGGAAGCTGCGGGATTCATCCCGCAGTACCCATGATCACCCGCGCAGCGTCACGTCGCCGGCGGCGATTGTGATCCGGCCGCCGTCAAGGCGCCGCAGGATGAGGCTTCCGTCGATGTCGACGTCCTCGGCCAACCCCTCTTCCACCGTCTCTCCCCAGGCGACCCGCACCTGCCGGCCGAGCGTCTCCAGTCGGGCGCGCCACTCGTCTTGCACGCGCTCACCAGCCTGTGCCGCTAGGTACAGCTCCTCGAGCTCATTCAGGACGGCCGCCGCCAGCGCCTCGCGCGAGACCTCGCGGCCCGCCTCGGCGGCGACGCTGGTGGCGACGGCGGCGATATCGGGGTACACCGCCATGTCGGCGTTGACGTTGATGCCGATGCCCACCAACGCGTAGTCCACGGCACCGCCGGTCAGCTCCGACTCCACCAGGATGCCGCAGACCTTTCGCCCGCCCACCAGCACATCGTTGGGCCACTTGAGGGCTGTGCTCAGTCCCGCAATGTGCTCGAGGCCGCGCGCCACTGCCAGCGCCGCGATGATGGGCAGCGTCCGCACGTACTCAAGCGCCGGCCTGAGGAGCACGGTGAAGTAGAGACCTCCTCGCGGCGAGATGAACGAGCGCGCCAGACGGCCGCGCCCCGCCGTCTGCTGGCCGGCGAGTACCACCGTGCCCTCGGGGGCGCCGGACCGGGCGAGGCGGCGGGCCAGGTCTTGCGTCGACCCCAGTACGGGCCGGTACTCCAGCCGCCGGCCAAGGAAGCGCGTGGTCAGCCCTTCCCGCAGGGCCTTGGAGGAAAAGCGACCGGTCATTGCAGAAAGAGGATAGCAAAAAAGCCAGCCTTCCGGCTGGCTTTTTTGTGCTAGGCCTCCGGGCCTAGCCCGCCATCACCTCCAAGGAGTGGCGGTGCGGCTGGACAGCCCGAAAGCCGTCGCTACTATTATCGTCCATCCGCATCACCTCCTTTCCTACATTCGATGGTAACCGTTACCGCCAGGGCGCGTCAAGGATTTCGGTCGATCCGGTCGCCGATCCTTCGACAGGCTCACCATGAGCGGGGTGTTGTGGGCTCACCATGAGCGGTTCGAAAGCAGCTCCCGCGCCACGCGCCGGTCGTCCCACGGGATGACCGTGTCGCCGACGGTGATGGACCGCTCGTGCCCCTTGCCGGCCAGCAGGACGATGTCGCCCTCCACCGCCGTGCCGAAGGCGTGGGCAATGGCCTCTCGCCGCTCGGGGATGGCGACGAAGTGATGCCCCTCGTCTCGGCCGGCCTCTCGCAAGCCATGCGCGATCTCGGCGATGATGGCGTCAGGGTCCTCGCCGAACGGGTTGTCGTTGGTGAGAATCGCAAAGTCGGCCAGTTGGCCCGCCACTTGGCCCATACCGGCGCGGCGGGGTCGCTCCCGCTCGCCGATGCAGCCGAACACGACGATCAGCCGCCCCCGACAGCGCCCGCGCAGGAACGTCAGCACCCGCCTCAGCGCCTCGGGGGCATGCGCGAAATCGACCACGACGCCGAACGGCTGCCCCTCTTCGATGCGCTCCAGGCGGCCGGGCACGCCGGGGAAGGACGCTATCCCACGAGCGATGTCCGCCAGGCTCACCCCCTGCGATAGAGCGACGGCCGCCGCCGCCAGCGCATTGTGCACGTTGAAGTCGCCCGGCAGGCCTAGCGTTACCTCTTCCTCGCCCGCCGAGGTCGTCAGGCGGAAACGCGAACCCCAATCCGAGGGGCTGATCTCGGCGGCGCGCACATCGGACGGCCTTTCGATGCCGTAGGTGATGGCGCGGGCGCGCGTCAGACCGCGAAAGTAGTCCGACGCCGGGTCGTCGGCGTTGAGCACCGCCACCTTCTCTACGCCCGCCTTCGGCACCGATTCGTCCAGCATGGCGAACAGCCGCCCCTTGGCGACCAGGTACTCCTCGCGCGAGCGGTGAAAGTCCAGGTGGTCGGCGGTGACGTTGGTCATCGCCGCCACATCGTACTCGCAGCCGTCCAGGCGGTGCAGGGCCAGGCCATGCGAAGAGGACTCCAGCACGGCGTAGTCGGCGCCGGCGGCGACCATTTCCGCCAGCAGGGTCTGAACCTCCGGCGCTTCGGGTGTGGTGAAACGCGACTCGTTGGCCCACGTGCGGTCGCCCGCCTTGCAGTAAACGGTGCTAATCAACCCGCTGCGATGGCCCGCGGCCTGCAGCAAGTGGCTGGTCAGGTGAACGACGGTCGTCTTGCCGTCGGTCCCGGTGACGCCCACCACCCGCAGCCTGCGACCGGGGTGGCCGTAGAAGGCGGCGGCCAGAGCGGCCAGTGTCCGTCGCGTGTCCGACACCACTATAGCCGAAAGGTTCCGCTGTCCAACGATGGCCCGCCACTTGTCAGCGTGGTCGGCCTGGACGGCCACGGCGACGGCGCCGCGCGCCGCGGCCTCGTCGATGTGATCGTGGCCGTCGGCACGGAATCCGGGTACGGCTACGAACAGAGCGCCAGGCCCGGCGCGACGCGAATCCCAGCATATGGCGGAGACGTCCGCGTCCGGGCCGAGGAGTTCCGCGGCCGAGAGCTCGGCCGCCAGCAGCGAGAGACGCATGCCGGACGCTAGCCCGTCGCGCCCAGCATGGCGGCGGTCATGGCCGCGCCCGCCACCGTCGCCGGCGACACGACATCGGGGTCGGTGAGGACGTTGAGGCAGGCCGGTTTCCCGGAGCGGAAGGCCCGCTCCAGAGCGGGCCTGATATCGCCGGGGCGCTCCACCAGTTCGCCGTAAGCCCCCAGGGCCTCGGCCGCCTTCTCGTAGTGCACGATGCCCAGTTCCGTAGCCACCGAACACCCCTTGCCCAGCGTCATCTCCTGCCCGTGCTTACACATGCCCCAGGCGCCGTCGCTGAACACCACCACCACGATCGGCAGGTTGTGCTTGGCCGCAGTGTGGAACTCAGCCAGGTTCAGCCCCAGGGAGCCGTCGCCGGTGGTCACCAGCACCCGCTTGTCCGGATGCGCCAGCTTCGCCGCCAGGCCGAAGCTGAGGCCGACGCCCAGACAACCCAGATAGCCGTGCGACATCCAGTGGCCCGGCCGGCGCACCACTGCGGCGTTGCTCACCCAGTCCCAGGTCTCGCCGCCATCGACGACCATGATCGTATCGGCGTCAGCGAAGCGGGTCACCTCCGTGGCCAGGCGGAAGGGATGGATGGGCGGCTCCTCGGCCGCCAGAGCTTGAGCGAAGGCCTGGGCGCGGGCGCCGCGCACGCTGTTCAGCGTCGCCAGCCAGGCGTCCCGCCGCGCCCACCGACGGCGGCTCGCGCCCTCCAGCAGTTGGCGCAGCACCTCACGGCAGTCGCCGACTATGCCGAGCTGGATCTCCCGGTTGCGCCCGATCTCCTCCCCCAGGACATCGACCTGGATAACCTGCGCCTCGCGCGGGATGAGGGACAGGTGGCGCCCGCCGGTGAACAGCCCTAGCCGCGCGCCCAGGATGAGCACGACGTCCGGCCGGCCGGAGGCGATGGGCACGAAGCTGCCGAAGCCCAGAGGCGTATCCTCGGGCACACAGCCGCGCGCCTTCTCGTTGCTGAGGACAGGCGTCTGGGTCAGCTCGGCGAACTCGCGCAGCTCTGCCGCCGCCCCGGCGAACCAGACGCCCCCGCCGGCCATGATAGCCGGGCGCTCGGCGCGCTCCAGCAGGTCCAGCGCCCGCTCCACCGACTCGGGCCGGGCCGCCGGCGGCGCCTCCGGTCGATACAGCTCGGGGAAGAGGACGCGCTCCTCGTCCACGCGGGCGGTGACCACATCCAGCGGGATGTCCAGGTACACGGGGCCCGGCCGTCCGGTCACCGCCTGGCGGTAGGCGATCGTCACAAACTCGGCGATGCGCGTGGGCTGGAAGACGGTGGCCGCCCACTTGGTTATCGGCCGCATGAAGTCGACCTGGGGCAGCGCCTGCGAACCCAGCGCTTCGTCCTCCATGATGCCGCTGCGCCCGGCGATGATCAGCATCGGGATTGCGTCGCAGTAGGCGTTGGCGACGGCGGTGACCACGTCGGTGACGCCGGGGCCGGCGGTGACTACCGCCACGCCGGGGCGGCCCGTGGTCCGCGCCCAGCCATCGGCCATGTGGCCCGCGGCCTGCTCGTGGCGCGTATCGATGATGCGAAAGCCGTGGGCGCTGGCTGCCTCCAGGATGGGGTCGATGTGCTCGCCCGGCAGCGTGAACAGCTCCCGAACACCCTCGCGTTCGAGGGCGCGCACCACCATCTCGCCGCCGTGGATCTTGGCCATGGCTGGGCCTCCTGCTAGATTGTCTCTCTTCAGAAGCGGTGCCGCCAAGTGCTGTCCGCGGACAGAGCCCTCGATCGCCCCGACCTGTCGGGGCGGCATCCAAAAACGGATTGATGCCACACCCTTCAGGGTGTGGTCTGGAACAGAACCCGACACCGCCTTCCCTTGTCGACCGGTCGGCGGCATTATACAATGCCACCCGCAGCCCAACAATCGGAGGCACGATGAAGGCGCTGGTATATCGCGGCGGCCGCATGGCTGTAGAGCACGTGCCCGACCCCGAGCCGGGGCCAGGCGAGGTGCTGCTGAAGGTGCGCTACTGCGGCATCTGCGGCAGCGATGTCCACCTCTTCGCACGTGGCATCTTCTTCCTGGGCACCACCCCCGGCCACGAGGTGTCGGCCGAGGTCGTGGCCCTGGGCCCCGGCGCGACCGGTTGGCAGGTCGGCGAGGCGGTCGTTCCGGAGGGAAGCCAACCTTGCGGCCAGTGCGAGTACTGCCTCTCGAGGCGTCCCCACCTCTGTCTTCAACCTCGGCATGGGGCCGCCATGGCCCGAGGGCCCGGAGGGTTCGCCCAGTGGCTGGTCGCCCACCAGGATACTCTCCTGCGAGTGCCGGCGAGCCTAGACCCAGCCCATGCCGCCCTCGCTGAGCCCCTCTCCGTGGCAATGCATGCCGTCGACCTCTCGGGCATCGAGGCCGGCCAGGCGGCGGCGGTCACCGGCGCCGGGCCCATCGGCATGCTGGTGGTGGAAGCTCTGAAGAGCCGCGGCGTCCGGCCGATCATCGTCAGCGAACCGGCAACCGGACGGCGGGCGCTGGCCGCCCGTCTGGGCGTCGACCGGGTGGTCGACCCCACGACGGAGGACTTGGCGGAAGTCGTGCGGGCCGCTACCGGTCGCGGCGCCCACGCCGTCTTCGAGACATCGGGCACGCCTGCCGCCGCCCAGGTCGGCTTCGGTGTCCTGCGGCCGGCCGGCGTGCTGCTGGCGGTCGGCAGCAGCGAGGCCTCCTACAGCTTGTCTTCTCTACTGCTCATGGCGCGGGAGCTTCGGGTGCAGGGCGTGTTCGGGGGCGGCGGCTGCATGCCCGACGCCCTGGGGTTACTGGCCGCCGGCAAAGTGCAGGCCGCCGACATCATTACCCGCATCGCTTCTCTCGCCGAGGCCGAGGCCTGCCTGCGCGAGCTGCGCGACAGCCCGGCGCACGGCAAGGTGCTCGTCGATCCCTGGCTCCCCGTCTGAGCCCGCTTCTCAGTACCCCCCTAGCCCCTGCCTACCGGTAGGCAGGCGCCTCCGAGCAGACGCACTGCAATGACTGCGCGTCGCCCCAGACTGCCGGCTGGACCGAGACGCCGGTCTGTAGCGTCCCGGTTGTGATGGTGGTCTGGATCGTACCGCTGATGCGCATGGCGCCACTTTCGTCTAAGGGGAAGTTGGTCATCTCCGTCTGCAAGGGGAAACTGAAGGCTAGAAGGGAAACGCCACCCGCCAGTACAGCCCCCACTATGACGCCGCCGATGGCCGCTAGGATCACCCTGGTCATGCCCATTACCTCCGCTCAGGTCGCTTTCGTCCTCGCAGGCAGCATCGCCCAGGACCCCTGGGTTGTCAACCGGCCACTGCGGGTACCTGGAGCACGGTCCGGAAATTGTCAACTTCTTGGGCCTTGCGTATAATGCTGCCACCGTGCGAGCGCGGTTTCTAACGCGCGCTGACCACGGAGTCCAGGAGGTGGATTCTGGTGAGCCAGGAGGGACTCCCCAGGAGGCGGAGCACGTTTCGCGACGGGAGAGGGCTGGAAGCCTGGAGCACGTTGCTCCGCTTCTTCAATCTGCTCCGCAAGGCGGCGGCCGCGACGTTAGAGCCGGTCGACCTGTCCGACGAGGAACTGGTAGTTCTGATCTGCCTGGCCCACACGGGGGGCACTGTCTCAATGGGGGAGATCGGACGCTCGAGCCTCCTGCAAGCGGGGCGATTGAGGGAGGTGGTGGACAAGCTGGAGACGCGGCGGTTGGTCGCGTGCCAGCGTCCAAGGAAAGACCGCCGAAAGGTCTTGACCCGGATCGAAAGGGCTGGCCGCCAGCTCTTGGATAACGTTGCCCCTACCATGTTTGGGTTGATTTCCAGGGTGGTGGAGCCGCTGGGCGAAGACGGCACGGAATTCATGCGAGCGAAACTACGAAAGATCGTGTGGACCGCGGCAGTGGATCTCGAGGGCGCGTTTGGAGACCGTCGCTACGACGACAATGAAGCCCCCGCACCACCACCGGCCCTGGTCAGCGAACCGGTCGTGCGATTCCGCCAGCGTCCACCCACCTGGGGGCTGGCCGGCTGGCTGCGCTGCTGGCAATGGTCTAGTCACGTCGATAGGATCTGGAGGAGGGAGTTCCGGGGTCTCAGCCTTACGGTGCCGCGACTCCAGATCCTGGCTGCGCTGGCAGGGGCGGCAGAAGAGGTGACGGACGATGCCATAGCCTCCAGCACGGGCCTGAGTCAGGAAAGGCTGACAACGACCCTATCGTCACTGCAGCAGGAGGGGCTGGTCATCAGGTGGCACGACAAGGCGTTGCGCGGCACCAGTCTGGCAAAGCTGACAACGCGAGGTGAGCAGAAAGTGCTCGAGGCGTTGCCCAGGGCCAATCGCCTTGCCGATGCCGTGTACCGGGGACTGAGTGAGAAGGACCTGGAACAGGTACTGTCCCTGGTGCCAAAGCTGTGCAGCGCTGCAGAGCAATCGGCTACCGCTAACGGGGCAGGGCTAAAGCGGGGCGGTGATTGACGGCGGCTATTCTGGCTTACTGGGCCGGCAGGCCGGGTTCTGCACCGCGATAGGTCGCGGCCGCGGGCCGACACGCATCCCGCTGTGCCCGACGGCGCGCGCCACGCCCAACGAATAGCCGCCTAGCTCAAGGCGGCCGAGGCAGAAGGAACCGGCGCTGCCTGGGGTGAAGCCAGACTCGCCATCAGATTCAGCTCGTCGGTCAGGAGCCGGGTGATCAGAAAGCGCTGGCGCACCCTCTCCCGACCGGCCTGACCCCGCGCCCGGGCCTCGTCGCGGTTGCGCAGGAGGAACAGCACCCGGTCGGCGCATTCTTCGGTGCTGTCGACCAGAAAGCCTCCCACGTCGCCTTCCATCTGAAGAGGGATGCCGCCGGAGCGATTGGCCACCACCGGCGTCGCCTTCCACATCGTCTCGGAGACGCCAAGGCCGAACCCCTCGCGGATAGACTTCTGAACCATCACATCGGCGGAAGTTTGGAAGGCGCTGACCTCCATGTCGCCCACGCCGATCATGTTGGTCAGGATGTGAATGTCATCGTCGCCCCTCGCCTCGGCGACGATCTTGCCGTACATCTCCGACACCTCGGGGTCGTCGGGAGCCATGGAACCGATCATCGCCAACTGGAGGCCGGGCACCTCCTCGCGCACCATTCGGTACACCTGGATCACGCCCAGAGGGTCCTTCCAAGGGTCAAAGCGGGACGCCTGCGCCATCAGGGGCCGCCGCGGGTCCATGCCCCGCCAGGCTCGAATCTCCTGACAAAGCGCCGGTGGAAATCCCATATTCTTAGGACTGAGAGGATCGATCGCCGGGGTCATCGTGACCACCCGTCGATGCCTCAACTGCGCGGGCACAAAGGCGTCCATCGTGAATACCAGGGCGTCGTACTCGGAGAGGAACGGCAACATGAACTCCAGCACAGACTCATTGGGCTCGGAGGTGTCGATGTGGCAGCGCCAGATCCACTTGGCGCCGGCCGCGCCTCGAAAGTGGCGGATGGCGGCCGCCTGAGGATCGTGGACGATGATGAAGTCGTACTCTTCCTCCAACAGCTCGGCGTTGCGGGCGCCGTAGGTCAGGTACGTATCGCGAGCGGCCTGCGTCAGCTCGTAGGGCGCGCCCTGGAGGGCATTGCGGAAGCCCTTGGTCACCCGCAAGAACTCGGCGTCGGTCAAGATGAGCTTCCAGTCGGCCTGGATGCCCAGGCCGCGATAGAGGGGGACGAGAGAGCGCAGGAGCTCGCAGACTCCCGCGCCGTAGGTGGTGGCGTTGATGTGTGCAATGCGGGCGCCCCTGAAGGGCAGCGCGAGTTTTCGAATTTGCTCCGTGGTCTCTTCACCGATGGCCAGAGCGTACGAACCCAGCGACCTCGGCCCTACGTCCACGTGATCCAGCATGGCGTCCTTCCCTCTCCCTCTCGACCGTTGTCATCGCGCCGAAACAAGGGAACCAGCAGCGGCGCATTCGCCTTCTTGCAGGCGTAACGAACCCGCTCTGGTGAATAGGACGCCGTTCGATGGCAATCGTTACAGTGATGGAGAGGCGCGCAAGCCCGGCCCGTCTGGTCAAGGCCCTGTGGAACCTCACGCGGGCCGTGGCCGCCATCCGGGGCCATGCGCCTGCCCTAGATTGAGGATGCCATCTTCTCTAGTTATTGCGGAAGCACTCAGGAGATCGGTCAGCCGACGGCCTGGGCAATGAGCCGAAAGGATCTACAGCAACCGACCGCCGCACGACTATAGAAGGGGAACTTCAGAGCACGGCCTGATCACGGAGGACTTGCGCCCCTGGTTCCCGCCCTGGACCAGACATCGAAACCCTGGCCTACCAACGCCCATCCTTGCGCCGGAAGATCGATCCTTCTCCCTTGCCTCTTGGCGTCGGACTCTCCTTTCAGGCTTGTAGCCACTCCCTGGATAAACTCTCGGATTCAGCGATATGTTTCCTGGCCTCATCTATCGATGTCTGCGCCCCGCCAGATCCCTCGTCCTTAAGCACCGCTTTTGCCTCCTCGAGCACCGCTTTCGCGTTGGCGATATGCTCTTTCGCCTCAGCAGCCCGTTCTTCATCCAGTTCTCCATCCTGTAGCTTGCGAACAATCCTTGTCTCTGTTTCATTGATGCTTCTCTCCAGATCATCAATCTTTCTCTCATACCTAAGGATCCGCCGCTCGGCCTGAGCTAGGTGCCTGTTCAGTTCGGGCGCAAATACCTGGAAGGCCTGCAGATCAAGGATATGCAGGCCGCAGGTAATGGGATCGTCCGCCATGTGGGCAACGTCCTCCCGTATTTCTTTAGCGAGTGGTAGTCGAAGCCTAAAGAGCCGACGTTTCAGCAGCTGATCACTGCTCGGTCGAATGTTGCCCAGGCGGTACCACTCGACTATCGCCGGTTTGCTGAAATAGTCGGGCCGCATCTGCTTCACCACCTGCAAGTATTGGAGGTAATGCTCGTCGCTTTCCCAGGGGCGAAAGGCGAGTAGCAAGTCCAGGCCATCTACGGCGAGTTTATCTTGGGTACGCCAGGCATAATCTAATGCTGCGTCTAGGGCCCACGACGGCGGGATGTTGCGCGCGGCCCGGCAGACCCGAACGATCCAGCCCGCGATTTCCGCAGACATTGGCAGAACCATGCGGCGCTCGGCCACGGCTGTGGCCAGCACTGGCAGCACTAGCGCCGCATCATCCGGGTCAGCCTCGGCTAGGTTCCAGTATTTGCTGGGCCTGTACGGCTTGGCGATGAGGCGAACCGTTTTCAGGACTGGCAAAGGCTTGATGTTCGGGAAGTCAACCGCGAGCTGTTGGTGGATTTGAGGCGGCGTCCAGCCGATCAGGGCATATTCCTTGATCTTGTCCTCGATGTGGCCGGGGACCCGGGGTCTGCCCCGCCTGCGGGGTTTTTGTTCCGATGTGGCCTCTTTCTGTTCCATTCAAGCCCTTCATTTTCCTTGATTGGCCGTCGGATGTTCGATAGCCTTGATTTTAGATACAGCAAGCAACAATTGTCAAGAGAGGAGACAGAAACGATGTCCAAGAGGGGAAGCAGAACACTGAAAGAGGGCCAGCAGCGATCGCTGAAGCCCCTGCGCTGGCGGGTGGCGACCCGCATGCTCGACCATGTCGGCATAAGCATGTACAGCCAGTATCCGAAGGCCATCGCCGAGTTGGTGGTCAATGAGTACGACGCCGACGCCAACCATGTGACCGTCGACATAGAGCCCAATAGCGTGACCATCTCAGGCAACGGCTCCGGCATGGATGAGAAGGACATCAGGGAAGGCTACATGTTCTTGGGCTCCGCTCAGAAGCGGGCCGTCAAGAGGACTCCCATCTATCATCGGCTGCCCATCGGGAACAAGGGCATCGGCAAACTGGCGGGTCTGGGGATAGCCAACCGCATGGAGGTTCGCACCGTCAAGGGCGGTATGGGGCACGTCTTTCACATTGACCGCGCTGCTCTCGATGCGTCAGAGGGGCGAGGTAGACTCAAGGAGCCGGTCTTGGATAATGCTTTCGTACCCATCTCCCGCTTCAAGCCGCCGAGGCGAGCTGCGGATGGGACGACCGTTATCCTCACCGACGTCCGGCGTGAGACCGGGCGGATGGATGCAGGCAAGGTACGGGCATATCTCGCCGGGGAGCTGCCCCTCGGGCCTGACTTCAAGGTTGTGGTGGACGGCGAGGTGTGCAGGGCCAGCCATGTCGATGCCAAGCGAGTGGTGTCAGTGGATTTCCGTGACCCAGTCTGCGGCGAGGTACAGGGGGAGATACGGATTGCGAGGTCGCGACTGACAACCGGTGGCATCTTCACCACAGTGAGAGGGCGGGTGGTGGGAGGGCCGTCCTACTTCGGCGTGACTGTCAGCAGTCTCCGCCACAACGTCGCCAACTTTGTCACCGGCACGATGGAGGTGACTGGCTTCGACCCGGAAGAGAACGGGAATGGCGTCCCCGTCATCAAGACTGACAGGGAAGGTTTTGTCGAGACCCACCCCAAGTATCAGGCCTATTCTGAGGCCATGACCAAGCTCCTCCAGGGGATCTTCCGAGACTTGGAGAAGGAATTCGACGAGAAGCGGGAAGCCGACAAGAGGGCAAAGGTGGATGAGGCCATCAAGCGGGCCGCTGAGGACCTGGCGGCCTACGACAAACTCCGGCACCCACCAGTTGGAGCTGGGGCCAGGTTGTCTGGGCGGAGAGATGAGGACGGTGTGTGTCTCTATCACTACAGGTACCTGCTCCCCAATGGCAATGGAAACGGCAACGGCGGAGGGGGCGGCAACGGTCAGAAGCCTGTGCCGGTGGAAGAGGTCATTCTAGCCACGCTCGGCTCTGGCAGGCTGAGGTTCAACACGGTGCCCTACATCATCAAACAGGACAACCTGGGCGAGCTTAGGCCAGAGTGTGTGATCAGACGGGAGGAGCAGCCCCCGGTCATTGTCGTCAACGTCAACCACCCGGCCTACGAGCTGGGCATCGAGGAGCGCTGCGTCCATGTCACGGTCTTCCGGGCGATCGCGGGTGCCCTCGCCGCGGCTGAGACAGATAGCTCGAGCGACATGTATGACTACCTTGATGACATGATCCGCTTTCAGGCTGCCCGTATGAAGGAGCGCAAGTCGGCTAAAGAAACCACGGTCGCAGGCTAGGGGACCAGTATCCTGCTCGCCTCGACGAGTTCAGAGCTGGGTAGCTGCCGGAGGTCATGGCGGTACGCGTACTCCGTCTGGGGGCTGAGTCCCCTCTCGTCGACGATGTGTGAAGAGAAGTCCTGTATCGTCGCCTCCGGGCGCATGGCGCGCTCCCGCCCATGACGACGCGGAGCGACAGCGGTCCAGTAGGCCTGTAAGCCGAGTTCTGTATCCGCCTAAGGCGGACGGTGACCATCACTCTAGGATGGCGGTTGCCCACCACCTCCAGCGGCCAACCCGAAGACAGGCCGGGCGCCTATCGTCCTCCTATTTGGCCTTGCTCCGCGTGGGGTTTGCCCAGCCGGCCGGTCTCCCGGCCGCTGGTGCGCTCTTGCCGCACCATTTCACCCTTGCCCCGATCGCAGATCGAGGCGGTATGTTTCTGTGGCACTTTCCGTCGGGTCACCCCGCCTGGGAGTTACCCAGCACGCCTGCCCGGTGGAGCTCGGACTTTCCTCCCCGACCGAAGTCGGGGCGGTCACCCGGCCTACTGGACCAACTGCATTATATCAGAACGAGCCCTGCGCCCGTCCCGCCTCGTCCAGCGCTTGGTTGGCCAGGGCATCGGCCAGGGCGTTTTCCCGTCGGGGGATGGAGACGGCCCGCAGCGAGTCCAGCTGCCAGCGCAGGTCCCTGATGCGGGCGGCCAGCGGCTTCAGGCCGGGGTTGCGCACCTTATAGCGAGCGTCCGTCTGGCGCACCACCAACTCGGAGTCCATGCGCAGTTCCACGTGGCGGGCGCCCAGAGCCAGCGCCGCCTCCAGGCCGGCGATGGCCGCCCGGTACTCCGCCTGGTTGTTGGTGGTCGAGCCGATGGCCTGCGAGACGCGATGCCGCTCGCGCCCCTGGTCGTCGAAGATAACGGCGCCGATGGCCGCCGGCCCGGGGTTCCCCCGCGAGGCGCCATCGGCGTAGACGACCCAGACTCCTTGCTCGGAGGCCACAGCTTCAGGGCCGGAGCAGGGCGCGGATGCCATCGTCCCGCACCACCACGCGCTCCAGTAGCTCGCGCAGGAGGGCCTGACGCTGCAGCGCCGGCAGGCGGTCCCACTCGTTGCGCAGGCGGGTCAGCGCCCTTTCCTGGTGCCGCGCCCTCTCGGCCGCCGAGGCCTGCTGGTGGGCGAAGCGTTCCGCTTCGGCCAGATTTTCCTCCACGGCGAGCTGCTCGGCGCCGAGGGCCAGGCTCAGGGAGTCGAACCGCTCGCGGCCAAGTCGACCGCGGGTGGTGGCGTCCAAGTATTGCTCCAGCCGGCGGTCCAGCCGGCGCAGGCGGGCCCGCAAACGGCGGGACTGGGCCTGCGCTTCCGCCAGCACCGCCGCTTCGTCGCCCGCCCGCGGCAAGGCCGGCGCCGAGGACTGGCCCTGACCGAGGATGGCCTGTCGCACCTCTTCCTCCAGCGCCGCCGCGCGGCGGGTATGGTAATCGCACAAGCTGCGGTTCGTGCGCGACTCGCACTGGTAGTAGCGGTACTCTCCTCCCCTCTCCGAGCCGTCGCGGCGTTGCCAGTGCTGGCGGCGGCTCACGCCGATCATCTTGTTGCCGCAGTAGCCGCAATAGGCCAGGCCCGACAGCAGAAACAGCGAGGTCTGCCGCTTTCCGATCTCCGGTCGGCGTGAATCGAGCCGCTCCTGCACCCGTCGAAAGTCATCGGGCGAGATGAGAGGAGGGTGGCTGGCCGGCACCCGCACGCCGAAGCGACTGTAGGTGCCCAGATAGGTGCGATTGCGGAGGATATCGCGCACCGTCACCATGCTCCACAGGCCGCCACGGCGCGTGCGCACGTTCTCTTCGTTCAGACGGCGGGCGATGAGGCGGATGCCCAGACCGTCGCGCAAGTAGAGGCGGTAGATGTAGCGCACCACCGATGCTTCCTGCGTTACGGTCTCCAGCCGGCGGCGCGGCCCCACTCTATACCCAAAAGGAGGGCGGCCCAAGACCTCGCCCTTGACTGCTTTGCGCCGCATCGCCGCCTGCACCTTCTGGCCCAGGCGTTCTCCTTCTTTCTCGGTCCACAGACAGAGGAGAGCGGTGGAGACATCGTCGCCGTCTTCCAGGCTCATCACCTTCACACCCATGCTGGCCAGCTGGAAGTAGCGACGAGCGACCTGCCGTAGATCGTCGCCCAGACTGACCAGCGACGGCACGACCACCAGCGTAAAGCCTCGATCGGGCCGTTGGCGCAGGAAATCGACGAGTTGGCGATAGCCGGGGCGCTCGCTGTCTTGGGTGGCGGCGTCCAGGAAGGTCGCAGTGGCTTCGTAGCCGTTGAGGCGACAGAACTCCAGGAACGCGCGGCTCTGCTCAGCCAACGATTGGCCGCCCTTGCCGCCTTGCTCGTGGAAATAGCCTATCGCCTTCACGGCTCAGCTCACGTAGAGGATGCGCTCGCAGCTAACGCACTGCACCACATCGAACCCGGAACGAGTCTTCTGCAGGATGGACATGGGCAGACTGATGCGGCACCCCTGACACATCCCGCGCTCGACCTTGGCCACGGCCTTGCCCTGTCGCCGGTCGCGCAGGAGGTCATAGAGCTCGAGCACGCGGCCGTCGATGTGCGCGGCCTGCTCCCGGCGCCGCTCCCCCAGATCGGCGAGCTCCGCCTCCAGGCGCTCCTTCTGGCCCAGCAGGTCCGCCTGCTCTCTCTGCCAGCGCCCTTCGATCTCCTTGAGAGCGGCCTCTGCCTGCTGCAGTGCCGTCTCCTGCTCTTCGACCTTCACCATGTGGTTCAGCAGCTCGTCCTCGCGCCGACGGAGCTGGCCTTTGAGCATGTTGGCATCGTCGTTCAAGCCCGCCAGTTCCTTTGGGTTACGCACGGTGCCGCCGTACAGCTTGCCTTCCACCGCCGACAGATGTGAGCGTGCCTCGTCCACCTGCCACTCGATCTCCCGCTGGCCGTCGTGCAGGGCCCGCAGGGCCTGGCGGTACTCGCCGACGGCCGCGCGGGCGGCGACCAACTCTTCCGTCTCGCCCAACTGCTCTTCTACCGCCGCCAAGGTCTCTCGGGCGACATCAGTACCCGAATCGATTTCCTGGAGGGCATAGAGCTCAGCCGCTATCGTCATAGTCACAAAGAGAACGTCGAGGCTTGGGCCAGGTCGGGGTGGACACCACTCGCGCGAGGATTATAGACTTAGAGGAGGCCCCCTGACAAGGCGGCCCCAGCTGTTTTTGAGGTTAGTTTCCATGGAATTTGCTGTAGGCCAGTTGCTGCGCGAGCCCATCGGCACCAGCGTCCGCTACGACATGCACGAGAGGCGTGTCCTCCCCGGGGACGAGGCTGCCACCGAGCTGGTGGGCAGCATCACCATGATGCGCACCGACAAGTGTATCCTCGTCACCACCGATCTGCACTGCGCCATCGTGGGGCGCTGCAGCCGCTGTGTGGCCGAGATAACGTATCCGGTGGTCCTGGCATTCGAGGAAGAATACTGGCCCACCGCCGACGCTTCCACCGGCGAGATGCTTCCCCCGCCTGACGACCCCGACGGCTTCCTCATCGACCCGCACCAGATCCTGGACCTGACGGAGTCCCTGCGCCAGTACCGCGTGATGGCTGAACCGATGCAGCCACTCTGCTGGCCCGACTGCCTTGGCCTTTGCCCTCGCTGCGGCTATAATCTCAATCAAGGTCCCTGCGGCTGCCCCGGACAGGAGTCGGATGCTCGCTGGGCAGCCCTGACAGAACTAGCTGAGAAACTGCAGCGAGATTAAGGAGCGACCCGGTGCCCCCACTGCCCAAGAAGAAATATCCCCGAGCGCGTCAACATCAACGTCGCAGCCACATCTTCGTCACCATGCCTCACCTGGTGGCCTGTCCCCAGTGCCGCAGTCCGCGCCTACCGCATCACGCGTGCCCGGTGTGCGGCACCTATCGCGGGCGCACAGTGTTCCGGGTGGAAGAAGAGCGCCATCGGCCCACATAGGGCTTCGACACCTTCGGCTCGTCCGGCCCTACAAGGACAGATGCAGACAAACACGACCGCAGCCTGAAAGCTGCAGCATTCACGGCGCTGATGCCACACCCTTCAGGGTGTGGTGTTGCTCAGCAAGCGCATGAAGCGCTCAGCTTCACCAGCTCTTCCGAGGCCCTTCGCCTTCTGCTATACTTGGGCCCGTCCCTCGCTCGGGCCCTTCGAGCATAGTCATGGCGTCACATCTTTCCTCGTCCTCCAAGGAACTCGTTCCTGACGGCGGCCCCGCCACCCACGAGGCCTGGGTCTTCCCAGGCCAGGGCTCGCACCAGGTGGGCATGGGCCGCGACCTGTACGAGACCTATCCCGCCGCCCGCTGTCTCCTAGACGAGGCCGACGCTGTCCTGGGCTGTGCCCTCGCCCACCTCTGTTTCGAGGGGCCGGAGGAGACCCTCCAACAGACGATCCACGCCCAGCCCGCCATCATGGCCGTCAGTCTGGCCTGTCTGGCGGCTGCCCGCGAGCAAGGCGCCCTGGCCGGCAAGCCTGCCCTCATGGCCGGCCACAGCCTGGGCGAATACACCGCCCTGGTGGCAGCGGGAGTCGTGTCCTTCGCCGATGGCCTGCGCCTGGTGCGCGAGCGCGGCCGCCTGATGCAGGAGGCAAGTGAACGGGTGCCGGGGGCGATGGCCGCGGTGATGGGCCTGCCCGAGGAGAAAGTCGCCGCCCTTTGCCGGGAGAGCGGCGCCGAGCTCTGCAACCTGAACTCGCCTGGACAGTCCGTCATCGGCGGGCCGCTGGCGGCTGTCGAGCGGGCCATCGAGCTGGCGCGAGCGCGAGGCGCCCGCCATCTGGCCCGCCTCAACGTCAGCGGCGCCTTCCACACGTCGCTCATGGGCCCGGCCGCCGAGGGCATAGCCCAAGCCCTCGTCGGCGTGCCCTTCGCCAGGGCCCGTGCACCCATCGTCGCCAACAGCAGCGCCGAACCGATGGCGGAACCGACCGATATCCGTAACGAACTGCTGCGTCAGCTCTGCCGCCCCGTCCTCTGGCAGCGCTCCGTCGAGTACATGGTGACGCAGGGCGTCACCAGCTTTGTCGAGATCGGGCCGGGGCGAGTCCTCAGCTCCCTCATCCGCCGCATCGACGCCAGCGTCAACGTGCGCAACATTGCCGACGTCCACTCCATTCGCCGAGAGGTGGAGTCTCATGCCGGACTTGTCGGGTAGAGTCGCGCTGGTCACCGGCGCCTCGCGCGGCATCGGCCGGGCGGTGGCCCTGCGCCTGGCCCAGTGCGGCGCCAAGGTGGCGATAAACGATCGCCGCAGCGTCGCCGAGGCCGAGGAGGTGGCCCGCGAGATCCGCTCGCAGGGTGGCGAGTGCCTGGTCGCGCTGGCCGACGTAAGCCAGGCCGCCGACGTTGAGCGCATGGTGGAGGCCACCCAGCAGGCCTTCGGCCGCATCGATATTCTGGTGAACAACGCCGGCGTGAGTCGCGATACGCTCATCTTACGTATGTCGGAGGAGGACTGGGACCAGGTGATGGCCACCAACCTAAGGGGCGCCTTCCTCTGCACCAGGGCCGTGCTGCGCCCGATGATGCGACAGCGCTGGGGCCGCATCATCAATATCAGCAGCGTCACCGGCCTCGCCGGAAACGCCGGTCAGGCCAACTACGCCGCCGCCAAGGCCGGGCTCATCGGCCTGACCAAGACCACAGCCCGCGAGATGGGGTCCCGCAGTATCACGGTCAACGCTGTGGCGCCCGGCTTCATCGAGACCGAAATGACCAAGGCCCTGCCCGAGGCCCTGCGCCAGGAAGCGCTGCGGCGCATTGTGCTGAGCCGGACGGGCGTGCCGGAGGATGTGGCGGCGGCGGTAGCCTTCTTGGCCTCCGATGAGGCATCCTATATCACGGGACAGGTCCTGGTTGTGGACGGCGGACTGGCGATGTGACATGGCCGGGCAGCGGCGCAAGGCGCGTATCATCGCCCTCAAGGCGCTCTACGAGATGGACGCGGCAGCCCACCTGCCGGAGGACATTCTGGCGCGCCTGCTGGAAGAGGCCTCCCCGCCTCCGGAAGTCGAGCAGTTCGCGCGGGGGCTGGTGGAGGGTGTCCGGGCCCACCAGGAGCAAATCGACGAGGTCATTCGCCAGAAGGCGCCCGCCTGGCCCCTGGAGCAGGTGGCAGTGGTGGACCGCAACATCCTCAGGCTTGCCATCTTCGAAATCTTGCTCGATAATAGGGTGCCAGTGCGGGCCGCCATTAACGAGGCGGTGGAGCTGGCCAAGGCCTTCGGCGGGGAAAGCTCCCCCAAGTTCGTTAACGGTGTCTTGGGCGCGGTCGCCCTCATGGCGACTCGATAAGCCGCAAATAGGGAGGTACTTAGTGGCCACCGTTTTCGAGAGGGTACGCAAGATTATCGCCGAACAGCTCGCCGTCGAAGAGAATGATGTTAAGCCCAACACCTCTTTCGTCGAAGACCTCAATGCCGACTCCCTGGACCTGGTCGAGCTGATCATGTCCCTGGAAGAGGAGTTCGGCCAGGGCGGACAGGGCTTCGAAATCTCCGACGAGGATGCCGAGAAGATCCTCACCGTCGGCGACGCCGTGAACTACATCATCGAGCACGTCGGCGACGAAGAGCCCTCCTGACGCCGTCCCAGCCCTCACCTGAGGAGCCGTCGCCCATCTGCACCAGGGGCCGTTCGGCTCCTCTTTCGTTTATAATGACTTTGAGCCTAACCATCGTGGCAAACGGAGCGCAGCGTCTGTGAACTTCTTCGGCATTGGCCTACCGGAAGTCATCGTCATCTTGGTCCTCACTCTCATTGTGGTGGGGCCGCAGCGTCTGCCCGAAATGGCCGTCCAGCTGGCGCGCTTGATCCGCCAGCTACGCGGCTATGCCAGCCAGGTGAGCGGCCAGCTTCGCGAGGAGATGGGCGACCTCATGCAGGACTACGAGGCCCTGCGCCAGGAGCTGCACGAGCTGCGCGACGAGCTGCGCCAGCAGGGCCAGCCCCTCCGCGATGAGGCGAAGGCCATCGACGCCGAGCTGCGCTCCGCCAGTCAGGCCCTGGACAAGGCTGCCAAACGCATGGACGACAAGCCGGCCGATCAGGCGCAGCGGTCCAAGCCGGCGGAGGGCTAAGGCCGAGGCCAGCCCCGACGCCGAGCCATGAGCACCACTCCCCCCACCACCGCACAACCCCCCGGCGAGCCCGAGGAGGCCACCGGCATCAAGTACATGACGCTCCTGGAGCACCTCCAGGAGCTGCGCTTTCGACTGGTGGTGGCCAGCGCCTCGCTTGTGGTGACCACTGGCGCTTCGTTCTACTTCACCGGGCGAATCCTGGAATTCCTCAAGCAGCCGGCGGTGGACCGCAGACCTGACTTCATCCTGATCTTTACCGAGCCCATGGAGAAACTGGTGGCCTACTTCCGCATGGCGCTGCTGGGGGGATTGGTGGCCGCCATGCCGGTTATTGTCTTCCAGCTCCTGATGTTTGTGGCGCCCGCCCTCACCCGCCAGGAGAAGCGCTGGCTCTACGGCGTCGTCTTGGGGGCCAGCCTGGCCTTCGTGGGCGGTGTGGCCTTCGCGTACTACGTGGCGCTTCCGCCGGCGTTGGGCTTCCTGCTGAACTTCGGTGGCGACGATGTGGCCAAGCCCCAGATCAAGATCGGGAGCTACGTGGACTTCGTCACCCGGCTGTTACTGTGGACGGGCGTCGTCTTCGAGACGCCGCTGGTGATCATGGGGCTGGCCCGTTTCCGGGTGGTCAACGCCCGCCAACTCTTGCGCCTGTGGCGATATGCCATCATCGGCGCCTTCGTCGTGTCGGCCATCGTCACGCCATCCATTGACCCCGTAACCCAGTCGCTGGTGGCCGGCCCCATCATCGGCCTCTACGGCATCGGCATCGTCCTGGCCTGGATAGTGCACCCGCGACCGGCAAAGGCGCCTGCGTAGCGGCAGTTCTTGCCCGCGAGCGATCAGCTCAAGCGCCGACGAGAGGCACTCGATGGCCCAGCGTCTCCGCGTTCCGTTTGACGCCCTTTCCCCTTCGTGCTAATATCAGCCGAAAGGCTGTTCTTAGTCTCGTACCTATCGAATGCGGGCTATTGTATTCGAGGAGCGCTGGTTTACTTCTTAACGGTTAGGAAATGTCGGCCCTCACCTCCCTAAACGAACAGATCGCTGCCTGCCCCGATTGCGACCTCTGCCATACCCGCACACACGCCGTCCCCGGCGAGGGGCCAGAAGACGCCGAGATCATGTTCGTGGGCGAGGCGCCCGGCTTCTATGAGGACCAGCAGGCGCGGCCCTTCGTTGGGGCCGCCGGCCGTTTTTTGGAAGAACTGCTGGCTTCCATCGGCCTCCGGCGGGACCAGGTCTTCATAGCCAACGTCATTAAGTGCCGCCCGCCTGAGAACCGCGACCCCCTGCCCAAGGAGATCGAGGCCTGCCGCAGGTGGCTGACCCGCCAGATCGAGCTCATTGGTCCCAAAATCATCGTCACCCTGGGCCGCTACTCGCTGGCATGGTTCTTCTCCGGCGAGTCCATCGGGCGCATCCACGGCCAGGCCCGCTACCGTGATGGCATCTGCTTCCTGCCCATGTACCACCCGGCGGCCGCCTTGCACGCCGCCACCATGCGCCGCACGATCGAAGAGGATTTCCGCAAGCTGCCGGCCACTCTGGAGGAGGCGAGGAACAGGGGCTCACGAGAAGAGGCGCCGGAACCCGAGCAGATGCGGCTGTTTTGAGCCCCAAAACCATGACCAACGAATCGCTTCGCATCGTCCCCCTGGGAGGACTGGGGGAGATCGGCAAGAACATGATGGTGCTGGAGCTCTCCAGCGACATGATCATCATCGACGCCGGTCTCATGTTCCCCGAGGAGGAGATGCTGGGTGTGGACCTGGTCATCCCCGATATCTCCTACGTACGCGAGCGCCGCGAGAAGCTGCGCGGTATCTTCATCACCCACGGCCACGAAGACCACACCGGCGCCCTGCCCTACGTGCTCCGCGACCTGCAGGCGCCTATCTTCTGCACCCGCCTGACCCGCGGCCTAATCTCGGTCAAGCTGCGAGAGCACAACCTTTTCGCCGACGCCGACCTGCGCTCGGTGAGCCCCGGCGAGAAGATCCGCCTGGGCGACTTCCAGGTGGAGTTCGTGCGCGTCACTCACAGCATCCCCGACTCCTGCGGCCTGGCGATCCAGACACCGGTGGGAACGGTGGTGCACACCGGCGACTTCAAGCTCGACCACACTCCGGTCATGGGCGAGCCCACCGATTTGGCCCGCTTCGCAGAGCTGGGCCGCGACGGCGTTCTCCTCCTCCTGTCCGACTCCACCTACGCTGAGATGCCCGGCTACACGGCCTCTGAGCAGGTGGTGGGCGAGGCGCTGGACCGCATCGTGGCCACGGCCCCGGCGCGGATCATCGTCGCCACGTTCGCTTCGCTCATCTCACGCGTGCAGCAGATCATCGACGCCGCCTATCGCAACGACCGCCGCGTGTTCATCACCGGCCGCAGCATGACCGATAACGTCCAGATGGCCCTGGAGCAGGGCTATCTCAAAGCCCCGGACGGCGTCCTGGCCCCGATCGAGAAGCTGAACAGCACCCGCCCGGAGCGAGCGGTCATCGTCGCCACCGGCGCTCAGGGCGAGCCCACATCGGCGCTGGTGCGCATGGCCAACCAGGACCACCGCCAGGTGCGCATCTCCCCCGGCGATACGGTAGTGCTCTCCGCCAGCCCCATCCCCGGCAACGAGACGCTCATCAACCGCACCGTCGACAACCTCTGGCGACGGGGCGCCGAGGTGCTCACCAGCCGCACGGCCAACGTCCACGTGCACGGCCACGCTGCCCAGGAGGAGCTGAAGCTGATGCTCAACCTGGTGAAGCCCAGCTTCTTCGTGCCCGTACACGGCGAGTATCGCCACCTGGTGAGCCACGCGCGCCTCGCTCACGCCACCGGCATCTCCGAGGAAGACACCTTCGTCCTGGAGGACGGCGATATCCTGGAGCTGACCCGTCGCGGTGCCCGCGTCGTCGGGCGGGCGCCCGCGGACCATGTCTACGTGGACGGCTTGGCCGTTGGAATCGACCAGGTTGTCCTGCGCGACCGCCGCCACCTGGCCAGCGACGGCATCATCGTGGTCATCATGGCGGTGGACAAGCGCAACGGCCGCCTGGTGGGCCAGCCCGACGTGGTGGCCCGTGGCTTCGCCGACATGGAGGAGGTGGACGAGCTGCGCGACAAGGCCCGTCGCCAGGTGGTGCGCGCCCTCAAGGGCTCCGATCACGTGGCCGAGTGGGGCGACGTGAACACGCGAGTCAAGGACGCGCTGGCCCAGTTCATCTACCAGGAGACCCGCCGCCGGCCGATGATCCTGCCTCTCATGGTGGAGGTCTAGAGCGCATGGCCAGAGCCAAGGCCAAACCCACCTACCGGCGCTCCCCAGCCATAAAGCGGCGCGGCGGCGGCACCTACCACCCTCACTCCTTCCCCGCGAGACGCTCCCTGCTCCGCTGGGCCGCGGTCGCCGGTATCGCGCTTGCTATCCCCGTCGTCATCTTCGTCGGACCCACTATCCGCGACGCTGCCCTGGACCTCCGCGAGACGCTGGTGCGCCTGCTGGGGTTGGGTGTCTTGCTCCTGGTGGTGGGCCTGCTGGTCAACGCCTGGCTTGTGCTGGCCAAGCAGTTCAGCCGCTCGCCCACACTCTGGCGCCGCTGGTGGGGAAGCCTCCTGCTGGGGCTGAGCATCACCGGTTTCATGTCCCTCTTCCGGCCGGACTGGCGCATCGGGGACGTTCGCTTCTCAGATATCACCGCCGGCGGTGACCTGGGCCACGCCCTCATGGCCAGCCCGGGCGGTATCCTGGCCTGGCTGGCCACCACTTTCTTCGCCATCGCCCTCCTCTGGCCGCGACAGGTCGCCTGGCTGGCCAGCCACCTGCCTGACCTCTGGCGGGCGCTCGTGCACTTCCGCCTCCCCGACGAGATGGCCGAAGGGCTGCGCTCCATGGCCGTCATCTTCCTGCCGCGGGCAGAGCCCCACGAGCCCGAGCTCGACATCTCTCTCCCCGAAGGGTGGGAGAAAGAGCCGCCGCGCCCACTGACAGAGGCCGGCGTCCAGACGGAGCTTCCCCTGCCGGAGGCCCCGCCGGCGGCGGAGGAGGCGACTCATCCCGCGCCGTCGGACGGACAGCCGGTCACAGCGCCCACCACCGTCGTCGCGGCCACCGGTCGTCCCGCCGCCTATGGCTGGGAGCTGCCTCTCCTGGATACCCTTCGCCC
>Ga0315288_10000057_pt1 | contig 112645 bp, 86 predicted proteins | sample YL17G11_20_MG_FD_203454 | JGI IMG/M metagenome (GOLD analysis project Ga0315288, IMG submission 203454) | Sediment microbial communities from Yellowstone Lake, YNP, Wyoming, USA - YL17G11_20 | ecosystem: Environmental > Aquatic > Freshwater > Lake > Sediment | place: USA: Wyoming | collected... | reverse complement strand
GCGCGAGGGCGCGACGGGGCGACGGGGCGCGGTGTCGCAGCGCGCGCGATGACGCTTCGCGCGATGTGCCGCAGACCGCCCTGCGCGGCCGCGAGCCTGGACCCGGCGCCCGAGCGCGACCGCGGGCGGCGGCGGCGGGGCTCCTCGGGGTCCCTGAAGAGGGAGAGCCGTAGTGTGCCGCACGCCGCGCGCGACGCCGACCTTCCCTCCCCCCTCCCTCCTCCCAGGGGCACCTTCCGCTCCAAGCCGCACGCCGCCGTCATGGAGGAAGCGAGGTCCCTGGTCGCCAGCGGCGCGCTGGAGCTCAACCTCATCGCGGAAGACACAAACCAGTACGGGTCCGACCGCCGCGACGGCACGTCGCTCGCGCGCCTCCTCGCCGAGCTCGCCACCATTGACGGCCTCAAATGGATTCGCCTGCTCTACTGCTACCCGTCCTACTTTGACGACGCGCTGATCGAGGAGATCGCGTCAAACGACAAGGTGTGCAAATACATCGACATCCCGCTCCAGCACGTGCACAACCTGACGCTCCTCGCCATGAACCGCCCCCCGCGCGCGCACACCGACACGCTGCTGGCCAAGCTGCGGGCCCGCGTGCCCGGGCTCGCGCTGCGCACGACGTTCATCTGCGGGTTCCCCGGCGAGACGGCGGCAGCGCACCGCGAGCTCGTCGACTTTTGCGCCGACTTTCGGTTTGAGCGCATGGGCGCGTTCGCCTACTCGGCCGAGGACGGCACGCCGGCGGCCACGATGCCCGAGCAGGTCGACGGCGACACGCGCGCGGCGCGGCGGGACGAACTCATCTCCCTCCAGCAACGCGTCGGCGCCGCGTTTGCCGAGGCCCGCGTCGGGGAGACGATCGACGTCCTCGTGGACGGCTTTGACGCCGACGGGCAGCTCGTTGGCCGCACGCAGTGGGACGCGCCGGACGTCGACCCCCTCGTCTTCATCTCCGACCCCGACCCCGAGTCCGGCGCGCCACCGGCGGCGCCAGGCACGATGGTGCGCTGCGTGGTGACGTCGGCCAGCTTGTTCGACCTGGAGGCGACGCCGGTGAGCGGCCCGATTTGATTGAGAAGGTCGAGGGGGGGTGGGGCTGGTGGTGGCGGCGGCGTGGGGCGCGCGCACACTGCAACTAGGCACCGCTTCCCGGTGCGTGTTTCAGTCTCGTGTGGTGGCTGGCTGATCAGTGCCGCGGCGTCTCCCCCGCCGGGGTTCACCCGCCCTCGCCCTCGGTCGCGCGCTCCCCCAACCCGCCAAACCGCCTCTTCCTCGCCGCGTACTCGCGCAGGGCGCCCGCGAGGACGGCCGGCGTGACGTCGGGCCAGAGGGTGGGGACGAACACCAACTCCGCGTACGCCGCCTCCCACAGCACAAAGTTGGAGAGGCGCCGCTCCCCACTGGTGCGCAGGAGCAGGTCGACGGACCGCAATTCGGGCGGCAGGACGGCGCCGAGGGCGAGGGAGGCGGAGAAGGACGACGCGTTGATCGCCGATGGGTCGACCTCGCCGCGGACGGCGGCGGCGGCCAGCGCTTGCGCGGCGGCCACGACGTCGTCCCGGCCGCCGTAGGCGAGCGCGACGGTGAGCGTCATGGAGGGAGGGGTGGCGGCCGCCGCCGTCGTCGCGACCGCGGCGTCGAGCGCTTCGTTCAGCGACGCCGGCAGCGCCGCCCGGTCCCCCACAATGGCCAGTCTCACCCCCGCCGCCGCCAGGTCGGCAGCGTGCGCGCGCGCGGCGCGGCGCGCGACGGCGAGCACCGACGCGGCGGCGGGCGGGCCGCGGCCCCAGTTCTCCGCCGACCACGCAAACACGGTGACCGCGGGCACGCCCCAGGCGGCCAGGGTGGAGACAGCGGTGACCAGGGCCGCGGCGCCGGCCGCGTGGCCTGCGCGCCGGGGGAGGGAGCGCGCCGCGGCCCAGCGCGAGTTGCCGTCCATAATGATCTGAGAGGGAGGGAGGGGAGATGTCAGTGACGCGGTACAAGGCGGTCGCGGCGTCCCCAGGGGCGCCACCACGCCCTCTCACCGCGACGTGGCGCGGGCGCGCCGACGGCGGCACGCCGAGCTCCGGCGGCGCCTCCCGCCCCGCGCCCGGCCACGAAGGCGCGTCGACAGGCTCCGGGATCGGTCGCCGGGCGGCGCCCGCGCCGGCAGCGGCGCTGGCCGGCGTCGCCTCGGCGCGCGGCCGCGGCGGGCGGCCCCGCATAGCGCGGCGCCCGACGCGGCGCCTCGACCACGCCTTGTCGACCCTTGCGCGGCGGGCGGCGGGCCGCCGGCCAAGAGTGGGCGCTGCCCGCTGGCGCTGCGCCCTTCTCCCCACTCTTCCCGCCCCATCAGGGCCGCCGCTCCCCCCCCGCCCGCGCGCCGCGACCATGGCGCGCGGCGGCATGAGCACGCAGCAGGTGCGGGGAGGCGCGCGGGCGCTGGGGCGGCGGGATTTCACGTGCGGCCGAGACCGGACGCCGGGCGCCCTGCGCGCCGTCAAGCGGCATTGTCTCGTCATCTCGTGTCCAGAGGGGATGAAAGCGAGGGCGCCGGCGCGCTGCCCGCGCTGCGCGCGCGCCGAATGGTCAAGAGTCCCGCGCCAGCCCCCACACCGCCGCTCACCCCCCTCCCGCACCCCCAGCGCGTCGAAGCGTCCGCGGCCGCCGCCGCTGCGGGCGCTGACCTGCGGGCCGTGCCCGAGGCGGCCACCTTCGAGCCGACGGCGGACGAGTGGCGCGACCCGTACGCCTACATCCAGTCGATTCAAGCGTCGGCGGCTGAATACGGTGCGCGGGAGGGTGGGCGGGGGCGGGAGGGGGGCAGGTTGGCGCGCGGCGACCGACGACCCGCCCCCCCCACTCTCTCCGCGCGCGCGCCCAGGCATCGTCAAGATCCGCCCCCCCGTCCAAGTCGCCGCCTTCCCCATGCACGAAGTGGTCACCGACCGCGACGGCGGCGACGCCGGCGCGGTGCCTGCGGCCGCGTTCCGCTTCGGCACGCGGTCGCAGCCCGTCGCGCGCCAGTCGTGGCCCGACTTGGCCGCGCCCGGCAAATTCATGGACGTCGACGGCCGCTCCTCCATCGCCAGCTTCCTGGCCGACGCCGCCAAGGCGACGGCCAAGCGGTACGGGCAGCCGGTGCCGCCGTGCGCGGCGGCGGTCGAAAACGATTTCTGGGGCGAGTGGGCGCGCGCGGGCGACGCCGCCGACGCCGCGCCCAAGGGCCGCCCCCCCCCCCAACCCATGTGGGTCAACTACGGCAACGACGTGGAAGGGTCGCTGTTCGCGGCCGCGGGCAAGGGGTGCCCGCTGTCCGACTCTCCGTGGAACCTGCGCCGGCTCCCGCACGCGCGCGGCTCCCTCCTCGCCGGCATGACCGGCCCCGCCGCGGTGCCCGGCGTGACGACGCCCATGCTCTACATCGGGGGCCTGTTTGCCGCGTTCGGGTGGCACGTGGAGGACGCGGCCCTCTACTCGATCAACTTTGCGCACGCGGGGCACCCCAAAATTTGGTACGGCGTCCCCGCCGCCGACGCCGACGCGTTCGAGGCCGCAGTCGCGACATGCGCGTACGCCGCCGGGCTCAAGGGGCGGGACGGGCGCCCGCTGTCGCCGTGCGCCGCGGCCGCCGCGACGGCCGCCGTGCTCGCCGCGAAAACCACGCTCGTCCCGCCCGGCGCCCTGCTCGCCGCCGGCGTGCGCGTGCACCGCGTCACGCACGAGCCGGGCACGTACGTGCTGACGCTGCCGCGCGCCTACCATGGCGGGTTTTCGGCGGGCGTCCACGTCGGCGAAGCGGTCAACCTCGCCACCGCCGACTGGCTCCCCTTTGGCCTGGACGCCGCCGACCGGCACTCGGCGCTGCGGTCGCGCGCGGTGGTGGACGTGGAAGGGCTGCTGCTGGGCGAGGCGGAGCGGGTGGTGGGCGCGGCGGCGGCGGCGCGCGGCGGCGCGCGCGCGCCGGCGCCGACGCCCGCCCAGGCCGCCGCCGACGCCGCCGTGCGCCTCGCGTTCAAGTCGGCCATGGCCGCCATCGCGGCCGGCCTCGCCGTCCTCAAAAGCGCCGGCGTGGGCAAGGTGAGCAAGGCGACGCCGAGCGCGGCGGCCAAGTCGGCCGCGCTCGGCGCGGCGACCGCGGGCGAGCCGCAGGCCTGCGCGCTCTGCCAGCGCCAGATGCAGCTCGCCACCGTCACCCTGGCCACGCCCGCGGTGGCGGCCGAGGCGGCCGCGCTGGGCGCCGCCGCGCGGCGCGCCGGCACGGCGGCCGCCGACGCCGACTCAGAGCTCGTCTGCGTCCCGTGCGCCGCCCGCCTGGCGACCGCCAACCCGGCGTCGGTGCGGAACGCGGTCGTCGCCATGCGGCCGCGGGCGGCCGCGCTGCAGGCGGCCGCCGCAGCGGCGCGCGCGGGCGGCGCGCGCGACCCGCTCGGCGGCGACGACCGCGTCGCCGACCTGGCGGCCGCGCTCTCGCTGCCGCCCGCGGGGCTGACGCCGGCGCGCGGGGGTGGCGCGGCCCCGCTGGAGCCAACGATGGGCGAGTGGGCGCCGAAAAAGGGCGGCGGCGCGGCACGCGCCGCCGCCGGAGCCGACGGCGACGCCGCGCCGTCTCCGGCCACCAAAAAGGTGGGTGGGCGCCCGCGGAAGGCGAACGCCGACCTGGCGCGGCCGAGGTCGGCGCCGGCGGCGGGGGGCGGCGCGGCTGAGCCCGCGGCGAGCGGCGCCGCCGCCGCTGCGTCTGCTGGCGCGACGCCCGCGGGCACGCCCGCCACGCCCGTCGTCTCCCCATCCCCCCCTGGCGCACCCGCGCTGCCGAGCGGCGCACGCGCGGCGCGCACGCCGCGCGTGCGGCCCGAGGGCGCCGCCGCGCCGCCGCCCAAGAAGCAGACGGGGCGCCCGCCGGCGCGCAAGGCGGGCGCGTCGCCGCCTGGGCCGGCGCCCGTCGGCAAGAAGCGGCGCACGGCGGAAGGCGCGGATGTCGGCGCCACGCCCGACGCGGCGGCGGGCCCCGCGCCGGACCCCGCCGCGCCCGGCACGGCGCCCGCGCGCGAGGCGCCGCCCGCGCCGCGCCGGCTCGCGCCGGCGGCGGCCGAGCCCGACGCGGTGCCGGCGGGCGAGCCGCCGCCAGCGCTTGCGGCCGAGCCCTACCGCGTCGACGGCCCGCCCCCCGCCATCCCCGTGTGGCAGCCCGCGCCCGGCGCGGGCCCGCCCGCTGAGGCGGGCACGCAGCTGGTGTCGTCGGCCGACCTGGCGGCCGCGGTGGGGGCGCCGTTCGCGGCGGCGTTTGCGCGCTTGGACGCGGGGCCGTCCGCGTCGCGCCCGGCCGTCGCGACCGGCGGCGGCCCCCCCGTCGGCTCCCGCCTGCTCAAGGCGTCCCACGTGACAGCATTGCACCGCGCTCTGGGCGGCGGCGACGCGCCCGCGGCGGCCGCGCTCGCGCACGCGGTCGAACGCGTGTGGGGCTTCAACCCGTGCGCCGCCGACTCGTCCCGCGCCGCCGCCCGGCGCAACGCGTCCGCGGTGGTGGCGGCGGCGGGCGGCGAGCGGCGGTCGGGCGGCGAGCGGCGGTCGCCGGCGCCGGTGCGCGCTGTGCGCGCGCCGGCGCCGCGCTCGCGCCTGGCGTCGGATGCGCCCGCCGCCTCGCGCCGCACCGCGTCGCCGTCCGCTGCGCACGCGTCGTCGCCGGCGCCCGCGCTCGAGCGCACGGCGTCGCCGTCGCCGACCGCGGAAGCGCCACAGGCGGCGGCCGGTCCTGCTCCCGCCCCGTCCGCCCTGGAGCGCACCGCGTCGCCCCCGCTGTCGCCGCTCGCGCCCAGCCCGGACGCGTCGGGCGACGAGGGGCCGGCCTGGCTGCAGCGCGCGGTGCCGTTGATGGCCGTCGCGGTCGTGGCGGCCGGCCCGCACGCCGCCGCGCTGGCCGACATCGCGCGCGCGCCGACCGAGCCTGTGACCGTGGCCCGCACGGATACGGCGACCATGAAGACGACGTGAAGAGGAGGAGGAGGGGGAGGGAATGATTTTTTGGGTGGAGGTTGTCGGGGGGGGGGGGGGGGGCTTTGCTCTGCCGCGCGGCGTGCGACGCGTTTGAGCCGCATGATTACACCCCTTATAACGCGCGCCCCCACGCCGTCACCCGGCGGCCGCGCCCGCCATCAGCGGCGTCGGCAGGCTGGCCGACAGCGCGGCGAGCGCTCGCAGCGCGGCCGCCACGTCCGCCGCCAGCTCGGCCAGCGCCAGCTGCGTCGCCAGCCAGCGCACGTGCGCCTCAAAGCCGGCGGTCGTCGCGGGGAAGGTGGCGGTCGCGAGCTGACTCGATGACATGCCCGCGAGGCGCCGTCGCAGACGCTCCCGCAGGCTGGGGCCGCCGCCGGCGTCGGGGTCGCTGGCGAGACTGTCCAGGGCGTCGGTGGGCGAGTCGGGGGCGGAGGGAGGGGCGGAGGCGGGTTCGGGTGTCGCCTCGACGCCCGTCGACGACGTGCGCGCGCCGCGCGTCGCGGCTCGGTGCAGGGCGCGCTTGGCGTAGTCGGAAATGCGAAAAAGGGCGGCCGCGTGGGCGGCGACGCGGGCAGCGGCGGCCGCGGCAGCCGGCGGTGGCGGCCCCGGAAACGCGGCGGCTGCCGCCGCGAGCGCGGCGCGCGTGTCGGCGGCCGCGCTCTCCAACAACGCCGGGTCGTACGTGGAAGCCAGCATGGGCGCGTACGCGTCCGTGCGCGGGCGCACCGAGTGCAGGGCGACGAGGCCGCGCGCGACGCGGCGCACGGTGGCGACCGCGGCGGCGACGGCGGCGGGGTCCAGAGCGCGCCCCACGGCCGGCCCCCAAGGCGTGCCGGGCAAGAACACGGGCGTCACGCCGCAAGGCGCGCCCATGTAGATCTCTGCGGCCGACGCGGACGCGAGGTCGGCCGCCGCGTCGAGGGCGGCGGTCACCGCCGCGCCGCCCGCGGAGACCGCGTCCGCCGCGGCCGCGTCCGCGTCAGCGGTGGAGAGGTTGGTGGGGGATTCGGGGTCGAGCAGAGGGGCGGCCGGCGATTCGGAGGGGCGGCCCGCGCCGCCGCCGCGTTCTTCCGCCGCCGCCGTCCACAGCAGCAGCGACCTCCACACCGTGTCCGACGTGGTCAAAGTCGCCTTGAGCCCTTTCCCGATCTCGGCCAGGCAGCGCTCGGTCGCGGTGACCGGCCAGAGCAGCACGCTCGCCGCTTCCACGAGCACCACCCCCGCCACGATGCCCGCCACCCGTGACGCCGCCAGCACGCCCGCGCCGGCGGGCGGGGCTTCCTTGGCCGACGCGCCAAAGGCCACGATGATGAAGGATTGGGCGCACAGCTTGGCGCTGTAAACTAGGCCCAGCCTCGCCCCCGCCGTCGACGCCGCGTACGCCATCGCGGCCGCCAGCCCGGCCAGCAGCAGGCCGTCGTCGATTTCGGCGCCGGGCGTGCGGTCGAGCGAGTGGCAAAACGAATAGGCTAGGAAGCCCGCCGCGCCGCCGACCACCGTGCCGAGCACGCGCTCCGCCCCTGTCGTCGCCACTTTGGCGACGTACGGTGCGTTCAGCACGATGGCCGTGATGGCCGACCACTTGCAGGCCGCGGCGGCGGCGTCGGCGGCCGCGACCGAGTACCCTAGGAGGGGAGGAAAAAGAGAGGGGACATGGGCGCCGCGTCGCCGCCGCTCCACCACCACTCCCTAGATCCCACCCACCCACAATCTCCCTCGAGCCCACCACCGACCTCTCTCCGGCAGCAACGGCAGCATGCCCGCGTAGCCGACTGCGGTCGCGACAAACACCGCCGCCGCGACGCGCATGCCGGCCCGGTTGGCTTCCCGGGTGAGCGGCTTGAGCGGCATAAGGGCTGATGGGGGGCGCCGGGGAGGCCGGCGGCCGCGCCGCAGCAGTGTGCGCCGGCTAGGCAGAGGCGCGGTCACTCCCCCCAGGCCCCGCCCGCCGCCACTCGCGCGCGGCGTGCTCTCACTGCCACATCGAGCGCCAGGTGAGTGTAGAGAGGGTAATTGGATCGCTGGGCGAGCGTGCGCGCATCTCGCATGCGAGCCTCCCGCGCCGCGTCGCCGCGCCGCCTCCGCCACGCGCATTGGCGGTCCCCGCGATGCCATCCATCGCTGTCGACATCTTACCTTGGGGCGGGCGGGTCGCCGGGCGGCCCGGGCGCGGCCGCCGGCCGCCGCGCCTTGCGGGGCGGACGCGCTGGCCGCGCCCGCGCGCCCGTGGGCGCCGCTCGTCGCGCCCGCATGGTTTGGATGCGGTCTTGCTTGCATCGGGCTGGGCGTTCAGGGGCGCCCGCCCCCTCATTCCGGCGCTTGCCCCATTGCCCGACAGGCCGACCCGGGATGCCGCGCCCCCTCCTCCTCCTCCTCCCCCTGCTCGCCGCCGCGGCGGCCAGCCCGACCTCGCTCGCGTGCGACACGGCGGCGTCGCTCCTGACAAGCGGCTGCGCGCCGGGCGCGGCGGGCGGCGCGCTCGCGTGCTGCGCGCCGTTCCGCGCGCTGGCCACCCTCGGCTGCGCCTGCGCGCCGGGGCCCGCGGCGTCGCTCGACGCCGCCCTGACGCTGGCGGTGCGCGCCACCCTGCAGGCTCGCTGCGGCGTGGTCGACGCGGGGGCCGAGCTCGACGCGGCGTGCGACCCGGACTTTACTGCGCCTGTCGACTGGCCCGCGGCCTCGGCCTCCTCCTCCTCCTCCGACGACGAGCCTTTTGTGGCCCTGTTTGCCGGCGTGCGCGACTGGGCGGGCGCCCTCTGGGAACGCGTGACCGCGCCGCTCCCCGCCGCGGCCGCCGACGACCCGGCCTTCTTCCCGCTGGGCGCCCTCTTTGAATCCGACTTTGACTCGTCCTACGACACGTTCGACGACTCTCGCGAGGCGACCCCCGCCGAGATGCTGGCCGCCGTCTCCTCTGCCGGCGGCGACGCGGCCTTTTTCCGCCCCGTCGTCGCGGCGCCCGGCGCCGACGTCGTGCTCGACCTGGACGCGGACGCCGACGGCGGCTTGACGACGGCCGCGGTGGCGACGACGGTGGGTGGAGGGTTGACGGCGGCGCTCGACGTGGCGTATGGCGCGGGCCCCGCGTCGGCGCGCGACACCATGCAGCGCCTCGCCGACTGGGTGTCCTCCCTGGGCGACGACCTCGACTCCTCCTCCTCGCGCGACGCGCTGGACGACGCGGCGGGCGTGCTCGAGGCCGTGGGCGACCGCCTCGCGGCCGCGCTCGCCGACGCCCCGGACGCCGAGCTCTCGTTCGACGTCGCGGTCGACCTTGGCCCCTCCAACGCCCCCGGCGACGCCCGGGTGGACGTCCACGTCGCGTCCGTGGATGGGCGGGTGCCGGCGGCGGTGCTCGAGGCCGCGCTCGCGGGCGCGGCGGCCGACGCGGCCGAGCGCGCGGGGCCGGGGGTGTCGCTGGCGGCCTCGGTGTCGCTGGACGAGGCCACCACCACCGCCACCATCTCTGGCTGCCCCGCCGGCGGCGCCGCGGGCTGGGTGTGCGCGCACCGCGACACGCTCGCCGCGGTCCTCGCCGTCGAGGCCGTCGGCGTCGCCCTGCTCGCCCTGGCCGCCGCCGTGCACGCGCTCATGGCGACCGCGGACGAGGCGCCGGTGGTGGACGAGGAGGAAGCGTTGATCGGGACCGGGTTTGTGGCGTCGGCCGACGGCGGCGGCGCCGCGCGCGACCCGTTGTGGGCGGTCGACGCCAAAGCGTGATGGCGAGGGGGTTGCTAATGCATGCGGGGCTGTATTTGAGACGCGCGTGGGCATTGTGACACACGCGGCGCAGTGTGAGGCAGTGAGTGCGGCAACGGCACAATAACGGCGGCACCCGCCCCCCTTCCTCACCCGCCACGCGCCGCGCGCGACGCCGCGACGTCCGCCTCCAGCTTGGCCGCCATGGAGGCGACCGCGGCCGCGCCCCGGGAGGAGGAGGAGGAGGGGGGAGGGGGCGGCGGCGCCGCCGCGGCAGCCGCCGACGGCGCCGCGCGCGCCCGCTCGCCCTCGGGCAGCAGCCCCAGCAGCGCCTGCTGCGCCAGCGCGGCAGGAATGGCGACCGCGGCGCCCAGGCCGGCGCCCAGGATGGTCGACCGGCCGCGCAGGGACGGCGGGCCGGGGAGGGCGGCGCCGTACGCCGCGCCGGTCACCGCCGCCGCCCCCGCCGCGTCCGCCACGGGCGCGGGCGCGGGGCCGCGGGCCACGCCGGCGCCCAGTTGCAGGGCCCAGAAGAGGGCGGCGAGGGAGCCGAAGCGGGCCGCGCCGCTGAGAGGAGAAAGGGTGGTGGCCGACGCGCGCGCCGCCGCTGAGCCCGCCGCTGAGCCCGCCGACCCACCCTTTCTCTCTCACCTGACTGCCGAATTCCCGAGCTTGGCAAGCCGGCGCGTCTTCTCTTCGGCCACCGCGCGCGCCGCGACGCGGGGCGCGACGCCGCCGTGCAGCGGCGGCAGCGGGTCGGCCGCCAGCGCCTGCCAGCCTTTGGCGCCGCCGAAGAGCGCGCCCGCGAACGCGCACAGGACGGTGTTGGACGCCCACTCGCCGATTTGGGGGGGCATCGGGGGGACCTGGAGGAGAAGGGAGAGGGGAGGGTGCGCGAGCGAGGGTCGGCTGCGGCCGCTCGCCGGCCTCTGTCCGCCTCTCCTCTCCTCTCTGATCGTCTTACCGGCTCGCCGGGCACTTGGCGCGCGGTGGCCGCGCGCCAGAGGGCGGCGAGGCGGTCGCCGCCGGTCTCGCTGCCGTCGGCGGACGGCATCGGGGTGGGACGGAGCGGCACGCAGCGGCGCGGGCGACGGGGCGCCCTGGCGGCCACGGCGCGGGCGCCGCGATTGTGGCCGGCGCGGCCGACCGCTGGCGCCTGACCGTCGCTCTCTCACTCCCCGCCCACCGACCACCGCCGCCGCCGCCCCTCGCCACACTCGATGATCCGCCGCGGCCTCCCTTCGCTCGCCCGCGCCGTGGCGCCCGCCCTGACGGGCGGCGCCCGCGGCGCCCACCCTGCCACGCTGCGCGCCTTCGCCGCCGACGCGCCCGACGCCGCGCACGCCCCCGACGCCGCGCACGCCAAGTCCAACGGGTGGGGGCAGACCCGGGTGCAGGAGCTGCTGGAGAGCAAGGTGTGTGGGAGGGGGGGAGGGGTGAGAGGAAGGCGTGACCGGGCTGGCCGCGCCGCGTCGGCCGTTCCGGGCGGGGCGGTCAGCCCGCGCCGCCGCGCACACTGCCCGCCACGATCGTGGTGCGCGTCTGCACACCGCCCTGGGGAGGCGAACCGCGCGCGGCGGGCCGTGGCGCCCCCCCGCGCCCGCGCCCTCGCCCCATGCCGACCCGCCCCTCCTATCCTCAGGGCGCCGACCGGGGCGCCTGGCTCTGGTGCTCCAAGGACGACATGATCATTGAGGCCGTCCGCAAGGTATGGGGGTGGGGGGTAGAGGGGCGGGGAGGCGGCGGGGAGGCGCGCGATCCCGGCACCTCCCGTCGCGGCCGGGCCGCGACCCCATTCCCGCCTCGGCGCCCACCCCACCCCCCGCAACCTCTGTTTATAGATGGCACAGGGCAACGTGGGGTCGCTGCTCGTGTTCGACCCCGCCAAGGCTGCCGCGCGCGCGGGCGCGGGCGGCGCGGCGCCGGGCGACGCCGTCGTCGGCATTATCACCGAGCGCGGTGAGCAGTGGCATCTGGGAGAGTGTCGGGCGGCGGCGGCGGGGCTGGGGAGGGGGGCGGCGGCCGGGCGCGCCGCTGACGGGGACGCGATTTACGGGGAGGCGCATTCCCGCCCCTAGCGCCGACCCCCCCCCCCCCCCTCCCTCCCCCACAGACTACCTGACCAAGGTCGTTGTCCAGGGCAAGCAGTCGACGACGACCCCCGTCTCCGCCATCATGACGGCCGCGTCCAAGCTGCTCACCGTCCCGCCCGCCGCCTCGGTCGTCGACGTCATGTCCCTCATGACCGACCACAACATCCGCCACGTGCCGGTGGTGGACGGCGGCTCCTACCTCGGCATGGTGTCCATCAAGGACGTCGTCCAAACGATGCTCGAGGAGCACCGGGAGGAGGTGGGGCGCCTGCAGGAGTACATTTCGGGGGGGTACTGAAGAGAAGGAGAGAGGAGGGTGGGGTGGGGTGGCGGGGGGCGGGGGGCCGGCCCGCGCGGGGCGCCCCGCCCGCGCGGCCCCCGCGGCCGCGCGCGGGGCCCCGCGCCGCCCCCCGGGCGGCGGGGGGCCGCCCCCCGTACAACATCCCGGGGGGGACCTCCCGCCACGCCCAGTGGGGGGGGGGGGGGGGTGGCGGCCGCGAGCGCGCGGAACGGCGCGCGCTCGCGGCCCTGTCGATGCCCGCCCTTCCTGCTTGCCGCACTTTTGGACGACACGCTGGGCGGCGCGACGGCGCCGCGCCGGGCTGGGCGCCGGGCGGGCGCGCCGCGGCCCTTTTTTTTCGCGGGCCGCGGCGCGCCTTTTTTCATTCCCGCGCGCGCAGCGTTCGCCGCGCCCGCTGTACAACAATGGCGATACCGGGAGCGAGGGAGGGGCGCGCACGCGTGCGGGCGGGGCGCTGTGTGACGGCCGGCCGACAAGGGACGGAGGGAAGACGCTCGCTGCGGCCAGGGTGTCGCCACATCTCTCCGCGTGCCGCACGCCCTCCCTCCCCGCCGCCCCCCCACACGCCGCCACCATGACCGACGCCGCCACCGCGACGCCCTCCCCCCCGGACGCCGCGTCCGTCGTCGAGTGGGCGGCGACCCAGACGGCCGCATTCCACGGCGCCCTCGCCACCGCCGTCGCGGCCTGGACCAAGACGGGCACCAAGCCCGCATCCATCTTCGCCGCGTCGGGAGCCAAGGGGACCAAGCGCAAGCGCGCCGCGGGCACCGACGGCGCGGAAAAGGAAAAGCGCCCCATGTCCGCCTACAACCTCTTTGTGCGCCAAAAGGCGGCCGTGCTCAAGGAGTCTGGGTTCGACCCCAAGACGGCGGAGAAGGGTGAGAGGACAGGGGGGGGGGGGGGGGGGCGCGCGTGCGGGCGCGCCGTCGGCGCCGGCGCCGCGCTGGGGGCGCGCTAGTCCGGAATTGGCGCCCGTGGATGGGCTGACGAGGGTCCTGGACGTTGCTCGCGAGGCATCTTAGGCGCCCACGGGCGCCCGGCGCGCCCCCGGCCCCCGCGGAAGGCGCTGCCTCGCATGCCGGCCCCTCGCCGACGCCCCTTCCCTCCACTCCTCCCTTTTCTTCTCAGGCATGATGGGCACCATCGCCTCCGAGTGGAACGCCATGTCGGAGGACGCCAAGGTGGCCTTTACGACGAGTGCGGTCGAAGCCGGCAGAGTCGCACCCTCGCCGCACGGCGCGCACGCGCCCACTACGCCGGGCGCGGCGGGCGGCGAGTCGGCCGCGGAGAAGAAGAAGCGCAAGGAGGCGAAAAAGGCGGCGAAGAAGGCGGCCGAGGCCGCCAAGAAGGCTGTCGGCGCGTGAGAGAGGTTGGCAAGGGTGGGGTGATGGCTTGCGCGTCGCAGGCGGGGGGCTGCTTTGGGGTGAGAGCGCCCGCGGCGCGCGCGGCGTGCAACACAGGCGCGCCAACACGCCCGCCGCCTCCTCTTTTTCTCTCTCCCTAGGCCCCAAGAGCCCCCTGCGACCCGCTCGCCCCATCCAGCCACCCCACGACCCTCGCCGCCAGCCGGCGCGCGTCCGCCTGGAGCACGGCGCGGCCGCCCAGGGCGAGCAAATCCAGCGCCGACGGCGCCGCGCCGACGGCCCAGGACACGTCGCCCCCGCACGGCGTCACGTGCGTGCCGGGCAGGGTGTCAAATGTGACGTTGGTAGACCCCGCGCCACGCAGGAGGGCGGCCAGGGAGGGGGATTCATCGATCGTGTCGTTCGAAAAGGCAACCAAGTACGTCCGCGGCACCCTGTATCCGCTCTGAATGATGCGCCGGCTCTCCGCAGGCGGCGGGTCAAACTCTGCGACGCCGTCCCCCACCTCTCCGGTGACCGCCGCCAATTGGTCGAGCGCGGGCGCGGCCTCGCCGAGCGCGGCGGCCGCGCCGGCGGGGACCGACACGCCCGCGCCAGCGAGCGCGGCCAGCCCCGCTGTCAACAAGTCGCCCGCTTTGGGCAGGCTTCCGCCCGCCGCGCCGCGCGCGGCGGCGAGCACCGACCGCGCGGCGCCCGCCGCGCTGTCGAGGGGAACGGGGACGGCGTCCGAGACGGGGCGGTTGTTGTAGGAGAGGAGGACGGTGGACGCGTGGCCGGTGGCGTGGGAAGAAGAGGCCAGGAGGTGGAGGAGGGCGCCCATAGAGTGGCCGACGCCGTGCGTCGGGAGGCCGGCCGGCGCGGCCCACGCGTTCTCCCCCGCCCTGAGCTCCCCCACCACCCGCCAGAACGCCGCCGTCACGTCGCGCGCGGCGTCGGCATGGCGAAAGGTGGCGGGGTAGGGCGTGGCGATGACTGTGTGGCCGCCGTCGGCGATCAGGCCCGCGAGCAGGCCGTACGCCGGCGCGGGCGCCGCGCCCGCAAAGGCGCCGCCCAGCAGGTGGACGATGGATTTGGGGGGGGTCCCGGGGGGCGGCGCCCACACAGGGCAGCCGGCGGCCTAGAGGAAGGGAGGGGCGTCGAGACTGGGGCTGCTTCCACCTCCTCCCCACCGCTCTTCCCACGCCTCCTCCCTTACCTCCAGCCGGACATACGCGCGCACGCTCAGGCCGGCCGCCCGCGGGCGGCGGGCGGGGCGCGGCGGCGGCGGGGCGGCAATGCGAGGCGCGGCCGCGCCGCGCGCGAGCGCGGCCGGCGCCCGGGCGACCGCCCGGGACGCGCGAACGCGGGGCGCCGCGAGCGCTGGGGGTGGCGTGGGGGCCAGGCAGCGCGGCATGGAGGTGTGCGGGCGAGCGACGTTCGCTGTCCGCCACGCCGAATCTCTCTCCGAACGGGGGGTCGCGCCAGCCCCGTCGCACACACTCAAAACTGCCACCACGGTTTGTCGCCCGCCCCCGCGCCACCATCGTTCGCCGCCGCCGCGCGCTCGGCCGCCGCGACCGCGGCGCGCCGGTCGCGCAGCGAGGCAGTAATCTCCCCGCCGCCCGGCTCCCCCTCAAACTCGGCGGCGAGCACGTAGGCTTCCTGCCGGCGCCCGATGTCCTGAATGGAGGGCGAGAGAGGGTGGTGGAAACGGTGCGCACGGTGTGTCACCCTCCCACCCCTTCTCCTCCCTCCTTCTGACCTCGCGCGCGTACACTTGCCACGCCCCCCCGTGTGCCCGCCGCAGGGCACCCCGGATGGGGTAGGGCATGGTGGGGTTGGCAAAGAGGAGCCGGAAGTGGTGGACCCCCTCATACGCCGCGACCGCTTCCAGGCGCTCCGCCCGGCCGCGCACCGACATGAGGCCGGCAGACGAGGGGACATCTTTCAAACGTGCGTTGACGAGGAGCACGACGGCGTCTCCCGCCGCGTCGGCCATTTGGGTGAGCAGCGGCAACACCGACCCGCCCACGATGTTCTGCGGGCAGATCACGACGTAGCACCCGATGCCCGGCTATGAATGAGTGTGTGTGTGTGTGCGTGTGGGAGATGCGCGCGGTCGCGGGGTTGCCGCCGACCCCCTTTCCGGCCTCTACCTCGACCGCGGCCGCGCCGAGCGTGCCCGTCGACACCCGCCCCTCAGCCCCCCCCCAGTCCATGGCGGCCAGCATCCTGTCGACGCCGGAGAGGGAGAGGGGCATGCCGACGAAGAAGCCTTCGCCGAGCGGCGGCTGGACGACGACGCGACACTCGCACTCGAGCGATTCCACCGCCGCGCGCGCGAGGGCGAGCACGGTGGCGATGCGAAACGTGTCTTGCTCGGGGTTGGTCTCGGGGATGGTGACCGACTGGGGAGGGAGGAGGGGGGGAGGTCGGGCGCGCTTGCGCGCGCGCGCGGCCGGCCTTGCCACTCTCGACCCCCTTGCCTCCACCCTCCCTCCCCATCCTCCTCCTCACCACGCGCATGCGCGTCATGCCATCCGCCACGGCGGCCGCGACGGAGGCCGCGACGTCGTCGCAAAACCAGAAACGTTTCTCGGCCTCAAGGGGAAAGGTGTTGAGGAACACGGGCACGTCCGCCTGCCCGCCCGCCCTGGCCGCATGCGTGCGAGTGTCGGAGCGGCGCCCTCGGATCGGCGGCGTCGCCGGAGGCGCGCTCGCCGGGCGGCGCGCGGGCAGACCGCGGCCTGCCCCGCCAAGCGTCAGTGCGCGGCTAGCGGCGGCGGTGCGCGGGGAGGACCGCATGCGGGCAATGCGGCGCCTGGCGAGGGGCCCGGGCGGCCGCTGTGCCCGCCGCGCCTCGCCGACGGCGGCACAGACCGATCGCCGGCCCTCTGCCGCCGCCCACCATGCCCGCCCCCGCCCCGCCGCCCACCTGGCAGGTCGCCGGCGCCAAGACGCCGCCCCGCGTGGCGGCCGACGGCGGCGGCGCGCCGCGCGCCCCCCGCCCCCCCAGGCGCGACGCCGGCGGCGGCGGCGGCGGCGCGCCCGGCGGCGCCGCCGCGGCCGACGTCGCCGCGCTCAAGGACGCCATCATGTCGACGCGCGGCGGCGAGGCGGCGATCACGGCCCTGTTGAAGGGGGCGGGGTTTGTGCCGCGGCCCCAACTGTTTACCTCCATACTCCACGCGTGCAAAGCGCGCGCCGACGCAGACCGCGCGGCCGCCGTCTTTGCCGCCATGCGCGCGATCGGCATCGCGCCCAACACGTACACGTTCTCGGCCCTGATCTCGGCGCTCGTCGCGGGCGGCAAGGCGCGCCTCCCAGCGGCGGAGGCCGCGTTCAACGAGATGGACGCCCTGGCCGCCTCCGACCCCGCGTGCGCGCCCAACGTCATCACCTACTCGTCCCTCATCTCCGCGTGCGAGCGCTGCGGCGAGCCCGCGTCGTCCCTCGCCTGGTTTGAGCGCATGGTCGCCGCGGGGCTCCCCGGCGACCGCATCACCTTCTCCGTCGCCTTCGCCGCCGCTGCGGCGGTGGATGGCGACGCTGTGATGCGTGTCGCCGACAGCATGCACGCCGCGGGCGTGGCGGCGCCGTCCGAGGTGTACGCACGCGGGGTCGACAGGCTCGGCGCCGCGGGGCGCTGGGGCGACGCGCTCGAGCTCTTCCTGGGCATGCAGCTCGGGGGCGGCGTCGAGCCGGGACGGTCGACCGTGCTGGCGCTGGCGCGGGCGCTGGAGAAAGGAGGGACTGCCGCCGCGCGGTCGGCCGCGTCCCTCTTTGACGCCCTGCGCGCCAACCTGTACCGCCGCACCGACGCAGGCCTGATCGGGGGCGCCCTGGCCGCGGTGGCGGCGACCAACCCGTGGCCGGTGGCGGCCGCCGCGCTCCAGCGTGCGCGCGCGGCGGGCGTGCCGCCCGAGGGCGCGGCGGCCGCGACGGTTGCCGCCGCCGCGCGGCGGGGCGGCGCAGACGCGGCGATGCTCTCCGAGCTCGACGCGGCGGCCAAAATTGAGCCCGCCGGGCCTCCGACGCGCGCGCCCGCGGCCACCGCCGTCGCCGCGGCCTGACTTTGACGCCGGCCGCCCCGTTTTGCCGTTGTCTTTTCCCACCCGGGCGGGGCGCATGTAACCGGCCGACGCAACACCCCGGACAAAAGAGTGGGGGACGCGGGGCAGCGGCGAGAGACCACCCCCTGTGTCTCCCCTTTAGCTGTATTTTTCACATGAGCAGCCTCGCCACGCCCAACCCGATGGTGCCAAACGTGACCATGACACCGATGGAGAACCGCAGCGCCTCGTTCTTGGTCGTCTCGATGCTCGCCTTCAACAGAGACGTCTCGCGATCAATCTTGATCTCCAGTTCCGCCGCCTTGTCCCGCAACGCCTGCAACTCGTCCCGCATGCGCCCCTTTTCCAGGTTGAGGTCGAGGCGGGTCGCGGACGTGAGCTTGTCGACCTCGTACCGAATCTCCGCGCGCACCTTGTCGAGCGACCCCGTCAACCGCTCCGCGTCGCGCGTCAGGGAGGACACTGCGAAATCCTGACTCTTGGACACCTCGGCGCGAAAGGCGGCGACGCGGGCCTCGTGCTCGAAAACGGTTTTGGCGAGGTCGGCGTGCGAGACAAAGCCCGCGGAAATCTTTTCCCGGTTTGTGCACAGGGTGCGGGCCACGAGCTCGGTGAGCGCGTCCGACTGGCCCCGGGACAGGCCGGCGGACTCGAGCTGGCGCGACTGGGAAGGGAAAGAGGTGAGCGGCCGTCCCCGCGCTGTCGGCGCCCGCGCCGCCCCTGCCGCGCGACACACGCACGCCACCCCAGGCCCTCCTCTCTCACACCATGGCCAGCGTGTCGACGAGCAGGGACCGGTGGACTGCGCCGTCGGCCGCGGACGACGACGCGGGGGCGCACCGCGTCGCGTCGGGCGGCAGACTCGCGGCCGGCGGCAGACCTCCCGGCGCGGCGGCCGAGCGGCGGGCGGCGGCCAGCGCGGGCGCGGCCGCGCGGCGCATGGGGGCGGCGCGCGCGGCGCGGCGGCGGTTGGGGGGCGGCGCGGCGGGCGCGCTGGCGGGGTGTCGACCCCGGGGCGCCGCGGCGGCGGCGTTTGAGGGGGGCGCGTGCGGGCGTTGTGCGCATCGACCGACGCGCGGGCGACGCCGGTCTTAACACGCCGCCTCCCTCTTTCCTCACTCCACCCCCCCGGGGAACAGCCCCCGCCGCACGCTCGACGCCCCCGGCGACGACGTGGCGGACGAGGGCGTGGCCGACCCGACGCCCGGCAGCCAGGCGGGCAGGGTGTCGCCCGGGTCGGCCGCGCGGCCGAGCGCCCACCCCTTGGGCCGCGCGGGCAGCTTGGCCAGCCAGTCGGGCGACGCGAGCACGCTGGCAGACAGGCCCCGCGGCTTGCGCTGGGGCGAGGGCGAGGCCGCGGCGCGGCGCGGGGGGGCGGCAAAGGGCGCGCGCGGGAGCGCGCTCGCGCGCACGGGCGACCCGCCGGTGGCGGCCGCCGCGGGGCTGTTGTCGGAGGGCGAATAAATGGCGGCGGTCGTCTTGCCCGTGGGCGCGGATGAGGACGAGTCGGAGAGAGGGGCAGGGGGCGGCGGCGCGCGCGGCGCCGCCGCGTCCAGGCGCGCCGCCGTCACCTCGTCCTCCACCACCCGGCAGGCAGTAACCTCCATGGGAGGAGAAGGCGGCGCGGGAGCCGCCACCGCCACCACTGTCGCCCGCGCGGCAAAGCGCGGCGCCTGCGGCGGCTTGCCGCCGCGGACCCGCTCCTTGGCCGGCGACAGGTGCAGCGCCGCCCGCAGGCGCGCCATACCCGGCGCGGACGACGGCCGGCGCGCGGGCGGGGAGGGCTCGGGCGCCGCGGCAGCCTTGGCCGGCGGCGGGGACGCGGGCGCAGCCGCGCGCACGCGCGCTGCCGCCGCCCGCTCCGCCGCCGCCGCCAGCACGCCCGCCTGCCCCGCGCCGCGCGGTGTGGCCGCCGCCGACACGACGCGCGACGCGGGCGCGGACGCGGCGCCCGCCAGGTCGCAGATCTCGCGCAGCGCGGCGTCCGGGTCGACCGCGCGCGGCGCGCGCTGCTGCCGGCGCGGGGTCAGGAACGCGGTGTAGCCCGGGGGCGGGGCTCCCGCTTGCTGGGCCAGGGCCGGGTCGACGGTGGGCGGGTGGTGGGGGGCGGCGGCGTCGGTCGCGGCGTCCGTGCCGCGCTCGACCTTTGTGCGCTCGCCCGCGCCACCCCATTCTGCTTCCTCCAGCCCCAGCGCCGCCCCCGACAGCACCGCCACCGCGGCCGCCCGCGTGCGCGGGCTGGCGCCGGCGACGCCGCGGGCCAGGCGTTTGATCGCCGATTCTTGAACGTGCAACTGGGCCAGCAAGCTCTCCACCTGCTCCTGCGCCGACGCCTGCATCATGGTGTGGGCGCGGTAGTGCTCCGCGGCGCGCGCTTCCGCGGCGGCGCGGGCACGGACTTCGGCGGCGAGATCGCCGCGCAGCGCCCCCACGGCGTCCTCTGCCGCCGCCGCGCGCGCCGCCACCGACGCCAGTGCCGCCCCTGCGGCCCCTGCAGGCGGCCCGCCCCCCCCTCCCGCGGCGTCCAGCGCCGCGCGCAACAACCGCGCCTCGGCGCGCGCCTCGGCCTCGGCCGCCGCCGCGTCGCCCGCCTCGCGCCGCGCGGCCACCAAGTCGGCCGCGGACGCGTCCGCGGCGGCCAGCACGGACGCCGCGCGCGCAGACGCGGCGTCGGCGTCGCGGCGGGCGTGCGCGGCGCGCGCGTTGGCCGCCTCGGCGAGTCTCTGCGCCTCGGCCAGCATGGCCTGGCACGCCTCCAGGGCGGCTCTCGCGCCGTCGGCGTCGGCGCAAGCATCGGCCAAGGAGGCGGCGGCCGAGCCGGGGCGCGGGGGGGGGGACGCGGAGCGCGGGCGGCGGTCCGCGCGCGCCGCGGGCGCGCGCGCCCTCGACGCCGCCTCGGCCGCGCGCAGCATGGCGTCCGCTTCCGCGCGCGCGGACGCCGCGTTGGCGCGCGCGGTGTCGGCCTCGACGCGCAGGCGGGACGCGTCGGCGAGCGCGGCGTCGCGCTCGGCCGCGACCGCCGCGAGCGCGGCGGCCGCCACGCCGGGCGCGGTCGCCGCCTTGGCCGACCGCGTCGGCGACCGCACGGGCGACCGCGCGATGCCGGCGCCGGCGGCGGGCGCGCCGGGGCCAGGAGCCAGTGCGGTGGGCGACCCGGGCGCGCGCCGCGCGCGCATGCTCCACGCCTCTCTCGTCGCCGCAACGGACGCCGGCGGCGACACAGACGCCGCAGGCGGGCGCGGCGTGGAGGCGAGCATGGCGGCAGCGGGGGTGGTGGCGGTGGTGGTGGAGGAGGACACGCGGCGGCCGCGCGGCGTCGGCGCCTTGGCCGCCGGCGCCGACACACCCTCAACTTGCGCCTGCAGCGCCGCACAGCGCGCAACAACACCTTCATACTCGCTTTGCCAGTCTTGGCACAGGGACTGGGCTTCGGCCAACAGCGCGGCGTGCTCCGCGCGCTCGGCCGCGCCCGCCGCGTCGGCGGCGGCCGCTTCCCGCCCCGCGGTCGCCAGCGCGCGCAGCGTGATCGTGTGGCGGGCCGCGAGTCCGGCGAGCAGGCCGGCGGACGCGCGCTTGCCGGCCTCGGCGTCGGCGGCCGCGCGGTCGGCGCGCGCGCGCTCACCCGCGAGCGACGCCGTGAGCGCGTCCACGTCGGCGGCCAGGGCGAGGCGGGCTTCGTTGGACTCGCGCAGCGCGTCAGAGTCGGGCGTGGAGGAGGCGCCGCGGTCGGCGGCCGCGCGCGCGTCCGAGAGCTCCGCCCTCAGAAACGCGGCCTCTGCCGCCGCCGCCGCGCACCCGCCGCACGCCCGCCCGCGGCTGGACCGCGCACCGGAATCAGCCTCCGCCCGCGCCGCGCCCGCGCGCGCCACCGCGGCCGCCGCGTCGGCGCGCGCCGCGTTCGCCGCCTCGGCCGCGCCCGCCGCGCGCAGCAGTGCCGCGCTCAGCTCGGCCGCCACCGCGTCCTCCACCTCCACGTCGGCCCGGGACGCGCCCAGGGGGAGGGAGAGGAGGAAGGCGTCCACCGCGCGCTGGACGTCGGCGGGCGTCGGCACGGGGAGGAGAGCGGTTGTTGGGGGGGCGCAGTGAGAGACCGCCACCGTCGGCGCCCCGCGGGGGCGCGGCGGCGGCACCTCGGGCGCGCGCGCGCCGGCGTGCGGCGTGCGGGAGGAGCGCGCGGGGGCCGGCGCGGGCGACGGCCGCGCGCGGCGCGGCGGCGGCGCGGTCGCGGGCGCGCGCTCGTCCGGCTCGAGCCACGCGTTCATGTCGGTCAGCAGAAGGCGCGGCGCCGGCGTCCTGAGGAGGAAAGCGGCGTCGGCGTTTCGGCCGCGGCCGTTCGCGCGCCGCGCCGCGCGCGGCGGGCCGCCCGGCGCCGCCCGCGCCTCGGAGACCCCTCCCTTCTTCAGGCCACCCCAAAACCTCACCCGGCATCTTTCGAGGCGCTGGCCCACTCGGCGGGGGACGACCGGCCGCCGGGCGCGGCGCGGCGATGCATGGAGGCAGGGGGCGGGGGTTGCTGCGGGCTCGGTGGCTTTCCGGCGCCCCGGGAGCGGATGCGGAGACGACCGCGCGGTGTCGCGCGGATTGGACGCGGCCCCCGGCGGTCGGGGCAGCGCGCACAGTGAGCCCGTTTGCGCCGCGCGCGCCGAATCGCGCCGCGCACTCCCCGGCCGCCCCCGCGCGCCGCCCCGCACGCGTCTTTCGGTCCTCCGCTTGGCCGTCCGGCGGCCCGGCGCCGCATGGCCGACTCGCGCGCTGCGCGCCTGCTGCGCGAGGTGGTCGACTGCGAGCCGGACAACCTGCCGCCCTACAACGTGAGCGGAGGAGGGACGGGGTGGACGGCAGGGGTGGGAGGAGGGGGTGGGGGCCGGAGCGTCGCGGCAGCCCCAGTCGCGGGCGCGCGATGCGAAAAGGAGGCCGCGCGATGACGCCCCGCCCCCCCTCCCCGCAGGAGGAGGAGGTGCGCCTCGTCATCGAGGAGTGCCACGAGCACTACGCGCTCATGCGCGACATCTTTAGGTGAGAGGAAGGAAGGGGAGGGAGGGAGGGCGCGCGCCGCGCGGTCCGCGCGCCGGACCGCCAACGCCCTCCCTTCTCCCCGCTGCAGCGAAATGGAGGCCAAGGGAGGAGGCGGCGACGCCGCCGGCCCCCGCCCCGACGCCGACGGCGAGAACGACCCGCCCGCCGCCGGCACGCCGTTTGCCGGCGACCCAGCGGCCGCAGCCGCGGTCGTCTGCCACCACGCCGCCATCCTGCGCTCCAAGCGCCTGCTCCTCACCTACCTCACCGCGCGGTTGGACCGGGTGAAAGCGTTGCGCTGGCGGCGGGCGGTGCTGCCGGAGCGGGTGCGGGAAGGGTTGAGTCCTTCGGAAGCGCGTTTTTTCGCCGACTACGACCGCCTGCTCACCTCCATCTGCTCGTCCGACACCGGCGTCGGCTGCGACATGACGACCGCGGACCGCCCGCCCGCGGCCGCGGGCGAGGTCATGGTGCGCGCGGTCGGCGCGGGCGGCGGGGACGTGGCCTTCTCCTCGGGCGTCTTCCGGCTCGACCCCGGCTCCGTGCACACCCTGCCGAGGTGCGAGGCGGAGCCGCTGCTGCGGGAGGGGGTGCTCGTCGAGGTGACGGCGGGCGCGCGGGAGCAGCAAGAGATTTGACGAGGGGAGAGGGAGGCGCGCGCGTCTGCGCGCACGCGAAACCAAGCACCGCCCCGTTTTCATTTCCGCCCGTCCCCGATTTTCGCGCCGCCCGCCCGTGCAACCGCCGTGCGGCCGCGCAGCAGTGTCGGGAGAGAGAGAGAGGGGGTGCCTTGGTTGGCGCCCCGGTCTCTCCCTTCGCCACCGCGACACCCCCCCACCCTCCACCCAACTTCCCACCATCATCACACCGCCGCCGGCACGCACTGCGAGTACCAGGGGGCCGACACGGGCGCACAGGCCGCCCCCGGGCAGCACTCGGCGCCCGGCCACTGCCCGTCGGCGCACACGCCACCGCCGGGGCACCCGGTGCGCCCGCCGCACTGGCCATAGTCGGCCACGTAGGTGGAGCCGGACGGGGATTTCGACCCGGGCGCGCACGTGGCCGCCGACCGCTCGCACGACCACCACCACTCGGACGAGCGCACACACGCCGCCCCGGCGCCGCAGCATGTGCCGGGCCAGGGCGCGTCCGCGCCCGAGTTGCCCGTGCGGCCGCCGCACTGGTTGTAGAGAGGGACGGGGGTGCAGGAGGGCGGAGCGGTGGTGGGCGGCGTCGGCAGGGGCGGCGTCCCCCCTGCCTCGGCGGGCGCGCACTGCCACCACCAGTCGTTGACGCGGGCGCACACGTCGCCCGCGGGGCAGCAGGCGGTCGCCCAGGCCGCGTCGGCGCACGGGCGGTCGCCGCCGCACGTGGCGCCGCGGCCGCCGCACTGTGCCCAGCGCGCGGCCTGGTTGGCGCACGCGGGCGGCGTCGCCGGCGGGACCGTCGTCGCGGGAGGGGCCGTCGTGGGCAGCGGGGTGGGCGCCTCGGTCGCCGGCGGAGCCGTCGTGGGCGGCGGCGTCGGCGCCTCTGTCGCGGGCGGTGACGTCGTCGCCGGCGGAGCGGTCGTGGGCGGAGTGGGCGCCTCGGTCGCCGGCGGCACCTCGTTCGGCGGCGGCGTCGGCGCCTCGGTCGTCGCGGGCGGCGTTTCGGGCGCCACAGTCGTCGCCGGCGTCGTCGTCGTCACGGGCGGCTCTTCAGGCAGCATCGTGGGAAACGGGGGCGCCGTCGTCGGCGGCTCGCTCGTCGCGACAGGCGCGTCCGTTGCCCCCGGCGTCGCATTCGGCGCCGGCGGCTCGTCCGGCACGCCCACGGGGTAGTTGGCGGGCGACACGGGGCCGAGCGCGGGGTCGGGGCCCGGCACGGGGCCCGGCGTGCCAGCCGGCGCCGCGCCGCCTTTCGCCGGCACCGCAGCCGCGACCGCCGCCGGAATCGGACCCGACGTGCACACCGTCTCGGCAAACCCGGGCGCGACGGGCCCCTTTTTGCCGCCGTCGGCGGGCGGGCGCGGCACGCCGACCGCGAGGGAGGCCGCGGGCACCGCCGCGGGCCACACAGCCCCCCCGCTGCCGACCGCGACCATGACCGCGAGCGAGGACGCGACCGATGCGTCCGCGGGGGGGGACGCAAACAGGGTGGCGACCGGGACGGAGTTGGCGAGGCCGGCGCCCGCGACGACGAGGCGCGCCCACACCGGGGCGGGGCCCATGCCGCCCGCGCCGGTCAGGGAGACTGGGAGGGAGCCCAGGACGGCCAGCGCGGACGCGGGGGGCGGTTCGAAAGCGACGAGCGTGGTCGACCCGGCGGGCAGGGGGACGGGCAGCTGGCCGCCGCCGACCGCGCACGACGAGCCCGCGGACGATGGACCGACGGTGAGCGACTCGGGTTTGATGACGTCGGGGAACGTGGGCACGATCTCAAAGCGCAGCGCGCCGCACGCCGCGCGCGGCGCGGCCGACACGTCGACCACCGTGCCGACCGCGACGCCGGGGGAGGGCACTGTGGCCCGTACCAACGCGCAGGGAGAGGTCGTCGGCGCCGCCTCGGTCGGCGCGCAGGCCGCAGCGTGGGCGGCAAAGTCGGCCGCGAGCGCGGCGCCGCGCGGCGGCCACGACAGTGTCGCGCCGGGCGCGAGGCCGGTCGCGGTGATGGGGCCCGTCACGGGAGCACCCGCTTTCGCGGCGGACGTGTAGGAGATGAGGACGCGCAGGTCGGTGCCCCCGGGAGCGACTAAAGAAAGGGGTGGAGGCGTGTTGGCCGCGGCGGGCGGCGCCGCCCGCCCGCCCCGCTTGCGCGTGTCGGGCCCAAAGCCCCCTGATTTAAAAACGGCGCCCCCTCCGCCCCCCGCCCCGCGTGCAATGGTCCACACACACACACACACACTCTACGCACCGATGTAGGCCGCGGTGAGCGGGGGCGCGTCCGGGGAGCGTGGCGGCGTGAGCGGCGACCACCCCGGAATGCAGCCCGGGCCTTGGCAGCTCGAGCGACACACGAGCTCTCCGTCGCCGTTCATGACATCCGACACCTGATGAAGATGGAGGCAAGGAGGAGGGTGAGGGCGAGCGTGGAGGGCGGTGCCCATGCGCGGTCGCGCGCGCGAATGCCGACGCCGCGCGCCCACGCGATCTGGCCGGCCCCGACCGCCGCCCAACATTCTTGTGAGGCGCAGTGGTGTCGCCCGCGGGGCAATGTGCGGCCCGCGGCGGCCGCATGCGCGCCACCTGTCGGCGCGCGTCCAGACGCGCGCGCGCCCGCGGGCCGCGAGCGCTCGCCGCCCCCGCCCGCCACGAGCCAACGAAGATCATCTTTCGCTCCACACCTGGATGACGACCGAAACGTGGTCGGCTTCGGCTTCGGCCGCGCCGGCGCCCGACGCCCGCGCGCCCGCGGCCGCCACCAGCGCGAGCGCGGCCAGCAAGGCCGGCCAAGGGCGCGTCATGGGCGGTGTCGGGAGGGGGGTCGGGGTGTCGGGAGGGTTGCGTGTGGAGTAGTGAGGAGGGGCCGCGGCGCATGGGTGGTCTTCATCTCGCTTCGCCTGCTGTCGTGCCGCCGCTCCGGTACCACAAAACGGACCCGCCCAAACGGCCGCGGCCATGCCGGCTGGCAGGCGGCCCAGCACTCTGGAGCCACACTGTGAGATATAGGGCGTGGCGTGGAGCGCAGGGGGCGAGGGTGGCGGCCGCGGCGCCCGCGCTCGCCGACGCCCCTGCCCTCGCCAGACTCGCGCTTCTCACAGCAGGAGCTCCCCTGCTGGAGCGGGCGTTTGACGCTCGGCCAGGTGCCGTGGTGGAGGGCGCGGGCGGGCGAGGCGCGCGCGGGAGGCCCGCCGCGCGCCGACCCCGTCCCTCCAGGCGTCGTCCCTGCTCCTCTCGTCCGCCGCCGTGTTCCTCGCCCTGGGAGCCGCCTGCTGCCTCGCGTCCGCCTCCGTCACCGAGATCTCGGTGCGGTACGACGACGCGTGCGCGGCGGGCGCGTCCGCGGCGGAGCGCGGCGCGGCGCTCGCGGCGGCGGGCGGCGCGGGGCTGTGGTGCGCGCTCCGCGCGCCGCCGCCGCGCCGCCCACTGCGCCCCCCCGTGCGCGTCCTGTACGAAATGACCGGGTTCCACCAAAACCATCGGCGCTACGTGCGGTCCCGGGACGAGGCCCAGCTGCGGGGCGACCCCGGCGCGGGCGGGCCGGCGGCCGAGCGCGCGTGCGCGCCGCGCGGCGCGCCCAGCAACGCCTCCCTCCCACCCCCCGTCCCCTGCGGCCTCGTCGCCTGGTCGGCCTTCAACGACAGCGTGCGCGTGTTTGTCGACGGGCGGGAGGCGGCGGTGGATGGAGGGGGCGTCCGTTCGCGCGCCGACGTCCGTGGCCGCTTCGGCCCCGTCCCCGCCGCCGGCGTCAACGCTGACCCCGCGTCCCGCGGCGGGCGCGAGCCTGTGGGCCTGCTGCGCGACGATGGCGCGCTACAAGCCTGGATGCGGCCCGCGGCGCTGGCGTCATTTCGAAAGCCCCTGGGCTCCCTGACCGGCGGCGGCCTGCCCGCGGGCGCGCCGATCGCGCTCGTCGTCACCAACGCGTTCAACACCTACGCCATCGACGGCACCAAGCGCGTGGTGGTGACGGACGCGTCCTGGCTCGGCGGGCGCAACTTTGCGCTGGCCTGGGCGGCGCTCGGCCTCGGCGGCGTCTCGGGCCTGACCGGCCTCCTCCTCGCCCTCGCCGCCTGTTGCGGCTCGCGCTCCCGGCGCAGCGCGCGCGTGGCGGACGAGACGGCGGTCGAGGGCGGCGCGGCGTGAAAGAAACCACTCGCCATGTTTCTTTCGCTCTCCCTTTCCATGGCCCCGCCGCCTTCGTCCCCGCCTCCCTCCCTGCGCCTCACACCCCCGGCTGCGGCCGGCTCTGCACCACGGTCACCCCCCCATCCCCCGAGAAGCAGCCTTCCACGTCTTGGGCGTCGCCGAAGAACGCTTCGCAGCACGCCGCGACGCGCGCGAGCGCGCGCCCGGCCTCCTCGCGCGCGCCCGCGTCGGCCGACAGGCGCTGGGTTGAATAGTCGACGGTGCGCGGGGGGGCGGGAGGGTCCAACGCAAGGGACAGGTTGGCAAAGGCGTCGGTCTCGACGGCCCCCCCCGTCTTGGCCGCGGCGAGTCGCCACGCCGTCCCCTCCGCCGCGCCCGCCAGCGACTCGCCGACGCCGAGCGCGACCTCGGCCGCGACCCAGGCGGGGCCGCGGGCGGGGTGGGAGGTGTGGAGGACGAACGAGCGGGCGGCGGGCGCCGCGGCTTGGACGATGACGGCCATCCCCGCCCCTCCCGCCGACGCCGCGCCCGCCGCCCGCCTCACCAGGATGGCGCGCCGAGTGTGCAGGGACGCCCAGACGGCCGCGACCGCGGCGGCGACGGCAGCGGGGTCGGAGGTGGGGACACCCAGGATCGAGTCATAAAGACCCGCCGCGCTGGCCCCCTTTAAGTCCTCGTCCGACGACGACGACCGCACCGCGACCGTGGTGGCGTTTGGCAGGTGGGCCTTGAGGGCGGCGGCGAGGGCGGCGGGGTCGGGGCGCAGCGCCGCTATGGCGTCGCGCAGCGCGGCGGCTGCCGAGTCGAGCGCATCGCCCTCGGCCGCGTCTACGGCCGCCAGCGCTTTGCTCACCGAGGGCACCGCCGCCGCGGCCGCTGCCAGCGCGCCAAACGGCAGCACAAAGCCGGGCGGCGCGGCAAACGCGCCGCCCGACGCGGCCGCCGCGCGCAGCAGCGCGCCGCAGGACGTGCCCTTGGCGCCGCACCGGGCCGGCGTCGCGTCAGGCAGAGGGATTGGGGAAGCGTGTCTGGCGTCGAAAGAGGGCGCAGGGGCGCGGGTGGCGGCAGCGGGCGCGGCGGCGGGCGACGCGGCCGCCGCCGCCGCGGTCGGCGCCGCGCCTCCCCGCACCGACACGCCGTCCGGCTTGACCTCGACCTCGACCCACCCGCCGTCGATGCCGTCCACCGCGGCGTCGACCAACTCGCCGTCGGGGCAGCACGCAAAGGGGAGCCCAATTTGGCGCGCGCGCACGCCGAGGTGGGAAAGGTGCGGCACGGCCTGCGCGAGGAGCACGGCCGCCACCCCGCTCCCGCCCACGCCCGCCGCGGCCCCAACCTCCTCGTCCCCGGTGGCGGTACGGGCGACGATGATGGCGGGCGGGGCGCCGGGCGGGCGGGCGGCGAGCGCGGGCGCCGCGTCGGCGAGCGCCCCGACGCGCACGACGACGCCGACGCCCGCCCCCGCCACGACGCAGTCCCACGGCGGCACGCCCGCCACCGACCGTGCCGCGGTGAGCAAGGACGCAGACAGTTTGGCCAGCTGAAATGCGACCGAGGCGCGCACCTCGGCCTCGGGAAAGGAAGACGCCGCGCGCTCGACGCCGAGCGAGGGGCCGAGCGCGGCGGCAGCCGGCGCCAGAGCGCCCGCAACGCCGTCAGCCACGCCCTGCGCGAGCCTCAGCGCGCGCTCCAGCGTCGCTTTCAACCTCAGCGCGCCGTCGCGCTCGTCGAGACCCGCCGCCGCGCGCCACGCGCAGAGCTCGTTCTCCACCGCCAGGCACTCGCCTGGCCTCCACCCGGACAGGCCCACGTTGCGCACGGCGAGCAGGACAGCGCCCAGGGGGACGGACCAGGAGGCGTCGGGGGCGGTGGCGAGGAAGGGCGGGTCGACGGCTGCGTCGAGGCGCGAGAGGAGGGCAAAGACCCAGTCCTCCAACCTCGCGTCCGCCTGGCGCCACCGCTGGCGCATGGCCAGGGACGCGTCGGACGCATCGTTGCGCAGGCCGGACGCGAGGCCGGCGGCGAGGACGGCGCGCACGGTGGTGGCGGCGTGCGCGGCGTCGGCGAGCGCGTTGGAGAGCTCGCGCAAGGCGTCGACGCCCGCGGCGCCGCTCCCGCCGCCTCCATCGAGCGCCACCAACGCGTCCTTGGTCGCCAGCGCGCGGTCGATGGCGGCCGCGCCGTCGGCGTCGAGCGCGGGGGCCAGGCCCGCGAGTTGCGCGTCGAGGTCGGCCGCGCCAAAAAAGGTGCGCAGCTCGGCCGCAAAGAGCTCGAATTCGGACAGGAACGAAGCCGGCGTCGCCGGGTCGCCCGCGCGCAACCGGGCGAGCATGGCGTGCGTGGCGACGAGGTCTTCGGGGCCCGCGTTGCGGTGCAGCTTGTTCTGCAGCGTGTGCTTGATCTCGGCTTTTAGGGCTTGCGGGATGTCGTTCCGGTGCGCCAGGTCGCGCACGCGCGTCAGCGGGGTGGCGGCCACGTAGGCCGCGTCGAACGAGGGCAGGCGTGCGTGGAGGCGCCGCGCGACGGCGGCGACCGCGGGGTCTGTGGCCGGGTCGCCCAGAAGCCACTCGACCGCACGAAAGATGACGCGCGACGTGTTGGCGTGGCGCGACGGGCGCGTGTGGCCGCCGCCTTCGACGCAGGGGAGGGCGCCGGTGTTGACGAGGGCGAGGTAGGTCGCGACAAAAGGGAGGGCCGCCGGGTCGGCCGGCACGCGCCCTTTTTTCTCGCCGTCGGCCCCGATGAGCGCGGCTTGGGCGACGGCCAGCTTGGCGAGCCAGTCCGGGGCGCCCGCGTCGCCTTTCACGATTCCGGCGGCGGGGCCGGTCAGGCCAGTGGCGTTCCAAACGCCCACGCGCGACGCCCCCCCCCACTCGTTGGACCGCATGAACGCGGGCGCTGCGCCCTGCCATTCAGCGCCGCCGGGGGCCAGGCCGACAGTGGCGGGCGCAGAGAGCGGCGCCGGCGCAAGCGCGGCCGCCGCGGGCGGCGCCGCGGCCTCGCCCGCGCCTGCCTTGCCCCACTTGGACACGACGCCGGCGGCGGACGCCAAGGACCGGTCCGGCCCTGATTCCCATTCGACGGACCCGTCCCCGCGGCGCACGGCGAACTTGAAGACGGCGCAACCGTCGCCCGCGTCGACGTCGAGCGTCCACACGTCGCCCTCGCCCCACGCCGCCACAGGAGCAACCGCCGGGTCCCAGCCGCCCAGGGACGGGGGGGAGCCGACGACGACGACGGCGTCGCCGAACGCAACGCGCTTGGCGACACCAAGCGTGACGGTTGTAGTCGGAGCGGGGGTCGCCGTGGCGGGCGGTTCGGCCCGGGGAGGCGCCGAGGGCGTCACTGATTGGCCGACCCTACCTGGGCGCGGCGCCCGCGTCAGGCGGGCGCGCAGGGCGGTCGGCCGCGCGCCGGCGATGGCCGCGGCGCGCCGCGCGGGCGCGGCGGCCCGCATCGGTGGCGATGGGCGATGCGGGGGCGACAGGCCAGTGCGGTCGCGCCGGGGTCCTCGGCGTGGGCGCAAATGTGGAGAGGAGAGCAGCGCCGGCGCCGGCGCCGGCGCCGGCGACGGCCGCCCTCTTTCGCTCTTCCGTTCACACACTCCCTCTGTCCCTCATTCCCGGCCCCCCCCATCCACCTGGCGCCGCAAGCTGGCCAACTCGCGCACAGCGGCATCGCGCGCGGCGGCGGCTTCCGCCACCTCTTCCGCCGCGCGGTCTTCGACCGCCGCGACGAGCATCGCGGCCTGCGCCCGCGCCTCGACTGCGCGCCGGTTGGCGGCGGCTAGAGCGGCGGCGTCGGCAGCGGATGAAGGGGTGCCGGCGTTGGGGACGAGGGAGACGGACGGTGTCGCCGGCGCTTCCCCGCCCGCCTTCGCGAGGGTGGCGTCGACCGCCGCGAGCGCGTCGCGCGCGTCCGCCGCCGCGGTCGCAGCCGCGACGCGCGCGTCGTCTTCGCGCGCGTTGGAGGCGGCCAGCCTGGCCTCCAAAAAAGGGACGTTGGCGGCGGCGGCCTCGGCGGCGACAGCGCGCGTGTTGGCAGCCGCGAGCCGGGCCGCGGCGGCGGCGCCGGCTTCGTGCAGGGCCGCAGCCTCGGCCTCCAGTTCGACCACTCTGTCTTCAGCCGCGGCCAGCGTCGACGCAGCGCGCTTGGCGTCAGCCTCGAGCGCGTCCGCGCGCGCGCGCGTGGCCGCCACCCCCCGCCGCGCCTCGTCCAACTCGGCCGCCTCCTCCCGCCTGGCCGCCAGCATCTCCTTGACCTGGTCCAGGGCGACAGCGTGCCGCTTGGTGAGCTTGGCCAGGTCGGTGGCCGCGGCGTCGGCGCGCGCGCGCTCGCCATCGGCGACGGCGGCCGCGTCGCCCACCTGGAAGCGGAGCACGTCAGCGTCGCCTACCGCCGCGTCGACGGCGTCCCGAGACGAGGCTAGGTCGGCCGTCAGGGCGTTTTTCTCTGCTTCCAGGGCGGCGACGGTGGCCTTGAGCGTCTCGCGCTCGGCGGCCAGCGCCGCGGCCTCGGCCGCCAGCCCGTCGCGCTCCGCCGCCAGCCCGTCGCGCTCGGCAACCAGCCCCGCGGCGCGCGCGCTGACCTCGTCGTGCTCCGCCGCGAGCCGCGCCGCCGCCGCCTCGAGCGCGACCGACGCGGCGGCCAGGGAGTCGACCTCGGCCGACAGCGCGTCGCGCTCCCGGCGGGCGGCGGCGAGGTCGGTGGAGAGCGCGGCGGCGGTGGCGGCCGCGTCGGCCTTGGCGGTCGCCGCGGCCGCAACGAGGGCGGCCGCGTCGGCGCGCAACGCTTTCACGTCGACGCCAGCGTCGGCCAGGCGCTTGCGCGCGTCGTCGGCGACGGATGTGGCCTCGAGGGCGGCAGAGGCAGACGCGGCCGCCGCAGCGTCGGCCGCCGCCGCGCGTTCGTCGGCCGCGGTCGCCGCGGCCAGCGCCATCGACGCCTGCTCCCTCGCCGTGCGCGCCTGGCGGTCGGCGTCCTCTGCGCGTTGACCCGCCTCTTTCTCGCCGGCCGCCGCTCGCGCAACTGCCGCGGCCGCCGCGGTCGCCTGCGCCTTTGCCGCGGCAGCCGCCGCGTCCGCGGTCGCCACTGCGGTTTCAGCACGGCGCCTGGCCGTGGCTTCGCGCTCGGCGTCGGCCTCGGCCGCAGACCGCGCGGCTTGCTCGGCGGAAAGGTTGTCCTGCAGCGCCGAAGCTTTGGCCGCGCCGGCCGCCGCCGCTATGCCCGCGCCCGCAGTGGCACCGGCGAGCGCATAGAGAGCGGAAGGGAGGTCCGAAGCCTCGTCGGCGGCCGCAAGCGCGCGCACGGGGTCGCTGCTGGCGGAAAGCACGGGCGCGGCCGGCGCGGCGTCGATCACAGCGGTCCCGTCGCGGGGCGTGAATATGTCTGACGCCGCCGCCGCGGGACATCCTGGCAGCAGCGTGAGCGGCAGGAGCAGGCCGGCCAGCACGGCGCGCCGCGGCGTCGGGGCCGCGATTGGCGCCGGCGCCAGCGGCGGGGGCGCCACGCGGCTCGCGGGCGGCTGGGGTCGCGGGAGGGGCGGCATTGGGGCGGCGAGGGGTGTGAGCCGACCCCGCGCTCGCCGCCCGACCCCTCTCGTTCGGCTTGCACTCCGCTCACCCGCCCTCCCCCTACCCCGGCCCCAGCACGATGACGGGCGGCACTTCTTCAGCCGCCGCCGCGGCGCGCGCCGCGGCGCGCGCCTCGGCCCGCTCTCGCGCGGTGCCCTCGGCCGCGGGCGCCGGAGGCGGCGCCTCGACGTCGCCCGCCGCCGCCGCCCGCGGCCTGCAGCAGCGCCCGCAGGCGGCCATCGCGAGCCCAACTACGCGCAGGGGTAAGCATAGGATCGCCACCATGAGCGCGAGCGCGAGCGCAGGGACGAGGAGCAGCGCCAGCAGCAGCAGCGCGCAGCACGCGCCGCCGGGCGCCAGGAGCAGCCTCTGCATCCAGCGCGGCAGGGATGCCGCGGCGGCCGCGGCGTCCTCCCAGTCGGCGCCCGTGCCGCCGGCGCCGCTGTCGCCGACGCACGCGTCGTAAAGTTTTCGCTTCAGGGGATCCCCCAAAATCGCGTGACTCCTGTTCACCGCGGCCGCGGCCTCGGTCGCGCCGGGGTGGCGGCAGCGGTCGGGGTGGACGAGGAGGGCGAGGCGGCGGTAGTTGTGGCGCAGGTCGGCGGGGGGGGTGGCCCGCGACGCGCGCAGGACGGCGTACGCGTCGTCCCGCACGCGCAGAACGCGGTCGATTTCGGCGTCGGGGGGGCTGGAAGACAGGAGGCCGGGAAAGAAAAGAACGGGGTCGGGAAAGAAACGAACGGGGTCGGGGCCGGGGTCGGGCCGGCGTGTCGCTCTTCTCTCTCGCCGCCGCCCGCGCCGCGATCCGGTGCTCTCTCGCACCCAAACACGGCGTCCCGTCCGCGCGCCGACGGCGCGGGCGCGGCCGCGCCCAGAGGAGGGGCGGGCGCGGCCGGCATTGGGGTCGCGCGAGGGGTGGCTCAGCCGCGGCCGGCTCTGGCGCCGCGAGGGCGGCGCCGCGGCCGCCGGCGGTGTCGCAGAGGCTGCGGCGGGGCGTGCCAGTTGCAGCGACTCTGTGCCCCCTCACTCTCGTTCACTGGCGCGGCTTGCGCGGCGGCGGCGGGGCCATGCTCTCCCCCCCCCCCCGTTTGCGCCCGCGGTCGCCGGCGGCGGCGTCGACGGATGAAGGGTCGGCGGATTGGCCGGGGGCGACGGAGCCGGAGAGGACGACAAACGGCGCCGCGCGCGCGGCGGCCGCCGCCGACGCGGCCGCCGCCGCGCCCGCCCCCGCCGCCCCCGTGAGCGCCCGCCGCGAAGCCGCCTCCTCCTTGAGCTTGCGCAGCCGCTTTTCCTGCCGGTTTTTTGACGGGTCGATGCCGTGGAACGCGTGGCAGAGGCGCCGGAAGCGTTCCTTGGGCGTGAGCACGCGCCCGAACTCGTCCCGCTCGGTCAACGCCTCCTCGATGGACGCCCCGGCCTTGGATGCGTGGTCCCCCCCTTGGTAGACGTCGGCAAAGGCGGCGACGCGGTCGGCGCGGGTGTCGGTGGAGCGGCCGGCAAACTCGACGCGCGCGGCGAGCTCGCCGCGGCCGCGCAGCGCGGCCAGGACGCCGCCCAGGCCGACGCCGACGGACGCTTCGCGCACGGCGGTGGCGTCGTCCAGGGAGGCGGTGGGGGGTGGAGCGGCGGCGGTGGCGGCAGCGGCTGCAGCGTCGTCCGCCGCCTCCGTCTCGGCCTCGGCCGCGTCCACCCAGCCGCCCGCCGCCGGCGCCGGCGGCGGCGGCGCGGGGGCAGGCTCGGGCATGGCTTCATCCTCGGCTGGCGGCGGCGGCGACGGGCGGGCGCCGTCGCCCTCGCCACCCGCTTCGCCGACCGCGACCGAGCGCGCAAACTCGGCCGCCTCGGAAAACTCGAGCCCCGCGCCCCCGGCGTCGCCGCCCTCGATCTCGGCCCGTTCCGCCGCCGCCCGGCGGGTGGCGGCGCCCGCGGCGACCGCGGCGTCCGACGCGCGCGCGCCCGCGTCGGCCGCCGCCGCGCGGCGCGCGCGGGCGAGCGACTCGTACAGCTCGGCGTCGTCGTCTTCCTCGTCATCGACGGCAGGAGGCGCGGCCGCGGCGGCGGCCGCCTCGGCGCGCAGCGCGTCGGCGCGCGCGGCGGCCTTGGCGACCGCCGCGCCATACGCGCCGGCCGCTTTCGCCTCGGCCTCGGCCACGCCCGCCGCGTGCCCGACCGCGCCCCGGGCTCTTGTCGCGCGCGAACCGTGGTCGGCGCCAGGGGCGGGGGCGGACGCTTCGAGGGCCGAGAGGAGGTCGTCGTCGTCGTCGCGCGCCGGCGCCGCGCGCAGCTTACGCTCCTTCTTGCGCTTCTTCTTGGGCTTGGCGGCCGCAGCCGCGGCTGCCGCTTCGTCCACCGTCATGAAATCGGCGGCCGGCTCGGGCGCCGCCACTTCCGCGGTCTGCGCGAGCGCGGCACGCACAGCCGCGCGCCGCGCTGCGGCGTCGCCCGCCGCCGCCGTCACGCCGCCCGCGCCGTCGATGCGCATATGGTCCTCTCCGCGGTCGTCGTACTTGTCGAGGAGGCCGCGCGTCACGCCGTCGTCGCCCCAGAGCGGCGCGCCGGCGAGCTCGGCGCGCCCGCGCTCGGCCGCGGCGTCGGCCGCGCGCGTCGACTCCTCGAGTTCGTCCTCCCGGTCGTCCAGCTCGCCCCGGTCGTTGAGCAGGGGGGCGTCGGCCAGGGTGAGGACGAGGGAGGAGCCTTCCGCGAGGCCGTCGGCGGCGGAGGCCTTGATGCGGGTGCCGGCGGCGACGGCGTCGCCGTCGTCGTCATCATCGCCATCTTGCTCGTCCAGGCGGGCGGCGGCGGCCGCGGCGGCGGCGCGCGCGGCGACTTTGGCCTTGGCCGCGGTCGCCCGGCTCTTGGCGACCCAGGCCGCCGCGTCGTCCGCCTCGCCGTCGGGCGCGGCCAGGGAGGGGATAGAGGCCGCAGCGTCTTCCTGCAGGCGCTTCTCGCGGCGGCTGGAGGGAGGAGGGGGAGGGAGGAGGGGGAGGGAGGAGGGGGAGGGAAGGAGGTCGGCGCGCGCTGCCGCGAGCGTGCGACCCCGCCCTGGCCGCCGCCCGCCCACCCACTGCGCGGTCGCGGCCACGCACACCCTCCCACCCCCTCCTCCAGCACTCACGCTGCCACGCGCGCCGCCAGGTCGGCCGCGGTCGCGGGCGCCGCGGCAGGCGCCGCCGCCGCTTCCGCCGCCTGCCGCGCCCTCGCTGGCGCCTTGTCGCGCAGCGGGGCCAGTCCCAGCGAGGCGCGCAGCCGGTTGGTCTCGTCCACCGTGAGCGCCGCGTCGTCGCCGGCCATGGCGGGGGGGGGGGGGGGCGGCGGGCCGCGCGGGCGCTCGCGGCCGGCTGAAGGAGTGCGAGCGCGGGCGGCGCCCTGGCCGGCAGCGGCGCGGCGGGCGGCGAGGTGTGCGACGACAGCCGACTGATGACCGATTCACTCTCCCGGCCGTCGCCCGCCGACGCCGGCCCTCCCAGCGCCTCCACGGACGCGCGTCCCGCCGTCGCGGCCGCCCTCCCGCCCGCCGCGGCGCCCGCCAGCGCGCGATGGCGCCCAAGAAAAAGGCGTCGCGCGACGGGCCCGAGGTGCTGACCCGCATCGCCATCGTGTCGGCCGATCGGTATGGGTTGGTGGGGCGGTGGGGCAGGGGGCGTGTGCGGGGCGCCGCGGCGCGCGAATCGGGCCGCCGGGCGGCCGACGCGCGCTGCCGCCGCCCATCCCTTAGGTGCAAGCCGAAAAAGTGCCGCCAAGAATGCAAAAAGTCGTGCCCGGTCGTCAAAGTCGGTGAGTGAGATGGGAGGGAGGGGGAGGGGGACGGTGCGGCTGCCGGCGCGCACGCGCTCACGCCACCCTCCCTCCACCAGGCAAGCTCTGCATCGAGGTCGGCCCCACGTCCAAGATGGCGTGGATCTCGGAGGAGCTTTGCATCGGGTGCGGCATCTGCGTCAAGGTACGGGAGGAGGGAGGGAGGGCGAGGAGGCGGGGACGCCGCGCGGCGGTTTGCCGACCCCGCTCTCCTCCTTCTCCCCTCCACAGAAATGCCCCTTTGACGCCATCATGATCATCAACCTGCCCAAGAACCTGGAGTCGGAGACGACGCACCGGTGAGCGAAAAGAGGAGAGGGGTGAGGGGAGGAGAGGCGCGCCCGTCTCACCCTCCACCCACCACCCCACCCTCTTCTCTCCTCTTCTCTCCAGCTACGGCCCCAACACCTTTAAATTGCACCGCCTGCCCGTCCCCCGCCCTGGCCAAGTCCTGGGTCTGGTCGGCACCAACGGCATCGGCAAGTCGACCGCGCTCAAAGTCCTGGCCGGCAAAATGAAGCCCAACCTGGGGCGCTTCGACTCGCCGCCGGAGTGGCAAGACGTGTTGACCCACTTTCGGGGGTCGGAGCTGCAAAACTACTTCACCCGGGTCTTGGACGACGACCTCGTGACCACCATCAAGCCGCAGTACGTCGACCACATCCCCAAAGCCGTGCGCGGCAACGTGGGCGCGGTCCTCGACGAGAAAGACGCGCGCGGGGTGAAGGAGCAGTTGCTGCGGGACCTCGACCTGGCGCAGGTGACGGATCGCGACGTCGAGCACCTCTCCGGCGGCGAGCTGCAACGGTTTGCCATCGCCGTCGTGGCCGCCCAGGACGCCGACGTGTACATGGTGGACGAGCCGTCGTCTTACCTGGACGTGCGGCAGCGGCTCAAGGCGGCGCAAGTGATTCGCGGGTTGTTGGAGCCCAAGGTGGGAGGAAGAGAGGAAGGGGGGCGCGTGCCTCGGTGCGGCCTCTCTCCCGGCCTCGCTGGCCCATGACGGCGGCCGCGGCGCCCGGCGCGGGCGGCCGGCGCCACAATCGACACAAGCAAGTCGACCACTTTAACCCGAACCCTAACCCCAGAAATACGTCATCGTCGTCGAGCACGACCTCGCCGTCCTCGACTACCTGTCTGACTACGTCTGCTGCCTGTACGGCAAGCCCGGCGCGTACGGAGTGGTGACGATGCCGTTCTCGGTGCGCGAGGGCATCAACATTTTCCTCGCGGGGTTCGTCCCGACCGAAAACTTGCGCTTCCGCGAGGAAGCGCTCACGTTCAAAGTCTCCGACTCCAATGCCGAGGTGGACGACGGCAAGCGGTTTTCCCGGTTTACGTACCCGGCCATGGCCAAGACGCAGGGCGCGTTCAAGCTCGAGGTGGAGGCGGGCGATTTCACAGATTCGGAGATCATCGTCATGCTCGGCGAAAACGGGACCGGCAAAACGACCCTCATCCGCATGCTCGGCGGCCTGCTCCCCCCCGACGACACGGGCATCGACGTGCCCCAGTTTGGCGTGTCGTACAAACCCCAAAAAATTTCGCCCAAGTTCCCCGGCACCGTGCGCGAGCTGCTGCACAAGCGCATCCGGGACGCGTACGTGCACCCGCAGTTCATGTCGGACGTCATGAAGCCGCTGCTGATGGACCCGTTGATGGACCAGTGCGTGCAGAATCTGTCGGGCGGCGAACTGCAGCGCGTGGCCATCACCATGGCGCTCGGCACCCCCGCCGACATCTACCTCATCGACGAGCCGTCCGCGTACCTGGACTCGGAGCAGCGCATCGTGGCGGCCAAGGTGATCAAACGGTTCATCATGCACGCCAAGAAAACGGCGTTCGTGGTGGAGCACGATTTCATCATGGCGACCTACCTCGCCGACCGCGTCATCGTATACGACGGGGTGCCGTCGTCGCGCGCCACCGCCCGCGCGCCTCAATCGCTGCAGGCGGGGATGAACTCGTTTTTGGCGGGGCTCGACATCACGTTTCGCCGCGACCCGACGAACTACCGCCCCCGCATCAACAAGCTGCACTCGCTCAAGGACCAAGAGCAGAAGGCCGCGGGGTCGTACTACTATCTGGACGAGGATTGAGAAGAGAGGGGGGGTCGAGAGAGGGTGGTGGCGGTGTTTGGGGGTGTGTGGCGTGCAACAGGAGTGTCTGCTCTCCCGGCTTCTCTCCTCGCCTCTCTACCCCGCCATCTGGAGCAGCGCGTCGTCGAGTTTGTCCAGCAGCTCCCGCGCCGACGCCAGCGCCGCGTCGGCGCGCGCCCCGCCGCCGCCGTCGGCCGCCTGGTCGAGCGCCCGCGCGAGGCCTGCGCGCGCTTCCCGCGCGCGCAGGCGGGCCAGGGGGCGGGAGCCGGGGGGGGCGGCCGCCAGGGCGGCCGCCGCATCCGCCACCGTGCGCGCGGCGGCGGCGACGGTGGCGAGCTCGGACGCTGCGCGGCCAGCGACACGGCCGTCGGCGGGCGTGGCGGCCGCGGGCGCGGGCGCCGGCGCCGCAGCCCGGTCGCCGCCGCCACCACCACCCGCACGATCAACATCTGCGTCGCCCACGAGCTCGGGCGGCAGCGCGGAACGAATCTCCTCGGGCAGCGTCGCGGCCGCCGCGCGCACCGCGGCCTGCTCCGCGGCAGCCCCCGCGGCGACCAACGACGCCAGCGCCTCCGACGCCCCCCTCAACGCGGCGTCCACCTTGTCGCTGGGCGGGCGCGGGTCTTGCAGGAGCTCCGCGGCGGCCTGCGCCGCCGCCGCCGCGCGCGCCCCTGCCTCGGGCAGCCCCAGCAGCGCGCCCAGCGCGGCGCGCGGGCCGAACGATGCCACGTCGCCGGGCGAGCGCAGCCAGGCGGCGACGTCGGCGAGGGGGGAGGGGGAGGGCAGGCCGTCGTCGGGCGCCGCGGCGCGCGCGATGCGGCGGCCGGAAGACGCGCCGGGCGGTGCGCGAGGCGGCGCACGGCCGGGAACGGGGCGAGAACGGAGCATTGGGCGTGAGAGTGGAGTGGGGAGCCAACACACGCCCTGCCTCTTCACGCTCCGCCGCCCCCTCCCCCTCCCAGGTACTGGTGCAGGTCCGGCGCAGCCTCCGCGTCGAGCCCCGCGGCCTGGGCGAGCGCGGAGTACAGGTAGCGCACGCCGTCGCCGCGGCCGGGGCCGCGGCGCGGCGGCGCGCCGCGGTCGGACGCCGCGCCGCCGCCGCCAGTCGAGTAGCCGCCGCCGCCGGCCGACGCGGCGCCGCCGCCCCCCGACGAGTAGCCGCCCGCGCTGGACGTGCCGCCCGAGGGAGCGGCCGGCGGCGGGCGGCGGCGGGCGGCGAGGCGGCGCGCGCGGCGCGTCGCGGCGAGCGCCGCGCTCGCCAGGGACGCCACGCGCGCCGGCCCCAGCGCCGGCGCGGCCGCCAGCAGCAGGCGCAGCAGCTCTTCATGCACCTGGGGGTCGGCGTCGGCCAGGCGGAGCAGGGTGGGGTCGACGCAGGAGTTCCAGAGCGGGGTGCCGGGGGAGAAGGGGGTGGGGGGAGGGGCCGGCGCGCCAGGCGCCGCCACCGGCGCCGCTGAGGCCGCCAGCCGCTGCGCCAGCGCGGCGCCAAAGGGCGCCCACTCGGGCAGGGCGTCGTCCGACGCGCGCGCGAGTGCGGCGGCGAGCGAGGCCAGAAGCGCGCCCGCGCCCCGGCCGTCGCCGGCGGCGACCCGCTCTAGGGCGTGGGCTTGCGTCACAACGCGGCAGGCTTCGTCCCGGGACAGGAGGGCCACCAGCGACGCGTCCGGCGGCGGCACCGGCGCGTCGGCGGGCGGCGGCGCGTCGTCGGCCGTCACGATTTCTTCCAGCATGAGGCCCGCGAGCGTGGGGAACAGGACGCGCACCAGGTCTGGGGGAGGCGGCGGCAGCACCGTCTCCTTTTCTCGGAGGGCGGAGCGCGCGCGCGCCGCGAGGCCTATCAACCGCGCGAGGAGGGCGAGGTCGGCGTCCCCCCCCGGCGCCGTCGCGGCCTCCGTCAGCTCCCGCAACCTGCTCAACGCCGCATGCGCCAGCAGGCGCAGCGTCGATGGGTCGCGCAGGACGAGCGCGGCGTCGCCGAGCGCGCGCGCGCGCGCGTCGGCCGACGCGGCGCCGCCGCCGGGCGCGCCCGCCGACTCGGCGTCGCCCCGCTCCCGGTCCCGCTTTCTAGAGGCAGGTTTCGGCGCGGCCCGGGCGCGAGGACAGCCGCGCTGCGCCGGCGGCGGCGGCGGCGGCGGCGCGTCGAGCGGCGCGAGCGCCGCGCCCACGTCGGCCAGCCGGCGACCCGCCAGCCCCCCGTCCCGCAGCGCGGCGTCCAGCGTCCAGGCCAGTTTGTGGGCGGGGTCGGACGCCACGAGGTCAGCGGCGCCGGCGTCGTGGAGGGCCATCACCAGTTGCGAGCGTAGCGCGGCGTGCGCCGCCGCGCGCGGGCCGAGCACCAGGCCCGGCGCGTCGCGCACGCGGGCGGCGACGAGGTCGCAGACACCCCGATACACCGCGGGGGAGCGGCCGACCATGGCGACGAGTTTGCGGAGCGAGGGCGACCCCGCGCGCTGGACGCGGCGCGGCGCGCGCGGGGGCGCGCGCGTGCCGCGCGCCGGGGGGAGGAGCTCCCCCGCGTCGAGCGCCCGCAGCCGGGCCCCCGCCTCGACCGCGTACGCGTCGACCGCGGGCGCGGCGTGGGCGGCGAGGAGGCCGCGGTCGAGCTCCCACACCTGGCGCCGCACGCCCGCGGGCAGGTCGGCGAACAGGTCCCGGTCGGCCGCCAACTGCTTAAGAAATGCGGCCGGCACGGGGTGCAGCCGGCCGAGCGCCGCGAGGGGCACGTCGCGCAGGGCGGGGAGGCCGACGAAAGGGAACGACGCGGAGAGGAGGGCCAGGAGTTGGCCGGGGGTGGCCGCCTCGACGCGGGCGAGGAGGCGGGCTTTGGCCGCGTCCAGGACGTGCTTGTGGGCTTCAGCGCTGGAGGGCGGGTGGCGTGGTGGCGAGGGTGTGGGCGCGCGCGCACCAACGGCCGCGACGACAACCACCCTCCTCCCCTCTCGCCCTTCTCTCACCGGGACACGCCCAGCGCGTCCAGCAGCCCGAGCACGGGCGCGCACCCTCCCTCGTCCGCGAGGCCGCCCGCGGCCGCGACCTCGCGCAGCGCGGTGCGCGGGTCGGTGGACGACAGGACGGCCGCCACGTACTCTTGGCCCACCGCGCCGACCAGGGGCTCGGCAGGGAGGGGCACGGTCACTGTGGCGGGGGCCGCGGGGGGTTGTGGGGGCGGGGCGGGCGCGGACTCGGACGCGGCGGGCGCGCCGGTCGGCGACGCTGCGTCGGGGGCGGCCGACATGGCGTCAGCGGCCGGCCGCGATGTGGGCGGCCTCCCGCTTCAGCGCGCGCACGGCGGCGGCGACGGCCTGGCGGAGGAGAGAGAGGTGGAGGTGGGCGGACGCGATGGGCCACGCGCGGCGGGCGCGGCCATCTCGCGGCGCCGCGCCAGTCAATCGCTCCCGATGCGACCGTCAACCCCACTCTTACCTCGGGCGACGCGCCCGACTCGACGAGCGCGACGACAGCCGCCAGCTCGTCGCGGGACAGCCCCGTGTCGAGCAGGCGGGCCACGCGCTCGGCGGCGGCCAGCTGGGCGGTGCCGGGCATGCGCCGGGGGGAGGGAGGCGAGGCGGGCGGGGCCCGGAGTGGAGGCGCGCCGCGTTGGCGCCCTCCCACTTCCCCCCTCCCAGCGTTGCGCCCTCCCCGGCACACGCACCCCAGCATGCGCGCTTCGATCACGCCCCGGTCGGGCAAGGCCCTGGGCGCGGCCTCCGCGCGGCGCGCGGGGTTGAAGGCGCAGGTGAGCAAGCAGAGGGGCCGGCGGGGCTGAGGCCGCCCCGATTGGGGGCGTGGGCGCCAATGCGGCGCTCCAAGGGGCGGTGGAGAGACGCCGCGCGCGCGCCGGCCCGCGCAGCCCCCCGCCGCACCCTGGCCGCACCCCGATCCCGCCCCCCCCGCCCCAGGCCGCCGCGTCCTCCTCCCCGCCCCCGGCCTGGCCCGGCCGCGCGGTTGCACCGCCCGACTGGAAGCCGACGGGCGCCGTGAAGAAGTTTTCGATTCTCGGGTCGACCGGTGAGAGAAAGGGAAGGGGTGGGGGTTGAGAGACCGCGCTCCCGCCCTCGCCACCAGCCTCCTCACCCCACCCCACCCCCACCCCACAGGTTCGATCGGCACCCAGACCCTGGACATCGCGGCCGAGCATGCCGACCGCTTTGAAATCGTGGCCCTCTCCGCGGGCGGCAACATCTCCCTCCTCGCCGAGCAGACGCGCCAGTTCAAACCCTCGCTCGTGTCGATCGCGGACGCGTCCAACGTCGCCGCATTCAAGGAGCTGATCAAAGGGGTGTCCCCTCAACCCGAAATCATGACGGGCGCCGCGGGCATCTCCGCCGTCGCCGCGCACCGCGACGCCGACGCGGTCGTCACCGGCATCGTGGGGTGCGCCGGCTTGACCCCCACCTGCGCCGCGATCCGCGCGGGCAAGGACATCTGCCTGGCGAACAAGGAGACGCTCATCGCGGGCGCGCCGGCCGTCCTCCCCCTCGCCGCCGCGCACGGTGTCCGCATCCTGCCCGCGGATTCCGAGCATTCCGCCATCTTCCAAGTGATCCAGGGGCTGCCGGAAGGCGGTTTGCGGCGCATCATCCTCACCGCGTCGGGCGGGTCGTTCCGCGACCTCCCCGTCGAGAAGCTGGCGTCCGTCACCGTGGCGGACGCGCTCAAGCACCCCAACTGGAGGTGGGCAGGGGGGGGGGGGGGCGGGGGGCGGGGGACGCGGCCCGTCGGCGAGCATTGTTTTGGAAATGTCAGGGAACCAGCTTCTTTTTGCACCCCCAAAAAAATCCCTTACCCCCCCGCCCCTCTCTGCAGCATGGGCCCCAAGATCACGGTCGACTCGGCCACCCTCATGAACAAGGGGCTGGAAGTGATCGAGGCGCACTACCTGTTTGGCACGGCGTACGACGACATCGACATCGTCATCCACCCGCAGTCGATCGTGCACTCGATGATCGAGACGCAAGATTCGTCCGTGCTGGCCCAGCTGGGGTGGCCCGACATGCGGCTCCCGATCCTGTACACGATGAGCTGGCCGGAGCGGGTGCCGTGCTCCGAGGCGACGTGGCCGCGCCTGGATTTCACCAAAGCCTCGTCCCTCACCTTCACCGCCCCGGACCGCGCCAAGTACCCCGCCATGGACCTGGCGTACGCCGCGGGGCGGGCCGGGGGGACGGCGACGGCGGTCCTGTCGGCGGCGAACGAGGTGGCGGTCGGCCTCTTCATCGACGGCAAAATTCGGTACATCGACATCGTCCCCCTCGTGGAGCGCGTCGTGGACGCGCACGTGCCCGACTTGGACATGGGGCCGGGCGTGGACGAGATCGTGCACTGGGACGGGTGGGCGCGGGCCAAGGCGGCTGAACTCGCGGCGGGCAAGGCCGCGGCCGCGGTCGCGGCGTGAGGAGGATGAGAGGGGACGCGAGCGTGCGCGTGTGCGCGCGCGGGTTGGTGGGGCGGTCGAGTTTGCAGGGGCGGCGGTGGCGTGAGAAAAAACACCCTCCTCCCTCTCCCGTCTCTCTCTCTCACCGTTGTTTCCTGCCGCCCGCCGCTTCCCGCACCGCCGAGAAGTCGTCATCCCCGTGCCCCGCCGCGCGCGCCTCGATGAAGCGCGCGTTGGCGGCGGCGGCGAGCGGCGCCGACACGCCGGACGCGTCAGCGAGCGCGAGCGCGAGGCGCAGGTCCTTCTGCTGGTGCTTGAGCGGAAAAGCGGGGGGGTAGGAGGAGCGGGACGCCATAATGGGGCCCTTGAGCGCAAACATGGGGCAGGCGACCGCGGAGAGCGACACAATCCTCAAGAGGTCGGCCGGCGCGAGCCCTGCGGCCTCGCCCACCGCCATCGCTTCAGCCAGCGACGCGGCCAGCGTGCCCAGCAGCGTGTTGATGACGAGCTTGGCGTTGGCGCCGGCGCCGGCGGGGCCGAGGAGCATGCGCGCTTTGCCCATTATGTCCAGAGCGGGGGCGACCCTGTCGAAAAGCTTGCCGTCGCCGCCGCAGAGAAACACGAGCTCCCCCTTCTCGGCCGGCCCTTTGGAGCCGGAGACGGGGGCCTCCATGTAGGAAGCGCCCGCGGCGGCGACGAGGGCGGCGACCGCGGCGGCAGTGCCCGCGTCAACGGTGGATGCGTCGACGTAGCCCTTGCCAGGCGCCAGGCCCGTAGCAGCGGCCAGCGCAACGTCCGTCGCGGCTTGCGGGTCGGCTAGCATGGCAAACGTGACGTCCGCGGCGGCCGCGGCAGCGGCCGGCGACCGCGCGCGCACCGCGCCCAACGCCACCAACGGGTCCACCGCGGCCGGCGTCCGGTTCCACACGTGCACCGCGTACCCGGCGGCCAGTAGGCGGGTGGCCATGGCGGTGCCCATGATGCCGGTGCCGAGGACGGCGAGGGTTGTCGTTGCGGGGTCGACGACGGAGCCGGCGGCCGGCGCGGGCGCCGCCCGAGTTACCGCGTCGCGAGAACGCTTAGTGGCGACCGCGTGGCGAGGGGCGGTGGCGGCAACCGCCGGCCTGGGCGGGGCGGGGGAGGAAGCAGTGGCGCAGGCGGCGCCGGCTGCGCGGCACGTGGCGCGCGCGCCCAGCGCGCCGGGCGACGAGCGAGCGCTCAATGCGGCGGGCATAAGGGCGGCTAGTCAGGGTCTGGCCACCAGCCCCGGATCGCACAGTGAGAGAAAGACTGGCCGCGAGCGCCGGCGCGCCACGCGCTCGCCCACTCCCGCCGCGGCTCTCGAGCCCGACCCAGGTGCGCCCGCGCCCGCGCCAGAGTGTTGCGAGTCCGGCTCGACCGCCCGGGGCGCCGCGCGGCGGCCGCGGCGGCCGCGGTCGCCGCGCGCTCGCGGCGCTGCTGCCCCGTTTTGCGCGTCCCCCAGCCCCCGACACCCCCTCCCCACCCCCAATCGCACGCCCGCAGGCCTCACGCACCCTCTCCACCGCGTCCCGCGCACCAATGGCGCTGCGCGGCCTCGCCCGCGCGCCGACTGCGCGCTCTGCCGCCCCCCGGGGGGTGGCAGCCCGGGCTCCGGCGGCTGCCACCGCCCCGGCGACCCACATTGCGTCTCTCGGCAAGCTGGGCGGCGGCGCCGCCCGCGGTGACCGCGCGGTGGCGGCTGCCGCCGCCGACGCCGCCCTCGCCCCTCCCGCCGGCGCCACCCCCGTCCCCAAAAACTCGATGCTCGTCATCGGCGGCACCGGTACTCTGGGCCGCCAGATCGTGCGCAGGGCGCTGGACGAAGGCTACGACGTGCGCTGCATCGTGCGGCCGCGCATGAACCCCGCCGACTTTCTGCGCGACTGGGGCGCGACCACGGTGCAAGCCGACCTGAAAGACCCCGCCTCGCTGCCCGCGGCCATGGTGGGCGTGCACACCGTGGTCGATTGCGCTACCGCGCGCCCGGAAGAGTCGACGCAGGAGATTGATTGGGACGGCAAAGTCGCCCTCATCCAGGCTGCGCAGGCGGTCGGCGTGCAGCGGTACGTCTTTTTCTCGATCCACAACGCGGAGAAGCACCCGCAGGTGCCGCTCATGCAGGTCAAAGCGGCGACGGAGAAGTTTTTGGAGGCTTCGGGGCTCAACTACACCACGTTCCGCCTATGCGGCTTCATGCAGGTCAGTACGGGAATGAGGGTGTGTGTGGCGCCTGCAGCGGCGTTGTGGCGCGTGTTTGGCGGGGTTCAGGGGCCCCTCCAACGCGGCCTGACCGGCCCGCCAACCCCATCCTCCTCCCTCCTCTGTCCAGGCCCTCGTCGGCAACTACGCCGTCCCCATCCTCGAAGACAAGACGGTATGGGGCACGACCGACGCGACGCGCACGGCGTACCTCGACTCGCAGGACGTCGCGCGCATGGCGCTCGCGTCGCTGCGGAGCGACGCGGCGGTCGGCAAAACCATGACGCTGTCGGGGCCGAAAGCGTGGACCGTGCCCGAGGTCATCGCCCTGTGCGAGAAGCTGGCCAACGCGCGCGCCGAGGTGACGCGCGTCCCGATCTGGCTCCTGCGCGCGACGCGGTCGACGCTGCGCGGCTTCCAGTGGGCGCGCGACGCCGCCGACAGGCTGGCCTTTGCCGACATCCTGGCCGCCAACGAAGACTTTTCGGCGCCCATGGACGAGACGTACGCGCTGCTGGGGGTCGACCCCGCGAGCGTGACGACGGTCGAGGCGTACCTCGGCGAGTACTATTCCTCGATCCTCAAAAAGCTCAAAGAGGTGGGAGCCACGTCGCGCCAGACCGACTTTTACGTGTGATGGGGGGAGGGGGGTGGGTGGTGGCGGGGAGGGCGGGCTCCGCGGGGTGGGCGGTGCGAGCGAGTGTGAGAGCGTGTGCGCGCGGCGCCGCCCCTCTCCCGCGCCCTCAATTCGGTTGCAGTCAGCCCCCTCCCCCATCTCTTCACGGCCCGCCGTTGAGCGGCCACGTGGCGACGAGCCCGTCCCACCCCGCCGACGCGGCGCGGCCTTCCACCAAGCTCGACAGGTCGCACCCCACCGCAAACTCGGTGTGGTGCGTCCAGGTGCGGGCGGCGGGGTCGCCGGGGGCAGCCGCGTCCCACAGGCGCACGGTCATGTCGTATGAAGCGGATAAAAGGAGTGCTTCCGCGTGTGGCGAAAACGACACCCGCCGCACCGCGTACCCGTGCCCGTGCAGGACCGTGATCTCCCGGCTCGGATTGCGCACGTCCCACAGCTTGATCGTGCGGTCGACGGACCCCGTGGCGAGGAGGTGGTCGTTGTACTTGGACCAGTCGGCTGTCAACACCTCGTGAGCATGCGCCGCGAGAGACAGGCTCGGCCCGGTCCGCGCCCCGGTCCTCGCGTCCCACACCTTGACCGTGCAGTCGCCGGACGCGGAGCAGAAGACGTCGGGCACGCGCGGCGACCACGCGGCGCTGTAGACGCAGTAGCCGTGCCCCGCGAAAACCGCCACCGGCCCGGGCGCGGCCGCGTCCCACAGCCTCACGGTGCCGTCCCAGGAGGCAGAGAGGAGGGAGGACGTGCGGGCGCACGACCAGGAGACGCACGAGGCTTCCCGAGCGTGTTCCGTGAAGGAGGCGAGCGGCGGCGCGCCCGGGGGCGCCGTCACGTCGTAGAGCTTGACCGAGCCGTCGCCGCACGCCACCGCCAGGACGGCGTCGGACGCTTCCGACCACGCGACGTCGTACGCGCCGTCGCGCGTGTCGAATTCGGACACGACACGCAGTCCACTCCCCATCCCGTCCTCCATCAGGACCGACACCTTGCCGTTGCCGATGATGCCAAAGTTTTGGGAGGAGGCGAGGGCGAGGCGGGAAGGGTCGAAGGGGGAGAACTTGACCGAGTAGCCGGCGAGGGGGGTCCGCAGCAGGGGCATAGTGCGGAGGGGAGGCGGCGCCTCGGCGACGCCGGCGCGGCGGCCGGGCGCCGCGGATTGTGGCCGGCGCCGGCGCGTCGCCGGCCGCCACAGCCGCTCCCGTCGAGCCCCGCCCCTCAAGCCGACCCCCGCCCGCGATGCAGGGCGCCCTGGCCGGTCGAGCTGGCGCGCCAGCGTTGGGGCGTGTCGCGCCTCGCGCGGCGGCGGCGCGCCGGGCCGCCTCCGCCGTGCCTTCCTGCCGCCGTCCTGCGACTGCCGCGCCGCTGGCGCGCACGCGTCGCACCTCAATTCTGACGGCGGCGGCGGCTGACGCCGCCACCCCTCCCTCTCGCCTCCGCCCCGCGTACGAGCCTGGCCGCATCGCCGACCCGCACTACGTCCGCGTCTTCGACACCACGCTGCGCGATGGCGAACAATCGCCGGGGGCCACACTGACGAGCAAGGAGAAGCTGGACATCGCGCGCCAGGTCCGGAGAAAGAGGAGGGGTGGGGTCGCCGCTCGCGCACTCTTCTCGCCGCCGCCCACCCTCCTCCCTCCCTCCTACCCTCCCAGCTCGCAAAGTTGGGTGTCGACATCATCGAGGCCGGCTTCCCCGTGGCTTCGCCCGACGATTTCGCGGCTGTCAAGGCCATTGCGCTCGACGTCGGCCGCGCCGTCGACGCCGACGGCTACGTCCCCGTCATCTGCGGCCTGTCCCGGACCAAGCTCAAGGATCTGGAGGTCGCGTGGGACGCGGTCAAGGGGGCTGTGCGGCCGCGGGTGCACACGTTCATCGCGACCTCCAAAATTCACATGGAGGCCAAACTGCGCATGACGGAGGACGAGGTCGTGGCGGCCGCCGTGGCGGCGGTCACCCACCTCAAATCCCTGGGGTGCGACGACATCGAGTTTTCGCCGGAAGACGCGGGCCGCTCCGAACCCGCGTTCCTCCGCCGCGTGCTCGCCGCCGTCATCGAGGCCGGCGCGACGACGCTCAACATTCCCGACACCACGGGCTGGAACCTGCCGCACGAGTTTGGGGGCCTGATTGCCGACCTGCGGGCGACGACCCCCGGCGCCGACACCGTCGTCTTCTCCACCCACTGCCAAAACGACCTCGGCCTCGCCACCGCCAACTCGCTGGCCGGCGCCGCGGCGGGCGCGCGCCAGATCGAGTGCACGGTCAACGGAATTGGGGAGCGGGCGGGGAACGCGTCCCTGGAGGAGGTGGTGATGGCCGTCGCCAAGCGCGGCGACGAACAACTCGGCGGCCTCTGGACCGGCGTCCGCCCCGTGCACATCACGGCCACGTCGCGCATGGTGTCGGATTATTCGGGCATGGCGGTGCAGCCGCACAAGGCGATTGTGGGGGCCAACGCCTTTGCGCACGAGTCGGGCATCCACCAAGACGGCATGCTCAAGAGCAAGTCGACGTACGAGATCATTGCGCCGGAAGAGGTCGGCCTGTCCCGCGCCGACGACGCGGGCATCGTGCTCGGCAAGCACAGCGGCCGCAACGCGCTCCGCACGCGGCTCGCCCAGCTCGGCTTCGAGCTCGAGGGCGACGCCCTCGACGACTTTTTCAAACGGTTCAAGGACCTGGCCGACACACGCAAGCGGTTGACGGACGACGACGTCCTTGCGCTGCTCGCGGATGAAGTGCACCAACCCGAAAAGGCGTGGGACCTCCTCGCGCTCCAAGTCGTGTGCGGCACGCAGGGGCTGCCGACCGCCACCGTACGCATGGTGGGGCCGGACGGCATCGCGCGCGCGGCGACGGGCATGGGGACGGGGCCGGTGGATGCCGCGTACAAAGCGGTCGACGCGCTCGTGCGCGTCCCGGTCGACCTCGTCGACTACTCCGTCTCCTCCGTCTCCCAAGGCATCGAGTCCCTGGCCGCGACCCGGGTGTCGATCCGGCCGGCCGGCTCGATGGCGGGCGCGGGCTTTGTCGAGTCCGCGCAGGGCGGCGTCGTCCAGCGCACGTTCTCGGGGTCGGGCGCCAACGAGGACATCGTCGTCGCCTCCGCCCGCGCCTACGTGTCGGCCCTCAACCGGTTGATCGCGCGGCTGGGGGCGGACGCGAAAAAGGGGGGCGAGGTGGCGGCCGAGGCGAGCGCGAGCGCTGCGGCGGTGTGAGAAACGGGTTAGGCGGCCGAGCGCCCGCCGCAGCACTCTCCCAGCCGCCATGCCGGCCCCCGGCCGCGCCCAGATGAGAGTGTCTCGTACGACCACCGCCTCGCCCGCGGCCCGTGGTCGTCCGGCGCGCAGCAGGCGCGTGGCGCAGGCGGCCGACGCGGGGACGGGCCGCCCAATCCCGGCCGCCGCCGACGCCTTCCCCTCTCTCTCGCCTCCCAGCAGGCGCATGATCACACGCGCCGCCGACCCCGCCCCTCGAGGCAGCCTGTTCGACCCCCCTGCCTTCCCGGCGCTCCCCAACCTGCGCCTGCCCGACTTTTTGAGCGGCCTCCAAAGTGCTGCTGCGCCCCGGGGTGGCACCATCGTCTTTGTCGCCGGCGCGACCGGGCGCCTGGGCGCGCGCGCGGTGCACCAACTGCTAAGCTCAAGCGAGACGCTCCGTGTGCGCGCCGCCGCGCGCGACCCCGAGGCCGGCGCCGCCATGCTGGCGGCCGCAGTGCGGGCGGGGCTGCTGGGTGAAGCGGACGCGAAGCGGGTGACCGTTGTGCGGTGCGACGTCGAGGACCCCGCCTCTCTCCCCGCCGCCATCGGCCCCGCGACCGTCGTCGTGCAGTGCATCGGCGCGTCCGAGACGTCGGCCGACCTGGGCGCGCCGGCCCGCATCGACGGCGCTGGGGCGTGCGCGCTCGTTGCGGCGGCGGCAGACAAAGGGGTCGATCAGTACATCATGGTCACCTCGCTCGGCACCGGCAAAGTCGGCTTCCCCGCCGCGGTCCTCAACCTCTTCGGCGGCATCCTCACCCAAAAACGGCGCGCCGAGGCCGCGCTCGAGGCATCCGGCATCCCGTACCTCATCCTGCGCCCCGGCGGCCTGGAGCGCCCGACCGACGACCACGACGCATCGCACGCCGTCGTGGGCGCGCCGCGGGACACGCTCTTCGGGGGCTCGCTCTCGCGGTTGCAAGTGGCGTCCGTCATCGCGGCGGCCGTGGCCAATCCCTCGGCCGCCACCAACAAGTGCGTCGAGCTCATATCGGAGCGGTCGGCGCCCCGGGTTCCGTTAGCCGATTTGCTGGCGGCCGCGGCGACCGAGGAGGACCAGGAGGAGCGCCTCGCGCGGCTCGGCGTGGCCGCCGCGCGCGCGGCGTCGGCCGCGGGGGCGCGCAAAGCGGCGGCGCAGGCGGCCCAGGTCCTGGCCGCCGCCAAGGCCGCGGCGGCTGACGCGGCCAAGGCGGCCAAGGAGGCGGCTGCCGCCGCGGCGGCCGCGCGCGCGGCGGCCGCGCCGGCGCTGCGCGAAGCGGCTGCGGCGCGGAGCAGGGTCAAAGCTGCGGCTGAGGCGGAAGCTGAAGCTCGCGCTGTCGAGGGCGCCGCCAAAGCCGTCCTCACCGCGGCCCAAGCTGCCGCCCGCCGCGGCGTCGCGCTCACCGACCAAGCCGCTGAAGACGCCGCACTCCCGTTCCTGGACCCGGGTGAATACGAGCGGCGCCTGGAAGCTGCGGCAGTCGTGGCGGCCGAAGCGCGGGAAGCGTTGGCGCGGGCGGCGCGCGAGCGCGCAGTCGTGGCGGCCAAGGAGCGGCTGGCGGCCAAAGGGGGCGTCGCGAGCGTCGTCCAGGCGGCCGCACCGGCCGCGCCCGCCGCGGTCGCTGCGCCCTCCGAGCTCGCCGCCGCGCCCGCCGCTCCCGCCGCGACGACCACCACCCTCGCCGTCGCAGACGCGCCGCCCGCGGTCGCGGTCGTCCCCCCCAACGTGGCGTCTGCGCGGGCTTGGGTCAACGCGTGGCGGGTGCGCACGCTCGAGGGCGCGGTGCGAGAGTGAGAGAGAAGAGGGAGAGAGTGGGGGCCGCGCCTGCTTCTTTCTGCAACCCCTGCCGCACAATCCTCGCCCGCCGCAATCCATTACACGCGCAATACATTCGTACATTGGACCCGCCCGCGCGGCGCCTCGCAGGGCGCCGCGCGCACCGCCGCGCCAAACCCCCCTCGCCGCCTCCTCTCCTCTCTTCACGCCCCGCTGAAGATCTTGTGCTTGCAGCACGGGCACTCGGCGTCGTCCCGCCCACGGGACAGGAGCCAGGGGTCGATGCAGTCGCGGCAGTAGTGGTGGAGGCAGGGTAGAGTTCTCACGGTGACGCCCGCCTCGAAGCCCGACAGGCAGATGGCGCACGTGTCGACCGACGCGTCGCGCGGTGTGCGCGGCGGCACGAAGTCGTGGGTGGGGAGGTGGTCGACGAGGGCGCGGGTCACGGGGCCGCCGCGGCGAGGGGTGTCCGCGTCGAGCGCGGTCAGCGCGTCGTAGTCGTCCGGCCCGAATTCTCCCCCGCCAGCAGGCATGGGCGGACGCGCGCCACCCCATGCGCGCCTCTGGGTGAGCCCCATCTGCGCGAGCGCAGCGTCGGTCGCCCACACGACGGTCGTCTCGCCGGTGGGCAGGCGCACCACCACCCGCCGCGGCCGGCCGCGGCCGTCGCCAGGCGGCACGTTGGCGTCCGTCGCCAGGCGCCACGCGTTCCACAGCTGAGCGGCCGCGGCTGCGGCCAGCACGGCGGCGCCGGCCGCGTTGGTCAGCGCTTCGAGCCACGACCCCGGCATGGTGCCGGGGGACGCGGCGCGCGACCGCGGCCGCGCGCGGCGCCGGGTGGGCGCCGCGGGGGGAGAGAGAGGTGTGGTGAAGGTGGCGCCGTCGCCGGCACTTCGCATCCGCGGCCCCGCCGCATCGCGGCCCGCCGCCGCCATGCGCCCGTCGCCCGCGATCGCGGCGGCCGCCAAAAACCGTGAGCGGGAGAGAGAGAGAGGAAGAGAGGACGGCGCGCGCCGCCGGCCGCCGTCCCACGCTCCCTCTCCCTCCCCAGTCTACGAGCTCGCCGCGTCGTTGCCAGCGTTTGGCGTGGGCGCCCGTCTGGCGCGCTCGGGCTGGCGCGGGGACGACTGCTTTTGGACGCTGACGCGGGTCAAGCCTTCCCCGGCGGCGCCCGGCCGCGGCACCGCCTGGGGCGTGCTCACGTGGCGCGGAGAGGCCGCGCCCCGGCCGGCCCGGGTGCCGGGCGGCCTCAAGCGCGCGTGGCGGCGAGCGGGCGGGGAGGAGGAGAAAGGGTGGGCGTCGCCGCCGCCCGCGTGACGATGTGGTGGCACACAGCAGCAATGGCGATCTCACAGGCAGCGCGGCGCGCGGGCGGCGCGCACGGCGGCAGCAACCTCGTCTCACCCGTCCCCCTCGCTCTCGCTCGCGCCGTCATCGCTCCCCTCGCTCCCACTCGCCTCCAGTCTCGTCGGTTTGGCCGCCTTGCGCGGCCGGGCGCGCGGCTCGGGCGCGGCCAGAGGGGGGCGAGGGCGTGGGGAGCGGACGGGCGAGCGCGCGGCCGCGCTGCCGCCGCCGCCCCCGCACGCCCCCTCCCACATCGCCACCGGCACCCCGTCGAACATGGCGCTGCCGCTGCCTTCCGCGGCGGCGGCCGCGACGGCGTCGGCGACGGTGGCGGCGGTGCCGGCCGCTGCGAGCGACGGCGCGGCGCTCCGCGGCCGCGTCAGCGGCTCGAACGACGCCCAATCCACCGGCGCGTCCGCCGCCAGGATGACGCCCCGGTGGGCGGCGGGGTCGAGGAGGGGTAGACGGGCGAAGGCGGGGCGGGAAGAGCAAGGGGGCAGCGGCGGCGAGGCGTCCTCCTCCTCCTCCTCTACTTCCTCTTCTTCCTCGTCGCTGCTGGCCGCCGGCTTGGTCAGGGGTACCAAGTCGTCAGCCGGGCGGGTGAGCGGGACGCACGGTTCGTCCGCGGCGGCGCGGCGCGCGCTCGCGCGCGCCGACCCCGGCGCCGGCGCCGCACGCGGCAGCCCCGCGCCAAACGCCGCGATCGCCGCTCCCCCGCCCGCATGCCCCCGCCGCAGCTCGCGCGCCGACACCCACTGCGTCTCTCCGCCGGCGGCGGGGTCGGTGAAGCGGACGCGGTACTCGGTCTGCGCGGGAGGGCCGAGGGTGAGGGGGTGGTTGCGGTGGCGCCCGCGCCCACCCCCGATTCCGCTCCCACTCCCTCACACTCCTCTGACCTCGACCCGGCGCCCGCGGTGCAGGGTGCGGGACGCGACGACCGCGATCGGGGGGTGTTCGAGCAGCACGCGGGGGCGCGGCGCCGACGGGCCGGCGCCCAGGGCGGTCACGTGGTTGGCGGCCGTCGCGGCGGCGCGGCACGAGGATTGGGGGGGGGGGGAGGGGGCGGGCTGAGGGTGGATGGAGGAGGGGGACCGTCGGCGCGGCGCCGGGTGCGCCGCCGGCGCGTCGGAAGGGCACATGAATCTCACGTCGTCTCTGGACGGCGCGCGCGCCCCGGTGGGCGTCGCCATTGAGGCGCGGGCGCAGTGTGTGCGTGCGGTCGACGACGACGCCTCCCCGTCCCACACTCCCCGCACCGGCCGCCATGACGACGCGTGAGTGGAAGGATGTGCGCGTCCATCTCTGGGGCTGCTAATCCGGCGGCTGCGCCCGGCGGCCGCATCGGCGCGTCGCGCGCCGCTCGGCCGCCGGCCCGCGCGCGGTCGCCCGAGGCTGCGGGCGCGCCTCCCGCGCCGGCGCCGCGCGCGGCTGCATCGCGCGCGACGCGGGCGAGGGCGCGGGCGTGCACGGGCGGGCGTCCTCGCGCGCCGCGATCGGCGCGGCCGCCGGCCGCGCCGCGGCGGCGCCCGCGCCCTTGCGCGCCCCCCGATCCCGGCGCCCGCCGCCCGGAAGCGGGCGCCCGACGCTCCGCCGGCCGCCCGCGGGCCGGCGGCCGGCGATGCGCCCGCCCGCGGCGACCGTGCGGCGGCCGGCGCGCACGCGTCGGCGCCGCCCCTCGCCGCCCCTTCCTCCACCTTCCCACCCCCTTCCCCCCCTCCCCCTACCCTCTATAGGCCTGCGCAAGAACCGCAAGAAGCGCGGCCACGTGTCGGCCGGCCACGGCCGCATCGGCAAGCACCGCAAGCATCCCGGCGGCCGCGGTAATGCCGGTGGCCAGCACCACCACCGCATCATGATGGACAAGTACCACCCGGGCTACTTTGGCAAGGTGGGGATGCGCCACTTCAACATGCGCAAGAACAAGTACCACTGCCCCGTGGTCAACCTCGACAAGCTCTGGTCGCTCGCCGGCGGCGACGCCGCGCGCGCGGACGCCGCCAAGGCGGGCGGCGAGGCGACCGTCATCGACGTCACCGCGCACGGCGCGTTCAAGGTCCTGGGCAAAGGCCAACTCCCCGCCCTCCCCATCCTGGTCCGCGCCCGCTACGTGTCCAAACTGGCCGAGAAGAAGATCCGGGAGGCGGGCGGCGCGGTGCAGCTGGTGGCGTGACGAGGTGGGAGGGGGCGGGGCGCGGGCGGTGGCGCTCGCGCCGCCGAACCCCGGCCCCCCCGCCCGCTTTTGCCCGCGCTCTGTGCTGCATTGCCGCTCATGTGACGTTACTGGGGCGCTCGGAGGGCGGGCGCGGGCGCGTGGTTGGGTCGGTGGCGCTCCCGACCCAACAGTTTTCCCGCCCGCCGGCGCGCGCGATGTCTGTCGGTCGCTCTGCGCCCGTCCTCACTCCGGCGCGCCCCGGCGCATTATCCCGCCGCGCCCTCAAAGCGCCCGCCGCGGCCCCACGCCGCCCTACGCGAGCGGACGCGCGCCGCCGCCTCCTTGCGGCCGCCCGCGCCTCCATCCCGCCTTTCGAGCCGAAATGGCCGCTCCCGCCCCCGCTCCCTCGCCCGCGCTCGCCGCCCTGGTCTCCACCCCTCACTTTTTCGCGCCCTGCACTCGCTGCGCGCCGTCCGCGCGCGCGGGGCGCGACGCGGTCGTCAACCTGTTTGACGTCGACGCGTGCGAGGGCCGGTGCTCCATGTGCGCCGACGCCTCCCGGCCGGGCAGCCTGCTCCAGATTCGGCGCTCGAGCTACCATGGTGCGCGGGCGGGAATGCGGGGCGGCGGGCGGGAGCGCGGCGCATGGGGGTGGGGCCCGGGCCCGGGCGGCCTCCGCGCCGCCCTGGAGCGGCGCCGACGACGCTGATGCCATCGCTCGCGGCCAGTTGGGGGGCGGAGCGGGCTCGATGGGCCGCGGTGTCGACCCGATCCCCGGCGCGCTCGCCGGGGCACTGCCCCGCCTCGCGCCCGCGCCCGCCCAGTCACTGGGCACGCGGGGAGGTGCAATCGGCTGCGCCAGCGCCGGTGAGCGACCGCCCGCGCCCCAGTGCGCGCCAATCGAGGCCGCGCGGCGGAAGCGTCTTGCGCGCGCGCGCGCCGACCCCCTTCCCGCCACCTCTCCCTCCCCCAGATGTCGCTAAAGTGTGCGACCTAGCCCACGTGGCGCCCGGCTGCCTCGACGACGTGCAAACGTACGTCATCAACAGCTCCAAGGTCGCCTTCCTGAAACGCCGGCCGCAACCGCGCGCGCCCAAAGGCGCCTCCGGCGCCGCCCGGTGCGGCGTCTGCGCTCGGCACCTGCAAGATTTGACCGAGTACTGCAGCTTGCAGTGCAAGCTGGACGCTGTGGCCGCCGGCGGCGCGGCGGTCGCCGCGGCCGCGCTGCCGCCCATCACGCCCGCGTCGGCCGGCGGCCGCTACCGTGGCGGTGCCCCCGCCTGGCCCCGCGCGGGCGCGGCGAGCGGCGCGTCGCCGTCCGCGTCGGGCGAGGCGACCGCCGACTGGCCGCGCGCGCGGCGGTCTCCGGGGACGCCGCCCGCCGACGCCGCGCGCGGCGGCGCGCGTGCCGCCCCCCCCCCCGGCGCCTCCGAAGCCACCACCGGCGCCGCCTCCGACGGCGCCGACTCGGACGGCTACGGCGCGGCGTCGCTGCGCCGCAAAAACCGGCCCAAGCGCGCGCCGCTCGACTGACGAGCGCGCGCGAGCGACGACCACCCCTGTCACACCACCCGCAGCGGGCGCTAGGCCCATTCGATCCCCACCCCAAACACATGGCGACCCCCCACCCCCACCCCGTCCGCCGCGCACACGCCCGCGCCCTTTGTGCGGGCGTGCCGCCGCGCGCCCCTCCCCCCAGCACGCCCGGCACACCACCCTCTGCCCCCCCTCCCCCAACCCCCGGAGCCTCCGCGCCCCGGGACCCGCCACCACCGGGGATTCGCCGCCGCCGACGCGCGGCGCGAGCCCCCCCGTTGGCCGTCCCTTCGCCCTGCGCGCCCCGAAAGCGGCGCCCCCCCCCCTGCGTCGCTCGGTTGGCACCCCCTGTATCCACACACGCACCAGGAAGCAGGCGGTGTGGGCGAGGTGGGGCGAGGGGGGGATCGTCCCACATCAATCACCCCACCCCTTCGCCGCGCCGACCCGCGCAAACTCCTCCTCCCCGTCGCCCTCCATCCCTCTCCTCCACCAGGGCGCCCCCGCGGTGAACGCCAGGGGCTCCCCCGCCCCTCTGAACGGGGCACCGTCGGGCGTGGCCAGGCGGGCGGCCTGGAGCGCGACCGCGTCGGCCGTGCGGCCGCGCGGTCCGTCCCCACCCCCGCCGCCATAGAGTCCGTCCCCAAGCAGCGGCGCCCCCAACGCCGCCATTTGGGCCCGAATTTGGTGCGTGCGCCCGGTGAGGAGCAGGATGGCGGTCTCGAAAGCGGCGGGGGAGGCCAGGCCGAGGGAGGACGCGGCGTCCGCCGTCAGCTCGACCTCCCGCACGCCCAGCACCACCAGCTCGCACCGCGCAGAATCGGGCACCTCGTCATCGTACAACACCGTGTGCGCGGGAGCGCCGGGCGCGCGCTGGCCGACGCGCGCGAAATGAACGACGCGCGCGCCGGGCGCGACCGGCGGCGCGGTCAGACTCGCCGCCCGGTAGCATTTGGCCAGCCTGCCTTCAACCGTCGCCACCGCCCACCCGCGCGCCACCGGCCTCGCCGCCGCCAGCGCGAGCAGCCCGGACGCTGGCTGGTCGAGGCGGTGCAGCGCGGCGAGGCCGCCCGTGTCCGGGGCGCCGCCGGCGGCGGGTGCGGCGCCGGCGCCTTTCCTGCGGCGGTCGGGGCGCGGGGCGCGGGACGCGATTTTGTGAAAGGGCGTGCCGGGGAGCGGCGCGACAGGGTCGAACGTCGCGCGCGCCTCGCCGCGCTCGGCCAGCCACGCCAAACCCGCCGCCGCGCCGGCGAGCGCGTGCTCGACTCCATTGTCGACAGTCGGCACGGACGGGACGCCGGGCGGCTTGTCTAAAATCACGTAGCCGGGGCCGGTGGCGACGAGGCGGCCGGCCCAGTCCTCGGGGCTCAACGCGGCCGCCGCCGGAAACCTTTTCGGCGTCGCGTGAATCCTCACGTAGGCCCCAGCCGGAAGCGCGTCGCCAGGGGCGGCGCGGCGCGGGACGAAGAGCTCACACCCTCTCCCAAACGCCGCCCTCCCCGCGTCGTGCGCCGCCGCCAGCGCCGCCCTTCTCTCGACCGCCATGCCAAACGCGGGCGGCGGCGGCGGCACGGGGCACCAGTAGACGGCGCCGAGGCGGAGAAGCTCTTCGGCGTGCGGCTAGAGAAAGAGAAGAGAGAGGGAGGGGGGTCGGCTAGGAGGCGAGCCACGCACGCCGCGAAGCCGCTGCCCTCATCTCCACCCCACCTGGGTCAACCCCGCAACATCCACCAGGAAGAGGCCCACGTCGGGCGCGGCGGCGGCCGCCAGCAGGTGGTCGACGCGCACCGCCGGCGCGGGCGATGCCGGCGCCGGCGGCGCGTGGCGCGCCGGGGTGGCCGCCGCCATGCAGCGCACAAGCAAGCGGCCCGGCTGGCAGCAGGCGGGGCCGGCCCGGCCCCGCATGGGGTGTGGACGAGAGAAGAGAGGAGGCGGCGCACCACCTCTTTCTCTCTCTCCCGCTCTCTGGCGCCGCTGGTGGGTGCCACACGCACACCCAACGCACGCCGCAGCCTCAAGCACCGCGGGCGAGGTCGCTGAAGCGCTCCCACGCCGTCTCATCCTCTTTTCTTCACTTCTTGGCCTTGCCCTTTTTGGCGCCCGCCGCCCCCCCTTCCACCATGTACGTCACGTGGCACTTGCCGCAGTAGACCCGGTCAAAGTGCTTGGCCATGAACGTGGCCGGCCCGCACGCGGGGCACGCCTGGCGCAGGCGCTCGATCTTGCCCGCGTCGTCGACCTTGAAGAATTTGAGCACGGCCAGTTTGACCGCCTTGTGCTTGTGCTTCTGCTTCTTGGGCTTGGTGTACGTCTTCTTCTTGCGCTTCTTGCCGCCGCCCAGGAGGCGGAGGAGGACGTGGAGCGTGTCGGCGTCGGAGACGCCCAGAGTCGCGAGGGAGGACTCGTCGGCCAGGGGGCGGCCGGCGTAGAGGACGCGCTGGTCGGCGGCCGGGATACCTGGGGAGAGGAGGGGGGGGGGGCGTCGGCGGAGGCGGCGCGATGCGGGCGCGGCCGCCGCGGCCGCGCGCGGGCGGGCACGGGACCGATCGCGGCCGCCGCCCGCCCCGATGGCGCGCGAGTTGTCGTGCGCGTGCGTCGGGCGGGCGGGCGCGGTCGCACGGCGCCCGTGCGCCTCGCCGCCGCCCCGGCGGCCGCCCTCGATCCTCTCCCTCACCTTCGCGGGCCTCGACGGCCGCCTTGACGGCGGCGACCGTGGCATCGGGGGCCAGGTCGAGCGTGTGGGTCACGTCTGAAGGGATGGGGGGGGAGGAGGGCGTCGGACGAGGGGGCGGGCGGCCCGGATCCGCGTGCCCCCGCCGCCGCGCGCGGGCGCGCCGCGATCCCCCCCCTTTCACGCACCGGTCTTGACGAAGAGCTGCATGGCGCCTTGTGTGGTGTGAGCACCGAGCCTCGGGTGGCGAGAGTCGCGACCCGTCCTCAGTTCGGTGTGAACGCGGGGCGGCTGGGGCGCCAGGACCACTCCCCGGCGCCCGCGGCGCCCCACTCTCTGCGCCCGCTCGCGGCCCGCATCGCCCGCGTGCCACCGCGTCCGCGTCGCCGCCGCATCGCCCCCGCGAGATGGGGTCGACTCCCGAGGCGAGAGGGATGGGAGAGGCGTGGCGTGCAGGCGCCCGCGGCAACGGCAAACTCGATTTACGCATCGCAGCTCGAGGAGAGGCGCGGGGAGCGCGTGGCGCCTTGATCCTCCCGCGAGCGCCAACCCTCTTCCCCCTGCTCTTAGCCGTCCGCCGACCCGGCCGCCGCCCAGGCGGCGGCCGACCAACTGCTGACCCGCAGGTGGGTGGTGGAAGGCTGGGCGAGGGCGTGGGGCGCGCCTGCAGCTGCGCGCGCGACCATCGCTCCCTTCCCTCTTCTCTTGCAGCCGCGCCCTCTCCGCCCGGGTCGCCACCTTCAACCAGCGCATGATCAACGAGGGTGACGCGCTGGCCGAGGACGTCAAACTGCTCGCCGCCGACCTGGCGCGCTCCGCGCGCGCCCTCCCGCCCGACAGCCCCTCTTCCACCACCCTCGACGCGGCCTCCGCCGTCATGCGCGGCCACGGCCCCGGCGGAGACCTGCGCCTGCTGCGCGCTGGGCGCCCGCCCTGGCTCCTGGGCGCGCTCGTCGGCCGGTCGTTGCTCTGCGGCACGCGCTCGCGCAAAGACGCCGCCGCGCTCAAGGAGGAGTACCACGCATTTCGCGACAGGGGCGGCGTGTTGCTGACTGGCGCCTCCGCCGCTTTGCTGGCCGGCCTGCAACGCGCGCGCGCGCGCGAGGCGCGCGACGCCGCGCTCACGCTCACCCCCCCTCTGATGGTCGGCGTGCAAGCCCTCCTAGCCTGGCTCCTCTACTTCTACACCGGCCTGGCCCTGCGCGAAAATGTGCTCGTCGTCAACGGGTCGACCATTCGGCCGTGGTGGATCCGGCACCACGTGTGGTCGGCCGCGACGTGCGCGCTCACGCTCACCCTCCCCGTCGACTCGCCCGCCGTCCACGTCTTTGTCTGGAAGCTGCTCTGCTGGACGGCAGCCCAAGGATTTGTCATGATGCTGCAAAACCGGTACCAGCGGCGGCGGATGTACACGCGCATCGCGTTGGGGCGGAACGCGGCCATGGACGTCGTCGGCGGCGAATCCTCGGGTTCCTCTGGCCAACTCCTCGCCCTCTACCCGTTCCTGTTCGGCCTCCAGTTCGCCCAAGTCGCCATCGGAGCGCAAATGGTGGGCGCGACGGCGGCGTCGGTGCTGTCGCCGGAGGGGTGGCTTGACCCCGAGGCGCGCGAGTCGGACCTGCGCGGCTCGCGCGGCGTCGCGGTCGCGGGGGGGGCCATGGTCTTCATGGGGGTGGCCAACTTTTACAACACGGTGTCGACGATGGTGGACAAGCGGCGCACGCGGAGGGCGCGCACGCGGAGGGCGGAGAGCGCGGCGGGGGCGGGGGTGAGGGGGTCGCCCGCGTCCGGTGGCAAGCCGCCCCTGCACAGACCGCCGGTGGCGGCCACGTGAGTGTTGTTGGGAGGGTGGAATGGGCGGGGTGGCGTGTGTCGCAGCGAGAGAGAGACCGCGCCGCGCGCCGACAGAAGCCCGCCTCCCCTCCTCCCCCCCTTTTCACCCGCTCCCGACCCCCTCCAACAACGTCTCCGGCTCGGCCAGGTGCGCGGCAAACGCGTCGAGCCAGGCGGCGGCCGCGTCGCCCGACACCGCGCGCGCGTCGACCGAAAGGGTGAGGCCGGCGAGCGTGCGAAACTCGGGCGCGTCGCCGCCGCTGTCGACGGCTTCGGCCCGGGGACCGCCCACGGCCAGGATGGCGGCTTGGGGGGGGTTGATGATGGCGGCAAAGTGAGTGACGCCGTACATGCCGAGGTTGGAAATCGTAAAGGAGCCGCCGGCGTACTCGTGCGGGGCCAGCTTTCCGGCCCGCCCGCGGGTCGCCAGGTCGCGCACCGTGTCACCGAGGTCGGACAATGAGCGGGACGGCGCGGCGGTCACGATGGGCGTGATGAGGCCGCCGTCAGTCGCGACGGCGACGCACACGTCGATCGACGGCGACCGCACCGCCTCGTCCCCGTCCCACGTCGCGTTGAGCTCCGGCACGTCGAGCAAAGCGCGCGCCGCGGCCGCGATGACGAAATCGTTGACCGACGCCTTGACGCCGCGCGCCTTCAGCTGCGCGCGCAGCGCCGCGACCGCGCCGAGGTCCGCGTCGCCCCGGTAGTAGGCGTGCGGCACGGTCGTCTTGGACTCGGTCAGGCGGGCCGCGATGATGCGCCGGATCTGGGTGTGGGGCACGTCCTCAAAGACGGCGCCGTCGCGTGGGGGGGGGAGGCCGGCGGCGGGGGGGCTCGCGGGCGCGGGCGCCTTGGGCTTGGCCGCCGCCGCTGCCTTGGGCGCCGCCACCGGCGCCGGCTTGGGCGCGGCTCCGCCGCGCGCGACCGCGGCCAGGGCGTCGGCCTTTGTCAGCGCGCCGCGCGGCCCCGTCGCGGCCGCGTCGGCGGGCGTGAGCCCGGCCTCGCGCAGGACGCGCGCGGCGGCAGGGCCCACCAGGCGTGCGGGCACGCCACCGTGAACAGGCGCGGACGCGGCGGGCGCGGCGGCAGCAGGCGCGGCGGCGCTCGCGTCGCCCCCCTTTTTCGGCGCCTCATACCCCGCAAACGCTGCCACGTCACTGGCCTCGTCCACCAACACGACCAGCGGCGTGCCAACCTCGATGTCGCGCGCCCCGGCCTGCGCCAGCAACGCGGCCACCACGCCGTCATCCTGGTTTTCCCACGCCATTGTCGCTTTGTCCGTCTCCACCTCTGCCAGGGTGTCGCCCGGGGCGACCGTGTCGCCGACGGCCACGTTCCAGGAGGCCAGGGTGCCGGTGGACATGGTGGGCGAGAGCGCGGGGAACGGGAGGGTCGTGTGCGGGGGAAGGGCGGCGAAGTGGCGCGATCCGACGAGCGCCGCCGCGGGCGTGGGCCTGGAGGACGTGGATGGTGCGCGTGGGAGGGCGTGCGGCCGGCGGCGGCCGCCCCCGGCTCGCCACGGCGCCCATCGGCGCTAGGGCGGCCGCGGTGGCGGCCCGCCACCGCGCGGCCTCCGCCTTCCCTCACGCCATGCCACACAGCCCCCACATCGCGCACCACGATCGGCAGCCTGCGACCCCGCCGCCCTCGGCCGGCGCCGCGCGCGCGGCACGCAGCGCGGCCGTGAGCGCGGGCGCGGCGCGCCGCATGGCGGTGGGAGGGTGCGCTGGGAGAGAGCGGCGGTGGCGGACGCCCGCGCGGGCGGCAGGCGCGGGAGCAGAGTGGCGCGGTCAACGCGCGCCGCTGCCGCTGCCGCCGCTCTCCCCTCCCCTTTCTTTTTCTTTCCGTCGCGCTCCGGGCGCGGCGTTCACTGGACCGCGCATCTCTGCGCGCTGACGCCCAAGGACGGGAACGCGCCCAACTCGCTCACGCTGGACGAGGCCGAGCGCCGCGGCTTCGTCGGCGACGGCGGGGGGGAGCCCCACCAATGTTTGTTCAAGGGGAAAGCGGTCGAGGGTAGGTCGCGCGCCCTGCACACACACCGCGTCGCGGGGCACGCTGGCTCGTGCCCCCACCCGCCCGCCAAGGTCCCGACACACATTCTTGGTTGCAGTGAGCCCCCACCCGGGCCGATCAATCCCCCGTGCTTCACCCCTTGCGCGCCCTCGCCGCGTCCTTGATGTCTTTGAACCGTTTCATGCAGTCGACCGGGGGGCGGCCGACCGCGTCGCCGACCTTGGCCCAGCGCCCGGGCGCGTCCTTGGGCAGGGCTTTGAGGGTGCGGACGAGGAGGAGTTCCTCGGCCTCGGTCCAGGCGGCGGGGGTGGTGGGGGGAGGGGGGGTGGCGGCGGGCGCGGCGGCCGGCGTCGCCGGCGCGGCGGCCGCTGGGGCTGCCGCCATGACCGCCACGTCCGTGAACGCCACGTCCCGCCCTGACCGCTCCGCCCCGCCTGCGGCAGCGACATTGGCCTGGCGTTTGGGGGCAATCGTGAAGCCCGCGGCGACAGGCGCAAACTTGCCGGCGGCCAACCCGTGCTTGACCATGGCCACCACGTCGTCCACCGTCCGCGTGCGCACGGCGGCCGCGACCGCGTCCCACCGTTTGGGCGTGCCGGCGGGGAACTTGGTCAGGGCGCGCTGCAGGAGGCGGACCTCTTCCGCCGACCACTGCGCCGCGGCGGTCGCGGCAGCCGCCGCGGCCGCCTTGTCGTCCGACGCCGACGCCACAGCCCTCCCAGCGGCTTTCGCCATCTTCTCGGCCTCCTTAGCGGCGTCGACGGCGTCGCGCGCGGCGGCCAGCAGCCCTTCGGCCTCGCCGCCACCGCTCAACGCGGCCGACAGGTCGTCCAGCGCCGCCGTCGCCAGAGCGGCACACAAGTCGTCCACATACGCGTCACCCGCGGCGGCGCGCAGGCGGGAGCGCGCCTTCTGCGCGGCTTTCTTGTCCTTTTCGCGCTGCTTCTTTTCCGCGGCGGCCGCGACCGCGGCCGCCGCGGCGGCGACCGCCTGCTCCGCGGCGGCAGCTTCCGCGGCGGAGGCTTCCTCGGCCTCGCGAGCCAGCCGATCCGCTTCTTTCGCATTCTTCTTTGCGTGCCGCTCCGCCTTTTTCCGCGCCTTGTGCTCCGCCACGCGCGGGTCGCGCTCGTACGCCGACTCGACAAACGACCGAATGCGGCGTGCCTCTTCCTTTTTGCCCGCGACGCGCAGGCGCGCGTTGTGGCGTTCGAGCCACCGCTTCTCCTCGCGCGACTCGACGCCGTCCAGGTCTTCCTCGTCCTCGTGCGGAAACTCGCGCCAGGATTTGAAGGCGTACCAAAAGTCGTAAAACGCGTCGACGTCGGCCCAGGGCGTGTCGGCGTCGCCGAGGTCGGGCACGACGCCGTCGGCCGAGCTCCAGCGCGCGTTACGGCGGAACGCGGCGCCGAAGACGGTATAGAAATCTTCGGGCGCGCACTCGGCGGGCAAGGTGTCGTCAAAGTCGTCGGTGGAGTCGAATTCGCGCCGTTTCGAGGGGTCCATCAACGTCTCGTACGCCTTTTGCACGTTTTTAAAGTGGGCCTCCGCCGCCACGCGCGCGGCGCCTTCCGCCACTTTGTCGGGGTGGTGCTCCAGGGCCGTCTTGTGGTAGGCGAGTTTGACCTCGCGCTCGGTCGCCAGAAAGCGGACCCCCTCGAGCCCGAGCAGCTTGTAAAGATCCATGCGCTTGCTCTTCTTCTTCTTCTTGCCCTTGGTGGTAAACGTGACGCCGGGCGGCGGCCAGTCGTCGCCGAGGCCGGAGCCGGTGCTCGCGGCGCGCGCGAGCGACGGCGTGGCGGAGCGCGAGGGGTGGGTGGCGTCGCTGTCGTCCGAGTCGGAGGTGTCGGACTCGACTGGGGGAGGGGGGGAGGGGGGGCGGGGGCGTTGGGGGCCGCCAATCGGGCGCGGCCGCCGCTCGACGGCTCGAAGCGCGCGGGCGGTGCCCCGCGGCGCGCGCCGCCAGTGAGCCCCTCCCACCTCCCTAATCTCACCAAACACGCCGGCCTGCCTCATGGCGGCCTCGTGAAACGCGGCGCCCGCGGGGTCGAACGCGCGGGGGACGGGCGCCGCCGGCGAGAGCAGCACGGACGAGCCGCCCGGGGGCACGAGGTCCAGGTCATACTCCAGGGAGAGCGTGCGCGACGGAGTGCGCTTGAGCGGGGGGCCCTTGGGGGCCGCCATGGCGCCGGGGGCAGAGTGGCGACGAAGAGGGCGCGGCGGCAGTGCGCCCATACTCTGCGCCGGGCCTCGAGCGACGCGCCCGCACTAGTTGCGCGCCTCAGAGTAGCCCTTGATCCCCGGGCCAGCCCGCCAGCGCGCGCGCGCGCTCGATTGGGCCCAATGCACGTCCGTGAGTCGCTCGCGCTCGCGCTCCTCCTCGCCGCCGTCGCCGCCGCGTCCCCCGGCCCATCGCTCCGCTTTGGCGATCCCATTCCAACGTGGGCGGGCGACGACCCCGCAGCCCTGGATGCGCCGTCGCCCGAGGCGCCGAGCGCCGCGGTCGGCCTCAAGTACCTCCTCCTCCCGTTGCCCATCGGACCATCGCACTCGTTTGTGCTCACCAAGATCGGTCATACACTGGCGGAGAGGGGTGGGGACGTGTTGGCGGTCGTGGGGCCGCTGAACGAGAAACATGTCGTGCCGCCGCCGTATGGCTCCTGGGCCACCGTGCGCGTCGCCGGCGCGGGCGCCATGCCCAAGCTCATGCAGCGGCTCGAAAAGGAGACGTGGCGTCAACATTGGACGCTGCTGTCGCTGGGGCCGTTGCTCTGGAGCGTGAGCGAAGAGTGCGACTCGATCGTCGCCGACACCGCCTTTATGGCCCGCGCCCGATCTTTCGCCCCCGACCTCATCGTGGGAGACGCCATGGACCCGTGCGCGGGCGTCCTGTCGGAGCTGCTGGGCGTGGCGCGGGCCGAGATTCATGTGGGCTCCGCCGTCGTCGATCAGGTCGCGTCGCCCTGGGCGGGCACGGGGCGCAATTGGCGCATCCCGCGGTCGCCGCTGACCACGCCCGCGCACCGGTTCCCGGTGCCGCCGCCGCTGGGGCTGGCGGCGGCTCTCGGGTCGGCGCTCATGGACGGGGTCAACGCAGCGGTCGATTACGCGACGATGCGCCCCCCTGTCGCCGCTCTGCACAAGCGCCATGGCGTGGACTTGACGACTCCCGCGGCGCGCGGGCGCAACAGCCTGCTGCTCATCAACGCGGACCCTTCTTGGGAGCACACGCGCGCGCTGCCGCCGGGCGTCCAGTACATCGGCGGCGTCACCGCGGGCCCCGGCGCGCCGCTGCCGGCCGACCTGGATGCCTGGTTGAAGGGCGCGCGGGGCCGCGGGCAGCGCGTCCTCTACCAAGCGATGGGGTCGATCTTCCGCTCGCGCCCCGGCGAGGCCGTGCCACTGCTCGCCGGCCTCGCTGCCCTGCCCGCCGTCGCCGTCCTCGCCAAACTGGCCCCCGGCGAGGCGACCGACGCCGAGCTCGCGGCGCTACCCCCCAACGTGCGTGTCGTCGGCTGGGCGCCCCAAAACGACCTCCTCGCCTCGGGCCACGTCTCCCTCTTTGTCACGCACGGCGGCGCCAACTCCATTGGGGAGGCGGTCTTCCACGGCGTGCCCGTCGTCGTCGCGCCAGCGGGCGCGGAGCAACCGGACAACGCAGTGAAAGTGGCGGCCGCCGGCTTTGGCGTCGGCATTGTCACGCACCGGCCGGCGCCCTCGGCCGTCGTCGCGGCGGCGGGGCGCGTGCTGGCGGATTTGGAGGGTTACGCGGCGGCCGCGAAAACCGCGCAAGCGCGCGCGCGCGCCGGGCGCCCGCCCGCCGCGGCCGCGGCGGCTGCCGCCATCGAGCGCGTCGCGTTGCTGGGGCCGGCGGCGCGGCTGCCGCTGGCGGGCGAGCTGTCGGGGCTGACGGCGGCGCGTGTTGTTGCCGGCGGTGTGCTGGTCTTGCTCGCACTGCGCGCCCTGCTCTCCCGCGCGTTGTGCGCTCCGGCGGCCGGGCGTGCGCGGGTGGCTGCCACCCACGCGACCAAGAAGCGTGCCTGATGCGAGTGGGGTTGTGGGCGAACGGCGGCTTTCAGAAAAAAACAATAACGACACCCTCCTCTTCACGCGCCCCTGCCGCCGGCCGCCCCGGGCAAGGCGCCGGTGGCGCCCAGCGGAAAGTTGTCGCCGGCCTGGGTGCGGTGTGGGGGCGGGAGGGGTGTGTGTTGGGGGCGGCTCACTCGCCGCGCGCGCGCGCGAACGCCGTTCGCTCTCGCGGGCGTCAGCAGGATCAATTGGATATTTGTGAACCCTCACCGTGGGGCAAAGCCCACTGGGCACCAAAGCGGCGAAGCCGCGCTCATCGTTCGTCGGGAGAGAGAGGGGAGTGCCTGCGCGCATCGAACCCGCTGCTCCCTCTTTCTCCTACCTGCTCGAGCAACCCCAAAAACTCGTCCAGCGTGAGCGCCCCTCCCGGCCCCGACCCGGACGCTCCGGCCAGCATGGCGGCCGCGGCTGCGCCGGCGGCGGGCGCGTCGGCGCCGAGGTCGGCGAGCGCGGCCGCGAGCTCCGACGTGGAGACTGTCCCGTCCCCGTCCAGGTCCAAATGGCGAAATAGGGACACGGCCGACCCTTTAGACGAGTCATCGTCGGGGTCGGGGCCGTCAGAGTCGTCGGACGAGGACGAGGCCGAGAGCGCGGCGCGCGCGCCCGACCACTCGGCCAGGCGCGCCGCCTGCTCCGCCGTCATGCCACCCTTGTACGCCGTGTGCGCCGCGCCGCCATACTCGGCAGCGGCGTGCATGGACGCGGTGCGGATCTGGAGTTCGAGCGGCGGGACGGGGGGCGGGGGCAGCCCGCCGTCCGAGTCGCCGCCAGAGCCGTCGCCGCCACCCTCGCCGACGTCGACCACCCCGCCCCCAAACCCGGGAAGCAGCGTCATGTGCAACGACGCGTACCCGTTGGCTTTGGGGACCGCGATGTAGTCCTTGGCGCGCGACGGGAGGTGGGGCCACAGGGCGGCTGCCGCGTCGCGCACCGCGTAGCACGCCGCGACGGCGTCCTCCCCCGGCGCCCCCTCCGCCTCCCCAGGCTCCCGCTCGCGCTCGCTCACGATGACGCGCATGCCCAGCAAGTCGTACAGGGCGGCCCGGTCGCGGCCGCCGGCGGCGAGGTCGTCGAGGCGGAGGAGTTTTTTCATGGTGGAGAAGAGAGATTTCGTGCGCACCCGCACTTCGCACGCGCCAGCGAGGGAGGCGAGCGCTTCATTGGTCGCAATGGCGTCCACCATCTCGTCGCGCGCGGCGGCGAGCAGGGTCTCGTACGCGCCTGCCTCGCGGCGCAGCCAGCGCTCTGTTTCCGCGTACGCCCGCGGGAACAGGTCCCTGAACGCGGCGTCCTCCATCTCGTTGGCCAGGCCGCCCATGCCCAGCGCGTGGCCGAGGGGGGCAAATATTTGGAGGGCTTCGAGGGACGCGACGGCGCGCGCGGCGGCGGGCGCCGCGCGCGCGCCGCCGTCAAGCAGGGCCGCCGCCCGCGCCGCCACCTCGACCATGGCCGCCCGGCCGTCGACGGCGGCCAGGGCGGCGTCGCGCAGGGCGGCGGACGCGGGGCCGTCGTAAACGTCGACGGCGCGCGGGAGGGCCCTCAGACTCAACACATCCGCCGTCAGCGACGCCACGTCCGGCCCCAGCTTGGCACCGATGTCGGCCACAGACAGCGCGCCGGACGCGGCCGCGTCGGCCACGATGCCGGCCGCGATCGACGCGGCGTCGAGGGGGAGGCCGGCCGACGCGAGGTCGGCGAGGCGCGCCGCGGCGCCCAGGGCGGCCGACGCGGCAACGGCGGCGGCAGGGGGGGGTAGGGCGTCGACGGAGGCGTCGTCAGAGGCGTCGGCCGAGGCGGTCGGGCCAGGCGCGGCCCTCGCCGGCGGCGGCGCGCGCGAGACGGCCAGCTTGAGCGCCGCGAGCACGATGCGGGCGTCGTCTTGGCCGCCTCCAAACGGGAGCCTGGGCGCGAGCGCGTCCCAGGCGGCGGCCAGTTCGAACAGGGAGCGGCCCGGGGACGGGGTGGGAGGAGCGGGCTGTGGGGGAGGGTCGGCATCGGGCGCGACGGGAGCGCCGCCGACCCCAACCGCCGCCTAGTCGCACTCTGCACATCCTCACCTGGAGCTCGTCGCCGCGGCCGCCGGGCGGCGCCGCGCCAAATCGCCGCGGGCGGCGCGGCGGCCGCGCGCGGGGGCGGCAGCGCGCCCGCCGCGCGGCCGCGGGCGCCCCAGCGGGGCGGCCGCTGACGCCGGCGGGCGGCCCGCGGTTGGGCGCCGCCATTGTCGGTGTGCAAAGAGACAACGGGTGTCGGCCGACGCCGGGCGCACTCTCTGCAGCATGGCGCGCTCCTCGCGCTCCCCGCGGCGGCGGTCGCGGTCGCCGTCGCGTGACCGGCGCCGCCGGTCGCGCAGCCGGGACCGGCGCCGGCGGTCGCGGTCGCCGCAGCGGCAGTCGCCGAGCGGCGCGCCGCCGCCGCCGCAGACCTTGCCGCCGCCGCCGCCCGCAGCGCCCGGCGATGGGCCGCCGCCAGGTTTGCGCTGAGGAGAGCGGGAGAAATGGGATGGCGTGGAGAGGCGGCAACGAGCAATCACCTCAACCCACCGTCCTCCCTTTCCCTCTTCTCCAGCCCTCAACTCCATCCACAAGGGCCGCGTCGTCACCGTGCGCCCTTTCGGCGTGTTCATTGCGCTCGACGGCCACCGCCGGCACGCGCTCGTGCCGCCGCACCACGTCGCCGACGGCGTGACCCTCTCCCGCGACGACGATGACGCCGACAAGGTGCGCGCGCTGTCCTGGTTTTTCGCGCCCGGCGCCTTCGTCTTTTGCAAGGTCGTGGGCCTCGCGCCCGACCCGTCCGGCGCGGGCGTGCGCATCTCCGGGTCGCTGCGCTGCTGCGACCAGGAGACGGGGGCCGATTTGGATCCCAACGGAATGCTGGCATCTGAACGACCGCCCGGCGGGGGAGGTGGCGGCGGCCGCGGCGGCGGCGGCGCCTCTCTAGGCCCGCCCGGCGCCGGTCCCGTGTCCGACACCCCCCCGTCTCTTGGCATCCACCGCGCCCGCATCGCGCGCACCGCCCCCTTTGGCGCGTTTGTGTGGATCGAGGGGTGGTCTGGAAGGGCGCTCGTCCACTGGTCGCAAGTCGCCGAAGACCTGCACATCGACAAGGATTCCCCCGACGCCGACAAAGAGGCCGCCGTCGCGGCGTGCGTGCCCGCGGTTGGGGGCGAGTGCTGGGTCAAGGTCGTGGCTCACGAGGAGGGGGCCGCCGCGCCGGGCGGCGGCCCGCCCGGCCCCGCGCGCGTGTCAGCCTCGCTCAAGCTGGTCGATCAGCGGACGGGCGACGACCGCGACCCCAACGGGCTCAAGTGGCGGCCCCGTGGAGGAGGCGGGGCCGGCGGCGCCCCCCCTGGCGCCCGCCCCCCAGTCGGCGCGGGCGCCGGCGCGGTCGCCGCCGGCGACGCCGTCGCGTGGGGGCACCTCGCCGCCGACACGTACGGCGGCGGCGGCAAGCAGTACGACCTGGTGGTGGGCGGCGCGAGCGAGAGCGAGGATGAAGAGATTGGCGGCAAGGGCGCCGAGCCGGGCGGGCGGTCGCCGTCGCCCGTCATCCAGTCGGTGGAGCACGCGCTCGAAATTCTGCGCACCTACGGCGGCGGCGGCAGCAGCAGCCGCAGGAAGCGCCACACGAAGGAGAAGAAGGAGAAGAAGGGCAAGCGCTCCTCGCGGCGCTCACGCTCGCGCTCCTGACCCCCGCCCGCACTGTCACCACTCCGCCCCGCACGATGCAGTATCACACAACCCGCCACAGTGCTAACCAAAACAGACGCCCCCCTCCCTCTCACTCGCCGCGCCGCGCGCGGGCGAGCGCGCCACCCCCCGCACCCGGCGGCGGCGTGAGCGTGCCGCGCCCTTCGTCCAGCGTGTATCCCGCCAGCACCAGCCGGTTGTATGTGGCCGCCCCGATCTTGATCGTTTTGCCGGTGGCCTCGTTGAGCACCAGGCCGCGCGCGACGAGCGGAGACGGCGGGACCGTGGTCGCCGCCGCCGCCGCGGCCGCCGCCTCGCGCCGACGGGTCAGGGTGGCGGCCGGCGTGGCGGAGATGGGCGTGTGGCGGGGCGGGGACCGGTCGCCGCCACCGCCGCTGCTCGCGCGGCGCGCGAGCCAGCCCGAACCACCGCCCCCGCCGCTGCTCCGCCGCCGCAGCTCGCCCGTGGCTGACGCCCAGTGCGGCGTGGGCGACCGGTTGCCCGCGTCGGATGGCAGGCGGGTGGCGGCCGCGGCGGCCAGAGGGGGGGTGGGGGCGGGCGGGGGCGCGCGAAGGGCGCGCGCGCCCTTTCTTGCGGGCAGCCACCGCCGGCGCGCCGCCCGCGCGGCGTTCGCGGCCGCCGCCAGCGCGGGCGACGACCGGCGCGCCGCGGCAGCCAGGGCCAGAGATGCCGCTAGCGCGAGCCCCGCGGGCGGCCACGACACGCCGCCCACGACCAGCCCCAGCCCCACCAGCCGCAGAAACGCGGCCAGGATGGCGTGCGCTTTCGTCGCGTCCGGGTCATCGTACCAGTAGGCCAGAGCGGCGCCCGCGGAGAGGGAGGAGACGAGGTAGGCGCCGAACACTTTTCGGGACGCGAGCTCGGCCGCGGTCGGCACCCAGTGGCCGAAGAGGAGGCGGATGAGGCTGGCGGCCGAGCTGCCGGCCGCCGCGAGCGCCACTGTCAACGCCTTTTTCGACGGGACCGACCGCACGAGCACGACGACGACGACCGCGGCCGACAGCGCGGCGAACGAGGCGGCGCCGGCCGACACGCGAAAGAACGGCGATTTGGAGCAGGACCGCGCGCCGGCAAAGAGGGCGACGCCGGCGGCGAGGCGGGCGAGGAGGAGGGGGGCAAAGGAAGTGTGGGAGTCGACGGTGCAGCGGGAAGCGTCTCCGGACACGGGCACGACCGCCACGGCCGAGCCGCCATATGTTGGCAGCCAGGCGATGCACGGCGGCAGGGTGGCGCGGCGGGCGAGGGCGCCTGCCGCCGCACGCGCCGCAGCGCGGCGCCACCCGCACCAGGAAGCGTGCGAGCTGGCGTCCAAGTCCTCCAGCGTGAGCGCGACGTACACCCGGAAATCCTGTGGGCGTGCGTGCGGGAAACTCGGGCGCGGCGCAAAGCCGGCGCCGCACCATCGGCGCGCATCGGCGAAACCGCGCCCTCCATCCCCTCTGCCCTCTCACCTGGCCCGGCGCACACTCGACGCGCACACGGCGCGTGACAAACAGGTGGCCCAGTTGCCAGCCGCGCGAGCCGGGCAGCGCGAGCGCGAGCGCGGAGTCGGGGAGGGGGGCAGCGGCCGCGGCGGTCGCCGCCAGCATGATCGCGGCCGTGACGCGGTGCATGGCGCGCGCGGCGCGCGGCGCCCGCGCGAGAGTGGCGCGCCGGCGCGCGCGCTCGGCCAGGCGCGCCTGGCACTCTCCCCATCCAACCCCCTCGCCGGCCTCGCTCGACATGCGCACTATCGCCCCCGCGCACGCTTGTGCCGGCGGGGCGGCCGGCGGGCGCCCCCAGGCGCCGGTCGCTGCGCGCTCGCCCCATCGCGCCCGCGCCGCCCGCCTCCCTCGCCCTCCTCGCGCCTCCCCCGGCGACGATGCGTACAGTCTTGACTCTCTGTGGCCCGTCACCGTGGCGGGCGTGCGCGAGGCGGCGTCCCCGACCGTCGTCCTGACGCTGTCCCCGGGCGTCGACGCGCCGGGTCTCCCGCGCACCGCGCATATGCTGCTGGGTGGGTGATGGGGCGGGCGGGTCGGGGGCGAGCGTGGCGCGCGCGGGTGGAGGCTGCATGCGGGCGGGCGCCGGCCGACACGGTCGCGTACGCGCCGCGCGCGCCCCGCTGGCCCCAAGATCACCCTCTCCCCCACCCCCCTCCCTCAGACGCCACTTCCGCGGCCGCCCTGACCGCCGCCCGGCGCGGCACCCCCCCGCCGTCCCTCCCTGGCACGCACGACCTCCTCGCCTCGACCCTCACCGCTCTGTCCGCCACCGTCGACCGCGTCATCGTGACCGGCTTGCACGGCGCGGCCTACCACGCCCGCGTCTGCTTCTCCGCGGGGGGCGGGGCGGGCGCGGTCGCGGCGTGCGTCGACGCGCGGCCGTCGGACGGCTTTGCGCTGGCCCTGCGCTTCAACTCCCCCATCCTCGTCACGCCCGCCATGTGGCGCGCGGCGGCCGAGTATACGGGCAACGCCGGCGCCGGCGCGGGGCGGTGGTCGGCGGCGCCGACGGCGGTCGCCGACTCGTCCTCCGCGCCCTCCCCCTGGCCCTTGCGCGCCGAAGCCGCCGCCGCGGCCCGCGCCGCCCTGGCCGCCGCCTCGTTCGACGCCGCCCTCGCCGGCCTGCGCGCGGGCGTGGCGGCGGCGCAGGAGCGGTACGCAGACGCGGCGGCGGCGCGCGACGAGGGGCGCGCGGCGTTGCTTGGCTCCCGCCCCGCCGCCCTGGCCGCCGCGCTGGAGGCCGCCCTGCTGGACGGGCGCCTGGAGGACGCGGCGACGCTGGCGTCCGACCTGCAGGCGCAGCTGGCTGACGTTGACGCGAGCGAGAGCGACGCGTGAGGAGGCGGGGCGGCCGTTGCGCGCCCGAGAGTGCTTGATTCACACATTTTGCGGGCGGGGGAGAGAATGGCCGATGATTGTAGCTTGCTTGCCGGCGGAGGGCGCCCAGTGCGAGCGAGAGAGCGAGAGAGACGAGGGTCTCGGTCGGGCCAGCCGTTCTCAGTCTCTGCGAGCCGCCGCCGCCCGCCATGGCGGCCGCGCGCCCGCCGTGCGGTCGGCAGCCGCCGCCCGCGGCCCGCGCGGCGCCTGCGGCCGCGGCGGCCCGCGGCTGCGCCGCATCCTGCGCACGCCCCAGCCTTGGCCCGCCGCCCGCCCTCTCGCCAGCTCTGGCGCGATGCGCCAGGGCTCCCGGCGCGCGGAGCGGCCTGGCCGAGCCAGCCGTGCGCCGTGGCTCCAGCCTGGCCGCGCTCCCCGCCTGGCCGCGCGCGTCCCGCTGGCGCGTGCGCCCCATACGGTGAGCGTGAGCGTGTGAGCATGCGTGTGTGGGCGGTTGAAGCGGGTCGGGCGCCCACACACGCCCCTCCCTGCTTCAGCCCGACGCCGGACGAGGTCGCGGCCGTCGCCGACCTCCAGGCTGCCGCCTTTTATTCGTCCTACCCCCTGGGCCCCCTGGACGCCCTCATGTACTACACGTTCCGAGTGAGAGCGAGGGTGGGGGCGTGGGGGGGCGTCGGGCAGCCTGCGCGGGGTGTCGACTCCCTCCCCGACGCCCCCCTCCCCGCCCCTCCCAGGGCGAGGTCATGTCCGGCCTGCAGTCCAAGATGAAGTACACGTCGGACGACGGCTTTGTGTGCCTGGTGGCGGAAGCCGCGTCCGCGCCGCGCGCCGCGCCCGGGGCCCGCCTGCCCCCCCCCGCCGGCGTCGTCGAGGTCTCCCTGCAGGGCGAGCCCGCCGAGCTCGCCGCGCTCGCCGCCCGCGGCCTGGCCGACGACTCGTACGCGTACGTGGCGTGCATGGCGGTCTCCGAGGGCTCCCGCCGGTCGGGCGCCGCACGCGCGCTCCTCGCCGCGGCCGAGCGCGCCGCCGCGCGCTGGCGCCAAAACTGGGTCCTGCTGCACGTGCACGAGGGCAACGCGGGCGCGGTCGCGCTCTACGAGGCGGCGGGGTACACCCGGCTCGCGGCCGACTCGGACGCGGGCGGCCTGCGCGCGCTGCTGCCCAAGCCCAAAGCGCTGTACGGGAAAGTGGCGGGCACCGCGCCAGCGGCGGCGGCGGCGGGCGCGGTGATGTCGATTCGGCCAGACTTGTTGGCGGCGCTCGCGGCGGCGCGGGAAGGAGGGACGGCGGGGGAGGGGAGTGATTGACGCGAGGGCGGGCGCGGGAGAGCCAGATTACACTTGTCAGGTGTCGACCGTTGACCAGGCGGCGTTGCGGCGCGCGCGGCGAGACCGGGGGGAAAGACGGCGGCGCGGTCTCGACCGCGCGCCTCGGCGCTCTCCTTCTCTCACTCCGACCTCTGGCGTGCGTGGCCCCCCCCCCACCTCGCCCCCGCCGCCATCAACCCTACACTCTCCCTGCGGTCGCGGGCCTCGTCGAGCTCCTCGATCGAGGCCGGCGGCCGGGCTCCGGCCGACAGACCGCCCTCGATGCTGGGCCGCCCCGGCGGCGCGGCGGGCGCCCGTCGCCCGCAGACGGGGACCGGCATGCGCGCGGTCAAGATTGTCGTGCCGGTGAGGCCGGATTGGGAGGGGTGGCGGCGCGCGGACCGCGCGCGCGCGGCGCTGCCGCGGCGGGGGCGGCGCTTTGGCCCCGGCGCGCGCGTCGGCGGCATGGGGGAGGTGTCGACATGCGCGCGGCGCGGCGTCCGGTCGCGGTCCCGCGCGTGCGCGCGCGGCGCGCGGCGCCCGACCGCGCCCGCCCCTCGCGTCCGCAGCTCGCCCTCCTCGCCCTCGTCGCGCTCTACCTCCCCCGGTCGACGTCGCCGACGTCTGTGAAGCTCGACGCCGCTGATTTCAAAGCCCCTGCCGGCGCCGCCGCCGCTGCGGCGTCGCTCGACGGCCAGCCCGCCGCGGGCGCGGGCGACGCGCCGCTCGACGGCCACCACCGGCCGCCCTCGCCGGATGACGTGTATGCAGTCGTCATTGACGCCGGCAGCACTGGTGAGAGAGGCAGCAGGAGGGGGGGGGGAGGCGGGGTTTAAAAAAGTGGTGCGCCCCCGCTCACCCCTTCTCCTCTCCCTAGGCTCGCGCGTCCACGTCTTCCGCTTCGGCCACGCCCCCTCCGGCGCCCTGGAACTCGAGGACGACACTTTCAAAGCGGTCAAGCCCGGCCTGTCGTCGCACGCGGGCGACCCTGCGGGCGCTGCCGCGTCGCTCCAGCCCTTGCTCGACCTCGCCCTGGCCACCGTCCCCCCGCCCAAGCACGCCGCCACCGCGCTCATGGTGGGCGCCACCGCCGGCCTGCGCCTGCTGCCGGGCGGGCAGGCGGACGAAATTCTGGCGGGCGTGCGGGCCAGGCTCGCGGCCGACTCGCCGTTTGCGGTCGACGCCGCGGCGGGCGTCACCATCCTCGACGGCCAAGCCGAGGGCGCCTTTGCCTGGCTCACCCTCAACTACCTGCTCGGCCACCTGGGCAAGCCGGCGGAAGCCACGGTCGCCGCCATCGACCTGGGCGGCGGGTCGGTGCAGCACGCCTACGCGCTGCACGCGCGCGACGCCGACGGCGCCCCGCCCGGCTACGTGCGCGCGCTCGCGGGGGGCGGCCGCCGGTACAGCGTGTACGTGCACTCGTACCTGGGCTTTGGCCTCATGGCGGGGCGGTCGGCGGTGCTGGCGGCGGGGGAGACGGCGGCGGCGGCCGCCGGCGCGGCCGCGGGGCACCCGTGCGTGCCCGCGGCGCCCTGCGGCGGCGCGCAGCCCGCCGCGGGCGACGACGCGTCCCGCAAGGAGCGCGCGGGGGATGCCGCGGGGGCGGCGGGGGCGGGCCCCCCTCCTTCGTGCGCCTACACGTACGGTCCCGCGACGCACGACCTGTCCGCCGCGTCGACCGGCGGCGCCTCCTTTGGCCACTGCTCCGCCGTCGCCAAAGACGCACTGGCCAAGGGCCGGCCGTGCGGCGCGCCCGCGGACCAGTGCTCGTTCGACGGCGCGTGGGGCGGCGCGGGGCGGCCGTCGGCGCTCTACGTCTCGTCCTACTTTTGGGACCGCGCCGTCGACGCCGGCCTCGTGCCGGCGGCCGCCGCCGTCGCGGCGTCTCTCTCCCCCGCCGACCTGCGCGCCGCGGGCGAGCGCGCGTGCGCCGCGAGCACCGACGCGGTGCGCGCCGCGTTCCCCGCGGCCGCCCCCGACCTCGCGCCCTACATGTGCCTGGACCTGGCGTTCCAGCACGCCCTGCTCACGCACGGGTTTGGGTTGCCCGAGGCGCAAGGGGTGACCCTCGTCAAGAAGGTGGCCTACAGAGGGCGCGAGGTGGAGGCCGCGTGGCCGCTCGGCGCCGCGCTCGACGCGCTGGCGGCGCTGGCGGCGTGATGATGGGAGGTGGGTGCGGCGCGCCCGCGTTGTGTGCAAGGACTGACCTCTCTTGTCCTGGAGCGCCGCTGCGTCGGCGCTCCCGGCCGGCGTGCCGTCGAGAGCGAGGCTCCGGAGCGCCGCCGCGGCGGACTGCGCGCGCCCTCCCGCGCCGCACCACTCTGCCGCGGCGCCCCCGCGCCGCGTCCGCCCCCGCGCCGGCGCCTGCCTCGCCAGGGCACGCGTCAGGACTCGCGTGAGGGGGCGCGAGCCCTTCTCGCCGGGCGCGCGCGCGCCCATCCGCCGCGCCCGCGCCAGCCCCTCCCCTTTCCCCCGCGCGCTCTGCACGCCACCCCCAATGCCCCCTCTCGCCACCACCACGGCGCAAGCCGCCCTGGTCGCAGCCGTCGCCGCCGCGGCCGCGCGCTGGGGCGCGCACCCCGCGACCTGGGCCGTCGCGTCCGCCGCCACGTGGGGCCTGTACCTTGTGCAGGCGCAAACGGGGGCGGCGGCGCCGGGCGAGGCGGGCGCGCCGCCGGGGCTCACGCCGTGGGACCGGCGCGCGGCGGCGTGGGGGATCGTGTCCGCCGCGCTCCTTGCCAACTTCTGCCTTGTGTACGACCGCGACTTCACGTCGTGGTAAGGGAGAGAGGAGAGGGCAGGGGGGGGGAGGGGGGAGTAACACGTCGGGCCGACGGCGCGCGCGCCGACCCCCCCCCCCGCCCCCCCCCCCCCCCCCTCCAGGGGCGACGTCTACTATTTCTGCGGCCCCGACCACCGCTACTGCACGTGCGACTACCGGTGGAACTGGGACGGGTGGACGAAAGCGGCGGTCCTGTGGTCGTTTGCGCTCTCCGCCGCGCTCGGCGCCCAGAAACTGGCCGTCTCGGCCGTCCTCGGCGGCCTCCTCCCGGGCGAGGAGGTCGTCACCCGGGAGTCGTTCGTCTCGGTCGCGTGGCGCCTCATCCCCTACTGGCTCAACAACTGGGAGCAGGCGTGGGGCGCCGAGTGCACGTCGATGACGTTTGAGCTGCCCCACTTTGCGGCCGAGCTGCTGGTCGTGCTGCCGGTCGTGCAAATTCTGTGCGCGCGGCTCAAGATCCTGGCGCTGCCGCCGGGGCGCGGGCTGGTTGGGGGGGGGGGGGCGGGTGGCGAGGGCGAGGGCGAGGGCGCGGCCGCGGGCGGCGCGGTGGCTGGTGAGGCCGCTCCCGCGCCTGCTGCTCCTCCCCCCGCGGCCGCGGCCGCCGCGCGCGCCGCCGCCGCGGCCGCGGCCCACCCCGACCTCGCGCCCTCCATCTTGACCGGCACCTGGGCGCCCGACCCCTCCCAACGCACCCTGCTCGGCCGCGTGCGGGCCAACAGGCGCGTGCTCGCCGCCGTGGTCGGCGTGGCGGCGCTGGCGGCGGCCAACGCGCTGGCGGTGCCGCTGCGGCTCGAAGCGTCGATCCTGGCCCACCCGCGCACCGCGGCCGTCACCGCGGCGGCGTCGGCGGGCGACCGCGCCTGGCGTGGAGGCGGGCTGGCGCCGCCGCTCGAGGCGGCGCGCGCGGCCTATGCCGCGCGCGGGTGCCCGGCCCGCGCGCCGGCGGTGCCCGCGCTGTCGCCGTCGTCCCCCCCACCTCCTCCCTCCCCCTTCCGCCTGGCCACCCTCAAGCACGCCGCCGAGATCGCCAAAATGCGCGCCCCCGAGCACGCCGACCTCATCCCCCTGGTCGAGGCCGCGCTCGCCGTCATGCGCCTCTCGTGCGAAAAGTTTTTCGTGCTCGCCACCGTCCTCGCCGCCCACCTCGCCTTTCGCGACGCCGTCCCCAGGCACGCGCGCGCCCTGATTCGCCTCAACCACCGGCTGTCGTCCGCGTTTCAGCGCGTGATTCTGTACAGCTTCCCCGCCGTCTGCTGGCTCCACGGGGCCGGCTTCGTTTTCTCCGCCTTTGTCTCCGTCGTGTTCTGGGGCGCGCCCGCCCAGCGCGCCGCGGAGGGCGTGCGCAAGCGGGCGACCGTGGTGCGGCCCATGGGGTTGCGCGACGCGACCGAGGGCGAGGTCGAGCGCGCCAACGCGTCGTGCGCCGTGTGCTGGGGGGCCATGGGCGGCCCCTCCCTCGCCGCCGCCGCCCCCATGCGCCTGCTGGGCGCGGGCGGGCCCGCGATCGCGGCCCGCGGCGGCCGGGTGCGGTCGAGGGGCAAGGCGCTGCCGTGCGGACACGCGTTCCACGGCGCGTGCATCAAACGCTGGCTCGCCCAGTGCCACGGCCAGGGGCGGCGCCCCACGTGCCCGCTGTGCAACGCGGTGATCGAGCTGGAGGTGTCGTACCGGTTTCCGCTGCCGTGGCGGCCGCCCGGAGTTGGTGGGGTGGTGGCGGCGCCGGCCGCGCTGGCGGCCGCGCCGGCCGACCTCCCTGCTCCCTCCGTCGCCCCGGCCGGCCACGCCGCCGCGCGCACGGCCGCTATGGCCGCCTTTGCCGCCCTGGACGCGGCGGCGGCGGGCGGCGGGCGGGAGGAGCCGCCCGAGGCGGCCGTCGCGGCCGCGCGCTCGGTCCACGGCGCCGTGCTCACCTACGCCGGCACCGCGGCCGCCGTCGCGGCCGCGGCCTCCTCCCGCCTCGATGGCGCGCGCGCGGACGAGGCGGCGGCGGTGGGCGCCCCGGGGCGGATGCGCGAGGCGGCCGCCGCGGCGACCGCGGCCGCCTCGGCTGCGCTCGACGCCGCGCGCCTCGAGGCGTCCGAGGCGGCCGCCCGCCGGGACGCCGCGTTTGAGATGCTGCGGCAGGCGATCGAGGCTGCCGCGGCGGCGGGCGCGGGGGGCGGGGCAGGCGGCGCGGCCGCCGTCGCGGCCGCGCCGCCGCACCCGCGCTGGCGCCTCTGGCGCCGCTGATGGTGAAGGGTGCTCATTGATTCGCTTTGAGCGAGCGTGCGCACGCGCTGCCTGGCGGGCGTTCGCACGGGGGGAGGGAGAGAGGCAGATTGAATCACACGTGAGGGTTTTCCTTTTCTCTTTCTCTCTCTCCATCACCGCGTCTCCGCGTGCCGCTCGCGCGCCCGCTCCCGCTGCCACTGACGCGGCCGCTGGTAGTCGGCCTCGGACTCGTCGCCGACGACGTCGGCTCCGGCGAGCGTGGTTGCGGCGCCGGCCCCTGCGCGCGCGCCCGAAAGCCGTGCAGCCACGTGCGCGGCCGCCTCGTCGAGCGACACCTCTTCATCCGCGTCGCCCCGCGTCCGATCCAGCCACCGCACGCGGACAACTGCGCCGGCGCCGAGCGAGGGCGCGTCGAGGGTGAGGAGCGCGGCCGCGCGCGACGACCGGGCCAGGGCGTATGCCTCGCGCGTCGCGGGCGCGGTCGCGGGCAGGGTGGCGGCGCGCAGGCCGGCGGCGCGCAGGCGGGCAGCCAACGCGGCGCGCTCGGCGAGCAGACCGCCGCCGCCGCGCGCGGCGACGACCGCGTCAAGGCGCGGCGCGGGCAGGCCACCCGCGCCGCCGACGCCGCAGGGAGGCGGCCGCCCGAGTGCGGCCGCGCGCGCGACGTTCACGGTTGCCCCGACGGCGCCAGGGGCGGCCGCGGGAGACGCGCCGGCCGCCGCCCACTCGGCGCGCAACAGGCGGTCGTACCGGCCGCCAGCGGCGAGCAGGGAGGGGTGGTGAGCGGAGGAGGAAGTGGGGGCAAAGACGGAAAAGGCGGCGCCAGAGACGTAATCAGCAGACGGCGCGAGGAGCGGGTCGACGAGCACACGCTCGCCCGCGATGCCGCAGGCGGCCAGAGCGCTGCGCAGGGTGGCCAGAACAGTGAGCGGCGGCGTGGCCGCGTGCGTCGTCGGCGCCCGCTTGGACGCCGCCACCGCCCCGCCAGGCGGCGGCGCGCCGAGCTCGGCCGCGGCGCGGTGCAGCGCCGCCCCCGCCTCGCCGGGCACGGCCAACGCCAGCCTGCGCAGAGCGCCCTGCGCGCGCGCGGGCACGCCCGCTCCTGCGAGGGCGGCGCGGGCCGGCGGCCACGCCGCAGCGCGCGCGCGCGCGTCGGCCGGCGAGATGGCGAGCACGCCGGCAAGGGCGGCCAGAGTGGCGGGTTGGGACGGTTCAGGGACGCCCGCTGCGGCCAGCGCCAGCAAAAGCAGGTCGGGGTGGCCGAGACGGACTTCGAGGGGCGGCGCGGCGCCGCCCGCCGCGGCGGCCGCCGCGGCAACGCCGTCGAGCGTGGCGGCTATGACTTCTGCTTCCGCGGCGGCGTCATCTTCGAGTGAAGCCCCCGCAGGCGTGACGACGTCATAGTCCGCACAAACAAACACGCGCGGCAGCGCGCGGCCGACCGCGCGCCGCCGCACAGCGCCCACCTCGCAGCGCGCGAGCGGCCCCTCGACCCCGTGCCGCGCGAGCCAGGCGGCAAACGGGGCGCGCAGCTCGTACCGCAGCGCGAGCATGGCGCCAGCCGCGTCCAGGAGGCGCACCGCATCGGGCGGCGCGTCCGGCGGACAATAACCTAGACCCGCGGACGCCGTCTCGGCCGCGCCGCGCGCGCGCCAGGCGGCGGCGAGAGCGCCGGATGCGGCCGACACGGTGGACGTCGCGGCGCCGGCGGGCGCGCCGGGCGCTTCGTCGGGGTCGGCCGCCGCGCCCGCGTCGCCCGGCGCGGCAAACAGGGCGTCGACCACGCGCGCGGCCAGCGGCGCGGCGTCGTCGCCGCCGCCCGCCAGCGTGCGCAGCACGGCGGCGGCGGCTTCGTCCCCGACGACGGGGGGGAGCAGGTCGGAGCGGAGCAGCGCGGCGGCCGACGGGCGGTCGGCGGGGTTGCGCGCCAGGAGCTGGGCGACGACGCGAGCGGCGGCGGCGGTGTCGGGCGACTCGTCCCACGACGCGGGCGGCCGCCCGGTCGCGCGTAGGGCCCTCAAGGCGAGCGCGCGCTCCATGCCCGTCTTGAATGCGCCCGCGAAAAGCTCGAAAGCGATCACGCCCGTGCTGTACAAATCGACGCGGTCGTCGTAGCTAGGCCACCCCTCCTCTACTTCCGGCGACAGGTAGGCCGCCGTGCCGACGCCGGACGTGACGTCGGCGCCCGCGCCGGGGCGCAGGGTCGGGGTCGAGCCGGCGGCGCCATCCTCGCCGCTGCCGCCGCCCTCGACGAATCGTGCGAGACCAAAGTCGGCGAGGCGGACGTCGCCGCGGGCATCGAAAAAGATGTTGGCTGGTTTCAAGTCGCGGTGGATCACGCCCGCCGCGTGGCAGTGCGCCAGCCCCGCCAGCACCTGCCGCAGCACGGTCCACGGATCAGCGTCCAGGCCGGCGTCCAGGGCGGCGCGCAGGGTGCGGGGGCAGAGCTCCATCTGGATGTAGAGCGTCTGGTCGCCGGCGGGAGGGGGGCGGGCGCTGCCGTCGCCGGACGAGTTTTCGCTGGCCGAAGACGCGTCAGGCTCGGTCGTGGCGGTGTCGGGCGCCGTGCTGCTGGCGCGACGCTGCCACAGGCCGCCGGACGACGACGCGGCGGCCGACGCCGCCTGCGGCGTCGGCCCCTTGCTGTCGAACCAGTGTCTATCGCCGGGGGTGGGGGTTTCGTTGGGCGTCTCGGTGTCGGTCGGCTCCGTCGAGCCCAGAGTGGTGGCGGCGTCACCGCCACGCTGCTCGCCACGCCCACGCGCCGGCGCCGGCGCGTCCTCCAGCCAGCAGTTGAAGTAGCGCACCACGTTGGGGTGCTGCAACCGGGACAGGGTGGCGACTTCCCGCAGGATGCGGGCCGCCGCGGCGGGCGCGCGCGCGCGGAGCGCGATCTTTTTAACGGCGTAGCGCCGCCCGTCGAGTCGGTTGGTCGCCGCAACGACCACTCCAAACCCGCCTCTCCCCAACATCGCCTGCTCCTCGAAATCGGTGGCGTACCGGCTGGCGGGCGTGCCCGGTCCCGCGCCGCGCGCAGGCGGCGCCGCGCGCCAAAACGCGTCGACCGCCCAAGCCGACCCGGGGTCGACCGCGCGCGCGTCGAGCGGGCCGAAAGCGCGGGCCAGGGCGGCGTCCAGGGCGGCGGGGGGGCCGGCGAGGACGGAGGCGGCCCAGGAGGGGAGCAAGGAGCGCGAGGCGAGGTCGGCCGCGAGCGCGGGCAGCGCGTGCGGCGGGAGCGAGGCGGAAGCACCGCCACCCGTGGCGGCCAGGCGCAGGGCGTGGCACAGGAGCAGGTCGCGGCGCAGGGAGGCCATGGCGTCGAGGCCTGGCGGAGGGGGAGGCGGCCGCCCGCCCGCCAAACCGTCGCCCGAGCCGCCGCCCCCTCGGCGCAGCACGGCGGACGAGAGCGAGTGCGCCACGCTGCGAAAGATGCCGCTCACGGAGCGGTCGCCGGCGTCGGGAGCGATCGGCGTCGGCGCGCGCGGCGGGAGGGGCGGCGCGGCCGACGCCGGGCGCCGCTGGGCGGGCGTCGCCTTGGGTGGCGGCGCCCGCGCCGGGAAGGCGCCATCATCGTCAAACAGGCGCAGCGTGGACGCCGCTCCGCCCGTCCAGGCCGCCGCGCGCGGCGGCGGCGGAGTCGGCGCGCGCGGGCCGGAGACCGCGGCGGCCGACGCCGCCGCCGCGCGCCGCATAGCGTCGTCCCACAGGCTGGCCGCCGCCGCGTCCGCCGACGGCTCGGCGGGGAGGGGGCGGGCCAGGGTGGCGTCGGCAAGCCAGTCGGCGGCGCGCGTCGCAAGCGCAAACGCACACACGTCCCCCGCAGAAGCAGCCGCCACCTGCCTCAAATCGGCGGCCAACGCGTCGCACGCGCCTTGCGGGAGGCCGCCCAGAGGCCACACGGTGAGGGTTGGTGGGGCGGACGGGTAGGAGTCTGGGTACCGAATCTCGAGCGCCGCCCCCGCGCCGCTCACCGCCGCGTCGCCCCCTGCATGTGGCGACACGCGCAGCGTGAACCCGCGCCCGTCGGCCGCGGCCTCGTAGTCGGCGCCGAAGATGGCGGCGAGGGCGAGCATTTCGTCTTGGGCCTGCGAGGCAAGAGTGGGAGGAGTAGTGAGCGTCAGTGGGTGGATGGAGGGCATCCGGGGCGGCGGAGGCGCGCGGCAAAGGGGGCGGGCGGGCGGCAATCAATCCGCCCGCCGCCCTCCGACCCACCTCGGGCCCCGGCGCGGCATCCTGTTGCTTTTTTTTCTTCTTGACCATCGCGGCGCGGCAAAGCGGCCGCCCGCGAGCCCGGAGTGGCGGTCGGCATTGCCGCGCGCCACTCTCGTGCCCCGTCCTCCGCCTCGGCGGCCGCCTCCCGCCCTCCGACGGCTCCGCCTGGTGTCGGCCAACCGGCCGCGGGCGGCCCGGCATTGAAAGCCCGCGGCGCGCGCGAAACACGATGCTCTCCCCTTCCTCCCTCGCCGACGCCGTCCTGGCCTGCCCCGCCGACCCGCTGGCCACCCTGCTGCCTGGCCGCCCCCGCACGTCGGCCGGCGCCGACCCGCGCGCTCTGCGAACCGCATTTCGGCGCGCGGCGCGCCAGCTGCACCCCGACAAGAACCCGTGCCCCCGCGCGGGGGCCGCGTTTGCGGCGTTGAGTGCCGCCATGGAAGCTGGGGAGAGCGTGAGCGGCGGCACGCGGTGGAGCGACTTTCCCGAGGGGGGGGCGACGGCACGCGCCGCCGAGCCGCCGCCAGCGCCCCCTGCCCCGCCCGCCGACCCCGCGGTCGGCGCAGCGCGCGCGGCGTGGGCGTCGAGGCGGGGGGGAGGAGGGCCGGCGTCGCTGCGCGCGCAGGCCGCGGTGGGGGCGCGCGCGCAGGCGCCGCCGGCCCCCTCCCGGGCCGCAGCGCCGCCTCCACCACCCGCCGGCCGGCTCTCAACAACCTCCGCCCCCAACCCGGCCGACGCCAAGGCGCGCTGGGCGGCGCCCGCCGTCGCGCGCCCGCCCCCGCGCAAGCGGCCCGCGCCCGTAAAACGGCGCCGACCCGCGCCGGCGGCCGCCTCCTCCCTCGGCGGCCACCCCGCGCCGGGCAGCCCCCCAGTGCACGCCGACTCGGACGGCTGGGCGACGGCGAGCCCGTCGTCGGGCATGGTGACGCTTGACGAAGGGTCGGATTCGCCGTCGTCGTCGGACGCGTCCTGGGCGCCGAGGGGGGCGGGCGGGCCGGAGACACGCACGCGGCCGACGCCCGTCGACCGGCGGCCGGCGTCGCAATCGGCGTCAGAGTCGGAGTCGCGTCTTCCACCTCGGCGGCCCGCGCGGCGCGCGCTGGCCAGCTCCGAGAGCAGTGACGGCAGCGACGCCATCCATGACGCATCCACGACGCCGAGCGATGGGTGACACGACGGAGGGGTCGTGGTTTCGTTTAGAGAGAGGAAGGGAGGACGTCTGAGAGCGCGCGACAACCGTCGGTCACTCTCCCGCCGCCGGCCGGCCGCCCCGCCCGCCCCCGCGCCCACGCCACATCATGGCCACCGCACCTCCGGCGCGCGCCGACCGCGCGGGGCGCGCGGTCGCCGACGCGGTCTGCCGCGAGTTTCGCAAGTGGGCGGAAGAGGAGGCGGCGCTCAGCAATGAGGCGAGTGCGCGGGCGGGCGTGGCGCGTGACCGCGGCCACGGGCGCGACCGATGCCGACCCCAATCCCCATTTGCAGGGCCGTGGCTACGACACTGTGGCGTCCGTCCTCGCCTCCCTGGGCGAAGCTCTACGCGCCGCGGGAGCCGACCCCGGGCCGGTGGCTTCCTCCGGCCTGGCGGTGGCGGGCCTGCAGGCCGCGGCGGCGCGCTCGGCGCGCGCGCTCGGCCGTGCGGCGGCGGCCTATGAGCCGCCGGCCGAGGGACGCGACACTACGTTTGGCGAGCTACTGGCGTCGCACGCCGGGGGAGAAGAAGGGAGAGAAGAGGAAGAAATCGACACAGCGGCCACGCGCCGGCTCGCCGCGCTCGCCGGCGCCGCCGGCGGCGACGGCGACGTCGTCGCGGCCGCGGGCGGGCTTGCGCCTAACGAGCGCTGCCCGCTGTCGGGCAAGCCGGTAAGAGAGAGGGGTGAAGAGGGGGTTCGGCGCCGATGCCTGCACCCACCACCCGCCTCTCCCTCTCTTCCAGCTGCTGCAAATCGACGACCCGGTCGCCGACCGCATGGGTTACGTGTACGAGCGGGCGTCGATCCTGGGCCACATCACGGCGCAGGGCGGCCGCACGCGGCGCGTGCGCGCCCCCGTCGCGGGCACCGCGCACGCTGTGGCGGCCGACGACCTGCGCCCCGCGGTCGCGGTCGTGCGCGCAAAAAAGGCGGCGGCGAGAGGGGGGGGGAGGCGGGCGTCTGGGGTGGGTGGGGCCGATTTGCTCGCATGAAATGAGGTGTGCGCGTCCTGTCTGCCACGTGCCGCCACCGTTCGCCCTCTCTCTCTCGCTCGCGTGGTGCGCAAATGTTGACAGGCGGGACAAGTGCGGGACTGGTGCGCCCCCCCCCCCTCCCCTCTCTCACACCGGCAGCTGCGCCGGCGCGACGCGGTTGAGCGCCGACTTGACGGCCGGCGCGTCCAGCACGGACCCGAGCACGGGCACCCGCCTCAAAAAGGCGAGCGCGGTGGGGAAGAAGCCGGCAAACAGGAGCCAGAAACCATACCCTTCAACGCCCAGCCCGATCACCGGCCACCCCGCGACCACCAGTGCCACGCCCCCCAGAAACATGACCGACCCGCGCGCGTTCTTGCGGCGGGAGAAGAAGCGCAGGGTGGCGGCGGGGCCGATGGTGAGCGCGACACCGGAGAGGAACAGGACCTGGGGAGGGGGGAGGGGGCGTGGGCGGCCTCTGTGGCGCCCGCATTCATCCCCACATCCCCCGCACGCTCTCGCACGTTGCCCATGGCGAGGAGGCCCTTGTCGAAAAACATTGCGACGCCCAGGAAGTTGAAGAGCAGGCCGAATCCCGTCAGACCCATGCCGATCTCTGGAGGGAGTGAGTGGAGTGTGTGGGCGCGGCGGGAGGATGAAAGGGGCCCTAGCGGCCGCGAGCCGGCGCGGGCGCGATGCGCGCACCCCGCCTTCCTCTCTCACTCTTCCGATCGGACAGCATGGCCAGCGGCGGGGCGCGCGCGGCCGGCGGGATGGCGGTTGGCGCCGGGAGGCGGTGTGGGAGAGACAACGGCGACGCAGGCATCCCCACTCTCTCTCCCCGTCCTTCCCGACCCCAGGTGCGCTAATGCGGCCGCGGCCGCCCTGGGGAATATTTGATCTCGCTCCCGCGCGTGCACCGCGCGGACGCGTGTGGCCGGCGGCGGCGCGGCCGGCGGCGGCGCGGGCGCGCCGTCGTGCTGTCGCCGCGCCCATGCGGCACACGCTGCGCGCCCTCCCGGACCCCCGGCCGCGCTCCAGCACGATACCGGGCCGCTATCGGGACGGCCCAGTGGGGCGCAGGGAGCGCCCGGGCGGCCGGGTGCTCCTTCCCTGCGCGGAAGGTGCCTCTTCCACCCCATTCCCTGTTCCCTTCCCGCCAGGCAGCCACCATGCGCGTCCTCGCGTCCCTCCTCCTACTCGCCACCCTGGCGGCCGCGGCCCCGGACAAAAAAGCGGGCAACACGCTCTACACGTTGATGGCCAAGACCGCGGCGTACGACCCGAAAGCGCCCGGCGGCAAGCTCACGCTCTCCGGTCTCTCGCCCGCCGTGCTCACCCTGGTCACGGTGAGAAAGGGTGGCGTGTCATGTCGTGGGGGTGGAGAGGTGCACGAGGAGGGCGCCTTCGCCGCCCCATCATTCCCTCCACGCCCATAGGTCGGCGACGACCAGCACATGGGCCGCACTGCGGTCGCCGACTTTTTCGGCACCAAAAAGCGCGTCCCGGCCTTTGACTTTGGCGGCGTCGACGTCATCGTCGACGGCCGCTTCAACGGCACCGACCGCCGCTACGTGCTGAACGCGACCAAGCCCGTGCTGAACGCGGCGGGCACCGAGCTCTCGTTCTCCCCCGTGTACGCTCTGAACACGTCTTCCGAGGGGCAGGTCGACGGCCTCGTCGATGCCGTGCTCAAGCGCACCGCCGACGCGAAGATGATGAACACTTCTTCCGCGTCCAAGCTCGAGGACGTCGTCGTCGTCGTGGACGCGTACGCGCCCCAGGCGGCGGCCGCGATGAAGCGCTCCAAGGCCAAGGCGTCCGCCGTCGCCGCGGCGGCGCCCGCGCCGGCCAAGGCGGCTGCCGCGCCCGCGCCGGCGGGCGAGGAAGCCCCGAAAAAGGGCCCCAAGCCCCCGCCCAAGCCCGCGTCGCCGGCCTCGCGCCGCCGCCTGCAGCAGGGCGGCGGGTGCGGCATCTGCGAATTCCAGAACAAGGCCGGCAAGTGCGTCGGCGCGCCGCCCGACTGCGACGGCATCGAAGGCCTGCAGGGCGAGTTCGACTGCGGCCAGTGCTCCTACTTTACGTGGGACGACACGCTCGGCCACTGCGAGACGGCGGCCAACTGCTGATGGTGGGGGCGAGGGGATGGGGGGCGGCGGGCCACCGCCCCCCCCCAACAAACAAGGCAGAGACGCCGCGCCGCCGGCACCAAGCGAGGCTGCCGTTGGCGCCGACCGCTTGCCCGCCGCGCGGCGCCTGTTGCGGGGCGCGCGCGCGACACACACACGGGCGGGAGCTATCGCGGCGCAGCTGGCGCGGGCGGCCGCCGTTGACGGCGGCCGCGCCGCCCCGCTAGCGAACCGGGGTTGGGGGTAAAGGGGCGGCGCGCGGGCGGCTGTAGAGGCCCGGCGCCGCCCCCAAACAGGACGGTGTGGCAAGAGCAAAGCGGCCGCGGCACCGACACTCTCATTCTCCGCGGCGTCCCGGCGCCGCCCTCCCGCCGCCCCCACCCGCCGCGGTGTGGGGCGCCAGCCGCCGCGCGGCCGGCCTCGGGTGCGCCAGAAGAGAAGGGGGAGGGCGTCGGGCCGCGGCGACGGCCAGTGTCCCGACCGCCGCCCGTCCCTTCCCAGCCTGCACGCGCTCGACGGCATGCAGCGCTCCCTGGGGCGCACAACGCCGCCCGCGCCGCGCCTCGCTGCGCGCGCGGCGTCGGCATCGGCGCCGCCGCCCGGCGACGCCGACGCCGACGCCCGCCGCGCGGCCGCCGCGCTCGACGCCCTGGACGCGGCGTATCATGGTGGCGGAGGGTCGCCTTTATCGGACGACGCGTACGACTCGCTCAAGCGCGCGGCGGTCGCGGCAGGGGCTATCGAGCCGCGCGTGGTGAGTTCAGAGGGGATGGGAGGCACGTCGTTGATGCGTGTGTGGCAGGCGGGCGCACTGACGCCCTCTCCTCCTCTTCCAGGGTTACCCGCCAGCCGACGCGGCGCCAAAGGTCGCGCACCCCGCCCCCATGCTCTCCCTCGACTCGGTCGCGTCCCGCCCCGCGGCGGACGAGTGGGCGCGCAAAGCGCTGGCCAAGCTGGCGGCGGCCGGGGCGCCGGCGGGGCCGTGGGCGGTGGAGCCGAAGCTCGATGGATTGGCCGTCCGCCTCTCCTACGCCAATGGCGCCCTCGTCCAGGCCGCGACACGGGGTGATGGCAAAGAAGGCGAAGACGTCACCTCGGCCGTGGGGCGGTTGACCGGCGCTCCGAGAACGCTCGCCGGCTACTCCGGCGACGCGGAGGTCGTCGGCGAGGCCTACATGACGCACGCCGCCTTTGCCGCCGCCAACGAGGACGCTGCGCGCGAGGGACGCGCTCCCTACTCCAACACGCGCAACCTGGCGGCCGCCAGCCTGCGCGCGGGTGCGACCGCGGCGACCGCGCGGTCGGCCGCGGCGGCCGCGGCCGACAGGCGGGCGCTCTCCTTTGCGGCGTACGCCGTGACGCTGCCACCTGACACCCCAAACGCCCCCTCTTCCCACTCGGGTGGCATGGCCTGGCTGCGCGACCGGGGCGTGGGCGTGCCCGACGCGGCGGCGCTCGCGCCGACGCTCGCGTCCGCGCTCGACGCGGCCGAAGCGTGGATGGCGGGCCGGGGGGGGCTGCCGTATGATGTGGATGGCGCGGTCATCAAAGCCGACTCGTTGGACGCGCACAAAGCTCTCGGCGTCGGCCCCCAAGCTCCGCGGTGGGCGCTCGCGCTCAAGTTCCCCGGCGTCGACGCCGTCACCCGCCTCGCCCGTGTCACGTGGCAACTGGGGCGCACCGGGCAACTGGTGCCGGTGGCGGACTTGGACCCCGTGTCGGTCGGCGGCGTCGTCGTGGCGAGGGCTTCCCTGCACAACGTCCAGGTCGCGCGCCGCCTGGGCGCGCGCGTCGGCGACGCCGTCGTCGTCCGGCGCGCGGGCGACGTCGTGCCCCAAGTCGTGGCCGTGCTGGCGGAGTTGAGGTCGGGCGACGAGGCCGAGTGGGGCGAACCGACCTGCTGCCCCGCGTGCGGCGGCCCGCTCGCCGGCGGCTCGGACGCCGACGGCGACGCTCTCCGCTGCGAGGCGCGCGAGTGCGCAGGGCGCGCCCTGCGCCGGGTGCAGCACTTTGCGGCGACGGTGGCCGACGGCGTGGGGCCGGCGACGGTCGAGGCGCTCGTCGACGCTGGGGTTGCCGCCGACGCGGCGGATTTTATTGAGCTGGAGGCCGACGCCATCGCCGGCTTGCCGGGATTCGGGCCCCGTCGCGCGAGCAACATCGTGGCAGCGCTCCAGGCGGCCAAGGGCGCGCCGCCGGCCACTGTGCTCGCGGGCCTCGCCATCCCCGGCGTCGGCCCCGCCTCCGCGGCCGCCCTCGTCGCCCGCTTTGGCTCCATCCGGGGCGTGCTCGCCGCCGGTGAGGACGAACTGCAAGAGGTGGACGGCGTCGGGCCGGCGACGGCGGCCGCGGTGGCGGAATGGTGCGCGGTCGACGACAACGCGGCGCTCGCCGCGCGCGTGCTCGCCGCGGGCGTCGGCGATGCCATGGTCGAGCCCTCCCAGCCACCGCGTCCGGACGGCCCTCTCTCCGGCCTCGTCGTCGTCGTTTCAGGGACGGTGCCGGGCCTGACGCGGGAAACGGCCAAGGCCGCCGTCGCGGCGGCGGGCGGCACGCCCGCGACTGCACTGTCGGCGCGCACGTCGCTCCTGGTTGTGGGAGCGGGCGCAGGGGGTGCCAAGCTCAAAAAGGCGGCGTCGCTGGGCGTGCGCGTCGTCAAGGCCGCGAACTTTTTCGGGGCGGGGGCGGAGGTGGTGTGGGAGGAGGGGCTCGACGCGAGACGCGCTCGGGCGCACTGAAACCAACAATTCACACAGTTCAAACATCAGGGCGCGGGGTTGGGGTTGAGGGCGTGCACGGCGTCGCACGCGGCGAGCACGCCGTCGGGCAACCGCCCCCGCACCGCAGCGGCGAGCGACGCGGCCAACTGTTCCGGCGCGGTCGCTCCCACCACCGCGGCCGCGACCTGGGGGCGTCCCAGCACAAAGCGGAGCGCGAGCTCGGCGGGGGCGATGCCAGCGTCGCGCGCGACGGAAACGTACGCGGCGACCGCCGCCTTTACTTTCTCCGTGCTCGCGTACCGCTTCCCCTCCTCGGCGTACCGCGCTTTGTACCTGTTCAAGCGCGCCTCGGGCGGCCCGCCGTCCGCATACTTGCCTGTGAGCAGGCCGGCGGCGTGCGGGCCGTACGCCAGGAGCGGCACTCCTGTCAGTGCAGCGGCCTCTGCCGCCGTCTGCTCGAAATTCCTGCCCAGCAGCGAGTACGCGTTGGACACGGCGGCCAGGCGGGGGCGGGCCGGAGGGGAGGCGGCGGCGGCGGCGAGCATGAGGCCGGCCGCCGACTCGTTCGACGCGCCGACAGCCTTGATCTTGCCGGCCGCGACCGCGTTCCCTGCCGCCTCCAGCACGTCCTCAAACGGGGTGCCGGGGTAGGCGGACGACGGGTCGAAGTCGACCTGGCCAAACATGGGGACGTAGCTGCGCAAGGGGGGGGTGGAGAGGGAGCGGGTGGTGAGACGTGAAGCAACGCGTGGCAATCCATCCCACATCCTCCCCCTCTGCGCACCGGTCTGGCCAGTGCAGCAGCAGCAGGTCGACGCAGTCGACCCCGAGCCGCGCGAGCGACCCGTCGAGCGCGGCCGCGAGTGCGGCGCCGTCGAGCCGCTCGGGGCCGCCGCGCAGCCAGGGCATGGATCCCGGGCCAGCGACTTTGGTGATGATCTCAAAGTCGTCCCGCCGGCGGGTGCGCAACCAGGAACCGAGGATGCGTTCGGACGCGCCGGCCGTCTCCGCGGTCGGCGGCACCGGGTACATTTCCGCGACGTCGAACGACGTCACGCCACCGTCGGCGGCTTGGGACAGCAACGAGTGGGATGTCGGCTCGTCAAGGGCCTCGCCAAACTGCATGCAGCCTGAAGAAAGAGGAAGAAGGAGGGTGAGGCAGTGCCTGGCCGGGCTCTGGCGGCCACGCCCTCTCGGCGCACGCCGCACCCAGGATCACGCGGGACATGGTCAGCCCGCAGTCGCCCCCGAGGGGCACGCGGTCGCCCGCGGCGCGCTGCGGCGGCGCGCATTGGCGGCGGTTGGGGTCGGGGATGGGAGCGCGGCAGCCGGGCAGGCATGGTCGGGCGTGGCGATGCATCGCCAAGCGAGGGAGAAGGCGTGCGGGGGACGACGGCGCCCCTGCCGAGTGCGCGCGCAGACTGTCGACGGCGCCGCCGCTCCCTCGGTCGCCACCGCCAGCCAAATCACACAGACCCCATTCCTCGACACGACACCTCGAGCACGCATCAGCGGCGGGCGCGTTTGGCCCCCCGCCCCGCTTTCGTGGCATCCACGACCCCTGCCAACCCGCCCTTCGCCGCCTTTTGCTTGGCCGGCCGCCGGTTGAGCATCTTGCGGTCCAGGGGCCAGTAGGCGTACGGTTCCACTGCACCCTTTTTGACGTCGCCTTTGGCGCCCCCCTTTTTGGCGGCAAAGCGGTCGGCGCCGTGCGAGGCAGAGCGGCCGCCAGCAGACGCGGACGTCCGATTCGTGCGCCCCGTGCGGTCGGTGCGCGAGGTTTTGGAGGTGCGTGCGGTGCGCGCGCCGGCCGACCCCGCGAGGCTCGCCGCGCCGGCCGTCGCGCGCCACGCCGCGCGGCCGCCGTCGGCGGCCGAACGCCGGATGTCGTCAAAGTCAGAATCCGCGGAATCAAAGCCGTCGTCGTCGGCCGCCGCCCGGCCCCGCTTGCGGGGCGCGGGGTCGTCGGCCACGATCAGCCGGCCGTCGTTGCCGACCGGCAGCGGTGCGCCGTCGTCGCCCGCGCGGCCGCCGCGGCGCGCGGCGCCGACCAGGTCGCGGGCCGTGGTGGCGCCCAGCAGATCCAGGGGGTCGCGCGCGCCCCGGTCGGCCGGCAGGCGCGCGCCGGCGCCGCGCGCAGACGCCGCGCCGGTGCGCCGCGCGTCGCCGCCCTCGGAGAAGAGCGCGGTCGGCGCCCAGGCGGATTTGCCGGTGCGGCCGGTGCGCGTGGTACGCGCAGTGCGCGCAGTGCGCGCGCCGTCGCCGTCGCCGTCCTCCGACTCATCCTCCCCACCACCAGCCCGCCGCCGGTCGCGCCTCGACGCCTGCTTCCGGATGTGCGCCATCAGCCGCGCATCGCCCGTCGGCATGGCGGCCGCCACCGCGTCCGCGCCCAGACGGCGCACGAGGCGTTCGACGACGAGCCGCACGCGCAGCCGAAATTTGTTTTTCGGATCGTCCGACCACGCCAGCAGCGCGTGCAGTAGGTCGCGCAGGTGCGGCACCAGGGCGTCGGCCGGCAGGCGGGACGCAGCCACCTTGCAAAAGCCGAGCGCGGCTTTGACGGCTTCCCGCGATTTGGTGCGGAGCAGGGGGAGGAGCGCAGGGAGGAGCCGGGCACCGTCGCCGGCGAGGGGGCCGGGGTAGGCGTGCAACAGCCGCGCCAGGGCCATGACGGAGGCGGAAGCGAGGCGGGGGGAGCCGGCGGCGACGCCGGCGAGGACCGCGGCCGTCAGGTCCGCCAGCGGCGCGTAGGCCGCCGCGGCGTCGGCCGCGCCCGCCGCGGGCGCGCCGAGCGCAACGATGAGGTCGTACGCCGCGGTGCGCGTCTTGCGGTTGGGCTCCTTGACGCAGAGCACGATTTCCGCGACGAGCGCGGACGCGCGGTCGGCGGGGGCGCCGCGGCGGGGCGCGAGCGGGCGGCCCGCGCGCGACGCGGCGCGCACCGCCTCGCGCACGGCGGCCAGGCGGTGCCGCTTCGACGCGGCGGCAGCAGAAGGGGCGGCGGCGGCGAGAGACGCGAGCACGGCGTCGAGCGACGCGTCGAGCCAGGCGGGGCGGGCGCGCGCGAGGGCGGCCGCGCACCGATAGGCCGCTTTCTGCACGCTCGCGTCGCCGTCGGCCGCCGCCTCCATGGCCGCGTCCCATAGGTCGGTCGCGGCCGCGTCGTCGACGCCCGGCGCGAGCGCACACGCCGCCGACAGAAATGTCACCCGCCGCTCGCCCGGCGACCGCCCACCCGCCGCCGCCGACCCCGGCGCCGGCGGCTCGGCCGCGGCCGCGGCCGCAGTCGCGTCCGCTAACTTGGCCAGGGCCGCCCGGTACACGGTGGCCGCGACCGCGGGGTCGGCCGCGGGCGCGAGCGACGCGACCGCGCGCGCCGCGGCGCGCCGCTCGCCCGCGTCGTTGCCCGCGGCGACGTGCGCGTTGAGCAGGAGCGGAAGCCAGTGCCGGGATTGGAGTCTCAAAGAGGCGAGGGTCGTGGCGGCGATGGCGGGGGTGTAGGACTGCGGCGCGGCGTCGGCGAGCGCGGCGCGCGCGGTCGCGGCGGCGTCGGGCGCGCCGTCGTCGCTGTCCAGGTCGTTGTCTTCTCCCTCCTCCTCCATGGCCGCCGCCTCGCCCGCCACCGCGCGCGCCTGGTCGGCCAGGCGGGCGAGGGCGAGGGTGATGGGGGGGCGCAGGTCGGGGCGCGCTGCGAACGCGCGGGCGAGCGTCTCGCCGTGGAGGCTGCGGGAAAGAGGGAAAGGGGCGTCAGCGCCCGCTCCGCTCCACCCCACAAACACCGCCAAGGCCAAAACCGGCCTCGGTGGTAGTGACAAAGAGCGTGGCGTCCGCAGGGCGCGCCGCCGGCGAGCCGGCGGCGCGCTCGGATCTCAACAACATTCCTGTTAGCGTGATTCGTCTCTGGCCGCGTTGCCGCACGCCCTCCTCGCCCACATGTATTGTTACCTCAACGCGGCGCCGGCGTCTAGCGCCCAAGAGGCAAACGCGGGCAGGGCGGCCCACAGTTGGGCTTCCAGCGCGCGCACGCGCGCGGCCAGGTCGGCGTCGCCCGCGGCCGCGGCCGCCGCCGCGCGCCCGCCCATGGAGCGGGCAATCGGCAACAGGTCCGTGCACCAAAACGCGAGCGAGCCGCCGCGGACGTGGGTGCGCAGCAGGGGGGCGAGCCAGGGGCGAGCCGCGGCGCGCGCGCCGGGCGCGCCGTCGAGCGCGGCGTCGAGGCCCAAAGGGAGCGTCTCGAGGACTGCGGCCGGGCCCAGAGAGCGCAAGGCAGACCCCAGAGCCGCCGCGGCGGGCGCAGCAAAGTCGGGCGCGGGCTCGCCGCGGTCGGACGCGGCCGCCGCGGCGGCCGCGAGCGCGCCGACGCGGTCCAAGAGAGGGGCCGCGGCCGCCGCGCCGTCCTGCCCCACCGCGTCAAAGAACGCAGCAGCGCACGGCAAGGCAGTCGCCCACCCTTCCCGTGCCGCGGGCGCGAGCGCGGCGGCGAGGGCGGCCGCGGTGCGCGCGGCGGGCGGCGCGGGGGCGCGCGGGCCGGTCGGCGAGAGCGACCCCGGCGCGCCCCCCGCGTCGGCCAGGCACCCAGAGAGCGCAGCCGCACCCGCGGAGCGCACGCCTTCCGATTCGGCGGCCAGCAGGGGCGCGATCGCGGCGACGGCGGCCGGCAGCGCGGCGGCCGCTGCGCCAGCGTCGGCGGCCGCGAGCGCGCCGACGCCCGCGCGCAGCGCGCCCGCGCCGGCCGCCGCCACGCCCACATCGCGTGCGTCGAACGCGGCGGGCATGGAGGCGAGGCCGCGCACGAGGTCGTCGAGGGCGGCGGGGGGCAGAGGGGAGGGGTGGGCGGCGAAGAGCGACGACAGCGCGTCGGCCGCGTGCCGCGCCAGGAGCGGGTGCGGCGCCCCGGCCAGGGGCAGGACCAGGCCAGCGCCGCGCGCGCAGGCGGGAGGCGGGAGCAGGGGCAGGGCGGTGCGCAGCGCGCCGAGCAGATGAAGCGCGTCGGCCGTCGCGCGCGCTGCGGCCTCGGCCGCGCCCGCGCGGGCCTTGGCCGGCGCGGCCGCCGCGGCCGCCGCCGCCGCCTCGGGGCCGGGCAGCACGTCGGCCGCGAGGCGGACGACCGCGTCGGCGGCGTGCGGCGCGGCGGGCGTGCCGGCCAGGCCGCGCAGCGCGGCCGCGAGGCCGTCGGACGCGCGCCGCCGCGGCTTGGGGCGCGCGTCCAGGCAGCCGGCCAGCAGGCGGGTCATAAGGGGGGCCGCCATCGGCCAGTCGACGTCGGCGCCGGCGCCCGCGCCGCGCGCGAGCGCGGACGCGAGGCAGCCGGCGACGGCGCGCGCGGCGGCGGGGTCTGCGGCGGCCGCGTCGGACGCCGCGGCGAGCACGGCCGCCGCCTGCGAGAATTTGGAGCCGAGCACGGCGGGCGGCACCTTGTCCAGGACGGCGTCGAGCAGGGTGAGCATGGCGGCGAGGACCTGGAGAAAAGAGCAGGGAGCGCGGGGTCGGCCGGCGGCGGCAGCGCCATGGGCACGCCCCGACGCCGCGCCTGCCGGCGTCCGCCGGCCGCCCAGCGCCCTAGTACGCGACAGCAGCCCCGCAGGCACAGCGCGCGGCGCCCGCGCGCGCCCGCCGGCGCGCTGCATTCGCGGCCGCCGCGCCGCCACCCTCCCCACGCCTACCTCTCCCTCGGCCCTCGCCTCCCCCCGCTCCAGCGCGCTCATGCACGCCGCAAACAGGGCGGCCGGGGAGGGGGGGAGGCCGGCGCCGTGCAGGACGTCGAGCACAGACCGCGTCACGGCGGCGACCGCGCGGGACGACGGCTGGGGGGACGCCCCGTGCCGGGCCAGCACAGCCGCGGCCACGGAGCCGGGAGGGGGGGGGGGGGCTGGCATTGCGAGGTGGGGAGTGGGGAGGGGCGGGCGGCGCGCCGGCTAGCCACACTAGAGCCCGCCGCAAGGCCAACCTGCTATCCATCACTCTTCGCTGGCGCTGTCTCCTTCATTTTCATCATCCTCGAGACCGAGCGCGGCCGCTAGGCGGGCCGCGACGGCGGCCGCGCCCGCGCGGCGTTCGGCGTCGGGCAGGCCCGCCAGCGTGGACCGCGCGGTGGCCAGTTCGGCGAGGATGGCGTCCATGCCGTCCAGGTCGAGAGATGCAGGGTCGGCGGGGTCGGCGGCGGCGGTGGCGGTCGCCGCGGCGTCGGCAGGGCCGGCGTCGGACGAGCCGCGCGCCGCCGCCTCCCGCCTCTCTCCGCCCCCGACCTTTGCCTTCATGACCATCCCGGGCCAGTGCCGGGCTTCGAGCGCGGCCGCGATGCGGGGCACGCCCTCGTCGTCCGCCGCGAGCGCGGCGTCGGCGCCCGCGTCGGCCGGCGCAGCCCGCACGAGCTCAAACCCCGAACGCGCGGCCCAGGAGCGTGCACGGTCGATCGTAGGGTGAGAAGCATCGCCGCTTGCCCACACAACCGCGACTAAGAGGCGCGTGTCGGCGTGCGCGGTGTCGGTCGCACCCGCCCAGTCCAGGGCGGCCTGGGGAGGGTGACGTGGTGTGGGATTGAGGGGTGCATCGACGGCGGGAGGGAGAGCCAAGCGGGGGCGGGCGGCCGATGCGCAGGGGGCGGCCCCCACGCCCTCGCCCTCTCCCGCCCCCCACACCACCACTACACCATACCTTGAGGCTCTGCTCGCACCGGGCATCGAAGCAGAGCAGCACCGCGGCCGCGCCGGCCGCCGCGTCGTTCGCCGCATCCAGGCGGCGGGGCGTCAGCGACGCGCGCGCAATGTAGTACTTCGTGTCGAGCATGAGGGCGACGTCGCGACGAGCGCCGGCGGCGGATGAAGCGGGCGCCTCAGCGAGCGCGCCGCGCGCGGCGACCGCCGCGGCGAGCGTCGCCTTACCGGCCGCGGGGGCGCCGGCGACGAGGATGGTGGGGGCGGGTGGTGGCGCGGTCATGCGGGCCAGGCGGAAGGCGGGCGGCCGCCGCGCGGGAGTGACGGAGGACGCCGCTTGCGCTCGGCCGCACTCTCGCCCAGCCCTCGAACCATGATCCCGCCGCCTTCGAAGCGCGCCCGCCGCCCGCGCCCATCGGCGCCTCCTGGGTCGCGCGACGGCGCCAAGAGTGGCGCCCGCGGCAAGGGCCGAGCATCGGGCCGCGTCGACGGCTTGCTCATTCTCCTGCGCGCCGCGGCCGCCTCGGGCGGTTCCACGACGTTCTGCGACGGTGTCCGGAATGTCGACGTCCGTTTTGCGGTCAAAATAGCCGCGTCCGAGGCGCCGGGCGAGTCTCCGCGCGACGCCGCTTCGGCCACGCGCGCCCGCATCGCCTGCCACGCCCCCCCGCGTCTCATCCCACTGGCTGAATGCATTCTGGCCGCCGTGCGCGCGGCGGCGGGCGGCGACGTCACCGAGCGCGCGCTGCGGGAAGCCGTCGGCTCGTCGGACGCCGGGCGCGCCCTGCGCGCCCTGCTGGCCGCCGGCCTCGTGTTCCGGGCGGGGGGTGGCGGCCGCGGCGACCCGTACCAGTACTCGGCGGCGGGCGGGGCGGCGGCGGGGGGTGGACAAGCGTGCGGCGCCGGTTCGCGCGTCGGCGCGCTGCTCGCCGCGCTCAAGGCGGCCACCACGGCGGCGGAGGAGTGATGTGGGGGCGCGGGGGTGCAAGCGCGAGTCGCGCGACGACTCTGGCAGTGCGGCGCCGCGCGCCGCCGCCCACACAACCCCGCCAACCCAGGTCCTCCCGCGGGCCGCGCCCGCCCCCCCCGGCCGGCCCAACCGGTCGAAAATTCACCCGGCGCCGCCTCTGGCGCTCCGGGGCAGCCGAGCCCCCCGCCCCCCCCTCACCGCGGCTTGTGGCCGCGATGTCGGGTCGCCGCCCTCCCGCCCTCGCCCCGGACGCGTTCGCCGCCGCGTACGCCCTCTTCCTGTCGTCGTCAGGTGCGTGTGAGAGGTGGCAGGGGCGGGCGGCGCTGCGGGGAGGCGGCGCGGGCCCAATTGGCGCGCGGGCGGCCGCGGCCGCGCGCCGGCGGGCTCGTTCGCGCGCCGGGGCCGCGCGGCGGCGCCGCCCCGAGGGAGGCGTCGCATGTGGCTTGGCCGTCGCTCGCCGGGCGTGGAGGCCGCGGCACGCCCGCCCCCGCGCCGACCGCGCACCTCCTCCCCCCTCCTCCCTCCAGCCGGCGCAACCGACCCCCCTCTGACAGCCTACGCCGGCACGACCGAGGTGACCCTGCACGCGCTGCACGCCGCCGTGGCGGCCGCGGGAGGGGCGGCGGCCGCGTCGTGGCCCGCGGTCGCGGCGGCGTGCGGCGTCGGCGGCGACGCCGCTTCGGCCGACGTGCGGTCGCTCTACGAGGAGGCGCTGGCGGCGTTTGACGAGGCGGCCGCCGCGGCCGCGCCCGGCCCCGCCGCCGGGCCGCGGCGGCGGGCGAGCAGCGGGTCGCGCGGTGGCACGCCCGCGGCGCCCGCGCCCGCGCCGCCCGCAGCGACGCCCAAGCCGCGGTCCGGGGCCCGCAAGCCCAAGGGGACGCCCAACGCGACTCCCAAAGCGACGCCGGCGACGCCGGCGTCGCCGTCGGTGGGGTCGGGCGACTCGGGCGCCGCCACCAAAAAGCGGCGGTCGGGCACGCGCCCGCCCAAGGGCGCGGCCGCCAAGCCGGCGTCGCCGGCCGGGCCGCCCGCCAAGCGGTCGCGCCTGGGGGCCAAGGACAAAGGGGACAAGGGCCCCGCGACCGCGGCGGCCGCGCCGCCCCCTCCCCCTCCGCCGCTTCCCCCTCCAGTCAAGGCCAAAGCTGGCCGCCCCAAAGCCCCCCCACCCCCCCCTGGCCCCCCACCCCCGGAACCGGAGCTCTCCCTGGCCGACGTGGCCGCCTTCGTGCGCACGCTCGCCGCGCGCGGCGGCCGCCCCCCCCCCGGCGAGTCGCTCTCCACGCCCCACGCCAAGGTCGCCGTCCGCTACGCGCGCCGCGCGCGCGTCGCCCTGCGCTGCGACCGCCTGGGCGAGCGCCCGCGCGGCGGGGCTGCGCGGCGCTTCGCGGCGACCGACGCTGCCGCGCGCGACGCCGCCGCGCGGCGCTCCTCCCGCTCGCGCGCCGCGCCCTCCGCCTACATGCCTGTGCCCTGGACGCCGCGCGCGGGGCGCACGAGCTTTGGCGGGGGGGCGCGGTCTGATTCGGGGTCGGATTCCGACTGGTCGTGCGGCGACGGCCGCGAAGCGTCGCCCGCGCGCGCGGCGCGCGCGGCGCGCCGGGCGGCCACCCGGTCGGGGCCCACATTTCAGGCGGTACTGCCGGACGTGCGGCCGCTGCCGCCGGGTGGGCCGACGGGGGACGAGGCGGCCTGGGTCGCGCGGCGCGTGCTCGCGCGCTCGGAGCTCGACCCCGGCGCCGCCGGCGACCCCTCCCCGCTCGCCATGATCGGCACCGGCAAGGACGAGGGGGCTGGGCTGACGCCGTGGCGGTACGTGGTGGAGCGGACGGGAGGGGAGCCGCCGGCGGCGGCTGCTGAAGGCCTGGGCCTCGGGTCGATGGGCGCGCCGTCCGCTGCCGCCTGGACCGACGCCGAGGCCGCCGCGTTCGAGGCCGCTCTCGACGCCGACGGCCGCCTCTTCCTCCTGTGGGGCGTGGGCGGGACCGCCATCCGCCCCAAGAAGAAGCGCAAGGGCGAGGTGACGGACGATGAGGCGGAAGAGGAGGACAAAGAGGGGGGCGAGCGCGCGGCGGCCGACGGCGAAAAGGCCGCCGTCGACGCCGACGGCGACGCCGCCATGGCGCCCGCCGACGGGGCCGTGCCCTCGCCCGACCTGCCTCTGGAGGCGTCGCCCGCGCCGGCGACGGCCGATGTCAAGGCCGAGGAGGCAACGGCGGCCGCGGCCGCCGACCCCGCCCCTGTCGACCCGGACCTCCCGCCCAAGATTGTGCGCCCCCCCCATGACTGCGTCAACTACTACTACAACGTGTGGAAGACGGGCGCGACGCCGCGCGCGCGGTCGTGGTACGAACGCCGCGCGGCGGCCGCCGCCGCTGCCGAGGCCGCCGCCATCGCCGCCGCCGCCGCGCGCGCCCACGACTTTGCCCGCCGGTCGGCGGTCGCCACCGAGGCCCAGCGGCGGCGGCGCATGAAGGAGATGGTGACGTGGGCAAAGGAGTGCGCGCGCGCGCCCGCGACGGCCGGCTTCGACCGCTGGCCCGCGCGCGTCAAGCGGTACAAGCGGGCAGCGAGAGCGGTGGCCACGGCGCGCGTGGCGGAGCTTCTGGCTGAGGCGAAGGAGAATAAGAAGGAGAAGGGGGTTGGGGCGGGAGTGTGATGGAGCGGAGAGAGAAGCAAGCCACCACCCATCTCCACCCATCCCATCGTGTCATCTGCGGCGCCCAAATGGGGCCGAGCGTGGCTCGTGTTGCACAGGGCCGCCGGGGCGCGCACGCTCGCGCACACGCCCCGCGCGGCCGGGAAAAACTGGGGCCGGGGCGCCGGCCCCGGCCGCCGCGCGACGCCGGGTGGAGGGCGCGCGGCGGTTGGGCAACTGGAGGGGGCGAAACCAGACGGGTGAACGGGGAGACCGGCAGCGGCAAAAAGCGGCGCGGTGAAGGAGGGGGGGCGGCGGGGCGCGGGCGCCGCCCGGGAGGAGCGGCGCCCGCGCCACCACGCCGGTCGCGCTGAGTGCGCCCCGGGGCGGCAGGTGGCCGGCGCCCGTGGGGACTCGAACGTGGAGGAGGGATAATAGGGTGTGCGTATCGAGTGGTTGTGCAGTGTTATGTGGGGGGAGGGGCGGCGGCGTCCCCGGGCCCTAGTGACCCGGGTCGCGTGCGGGAGGCAAGTGTCGTGGTGGTGGCGGGGGCGTTGTGTGTGGAGGACTGGTCGGGGGCGGCGCGCCGCGCGCGTGCGCGCGGCCCGGCCGCGCAGGGAGCGCGCGGTCGGGGCGCGCGAGGATCGTGAACGTGTACGTGCGGAAGGCGGACGGCGGACAAGCAGGAAAAAGGGGGCAGGGGAGCACGAGGGGGTGTCGAGGGCTCGCCGGCGAAAGGCCGGGCGCGCCCACCCCCTCGCGCCGCGTCCGCCAAACAATGAGGCGCCTCCCTCTCCCTCTTCACGTGGGGCACTGGAGTAGGGCGGCCGCGGCCGCGCGCGTCGCCGCATTGCGGCCGCCGACCGCGCCCTTGGCCGCGCGCCGCGCGGCGGCGGCGGCGGCGGCCAAGGCGCTAGGGCCAGAGACGGCGCGCGGCGCCGTATGCACGGGCGCCAGCGGCGGACGCGGCACAGGAGGAGCGGCCGCCGGCGCCGCCTGCCGCGGCGGCGACGCCGACACCGACCCCGACCCGCCCGACCCGAACGAGGCCGACGAGTGCGACCGGGGCGGCGTGCGCACCGTGGGGCGGCGGCGGCGGCGGCGCGTGATCTTGGCGGCGGCAGGGACGATGATCGCGTTGAAAATCACCGACGGGCCGCCGCCCCCGTGGCCGCGGGCGCCCAGGGTCGCAACGACCCACGACAGCCAGCCGACGACGATGGCGACAGGCGCGATGACGGCGGCGAGGAGGAGCGCGCCGGCGGTCGCGGCGGCCGAAATGGTCGCATCGCGCGCGGAGGAGGCGCGGGAGGCCACGGTGGACGCCGCGTCGAACGAAAGACGGACCCCGGCCTGCGAGGCGGCGGCCGCGAGGGCGGCGGCGCCGTAGAGCGGGCGCAGGGCGCTGGGGGATGGCGTGGGTTGGCGGGGGTGGGAGGGGGGCGGGGGGGCAGCTCGGCCGCGCCGCAGGGCGCCACCATACGCGCGCGTTCGTGGGGGGGAGGAGCGGGCGCGCATGGGCGGTGGCGGCCGCGCTGGCGCGCGGCGGCGGCGGGGCGTGCGCCCGGCGCGCGGCTGCGATGCCGGCGGCCGGCGCCCGCCCGCCCGCGGCGGCCGCATGCCTCCAGCGCTCGCGTCGGCGGGCATCCGGGCGGGCGCGGGGGCCTGCTGCGCGCGGCCGCGCGCATCGCCGCGCGCCCAGCCGTGCCGCCCCCACACCGGCCTCGGAGCGCACCTCATCGTGTTGGCGCGCACGGCGGCGTGCGCGTGGGGTCGGGAGAGGATGGCGCGGGCGCGAGCCGCGCAAGAGTGGGGTTGACGGTGGCGGAACGCGCCGACCCTCTGCGTCCCTGGCGGCACACCCTCCCCGCCCGCCGCCACTGCAGACCGGCGGGCGCACCGTTGGCAGCGTCGCGCGCGGGCAAGGCGCCCGGTAAACGCACGCGCGGCGGCCGCACCCCCCCCCCGCCTGGAACCACCCCTCGCCGTCCCGCGCCGCCTACACTCCCGCCACCGGCACCCGCACCGCCCACCCCGCACCCAACGTCACACCCACGGCGCCGTATTGAGGCATGTAGGCGCGGCGCCAGGAGTGACGGGACGCGTTGGCGGACGACGCGTGAACGTAGTCGCCCCGCATCGCCACCGCCGTCCCCGCGGGCGCGGTCAGAGGCACCAGCAGGGGAGGGGAGTCGCTGTTACGTGTCCCCGCCGTCGGCGCGGCGAGGGCGAGGCCGCCGTTGGCCTCCCGAAAGTCGTCTAGCGCGACCCAAATGGACACGCACGCCCGCCCGCCCTCCCCTCGCCGCCGGCCGGGCAGTGCGTCCGCGTCGGCGTGGGGGGCAAAGGCGGAGGATGGGGACGAGGAGGGCGGCTTGGCGATGAACTGGTCGCCGAACAGGACGACCCCTCCTGTCCCCGCCCCAAGCAACGCTCCCGCCGCGGCCGCCAGGCACGGCCCCAGCGCGATGACCGCGCCCGCGCGGGAGAGAGGGAGGGTGGAGCGCGCGATCGCGACGGCTGCGCCGTCGCCCGCGCGCGCGGCGGCCGCGGCGGGGGAGCCAGGGGGGAGCGTGTCGAAAATGCAGCCCCGCGCCGTGGCGGCCCATGCCGGATCGCTCACGTCGCCGCCGGCGGCGGCGTCGGTCGACCGCGCGGCGGCGACGAGGGCGTCGCACTCCTGTGGGGTTGAAGGGAGACGCGGTTTTCAGCGACGGTTCGAGCCCTCCGCCCCAGCCCCACCCCACCATCAATCCTCTCACACCGCGCGCAACACGTCCACCGCGTCCGGCGGCGCAAAGCCGGGCAGCACGGCGACGCCGTGCGCCGCAAACGACGCGACCGCGGCCGGCGGCACGGCCCAGGGCGTGTGAGTGGGCGGGTTGATCGCGGCGGCCGGCGCCGGCATCGGACTCGCGACAGTGGCGGCCATCGGAGAGTGGGATTGACGTCGAGCGCCGGCATTCGATCGCCGCCACTCCTCTCTCTCCCGGACTCAACGCACCCCACATCCAGCCTGCGTCCTCCTCCCGTTTCTCTGGGATGACGCCCGCCGACGTGGCCAAGCTGAGAGTGGCCGACCTGCGCGCCGCGCTCGCAGAGCGCGGCCTCGACGCGAAAGGGCTCAAAGCGGTGCTGGTGGAGCGGCTGACAGCGGCTCTCGAGGTAGGATAGGAAGAGTGGAAGGGGAGGACGGCTGCGGCGGACGTGCCGATTCCGCCGACGCCGTGCCCCTCCCTGCAGGCCGCCGACGCTACTGCGCCTGGTCCGCCTGCCAATGATCCTGCCCCGGCGGCGCCGGAGCCGGCGCCCGAGCCCGCGCCTCCTCTGTGCGTCAAGCGCGGCCGCGCCGCCGAGCCCGCCGAGCCCGAGCCTGCGCCGGCCAAACGTGGCAAGGAGGACGAGGAGGATGAGAATAAAGAGGTGCCTGTGGTGGTGGAGCCCGAGGCGCCGGCCCCGGCGCCCTCCTCCTCGGACAACGACAACCGCCCCGCCGCGCCGCCCCCCACCACCACCACCATCCTGCGCGGCGAGGACTGCCCCTACCTCGACACCATCAACCGCGCCGCCCTGGACTTTGATTTCGAGGCGGCCTGCTCCGTCACGCTGTCCCCCGTCAACGTATACGCGTGCCTCGTGTGCGGCCGCTTCTTCCGCGGGCGCGGCCCCTCCACGCCCGCGTGCGCGCACGCGCTCGACGCCGGACACGCGGTGTTTATGCGCCTGGCCGACGGCGCCGCGTTTGTGCTGCCGGACGGGGTGGGCGTCGACGACCCGTGCCTCGACGCGGTGCGCGCGGTGCTCGACCCGCGGTACACCCCCGCCGACATTGCTGCCCTCGACATCACCCCAGCCTGGGCGCGCGCGCTGGACGGGACGCCCTTTGCCCCGGGCCTCGTCGGGGTCAACAATCTGAAGGCGACCGACTACGCCGCCGTCGCGGTCCAAGCCCTCGCCCGCGTGAGCCCGCTCCGCGACTTTTTCCTAGTCCCCGCCAACTACGCACACACCCGATCACCCCTCGTGCACCGCTTTGGCGCCCTGCTCCGCAAACTGTGGAATCCCCGCGCGTTCAAGGGTCACGTGTCGCCCCACGAATTCATGCAGGCCGTGCTGGCGGCGTCGGGAGGGAGGTTTGGGACCGACGCGCGCGCCGACACGGCCGCGTTCCTCGTCTGGCTCCTCAACACGCTCCACACGCACTTGACGGTTCCTCCCGCCCCTGGCGCCCCCTCTGGCGCGGCCGCCGCCCGCCTCGCGGCCGCCCGCGACAGCGTGGTGAGCCGCTGCTTCCGGGGCGAGCTGGAGGTGGCGACCGAGCAACCAAACGGCGCCCCTCCCGCCACCGACCGGCGCCCCTTTTTCGTGCTCGCCCTGGACCTCCCCCCCGCCCCCCTGTACAAGGACGCGCTGGAGAAGAACATCATCCCCCAGGTGCCGGTCGCCGACCTGCTGCAACGCTACAACGGGTCCCGCGCGGACGCCGCCGCCAAGGGCGGCCGCCGCACCATGCGCCTGCTGCGCACTCCCCCCTACCTCGTGCTGCACGTCAAGCGCTTCACGCGCAACGCTTTTTTCGGGGAGAAGAACCCGACCATCGTGACGTTTCCGGTCAAAGGGTTGGACGTGGCGTCGATCGTCACGCTCCCGCCCACCGAAGCGCTCAACGCGCGCTACGACTTGGCCGCCAACATCGTGCACGAGGGGCCGGCGGGCGGCGGGAGTTATAGGGCGCACGTGCAGAGGAAGTCTGAAGGTGTTTGGTACGACGCGGCGGATCTGGCCATTGCGGAGACGCTGCCCCAGGTCGTCGCCCTGTCCGAGGCGTACGTGCAGGTGTATGAGCGCGTGCCGCCAAAGGAGGGGGGAAATGGGGGCGTTGCGGCGATGCAGGAGTGAAGGAAGAGAGGGGGCTTGCAACCGCCTGTCCCTCCCTTTCCCCCCCACGCCAACGCCCTCCCCACGCGTCACACGCGCGCCGACTCCGGCAGCGGCTTGTACGCCGCGGTGCGCCCGCCGAGCGAGGCGAGCAACGCTTCCCAGTCGGCCGTCGGCGGCCCGTCGCCCGGCGCGTCCGCGATGCAGTCGATGGAAGCCGCTTTCGCGAGCGGCGACGTCACGCACGCGATGGCGAGGGACGCGACGTCGGCACGGGGGATGGAGCGGGAGGCGCGGGCCAGCAACTCGTCGTCGACGCCGAGCACGACCGCGCGCTCGCCGCCCGCCGCGTCCAGCAACCCCCCCGGGTGGATGACGCACCACTCCAGCCCCGACGCCGCCAGATACTCTTCCGCTTTGCGCTTGTACAGGAGGATGTTGCCGCCCGCGATTGTGTTGAGGAAGTTGGCGGGTTGCGTGACGCCCATCGAGGAAATGATGACGACGCGTTTCACGCCCGCCGCTTTGGCCGCGTCGATCTGGCGCTTCTGGCCGAGCCTGGTGGGGTGGGAGATGAAGGAAGGGTTTGAGAGAGCGGCTCGGGAGCAGCGCGGCACCCCCCTCCTGTCCTCCCCTCGCCTCTCTCACCAGTCTACGTCGGCCGGCGCCTGGCCGCCCTTCCACGTGAAGGTCGGCCGCGCCCCCTTTTTGCCGATGAGCTTGCCGAGCATGATCTTGACGAGGGAGCGCTAAAGGATTAGAGGGGGGGTGGGGCGGGAGGGGTCGGCGCGTGGGCGGCCGCGCGCGCCGCCGCCGTCCTCTTTCCTCTCTCTCTCTCACTTTCTGAATCTTGGGCACCGCGCTCGTGGCGATTACCACCGCGTCCGCGCCCGCGAACGCGGCCTCCAGGGCGGTCTGGGCGTCGGGGGACGCGACGTCGACCGCCGCGACGGGCGCGCCCGCGGCCGCGAACCGCGCGCCCGACTTGGGCGACCGCACGACCGCGCGCGCGGCGAAATGCTCCTTGTCCGCGAGCAGCTGGTCCATGATCAGGCCGCCCGTCTTGCCGCCGGCGCCGGTGACGACGACGGTGGGGGTGGAGGCGGCCATCGCGGCGAGGGAAGAAGCGCGGCGCGGCGACCGGCGCGCGGAGAGCGGCGGTCCGGGAGCGAGAGACGTGGGCCGGTTCACCGGCGTGGAGCCGATTGACGCACGGGTCGCCACGGCGCGGGCGCGGGCGGCGGCGGGGGGGCGGGCGGCCTGGGAGAGGGGAGCGGTGAGGGGAGCGCGTCGCCACGCGCCCGCAGCGCCGCGCCCGCGTTGCGCCCGCTCCCATCCCCCTTTCAATGCCACGCGCCCACCTGGACGACGGCGGCGCCGCTGCGGGGGGCGAGCGAGGCGCGCATCGGCGGCGGGGGGCGCGGAGTGGCCGGCACCGGCGAACAGCGCCACTCTCTGCCCGGCGCCGGCCGCGCGGTCGCCCCGCCATGCCCGCCCTGTGCACCGCCATCCAGTGGGTCCGGTCGCCGGCGCCCGCGCTGCGGTTGCTCGATCAGAGGCTGCTCCCCGGCGCGGTCGAGTACATCGACGTCGCCGACGCGGACGCGGGGTGGCACGCGATCAAGGTGCGTGTGTTGTGTGTGGGGTGGTGGCGCATTGGGCGGGCGCGGCCGCCGCGGGGTTAATACCCTGCACCCACGCTGGCTCACCCTCCACCTCCCCCCTTTCGAAGGACATGGTCGTCCGGGGCGCGCCCGCGCTCGCCGTGGCGGCCGCCCTGGCGCTGGCGGTGGAGGCGGGGCGCGGGGAGTGGGCCGACGCGGCGGCGGCCGGCGCTCGCCTGCGCGCGCGCGCGGCCTTTCTCGCCACAGCGCGCCCGACCGCGGTCAACCTCGGGGAAGCGATGGCCCGCATGACTGAAGCGATCGATGAGGCGGAGAAGGCAGCAGGAGCGACGGGGGCGAGCGTCGCTGAAGCCGTCGTGTCGGCAGCCGATTCCTACCTCGCCGCCGACGTCGCCACCAACGTCGCCCTCGGCGCCGTCGGCGCGGATGCTGTGCTCGCGGCGCTGCCCGCGGGCGCGACCCAGGCCGTCATCCTGACCCACTGCAACGCGGGCGCGCTCGCGACCGCCGGCCACGGCACCGCGCTCGGCGTCGTGCGCGAGCTGGCCTCCCGCGGCGCCCTGGCGCACGCTTTTTGCACGGAAACCCGGCCCTACAACCAGGGCGCCCGGCTGACCGCGTTTGAGCTGGCGGCGGAAGGGTTGCCCGCGACGCTCATCGTCGACTCGGCCGCCGCGGGCCTGCTCGTCCACGGCGGCGCCGCTGCCCCCGGTGCCAGCCACGCCTGGACAGGCCGCCCCACCGCGGTCGTGGTGGGCGCCGACCGGGTGGCCGCCAACGGGGACGCGGCGAACAAGGTCGGCACGCTCGCGCTCGCGGTTGCCGCGGCGCGCGCGGGGGTGCCCTTTTTCGTGGCCGCACCAACGACGACGCTGGACGTGGACGTGTCCAACGGAGACGCGATTCCCATTGAACAACGGCCGGCGGAAGAGGTGACGCACGCGGGCGGCGGGTCCGGCGCGCGCGTCGCGGCGGAGGGCGTCGACGTCTGGAACCCGTCTTTTGACGTCACGCCGGCCGACCTGATCACCGGTGGCATCATCACCGAGCGCGGCATGGTGCCCAGGACGGCGCAAGGGGACGGATTCGACGTCGCGGGCTTTGTGGCGGGCGTCGCGAGCGCGGTGGCAACCCCTCCCGCCATCACCCCGCTCGACTGCGCGGGCGCCGCCGCCTACGTCGCAGCCCGCCCCGCCCTCGCCGCGCGCGTGGGGGATGCGACAGGCGCAGATGTTGACACGTGGCGCGTCGCGGAGGTCGGCGACGGCAACATCAACTTTGTCTTCATCCTCGAAGGCCCGTCCGGCTCCCTCGTGGTTAAACAAGCCCTGCCCTATATCCGCATCGCGCCCGACTGGCCCCTGGCGGCCGCGAGGGCGGGGGTGGAGGCGGCGGCGCTCGAGGCGCACGGCGCGCTCGCGCCGGGGCTCGCCCCGACGCTCTACCTTTTCGACCCCGCGGCCTGCGTGCTCGCCATGGAGCGCGTCCCGCCCCCCGCCGCCGTCGTCAGGCCTTTGCTGGTGGCCGGCGCCATCCTCCCGGGCCTCGCGGGCGACGTGGCAGAGTACGCGGCGCGCACCCTGTTCGGCACGTCGCCCCTCGCCCTCTCGTCCACTGCCTGGCGCTCCCTGGCCGCCCGCTTCGACAACCCCGCCCTCTGCGAACTGACGGAACGCGTCATCTTTGTCGACCCGTTCTGCGAGGCGGCGACCAACCAGGCCAAGAGCGGCGCGGTCGCCGCCGCCGTCGCGGCGCTGCGGTCCGACGCGGCCGCCGCGGCCGCCTCGGCCCGCCTGCTGTCCCGCTTCGCCTCCACCCGCCAGGCCGTCCTGCACGGCGACCTGCACACCGGGTCCGTCATGGCCAGGGCGGATGGACAAGGGGCGGCGGTGGTCATCGACCCCGAGTTTGCGTGCGCGGGCCCCGTCGGGTTCGACGTCGGCAAGTTTGCCGCCAACCTGCTGATCGCCCTCCTCGCCGCCGACGGCCGGCGGTCGTCCCGGGGGGGGGCTCACACGGACGCCGACGTGGAGAGGCAGCAAGCGTGGTTGGGGGAGGCCGTTCCGGCCTTTTGGCGCGCGTTTGCGTCGCGCTTTCGCGCGCTCTGGACCGCGGCGGCCGCCGCGGCGACCGACGCGTGCGCCACCCCGCCCGCCCTCTTCGGCCCTGGAGCCCCCGCCGCCAACGCGTGCCTCGTCGCCACCCAGGACGCGTACATGGAGGGCGTGTTGGACGACGCGGTGCGGTTTGGCGGCGTCGTCCTCTTGCGGCGCGTCGTCGGCATCGCCGCCGTCGCCGACTTCAAAGCGATCCCCGGCGCCGCCGCCCGGTCCGCCTGCGAGCTGGCCGCGCTGCGGCTGGGGCGGGCCATGCTGGTGGGCGGGGCGGCGGCGTTTGCGGGGTACGAGGAGGTGGTGAAAGCCGCGCGCGGGGGCGCGTGATTGATGTGGCCCGCCTCTTGTCCCGCACGCGCCGCGCCCGCCCCAAGAATCGGCCCCAAACTCGCTCGCTCTCCCCCCCCCACCCCGCATCACTCGGGCACGCGGCGCACCTGCACCGAGCGCACGACGTCCCCCCCCTCGCCGTCGGCGCCCGCGCGGATGTCCGAGACGACGACGACGAGGTCCCCCGGCGACACCATCGACCGCGCTTTGAGCAGCGCAAACGTGCGGTCGACGTTCTCCTCCGGGTGTTTGGAAAAGGCGAGGCGAAAGGGCATCACCCCCCAGCGCAGGTTGAGGCGCTGGCGCACCGCCTGCGAGTCGGTGAACGCGAAGATGGGCGCATCGGGGCGGCAGCGGGACAGGAAGTTGGCCATGTAGCCCCGGCGCGTGTAGCTGCAAGAGAGAGGGGGGGAGAGAGAGGGGGGTTGGGGCGCGAAGGTTTGGCGCCGCCGCCGCGCCGACTCCCACCGCCCCGCCCAACCCTCCTCCACTCACACAAAGATCGCCCTCGCCCCCAGGTTGTTGGCCAGCTGCGTCGCGGACGCGCACAGCTCCTCCGACGCGCGCCCGTCGGCCGCGGTCGTGAGCGCGGGGAGGACCAGAGCGCCGTGGCGCTCGGTGCGCACCCACTCTTCCGAGTGCGTCGCCACCGCGCGCAGGACGTCGACCGCTTTGACGGGGTGCGCGCCGGCGGCGGACTCGCCCGAGAGCATGAGCGCGTCGGCGCGCTGGCGCACGACGTCCGAGACGTCGGCCACCTCGGCCCGCGTCGGCGTCGGGTACTCGATCATGGACTTGAAGAGGGGAGAGGAAGGGTGGGGGGTGGGGTGGGGGTCGAAGAGTGGGCGGCCGCGCAGTCGCCGCGACCCCCCTCTTCCTCCCTCTCCTCTCCTCCTCTCCCACCTGCAGCAGGTGGCTCGCCACGATGACCGGCTTGCCTGCCATCCGGCACCGCGTCACCACCTCCTTTTGCACGCCCGGCACGTCCTCCTGCGGAATCTGCGCGCCCAGGTCGCCGCGCGCGACCATGACGGCGTCGGACGCGTCGACGATCGCCTCGAGGTTGGGCACCGCGTCGCACGACTCAATTTTGGCAATCACCTCGATGCCGCTCCCGGCCCTGGACGCGAGGTAGGATTTCAGGTTGTGGATGACGTCGGCGGACTTGACGAAAGACACGGCGATGAAGTCAACTAGGGTTGGGGTTGGGGTTGGGGTTCGGGTTCGGGTTGGGGTTTTTAGGGTTGGGGTTGGGGCCGGGCTCTCTCTCACCTTTCTCCGCGATCGCGAAATCGATGTCCAGCCAATCCTTGGCCGACAGCACGGGCAGCATGGCGTTGCGCGCGCGCAGGACGGCGCCGCCCCGCCGGAAAGTGAGGTTGGCGCGCGAGAGGATGATGCCCGGGTCGACGACGCGCGCGACGACGTCGGGCCCGGCTTTGCTCGCCACCTCGAGCGACACCATGCCGCCGTCGACCACGATCGAGTCCCCCGGCTCCACGTCGTCCACAAACGCGTCGTACGAGACGCCGATCGCGCGCGGGCCGGCGGCCGCGGGGTCGTCGCGCACGGTGAACGTGAACTCGTCCCCCGCCCCGGCCTTGACCGGGGACGCCAGCTCGGTGGTGTGCACTTCCGACCCCTCGGTGTCGACCATGATGGCGACCGAGTAGCTGGGGGGGGGGGGCGGGGGGGGGCGGGTCGGTGCGGGGGGCGGCCGCGCGGGCG
>Ga0315288_10000056_pt1 | contig 112995 bp, 99 predicted proteins | sample YL17G11_20_MG_FD_203454 | JGI IMG/M metagenome (GOLD analysis project Ga0315288, IMG submission 203454) | Sediment microbial communities from Yellowstone Lake, YNP, Wyoming, USA - YL17G11_20 | ecosystem: Environmental > Aquatic > Freshwater > Lake > Sediment | place: USA: Wyoming | collected... | reverse complement strand
AGAAAGAACGGCTGACCGTGACCACCCGGAGATCTTGATCCAGAGCGATCAAGGGCTCACGCACGGTGTTGATGATGCTCTCAGCAAATTCCAGTGATTTTTTTAAGTTTTTTTCCCAAAACATTTTTTGTCTCCTTGTCGCAGATCGACACTTTCTTTTTTTCTGCCATACTTTTCCGCTATTAAATTATATACCATTATCGGATATCGGGTGTTATGTTTCTGCGTAAATCGGACATTTTGACCACACGTCGTTGGAGACTTATCAAGGTTCCCCCCCCAGGGGACTCCCATTATTGGAATCATTCTTAGGTTGCCGGTCATGTTCTCTCAGCGCCTTATTATATAACCGTTGGTGCTCCATTGTCAATATCTTCATTTCGGCCTGTAACTTAAGGATCTCCTCCTTCCGCCCCAGATAAACATCCAAAGGACTCACGTTCTTTAGCGCGGTGTTCTGTTTCAGCGTCCATTGGACAAAATGCATTTAGTTGCCTGGAGACCTATAGTTGTGTCCCGACTATAAACCTAATAATCATTAGTGAAAATCAATTTGATGATCCAATGATTGAATTAATCAACAGAAAAAAATTAGGGTCAGACCTCGAAACTAGAAACTACACCTTTGGTGGTTGATGACCCCGCTTTATTATTAAAATTTCTCCTTGGATAAGCGGGATACAAAAGTCAGCACAGTGATGGAAAAAGAAAGATTACCCCGTTTTCCATATATAAAATACTTTGATGATTAAACGGGACGCACACGTCGGCGCAGTGATGTGTCGGCAGATGATAGAGATATAGAATTAATCACGTTAAAATTCCAGATGAATTTGCGGTTGTTCCTCTTTGATTTTCTTTTCAATCAGATCGACGAATTCGACCGCCGTTTTCAAGACAATTCATTTTTATCTCCGATCAGATATATTTTAGGATTTTCCATCACGTCCCTAATGAACGCGTCATGCCTTTGCTTTTTCTTATGAAATTCACCCGGGCTGTAGATCGTATAATTGATTTCCCGTTTCAGTTTCTTCTCCAGACGAGCGATTTCCGTTACCAATTGCCTCTCGTCGACATCGCCGACCAGAAAGAGGTCGATGTCGCTCTCCGCCTTTTCTTCGTTTTTGGCGAACGAGCCGTACAGAAAAGCGGCCTTGAGCCCATCAAATCCTTTCAAGGCCCCGGCAATAAGTCCCCGCACGCCGATCGTCTTGGAGATGATGCTTTTGAATTCGTCAAATAATGGATAATTCTTGTTAAGGTAGTAAAATACGAGATTGCCTTTTTTCCGGTACGCGAAGATCCCCGCTTTTTCAAGACTCCGCAACTCGCGTTGGATCATGCTGACCGGCATACCGAGCATTTTTTCCAATTCGCGCAGATAATACTCCTGCTCAGGATTCGTAAAGTATAGCCTGAACAATTCTCTTCTAACCTTTGATGAGAAGATTTTTTGAATATCCATTGTATTCCGTAACCTCTTTATGTTACAATTGTAATCAAATTTGATTACAAGCCAAGAGAGATATTTAGGTAATATCTGTTTGGTTTTGATAGCCAAGAAATCGGGGCCGGGTTTAACCCGGCCCCGAGCCTTTTCTGGACTAAACCTGGACCAGCGTGATCCAATTTTGGTCCACTTATGACATGGAACGTCCGGAATTTCGCGTTTTTCCCATTATCGGCAAGAGACGCTGGAACAACGGTTTACAACGATTTATCGCGATTTCGAGGGAATGTTTTTTTGCGGGTTGAATTAAAAATCCGATGCTCTACCACCTGAGCTAACGACCTTTGTCTCTGAAATACCGTGACTTTCGGTATTGTACGGAAAAACATACATCGGTCAACCCTGTTGGAAATCACTAAAACAAGCATACTTTAAACCAATAAGTCTTAATCGGTATAAATAAATTGATGAATTTGAAGAGGTTGATGTTGAGGATTTCTAACAGGGTTGACTCCCCTGCCTAATCCTGTATACTCACAAGATATCCATACCTAACAAAGGAGTGAACATGAAAAAAATCATCACCGTATCTATCCTATTCCTGGCGCTCGGTTTCAGCCAGAACTCTTATGTCAATAAAAACGACCAGGTGCGCCTAGCGCCCCGCATGCTCAACTACCAGGGCTATCTCACGGATACGCTGGGCAATCCGATCACCAACCCGTCGGTGTCCATGATCTTCGCGATCTTCGATGCGGTTTCCAGTGGTACCCAGAAATGGACCGAAACTCAAAGTACGGTCAGCGTTAACAAGGGCATTTTTAGCGTACTCCTCGGCAGCGTCACGCCGGTCCCGGATTCCGTATTTGCGGCCAGCACTAACCGTTGGCTCGAATTATCGGTTGCCGGTCAAACGCTTGCACCCCGGACCCGGATCGTGTCCGTGCCGTTCGCCTACACGGCGACGTATTCCGATACCGCGGTTTACGCCCGGAATTCCGCGCCGGACAACGACTGGACCTTGATTGGTAATGTGCTGTATGTAGCGGATAATTATGGTCTGGCAAAACCGGGTGATTCGCTTTACGGCGCCGATAATTATTCCCACGTAAACTGGGGCTTCGCCTGCACGACCGGCACCTCCGGCGCCAACCTGGTGTATTGCACCGTGGGCGGCGGCGCGTATAACAAGGCCGGCGGCTATGCCAGTGTCGTGGCCGGCGGATATAACAACGTGGCGGGAGCGACCTGCGCGACCGTGGCGGGCGGAGAATACAATGCAGCCAGCAACGCTTACACGACGATCGCCGGCGGATCCGGGAATATCGCCAGCGAAGAGTACGCGACCGTGAGCGGGGGAGAAATGAATACGGCCAGCAGTTATTACACAACCGTGGCCGGTGGAGAATCCAATACCGCCAGCGTTTACAGCGCGAGTGTCGGCGGCGGCAGCAGCAACACCGCCAGCAACTACTTCGCGACCGTGGGCGGCGGGTATAACAATACGGCCGGTGGGTATGGCGGGACCGTGGGCGGCGGATATGCCAATACGGATCAGGGCGTTAACTGCGGTATCTTTGCCGGTTCTTTCAACCAAACGGGCGATGCCGCGACGGATTCCGGAGCGGTCGTAGCCGGCGGATCCTATAACAGCGTGACCGGTAAGTTCTCGTCGATCGACGGCGGTCGCGGCAATTCGGTTGCCGCAAACTACTCATCGATCATCGGCGGCTATGCGGACACGATCTTCGCGAACGCGCATTACTCGTCGTTATTCGGCATCAACGCGAACCTGACCCAGGATTCGACGATCATGCTGGATGTGCCGCACGTCTGGTTCGGCACCGAAGCAACGGGTTACGAATTCCCCAGGCAACGGGGTACAAATGGCCAGGTCATGGTTACGAACGCGAGCGGCCAGATGAACTGGGCTACCGTATCTGGAGGTGCCGATAATGACTGGGTTTTTCTTGTCTCTGACGGCGCTGACACTACGCTCCAGATGGGCGGCAGATGGGGTCTTGTCCGTATGGGCAATACCCTCTATGGCAATGCCGACAGCACGCACGTGAACTTCGGCTTGGCAAGCGCGACCGGGGCATCTGGGCAAAATTACAAATACTGCACCGTGGGCGGCGGTGCCTTGAACACGGCTGGCAACACTGCCGCAACCGTGGCTGGCGGTTATGGCAATACCGCGAGCGCCGACTTTACGGCCATAGGCGGTGGATTTTGCAACACGGCCAGCAATTACCGCGCAACCGTGGCCGGTGGCTATTTAAACACTGCCAGCGGCTCATATGCGACCGTGGGCGGTGGATATGCTGACACTGCCAGTGGTAATTTTGCGACCGTGGGTGGCGGTTGGCACAACTACGCCACCAACGAACGAGCGACCGTGGCCGGCGGACACTATAACTTCGCTACCGGCTCGTACTCGACTGTGGCTGGTGGTTACAACAATATGGCTTATGGCTTTGGTACAACCGTGGCTGGTGGAGCTAACAATACTGTCAGTGATAACTATGCGACTGTGGCTGGCGGTTTCTATGATACCGTAAAAACAATTTTTGGTGGGGTTTTATCCGGTTATAGTAATTTGGCTGGCGATGTAACGACGGATACCGGTGCTGTGGTGTGCGGCGGTTGGGATAACTCTGCGATTGGCAAATATTCCTTTGTCGGTGGCGGCATCAACAACACCGCCAGCGGCAACAATGCGACGGTGGGTGGCGGATCTTACAATTACAATGCCGGTGATTACTCGATTATTGCCGGCGGCTATGCGGACACGATCTTCGCGAACGCGCATTACTCGTCGTTATTCGGCATCAACGCGAACCTGACCCAGGATTCCACTTTTATGTTGGACATCCCGCATGTCTGGTTTGGCACCGAAGCAACAGGCTATGAGTTTCCGAGACAACGGGGTGCAAACGGCCAGGTCATGATCACCAACGGGAGCGGTCAGTTAAGTTGGGCCACTGCAGCCGCTTCGGATACGGATTGGATCATCACCGGTTCCAACATGTATTCGGGCGTGTCAGGCAATGTCGGCATAGGAACAGCAACGCCGCTTAATAAACTTGATGTAAATGGCGTTATCTGCGGCGGGACTAATGATACCGTGTACGGGATCTACGGTAGTGTTTTAAGTGGATATGGTAACCTGGCTGGTAATGCGGCGGTAGATACATCCGCAATAATTGCTGGCGGTTGGAACAACTCAGCCACTACTAAGTTTGCATTCGTGGGCGGTGGATATAACAACATCGTTAACGGCAATTATGGGACCGTGGCAGGAGGTCGGTATAATACCAGCTATTTATATGCGACGGTTGCGGGTGGTGATTCCAATACCGCCGGCTCCTCGTGGGCGACCGTGTCCGGCGGTCGATATAACAATGCTAGTAGCAACTATGCGACCGTCGCGGGCGGTGATTCCAATACATCCAGCGGATTTTCGTATGCGACCGTGAGCGGCGGCCATGGAAATAGGGCTTACGGGAATTACGCGATCGTAGGCGGGGGACGCTCGGATACGGTGGAGGCGCATTATGGCGGTGTTTTTTCCGGATATAGTAACGTTGCTGGTAATATGATAGGCGATACGGCAGCCACTGTCGTAGGCGGCCGGGATAACTCAGCAACTGGAAAATATGCCTTTGTGGGCGGCGGATGTGAAAATACTGCCAGTACAAACTATTCAATCATTGGCGGCGGATATAACAACATCGCCAGCGGAACCTACGCGGTTGTGGCCGGTGGGGGATACAATATCGCCAGCTACGCATTTGCGGTCGTGGCCGGCGGTGATTCCAATGTCGCCATGGGGAATTGGTCCACGGTGGGCGGGGGACACCTGGATTCGGTAGAAGCCCCTTATGGAGGTGCTTTATCAGGATACAAGAACCGGGGTGGCGATTCATGGATTGATACTGCGGCTATAGTAGCGGGTGGTTGGCAAAATGGTGCAATGGCTAAGTATTCTTTTGTCGGCGGCGGTATCGCCGATACGGCCAATGGTGTCTTGTCGACCGTAACCGGCGGTTATCGCAATACAAGTGATAGTATGTGCGCGACCGTGGGCGGGGGTGCTTCTAATACTGCTAGCCATAACTATGCGACCGTGGCCGGCGGTCATCTAAACACAGCTAATGGTCTTAGAACAAGTATCGGCGGTGGTTATTCAAACTATGCCAGCGGAGTTTATTCGACTATCCCAGGCGGTTATAACAACACGGCTTCGGGAAATATGTCTTTCGCAGCCGGAACCAACGCGAATGCTGCGCATAAAGGATGCTTTGTCTGGGCTGATTCGTCATCGGGAAGCTCTTTTTCCTCAACGATCGCAAATCAATTTCGCATCCGGGCCGTCGGCGGCATTGACCTTACCGGAAACGTAGCGATCCGAAACACTGCCGGTACGATCGTCGTTGAACTTGGCGAAGGACTTGACTATGCCGAGGGTTTTGATGTTCATGATAAAGGTAAAATATCCCCGGGTGCAGTCCTGGCGATCGACCCGGAAAATCCCGGTAATTTGAAAATAAGCGACCGGCCTTACGACACAAAAGTTGCCGGGATCACCGCCGGTGCCAAGAAATTAGGTTCTGGGGTGCGTTTAGGTAATGGTCAGTTTGACTGTGATGTGGCACTTGCCGGACGTGTTTACTGCAACGTTGATGCGACTGACGCAGGTGTGAATCCCGGCGATTTGTTAACAACCTCGACAACGCCGGGTTACGCCATGAAAGTCATTGACTACGCGCGCGCCCGGGGCGCGATCCTTGGTAAAGCCATGCAAAAACTTGACCAGGGCAAGAAAGGGCAGATCCTCGTTCTTGTGACGCTCCAGTAAGGGAGGTCGAAATGAAATCGCCTATAAATTCTTACAAGTGCAATTACGTCGGCGCATTTCTGCTGGCCTTGCTTGGCCTGTTCTGCGTCAACGGATTCAGCGCTCCGGTCAATCCCGCTGAAGCCATTGCGATCGCCGATACCTGGTATGCGATGGAATTGAATTCCGGATATCTCAAGATTACCGAGACCGAGAAAACAGACCGGTTCGCCAAAATGGGAAATCGCCAGGTTTTATACATGATTTCCAAGGATGAATTGGCCGATGTCTATCCCGCAAACCAACCGGTGCTCGCGTATATCGTGAAATACGCTCCCAATGGATTTGTCGTCGTTTCCGGCGACGATAGGATTGAGCCAATCATGGTTTTCAGTGCGGAATCCGAGTTCCAGTGGGACCATCCAGAATTGAATTTCCTTCGTTATTACTTAGGAAAGGTTATGCCGGTGTTATGGGCTTATATGCCGACGCAAACGCACAGGAATTGGTCATTATTACGCGCCAAGTCAGTTGAGAACATAGACAAGGTGACCTTTAACAATAAAGGGAGAGCAATCTTTGTGCTGTGGAATACCGCACTGTGGGGTCAGGGGAACTATTATAACGATACTTGTCAGGTGCATAATGGAGGAAATTTTGTCCCAACAGGTTGTACAGCTACCGCGATGGTGATAAAAATGAAATTTCATAACTGGCCGCCAACTGGAAATAGCTCACATGCGTACAGTGATACTGTTGGTGCTATTCAGTACAGCCATTCAGTAAACTATGGGAGTCAGTCTTATAATTGGGCAGCCATGACGGACTCTACTCTGATATCGCCCAATTCAGAAGTGGCACGCATTATGTATCATAGTGGAGTGGCCGTTAATATGAACTATGAGCTCGCAAGCTCTGGCGCGTGGCCTTCAGCGTCATCCATGAATACGTACTTCAGATACAGAGGAACCATTGAACAAACATCGGGTCATGATGGTCCGATCCAGACTAGCATTGTAGGGAAGCTACCGGTTGTTCTAAGTACCAGTGCCCATACTGTTGTAGCCTGTGGTTATCGAGACACCCAGTCTCCATACTATTTTCTCAATTGCGGTTGGAATGGGTCTTCAAATAGTTGGTATAATCTGGATTCGATACCACCCGCTGGTTATGACAGCACGATTGACCGATCCTACCCTTATTGCCAGCCAAATAACTGGATTTATATTGACAGAAACTGGCCTGGAGCCGAAGATGGTAGAATTTATCTTCCGTACAACACACTTTCAGAAGGAGAAGCGGCATCGATCAATGAAGGCGAACTGCTTATCAAGACTGGAACCTATACTGGGGCAGGAAATGTGCCGATTACCTTTGACAACGAAGTTGCGATCAGAGCGTATGCCGGCGATGTTGTTATTGGTGAAAACGTATGGCTGAAGAATTACGAGGCGATTAAACTGCATGGAAATGGGCAGCTTCAAATAACCCCGGCAAAATAACCGGGATCTATAAATTCCGTCACGCTTATGGGAAACGGCTATGGGGTCAAATACCCTCAATAATAACATCGGGATTATAGCTCCACATTCGATCCGTTTGATTAGATGAACAGATAGCATACGGGGCCGGGTATAACCCGGCCCCGATGATTTGCCGGACCAAAGTCTGGACCAGCCTGGTCCAATTTTGGTCCCGTTATTGCATGGAACGTCCGGAATTTCGCGTTTTTCCCATTATCGGCAAGAGACGCTGGAACAACGGTTTACAACGATTTATCGCGATTTCGAGGGAATGTTTTTTTGCGGGCTAATTTAAAAATCCGATGCTCTACCACCTGAACTAACGACCCGTGGCATTATTATACGAAAAACGCCCGTAAAGTCAACCCCGTTAGAAGCCCCAATAAATGACATTTCGGTGATTTAACCAGTTTATCGACTTTTTAGCATGTTAATGATGATCCAAAAGCCTGAATCAATGGTTTCTAACGGGGTCAACCCTTTCTGTTTTGGGTGCGGGAAGGATCTCAATCCCAGAAGAAACTTAAAGAAATTTATATACCGAGCTGTTTTTTAATTAATTCGCAGAGGGAATTTCTTATTTCAACATGCCTTGGGATGGGTGCTTTTCTGCCGTTTGCGGATTTAAATAAATATCATGTTTTTTACCGTGACGATATAATACGCATCCAGCATGGACGAGATATTTAATTAGATCGCGCCGCTTCACACGTTAATGGATAATTCTCTTTTATGCGATTTTGTCGCTAATTTAGGGAGTGTTTCCGATTCCTTCAACATTTTATATGCATCGCGAATATTTTCCTCAAGATCATAAATCGTCTTACCCTGGCTGAATACGCCGGGGACCTCTTTCAACCGGCCGACAAACCATCCTTCATCCCGCCAATATTCAAGAGTAAAATTTCTTTTCATAAATTCTCCTATGTTCTTATATCATCTGAAGTATAGTCCAATATTGGATGCTGTCAAGAATGCCCGATTCCCTTTCACTGCCTGTCCCGTTAGACGATAAGTCTAACCAGGGTTCACTACTACTTCCGTAGTGAAGGGCGTGTCGACCGCATCAGTTATGTAAGGCACAGCGAGGGGATTAGACTACGAAACCAGAAACTAATTGTACGAAAGGATACTATTCACACCCTGTCTGGAATTTGTATACTTTTGGTAGATTATCCTTCTCGCTTGACTCATAGTAAAATAATAAGATACTATGGTGGAGAGCCATCATGATCGATAACTACCTGATTTTTATTATCTTTTGGACGATCTTACCCTCAATATCAACGAAATATATCCCCGGATTCATGTGCATAATATCGACCTGCCGGCCGGTTATGTCGTAAACCTTGCAGTGGCCATGCGCCGGCAGCGGCAGGACGCCGTAGAAAATCGTTGGCAGCAACGGTACCGGAGTGATCTTTTCAGAAAATTCGCTTTCGATCCCCGTTATGCCGGAATATTTTATCGTGGTGTAGTCATAGGTCGAGCCATTACCGCCACTGAATCCGGTTATGTAGAAATTCCCATCCATATCAGCGACGATATCCTGGGCCGCATCCGCCCAGGTGCCCGGGCCGTCGTAGCGCTGGGCAGTGATCTGTGCGCCGAGGGAATCATACACGACTGACGCATAGTCATTATCGACCGAACCCATACTCTCGCCGGTCACGTAGACATTGCTCCGGATATCGACCGCGATCGCACCAGCATGCTCGTTCTGGTGCGCGGCTCCGTCATATCTTTTTGCCCACTTGAAATTGCCCAGCGTGTCGTATTTGATCGTGCAGTAATCTGTGCGCGTGCCCGATCCGCCCCAGCTGTCACCGGTTATGTAGAGACTGCCGCGCCCGTCGTACGCGATCTCCTCGGGCGTATCATCATCGTTTGCCGCTCCATTGTACCGACGTGTCCATACGGTATCGCCGCTTGAGTTGTATTTTATCGTGAGGTAATCGGACGGAATGCCCTGCAAGAATTTCCAGGTTCCGCCGGTGATATAGACATTGCCATGGCCGTCAAGGTCAAGCGTCGTACCGAATTCATCCATTTCACCGCTCGTGTTGAACCTGACCGCCCACACTTCATTTCCAAGAGAATCGTACTTGATCGTGGCAAAATCCAGGCCGGTCCCGGACCCGGTGCTGGTGCCGGTAGTATATGCGTTTCCCTGCGCATCAACCGCGATACTGTAAGCTTCATCATCCAGGTTGCCCGGGCCATTGTACCTGCCCACCCATTTTTCCGTGCCCGAAGAATCCCATTTGATCGTCACGTAATCGAAGGCGGTACCTGCGCCGACGCTTCTTCCCGTGACGTAGACATTGCCGCGCACATCGACCGCGATATCGAACGGCCAGTCGTAATTATTACCGGGACCGTTGTACCGGGCGTCCCAGATAAAATTGCCCAGCGAGTCATATTTTATGACCGCTATATCATCGCCCGTAAAGCTGTCCGTACTCGCCGCGGTGACATACACGTTGCCGTAACCGTCGAGCGCGATGCCCCACCCGGTGTCATAGTGAGTGGTATCCGATGCGCGGTATGCGCGCACCCATTTTTCGTTGCCTGAAGGATCGTACTTAATCGTGGTGCACTCGAATGATGCCGGCGTGTCTCCGCGCCGTCCCGTCACGTATACATTTCCCAGGATATCGACCGTGATCGCGGTGCCGCCATCGACAACATTCGCCGGGCCGTTGTACCGCGCTACCCATTCCTGGTTTTGGGAAAAAAGAAAAGCGGTGCAGAAACACATGCATATCATAATGAACTTCATGGTTCCTCCTCCCTGACCGAATCCTGAACTATTATAATGACACATTCCGGGCTGTCAAGCATAGGGGGTCAGCCCTCTACATTTTACTTAAATTGCATAGCGCATAGGGCGTGGAGCATAGTTTACAAAACCGCCCTACCCCGTTTTTGATTCTCACCAAAATTGACCCCATCCTCACCCTGCCCTCTCCCTTCCAGGGAGAGGGGTTATTTTTTAATACGGATGACTCCGATTAGACTTACCGTCTAACGGGGCGGGCAACGGGGACAAGATCTTAATCCCCTTATTTTTTCCTAGGGTACAGTCATGGGGTCGAATCTAAACCCTCCTTAGGCGGGCAGGCCCGCCGGAGGCGGTAGTTTCTGGTTTCCAGCCGGTCCTGCCTGTACTGAGTATAACTGAAGTAAGTGTATCGAAGAAATCTGACCCCATAACTGACCCTGCTCTATTTGTTGACATACCCGGATATCATTATATAATATAGGGCATGGATAAATTTGTTACAATCATCGGCACGATCGGGTTCGTATTGCTCGTCGTCGCGCTCGTCATTATCATTTATGCATTTATTAATTTGATAAAAAGACGCACGCGATTTGGGAAATTTCTGTCGTCAATCATACTGTTTCTGATTCTCTTCGGTTTTGGTCTCGCATTTACCTCATTGGCATTTTTTCTCCATACCTTTTCCCGCTACATCCATGAAGATAGGATTGGGTGGATATATGCGGAACGAATCGGCGACAAAATAATTATGTCCTTTGTCAATGAAAAAAGGAAGGACATCAATTGTTTTGAACTTTCCGGCGACCAGTGGATGGTTGAGGGTTATATCATGCGGTGGAGCCTTAGCCTCAGATGGCTCGGTGCAGGTTCCTATTATCGAATCGCAAGATTTTCCGGTCGATCGCTAACCGAAGAAGATTCTAAATCAAGCTACGAGATTGCGCCGGAAAATGCCCTATGGAAATTCCTGCTTACTCAGAGTGAAAAGATTCCTTTTGTCGATGCCGCCTATGGTATTGCCGTTTTCCAATACCCCAGTCGGGACACGTTCTATCTCTACATAAACGACACTGGTTTCATACTGAAAAAACATTAAGGACTAAAACCGGCCGGCCATAAAATGAGAAAAAATTTGGAGTCGGACCCCTCATTAAAAAGTAAGCAGTCCCGCACTAATCTTGCAACAGAGATGGCGATTTTATAGAATTTACGCCGATCAAGCCCTAATGGTTAGCCAATATTCCATATTCGATTTAAATGATATTGGTACGGGATAAGGAGTATGCAGTAGGTCGAAAAATAAAGGCGACCCATGGGGTCAAGTCTTCAAATTTCAAAAAGATCCAGCCGGAAATACGTTACTTGACCGGGAATATCTCTCATTTTTAATATGTATATGATACAGGAGCGTGCATGAACTTATTTAAATGCCTTGTCCCGATACTCGTCTGCCTCCTGCCCGCGCATTGCCGCGGGTCCGGCAGAGAGGAGAAAGACGCGGACGTAAATTGGCGCGCATACCAGGAAACGATCTGCCTGAAAATATTCGGCGGCGAGATCGTTCTGCCGGCCCTGGGCCACGGCCGTGTCTGCGGCCATCCCACGCCCAACTGCAACCAGGCCTACTGCGGCGAATGTGCCGCGCGATTGGGGGTATGCGAGGTCTGCGGCAAGAAGAACAACTGGACCAAGAACACCGACGCGAAAACGGAGGTGCCGATCCTGTTCGCCATCCTGAAACACTCGGATAACCTCGAGGCGCGGCGGGTCGCGATCTACGCCCTGGGGCAAATAAAGGAGCCCGGGACCCTGGAGCGCTTGATGGTTTACGCCCGCGATAAGACACTGTACCTTCAGCTGGCGCAGGCCGTCGGCGAATTCGGGGATAAGCGCTATGCGGATTTCCTGGGAGCGGTCCTGCACGGAGCCGGCAACGATTACTTCGGCGACAAGGATGGGAATATAGAAGGACAATACTACATCGCTCAGGCCGCGCAGGCGTCCGCGGCGAGCCTGGCCGCCCTCGGCAGCCCGAAGGCGGTCGCCATCCTGCTCCGGGCCGCGAAAAAAGGACGGCTCTGGGAGCGCTGCTATGCCCTCGGCGTCCTGGGCAGCATCGCGGACAAAAGGGCGATAATAGTCCTCCACGAATGTCTGGACGAATTCTTCGCTCATAACAGCGACTGGAAGTGGATCCCGGGCCGCGACTTGATCGGCGCCGCGCTGCAATCGCTCGGCCGGGTGGGCGGCCGTGAATCCGCTCTCCGGGTCATCAAATACATAAAGAATCCGGGCTGCGATTTTCTGTACACGGATCTCATGAAGTGCCTGTCGCAGATCGGAAAACCGGCGTTCGAGGAACTGACCGAAACGATCCACGACGGCCTGAAAACTAAGCCCAACGACTACGCGAATCAGATCATCCTGGAGGCGCTCGTCGAGATCGCCGATCCCCGGGCCATACCATTTTTTATCGAGCTCGTGAACGCGGATTATTCCGATGAGTACTTGGAACGGGACGTGAAATGCCTAGTCTTGAGGGGGTTGGGCAAGGTCAAGGCTGCCCAGGCGACCGACGAGATTGCCCGGGAACTCGATCACGGCAAGGAAGAGAGCATCCGGCAGGCCGCGGCGCAGGCGCTGGGTCAGATCGGCGGCGAGCGGGCCTTCGGCATCTTGGAGGACAGGATACGACAGTGGGACGCAGAGTGGGTCGTGAGGGAATGCTTTGCCGGGCTCGTCCAGATCGCCTTCACCGAACTGAAAAACGACAGCCTCAAGCTGGAGGTCGCCCGGCTGTACGCAGCAAAGGGCAATTACGAATACGCCTTCGACGTTCTGTACCAGCCCCTCGCGGCCGGGGAGGCCTGGGGTAAGGCGTATTTCTTCGAGATCCTGGACCACGTTCCGATGCGGCAGAAAATGTACCTGGTGATTGATCTCCTGAATACACGGGATGCGGAAGTTTTCGAAAGAACGCTCCGGTTCCTCGACCAAGCCACAAAACTGGGCGTCAAAGCGCGCTTCGTCGACGATGATGGGAAAAAGGCCGCCGCCCGGAAATCGTTCCAGGAATGGTACGGCGCGAACTACGACAAACTGAAATAAAAAATCGCCGCCGCTTAAGGTTTTTTCTTTTCGACCGCCTGGGCTTTTCTATAAAATAATGATGCCCGGTCTTTCTCGCCCATGCTTTCCAAATCCTCCGCGTATGCTTGCAGGAATTTTAAATAAGTATCGCGCTTGCCGATCTCGATGTACAGGTTGCCGGCCCGCTCAACATGCTCTTCGGCTTTCACGAATTCGCCGAGCCGGGTGTAGATCATCGTATAAAGCTGGTGGCACTCGGCAATGGCATATTTGAAACCCACCGTTTCCGCCAGGGGCATCGCTTTATCGAGATACGCTAAAGCCTTGTCGACGGCCTTACCCTTTGCGAGTTGCACTTGGGTCAGCTGCTGATAAGTGACGATGAGCAATTCTTTGTTATGCAGCCGGGATAAAATAGCCTCAACTTGCAGGAGGTTCTCTTCGGCAGTATCCAGCTGGCCGGTGCTGCGATACAAGATGGCCAAGTTGCCCAGAGCGGCACTTAAGAGAAGATTATCGCCGATCTGTACGGATATTTCACGCGCCTTCTGAAGACAGGCTTCGGCCTTGGAATATTCTTGCCGCTGAATATATATGCGACTCAGATTATTGTTCGCCAAACCGACCACCCGTTTGTCTCCGATCTCTTCCGCGATCGCCAAATTCTTCTGCTGGCACGCCAGCGCCCGGTCGAAGTCGCCGCGCTGGGCATACGTGACGCCGATATTGCCGATCAAACGGTTCAACCCCTGCTTGTCGCCGAGCTGTTCTAAAATTGTCAGCGCGCGCTGGTTAAAATCAATCGCTTTGTCATAATCGCCCCGCACATGATACACCACGCCCAATTGATTGAAAGAATATGCAAGTTCCTGCTTGTCGCCCAACCCGGCCAAGAGTTTAATACTCCGAAGGTAGATCCCTTCCGCTTGATCAAGATCGCCGTGCATACGTAAGATAAAGGCGCGGAGGTTCAGGCATTTGACCTGCAATATCGATCCGGCGGGAACCAGGTTTTCGGCATCGACCAGCTTTTTCGACGCATTGTCAAAATCACTTTGGTCACTGTAGACATTCGCGATTTTGTATGCAGCGTTGGCCGATACCGTTTTATTATCCCCTTTTTGATATAGATTTTCATACGCTTGGATTGCCAATTGGTACTCCGCCCGCAATCGGTAGATATCGCCGAGGTTTTCATACGCATCGAGCCGCGCCGATGCGGAGCTCCCGCGCATAGCCTTCGCGTCTTCCGTGATCGAAATGAGCATTTGGAAATATTTGATGGCCTCTTCGTTGGCGTACCGCGCCTTGGCCCGGGAACCGGCCTTTTCCAGCCATTCGATCGCTTTGGCCGTATTGTCGCTGTGGGCATAGTGATGGGCAAGGATATCGCTGAATTCGTCAATGCGCGGATGATAGAGCCGCTCAATGGTCTCGGCGACTTGACGATGCATTTCGCATCGGTACTTTTTTGGCAGGCTGTGGTACGCGACCTCCTGAATGAGGGGATGTTTGAAGACGTATTCGTGTTCGGGCTCCCGGGCGATTTGCTTCACAAATTCGAATTCCTCCAGCGTGGCCAGGTGCAGACTGATCATTAAGCTGTCAATTCCCGCGATATTTTCCAAGACCCGAATGAAAAAGCTGCGTCCGATGACCGCGGCTTTTTGCAACAGGCTTTTCAGCTCCGGCTCCAGCTTATCCAACCGGGTAGCGATTATTTCCTGGATGGTGTCCGGAATGTCGGAGACGGCAAGCTGCTTGGTTGCTTTCCACGTGCCGGATTCAAAAACCAATAATCCCCGGTCGATTTGCGATCGCAAGATCTCTTCAAGAAAGAAGGGATTGCCCTCGGCTTTGGATAAAATGCGGTTTTTCGCGTCCGCCGAGAGATTCGACATCGCCAAAAGATTATCGGCAAGTTTAAGGCTCAGCTCGGCGCTCAGGGGCGGCAGAACGATTTCCTTCAAATCTTCGCCAAATTGCTTTTTAAGGCGGTCGATCAGGCGGCGGCCCGCGCTTTCTTTGTCGGATCGGGATAGACACAACACAAGCAGCGGAAACGGCCGCTCGGGATCAAGGATAAACTCCAACAAATCCAGGGAGGTCGAATCAATCCAGTGATAGTCTTCGATCACCAACAGTATCGGCCGTTGTTTAGATTCCGCCCGGATCAGGTTTTTTACCGCAACAAAAATCTGGAGCTTCAAGTTTTTCGCGTCGAGGTACCGTATCTTCGCGTCGAGTTCATCGCCGAAGCGAAGAGAAAAGAGCAGGCCGATATAGGGCAGAATATCCCGGTAATCACCAGGGAAGAGGCGGGTGACAGTATCCTGGATCTTGCTCCGATAAAGATCGGCCGGGTCCTGGTCGGTAATGCCGAATAACTCTCTCAAAATCCGCAAAAACGGGAAATAAGCCAGGGTTTCACCGTAAGAAAGGCAACCCCCTTCCAGAACCGCCAAGGGCATTTTTTCCGCGGCGATACGGCATTTCAGTTCGTCAAAAAGCCGTGTTTTACCCATTCCCGCTTCACCAATGACCTGGATAATGCCGCCCTTTTTTTTCTCATGTAATTTTCGGACCTGCTGGACAAGCAGTTCAAACTCCACATCCCGCCCAATCAGCGTCGAACGCAGCCCTTCAATGCCCCTTTTTGGTTCGGGTATCTTCCTTATTTTTTTCGGCCGAAAAACATTTACCGGTCCGCTGAAGCCTTTTAAAGAAAGCGGGGGCAACGGTTCGTATTCAAAGAGGTAGCGGGTCAAACGGAAGAGCCTTTCCGATACCAATATATCGCCGCTCGCGGCGGCATCTTTCAGCCGTGACGCATAGTTGACCGCTTCGCCGATTACCGTGTATTCTTTTTTCTCGGCCGAACCGATTTCTCCCGCAAAGACGGTGCCGATGTTTATGCCGATATGAAGACCGAAAACATCGGGCACGTTCATCTTTTGACTCAAGGTATTGTTGATGGCCGGCACTTGCGCGATCATTTCCAGGGCCGCATAAACCGACCGCTCCGGGTCATCTTCGTGCGCTTGCGGCAAACCGAACAGGGCGATGACCAGATCGCCTTCATATTTATGAATTGTTCCGCCGTGTCTCGTAATTATTTGATTCAACGATTCAAAACAGATGTCGATGACTTCGCGCAGTTCCTCCGGGTCAAGGGTTTGAGAGATCGAAGTGAATCCCGAAAGGTCGGCAAATAGCATCGTTAGGAGGCGACGTTCTGCCGGACTGTTCATGATGTCAAATAGACTTGCGGTGGCACAGGAGCTCTCGATCCATCCGTGGTTTCCAGTAAACAATACATATTATTATGTTCATGTCAACCGTCGAGCATTTTATCCTTAATCCGGGTGGAAAAAAGTCTGGGTTATGGTATCAAGTCTTCTAAAAGATTCAGCGATTGAATTATTGCGTAATAAGTAATAATAGCGTTTGGAGCGTTTACGCTGAAATACAAATTATTATTGACATCCGGCAAGGGATTTATATAATCATCCCGGAATAGCCAAGGGAGGTTTTTATGAACTATAAAAAAATAAAGATCAAATCAAAAAAGAATATCGCACTCATTGCCCATGATAACAGAAAACAAGACTTGCTGGAATGGGTTAAATACAATAAGGGATCGCTTAAGCAACATAATTTGTTCGCAACCGGCACGACCGGAATGCTGATAAATCAAGAGACGGGTCTTGAGGTGACGAGGTTCCGGAGCGGACCGTTGGGGGGCGACCAGCAGGTGGGGGCGAAAATTGCCGAGGGGCAGATCGACTTTATGATTTTTTTGTGGGATCCCATGGAACCCCATCCCCATGATGTGGATGTGAAAGCATTGCTCAGGTTGTCGGTCGTCTGGAACATCCCCTTTGCGTGCAACCGTTCAACGGCCGATTTTTTAATATCATCACCATTAATGAAAGAGGAATACGAAAGACTGCTCATTGATTATGAAGGCCAACAAATAAAATCCTAATGGGTGTTTTAAGCGGAAACGAATTTAGGGTCGGACCCCGAAACAGGGAACTACACCGGCGGTGGTGGATGGCGGAGCTTTCCGATATTTGAGATCCTTCGTTTCACTCAGGATGACAAAACCATTCAGCTTGACGGATAAAAAAATAATCATATACTATGACGGAGGTTCGAAATGGCTTTATTGATGCTTTTTATCTGCGGCGCATGGACCGAAAGTTTTGAAACCCCGGCTTATTTCCCGCCCGATGACTGGATCATCGTGAACGAAGACGCCCTGGACGCAGTATGGTACAAGGCGACGGGCCAGGGGCACACGGGGACCAAGGTCGCCGCCTGCTATTACGATACTACCTATGCCGGTCTTGATCACACCAACCGGGATTACCTGATTACCCCCCGGATTCTGCCCCAACCGGGCGATACGCTTCTGAGTTTTTGGTGTCTTTCAACGACTGCGGCGGGCTGCAGCCTGGATGTCATGATCTCAACTGCCGCGCCGATATCAATGCCTTCGTTAAGCGTTTTCCAAACCGTCAACGTAACCAGTACCTCCTGGACGCAGTATTCTTTTTCCTTGAGTTCATATATCGGCGTTCCCGTCTACATCGCTTTCCGAACAAGAAGAATTCCGATCCACCAAGCATTTGGTCTTGATGACATAACGCTTCCGGATATAACCTCCCAGCCGTATATTTGCAACGGCCGGTTGAGATCAAAAGGACCGCCGTCGCAAAAATATCTGCAGGTCTGGGGCAGCCATTATCAAATGGGTTATGCCCATGGTTATTATCTCGCCGAGGAAATAATGGCATCGTTCAATCACCGATGGATCGGCTACACAAGTTACCATGCCTGCACGCCCGCGGTATGGGAGAATTCTTTTCTACCCTCTTTCCGCGCGTACTATTACGTGCCGCAGAAATTCCAGGATGAAGCGCAGGGGATATGCGATGGATTCGCCGTCAAGGGAGTAAGTCTCTATCACGCCGCGTTAGGAAGAGACATAACCAGTGAGGATATTCTGGCGATGACCGCGGCGACTAGTCCCGACAAATTCGGATGTTCAAGCATTTCCGGGTGGGGACAATCAACCGCGGCCGATGATACCCTGCAGGGCGGATTCATCATTGGCCGGAACGTGGACGCACGGGTCGGGCTATACACGATAATGGGTAATGTCTCTTTGATCATTGCCTATGCCCCGGATGACCCGGGCGAACAAGCTTTCTTTAACGTCAGCATGGCCGGCATCTTCGGCGCTTTTTCGTGTATCAACCGGAATGGGGTCGGTTTATGTCAAAATACCGGCAATCACCCCGATACCGACACGATACCGCCGAATTCCCTGCTCGGCGATTTCCTCTCCAGCCGCTTAGCGGTCGAGATGGTCGATCCGGACGGCAGCGGCGTGAACGATATTTTTGACATCGATTCCATGAAAGTTCATTCCGAACATGTCCGTTCAAACGATCTTCACATATATTCCCCCAATGACGCGATGCATCCGGTGCCGGCCGCGATCCTTGAGATCAACCACCTTGGGGACACGCTCCGATTTGTTTCCCACAATTCCATCCCGCCGGCAATAAACTCGTCGTGGAATCTCGCGGTGACCAATCATGACCGGCTGCTGTATCCGCCGGTGAGTTGCTGGCGGTACCAAAGGCTGGCCGACTCGCTCAACGCCGACGATCATTTAACCACGCCGCGGGTGTCGAGAATTGCCAATACGGTGGCGATTGATTACGATCCCGGCAGCAGCCACTGCACGTATCATTCCATGATCCTGCGTCCGGATCTGGTTGTTACTAATCCGGACTGGCCCTGCGTCGGTGTCAGTTACGCGCGATGTTATCGCGCGGCGCATACTCAGGAGAAAGTGTGGTATTCATGGAATGAACTGTTCGCGGGCGTGCCGGGAGTAAGCATTGAAGAGGTCGCGATGAATCCGGCGCGGAAATCAAGTCTCCCGGCGACGATCATTGCCGGACCGTTGCACATACCAAAGAGTCAGAACTGGAAAATATTTGACATCACCGGCCGCGAGATCGATGTTAACCATATGGCCCCGGGGATCTACTTCATTAAAATCGACCGGGAAACAGTACGGAAAATAATCAAGATTAAATGAACAACGGGAAGATACCTTTCATAAAAACCGATGGACGTTTAGAAACAAATCCCGACCGATCCGGTTTATGTGAATTTTATATCTGACAAAGAACGTTTACAAGAGTTAGAATCGTTAATATCCATGAGATCGTTACACCTAAGTCAATAAACTGACCGCTTGACAGATAGGCACATAATGCTATAATATAAATTTGAACGGGCTGTTCGTTACCATTACATATGTTCCGAAAAACAACTATTAATAAAAAATGTAATGGTAAATTTTAATTAAGGACCGAGCCATGAGAATCATAAGAAGAATAAAAGGAAAGAAAACATACTTCTACCTCCAACAATCATTCCGGAAGAACGGTAAGGTGGTAACCCGGGAGAAGTACCTGGGCCGCAAGATGCCGCGGCAGATCGACACCATAAAAACGGTGCTAATGCGGGAATCCCGGGAAGAGATATTTTCAAAACTAGCGAGAGTAAGAAAGAATTTCCAAGGGGAGTGGCGCAAGTATCCCGAGACGGTCAAAAGACAAGAGAAAGAAGAGATCGCCATTGTTTTCACTTACAATACCAACGCGATCGAAGGGTCGACGATCACCTTAAGCGAAACGCGGGAGATCATCCACCATAACGTTGCGCCGAATAAACCGTTAAAAGATATCCGGGAAACCGAAGCGCACAACCGGGTTTTTCTGGACATGCTGGATGAGAAGGAAGATATCACCAACCGGGTGCTGCGACGCTGGCACCGGCGGATTTTTCAGGATACAAAAACGGATAGCGCCGGACAATTCCGCAATTACTCGGTTAGCGTGGGCGGTTATATAGCGCCGGACCGGGAAAAAGTGAATAATCTAATGAATCGCCTCGTCGTTTTTATCCGGAATGCCGACGCGAGCGCGGTGGAATTGGCGGCGCGGGCTCATTATCGATTTGAAAAAATCCACCCTTTCGGCGACGGCAACGGGAGAATCGGCCGGCTGATCATGAACCACATCCTCTGGCGCCGCGGATATCCGATGCTGATCGTGCAATATAAGAAAAGAAAATCCTACTATACCGCGCTGGCGCGCGATGAAGAAGGTTTTGTCAGCTATTTTTTAAGGACTTACCTGAAGATCCACAAAACGTGGAGTTGAATAAAGATTAGAGAAAAATAAAAGGGTCGAATCTTCAAAATCATATAGTGATTGAGTTACCGGGAAGCGTTGAGGAGGATAGACCACGCAGTTATGTTGACTTGGGTCCGGCAGTTCGTATACCATGGCGTTGAACATGTCAATAATAAAAGGAGAACTATGAAAAAGGTCATCACGGGCTTTTTGGCGATCGCGATCCTGAATTTTACGTATGCCCATGAGCTCAAAACGATCTCGCTCAACCCGCCAGATACGACCCGGGGCCTGCCCGTAATGAAGGCTTTGAAAGCGCGTGCTTCAGCTTCGGAATTCGACAGCGTCAAACTCCGGGATCGGGACTTGTCAGACCTGTTATGGGCCGCGAACGGCATCAATCGACCGGAGATCGGAAAACGCACCGCGCCTTCGGCTCTCAACGCCCAGGATATCGACTTATACGTATGCCGGGAAGACGGCATATACCTGTATGACGCGAAAAAACACGCGCTGGATCCGGTCGTTCCGGGCGATCACAGACCGCTGATCGCCGACCGGCAGAAATTCGTCGTCCGGGCGCCGGTCATCTTTCTCTTGGTTTCGGATATTTCACGATTTTCTTTCGGGAACGATTCCTTGAAGTTGGTTTGGGCGGCGGAAGACGCGGGGATCGTCTCGCAGAACATCGCGATTTTCTGCGCGTCCGTCGGGCTTAAAACCAGGCCCCGGGCGATCATGGACCAGGTGAAGCTGAGACAGGTCCTGAAACTCAAAGACACCCAGCATTTGATGCTGAACAATCCGGTATCGTATTAGGACAAACATCGGACAGGATTGTCCAAAAGTATACCATTTCAACCCTGTCTGGAAATGGTATACTTTCGGTGTCGGGGCGAGACCCCCTGGGCCGAGGTTGGGTGCTCCTTGACAGGCGGGCGGCGGGCGTTATACTTAAAAAGTCCGTTACGGACCGCGGTAAGAATATAATTGGGAGGCAGGCATGAAAATGAAAATTATCATCGGCATCGCGCTCGCCGGCATAGCGGCGCTCGACGCCCAGCTATTCATCAACGTCCGCGTCAACACCGACGCGACGACCCAGATCCAAAACGAACAGCAGATCAGCGTCAACCCGCTCGATTCCCTGAATTTCGTCGCCAACTGGCGCGATTTCCGGATCGGTTACCGGCAAGTCGGTCACGCCGCCACTTTCGACGGCGGCCGGACCTGGGTCGCGGAAACCCTGTACGTCGAGCCGACGTACAACTGGGATTCGGACCCGGGCATGACCGTGGACAAGGATGGCAAATTCTTCGCGATCATCCTGTCTTTCAACTCCACCAGCGAGCCCAACGGCTACTTCGTGTACGAATCGACGGACAAGGGCCTGACGTGGAGCTTGCCCCGGACCGTAGTCAACAACGTCCCGAACGTATTTGAAGACAAAGAGTTCATTGCCTGCGACCGGACCGCAAGCCCGAACCAGGGTAATTTATACGTGGCCTGGGCTCGGTTCGTCAATTTCAGCTCGCCCGCGGTCTATTTCACCCGTTCCACGGACCGCGGTTTCTCCTGGACCCAACCGATCAATATCAGCGACGTCAACGGCGGTCTGCAGTTCCCGGTGCCGGCCGTCGGACCGGCGGGACAGGTCTACGTCGCCTGGGTGACTAATTCCCAGATCCGGATCGACCGCTCGACCAACGGCGGCGTCTCGTTCGGCACGGACCGAACCGTCCAGAACGTCGCGTCAATGCTGCGTTACGTCAAGGGAAGCATATCAACATTTTCGTTCCCCGCCCTGGACGTCGATATATCCGGCGGATCGTACAACAGTTACGTTTACTGCGCTTTCATGGACGACGGAACCGACGGCTACCCGGATATGTTCTTCACCCGCTCCACGGACCAGGGCGTGACGTGGAGCTCCCGGGTCCGGATCAACGACGACCCGCCGAACAACAATATCGACCAGTTCCATCCCTGGCTGTGCGTGGACAAGACCGGCTGTATTTCGGTCGTCTTTTACGATTCGCGGAACGACCCGCAGAATATCCTGACCGACCTGTACCTGGCCCAATCCACGGACGCGGGCGCGACCTGGCTGCCCAACGTCCGGGTGACCACCACGTCCTTTGACCTGACCGCCGGGTCAATATTCGCGGACGCGATCGACCCCAACCGGCCGCGCGCCGACCGCGCGGGCCTGATCGGCGAGTACAACGGCGTCGCCGCCTCGTCCCGGAACAATGTGGTGCCGATCTACACCGACACCCGGAGCGGCAACCAGGATACATACGCCGCGGCGCGGTCTCCGGTCGGGAATGCCGAAACAAGCGAAGCCCGGCAAAATTTCGCGATCTTCGGTCCGAACCCGTGGCACCGCGGACCGGTCCGGCTGAATTTAAACGTCGCCGAAACCGGTTACATAAGCGTAGACCTTTTCGATGCTCAGGGACGGAACATGGGTTGTCTTTACGCGGGGAATCTGGCCGCGGGTCGTCATTGCATCGTCCTGGACCGACCGGCAGATATGACGGACGGGGTTTATTTTCTGCGCTTTAAAAACGGCGACCGGTCCGAGATCCATAAACTGGTCGTGACGAAATAGGATCTTAAGCCCAGTTTCTCGTTGACAAGCCAACGAGCTTTCGCTTTATTATCCGATTAATTGTTAAAATAAAATCAACCAGGAAGAGACATGAAGTATGTATCGTTAGTGCTTATCCTGACCGCAATGACGGTCAGGTCCTGTACCCAGACCAAGGAAATCAAGATCTCGCTGACCAATTCCCAAAATCTCGCGGTCGCGTACGACGGACACTACCAGGTCAGCACCGAAGGCCAGGTGGCGATGACGGGCACGACGCCCCACGATTATGATTTTTCGCTTAGCGCCCATTTTCACCCGCGGTAAAAAATTAAAAAAAAACTACGGCTGGAAAGCGCGCGGGTAATTTATATACTTCCCGCATATGGATATCATGACCTTCCTCTCGGAGATCGCCAAAACAATGATCTGGCCCCTAACCATCGTCGCCGTCATCCTGATCCTGAGAAAACCGATACGCGTTCTTATCCTGTCCCTGCGCCGGTTTCAATACGGCGACCTGGCAATCGAATTCGGCCGGCAGGTTTATAAACTGGCGGAAAAATTCCGGAACGCGATGCCGGAAGCCGGGGAGATTATTTCTGGGGAAAAGGATCCGGACGCGGATCTTTTAAAAAACTCGGCGCGGAACGCGGTCGTAAGGGCGGTCCGGGACTTGGAAAGCGCGGCCCGGGAGATCTCCATCAATAAAATATTGGATCAAGAACAATCGGGGATGTTCGACAAGCTCATGGATCTGGGCCGGATGGCGGTCCTGGTTCCGGATCATTCTTTGGATATATGCGCGCTTCGGGATTATCTGCGGCTGACCCGGCAGTTCACGGTTTTTTTGGAAGAGAAAAAAGGTTAGGGGATTCCTTAATCAACAGTTGGCGGTTTCGCTTGTGGGAGGGATTTCCAAATCCCGATCATTTTATCGAGGCGGGGAAGCCTCTCCCACATGTTTCGGCTGTTTGAATACAGATCATTTACGCTCCGCACCTTAATCCTCTCCTCAGAGAGGAGAGGAGTTAATCGAGCATTTAACTATTTCTGGGTTAGGATGCGATCCTCGCATCCGGAGCCCCCTCAGGTCCCGCCGACGTTATCCGAGGTCGCTGCCCAAACGTACCAATAAGGCGCCATGTACACCCAGTAACCGGGCGTGAGGTTGTCAAAACCGGCATAGGAATATTCCTCGGAAAAACCGTAATCATAGTACGCGCCGTAAGTCTTTTCGTCGTCCGGAGCCTTGACCACGTGGAGCAGGACCAGGTATTTGCCCTCCACGCTCGCCCGGGGGTCGAGTTCAACCTCGTCCGCCAATTTTTCCCAGACATACCAATTCGGGTAAATGTAAATCCAGAAACCGGGTTTGAGATCCGTAAATGTACCCCAGGCGGTTCCCGACCAGTAGCCCCAGTCGCATTGGGAGCCATATGTATCCCGGTCATCGGGCGCCTTCAGGACATGGAGCAGGTTGACGTATTTGCCGTTCGCGTTCACGGGATCGCGGAACGCATCGGATCCGTTCAAAAACAGTTTGGTGACCGCGGTGCTGGTATAGGCCGCGCTCGCGAAACAGAACAAAGGGATGATGAAGCGAATCATGGTTTTCATATTGGCCTCCTCGTATTTTTAATACAAAATCCGTCGAAGGTTATTCCCGGACGGATCGATCCCGATTATGAGGCCGCGTACCTGCTGTCGATTGACAGGTCAAATCAATTGCGTTATAATGAACCATAAAATGAACCAGGAGGTTTAATATGAATTGGTTGGTGTTAATCATCATCATTCTTTTCTTTTATTTTCTGATCGGGATCCGGATCGTCCGGCCCACGCACCGGGGATTAATCGAACGGCTGGGGAAATATATTCGTTTTGCGAATCCCGGGTTTCACTGGATCATTCCGATAATCGAACACATGTACCGGGTAAACACGACCGAGCAGATGGTCGACGCCGAACCCCAGGAGATCATAACCAACGACAATTTGAACGCCCGGGTCGACGCCCAGGTTTATTTCAGGGTCAAGCTCGACGAGGAAAGCGTCAAGAGCTCGCAGTACAACGTCAACAACTACCGCTGGCAGATCGTCAACCTGGCCCGTACCACGCTCCGCAACATAATCGGCACGCTGACCCTGAAATCGGCGAACAGCGAGCGGGGGAAGATCAATTCCGAACTGCACAACACCCTGAAGGAGGAAACCAAGAGCTGGGGCATCGATATCGTCCGGACCGAATTGAAGGAGATCGATCCGCCCAAGGACGTTCAGGATACGATGAACAAGGTGGTCAAGGCGGAGAACGAGAAAATCGCCGCGATCGACTACGCCACGGCCCGCGAAACGGTCGCGGACGGCGAGAAACGGGCGAGCATCAAACAAGCGGAAGGCATAAAACAGGCGCGAATATTACAGGCCGCGGGTGAAGCGGAGGCGATCCGGCTGGTGAATGAAGCCGCCGACAAGTATTTCGTCGGCAACGCGCAGCTGCTGCGTAAACTGCAGGCTCTGGAAACGTCTTTGGAGAACAACGCGAAAATCGTTCTGCCGACCGGTGCCGAATTGGTAAATATCATCGGCGAATTGGCCGGCGTCGTGCCAATAAACCGCAAAACCAAGGATAAGGATCAGATAACCAAACAAACCGGATAGTTCATTAAGGACCGGATAAGACCGATTAAGGAGGAAGAAATGAAAATGTTGATGTTATTGATCAGTATGTTGGTTTTGGTAAACCTTTCGTTGGCCGACACGACCGACGTCATTATCGGGAACCAGCAGGTCGGTAACACGATACCTTTCTGGGGGAGCGATGTTACCGATTTCCAGATGTACGACATGAACGGGCGGTTAGTGCGTTCCCTGGCCGTCGACGAAACCATGTCCACCGCCTGGGACCTGAAGGATAAGCAGGGGAAGGCCTTACCCGCGGGCGTGTACGTGATCCGCTGCGGCATGGCGACCGGACGGGTGGTCGTCTTCGAATAAGTCCCGTTAAAGAACACCGTCTTCTTGTAGGCATACGCGGACGGCAATATCAAACCACCGTCGGCTTTTTTGGGGAATAACCGCCGACATAAAATCGGTGGTTTTCTCTAACGGGATAATAATCCGTTCGTTATAGCTCGGACGAGGTCAGCAGCGGTCTGACAAATTCCGGTTCCGGAGCGGAACGCGGTTTGGTCCCGCCCGTGGCCAGGACCGTTTCCAGCAGGGGGACCATTTTTCGGAGTTTTTTCTCCCGGATGACCCAGCTCCAGAAAGGTTCGAACTTTTTCCAGCCCACCGTGTAGGCCATGTGCCGGACACACTGCCGGAATGTTTCGTGGCTCCAGGCCGAAGAGAATATCGAAGACCACTTGTAGAAATCGCGGTACGCCGACCAGTAGCCGTCCTCCAATTCCCCAACCGTCATGCCGGCCGGCTGGAAAACGGCGTGCCGGGTGTCGTAAAGATCCCAATCATCGGTCAAGATGCGTTTTTCCTTAAACAGACGGTCGTGCAGACGGGTCCCGGGATAGGGCGTCAGGATATGGAAGGTCGCGGTCTCGAGGCCGTTCGCGACCGCCCAGTCCACGGTCTGCCGGAACACGTCCGGGTCATCGTGGTCCATGCCGAAAACGAAACTGGCGTTGATCATGACGCCCAACCGGTGCAGCCGCTGGATTGCCCGTTCGTAGTCGCGTTCCTGGTTATGGAACTTGTTGTACTGGTCCAGGTTCGGCTGCCGGATCGATTCGAAACCGATGAATAAACTTTTCAGGCCGCAGTCCGCGGCCATTTCCATGATCGGGCCGTTGTGCACGTCACGCACCGTGCCGGCCGCCTGCCAGATCCGGCCCATCCCTTTCATGGCCCGGAAAAGCTCCCGGCAGAACCGGGTGTCGGCGAACAGGTTGTCGTCGAGAAAGAAGAGATGGCGTCCGGGCAGACGGTCGATCTCGGCGAGGACCGGGTCTACGCGCTGGTGATAATACGAGCGGCCGCCCCGGTAGAAATTATCCTTATAGCAGAAATCGCACGCGTGCGGGCACCCCCGGGATACGACCAGGGTATTGGGTGTGAGGTAGAGGTCCCTTTTTATAAGGTCGCGCCGGACCGGGGGCAAGCCGTCCAGAGTACGGCAGGTCGAGCGGTATACGGGTTTAGGTTCACCCTGGCGGAAGTCATCTAGGAATCGCGGCCAGATGTCTTCGCCCGGACCCAGGAATATGGAGTTCGCGTGGGGCATCGCTTCCCGGGGCCGGGCCGTTACGTGCAAACCGCCCAGGCACACGCAGGATCCCTGTCGACGGTAATGGTCCGCGATCTCGTAGGCGCGGTACGCAGAAGTGATGTAAACCTGGATCACTACCAGGTCGGGATGGTCATCAAGATCAATGGTTTCCACGTGCTCGTCCACGATCTCGACCGCCGCGTCCGCGGGCAGGTACGCAGCCAGGGTGGCCAGACCCAGGGGCGGGAACAACGAGTACTTGATCGGCCGCCAGAATGAGCTGTGGGCTTCAGTCAGGGCCGGTAGGATCATCTTGACGCGCATGTCGTGCTCCTCTCATAAATTTTCATTTATTTCTGTAAAGAGTGAAATATTTATGCAAAAAATTTTAGAACATCCTTCGCAGATTCAACACTTTTCCGCCCAGTTTCATGTACTGGCGGATGGTCGAGGTCGACATCTGCTGGAGCTGGGCGTACCAGTTCATGGTCGCGTCCAGAAATTCGACCATTTGCGTGACCTGACGCAGGGCGTGGTTCTCTCCCGGATCACGGGCCCGGTTCGCGACGAGCCGCACCTTCGTTTCCTTGACTAACGCGATAAAGGGATCGATATTCCGTCTCTTTTGTTCATAAACGACGCTCCGGAACATCTCCCACACGTCCTGGATCGCGGCATAGTGCTTCCGGCGGTTGCCCCGGACATTGACGGTCTTGATGATCTTCCAACTCAGCAATTCCTTGAGACTATTGCTGACGTTGGACCGGGCGACGCCCAGGATCTGGCTGATCTCCTCCATGGTCAGAGGCGATATGGATACGAACAGCAGGGCGTGGATCTGGGCTTCGGTGCGGTTGAGACCCCAGCGGGTCGCCAGCTCGCCCCAGGTCATGATGTAGTTTTCGATGTCTTTGGTCAGTTTCATAGCTATTTTCTTTTATTTCTGTCTATTCTATTATAACAGAAATTTGATAATTGTCAAGGGGTCAAATGCCTGCCGTCCGGAAAATCACCCCCGGGGACCTGCTCGTGTACCGCCGGCCATAGGTGCCGCTCGGGATCAACTTTTACCGGCCGGAGCGAAGAACACCCAGGACCGCGGTTCCTTCTTCAACGAACGAATTCAGAGCCTCAGGTTTGACCTGCTTAGAACTCCGGTAGAAGATAAGCCGGTTCTCCGCCCCCTCCACGCAGAGCGGTTGTTTTTGCTCAAAAAATCTCAATACGGAGTCTTTGAAGAGAGTTCGGATCCTGGTTTCGTCCGGACCCCGGAGCAGGTAGCGTTTGGAAAATTCGGGATGATGCTCGAAATCGATATCCTGATAGCCAAACATGGATCCAATCTTATGCATGATATTTTCCGGACTCAGGCTGAAGACCGGCAGGTTCAAATCGGATAACCGGAAACAGATGACGGTTTGATTCTTCGTATGCTGATTTTTCCCGCTCCCGACCGTGAAACGGTAATCGAACATCGCGACGTCGGCGTCCGAGCTCTCGCCCCGCATCAGGTTTTTCAACAGCCGGGTGTGTCCCTGCTGGAACAGGTGAAAGGCGGCCATTTCGCTCAGGAACGTCGGGTCGCCCTTGGGAAAAAAGTTGAAGCCGAGCCGGAGCGCGGCCTGGCGCATGGCTTCGGTCCTTTTCTTCTCGATATAAAGACTCAAATAGACAAGCGCGGCGATGAAGACGGCGATTCCAATTATAATTAGCCAGACCATCATAGACCTCCTGGATGATCAATTTTAGCGAAGCGGTTACCGGTGTCAAGTAAGATGAACAGTAAGCAGAAAAATACTATATGCCGAGGGACCGAGGAGAAGAGAAGCAAGGGGGAAAAACAGTAAGCAGTATAAAGAATAGTAAGTAGTATGGAGTAGACAGTAAGCAGTAACTGGCATTGACATGAATCGGAAACTATCATATAATATAAAGGAAAAAATGTTCCAGCAATTGAACGAGTTTAAGTACGCGGCCGCGACCGGCAAGAACTACATTATCTACTTCCTGAAATTCTGGACGGCCGGCGATTATATAATAAAGTACCAGATCCGGACTCCGGATAAGGATTTCTTCTGGTACGGCCGGATGTCGAAAGAACGAGCTTTGATCGACCTCAAACTCACCCCAAAAGAAGCCAAGGCAGAAGCCCAAGAAGTTCTGGAAAACAAGATCAAGGATCACCTGCAGACGCTATTCATATCGGTCGTGAAGAAGGGCCTGGACAAAGGATTTGATGAGCCCAACACCGAATTCGTTTTTTATAAGGAACCGTTTGTGACGAAAAAAGTTTGGAAAGAAAATTAATTTCTAAATCCGAATCCGCCACGAAACTTGGCGGACTAAATCCGAAACAAACACGAAAACAAACACGAATATACAAATTCCAATTTTCTAAACAAAATCAACTGTTTCGAATTTACTGTTAACGATTTAACTTTTGTTTAGTATTTCGTATTTCGTATTTAGAATTTAATCATTAACTCCTACAACTTGACCAGTTTTTCCCGGCGCGTTACCGATCCCGCGCGCAAAACCAGATAATAAACGCCGCTCGGTACTTGCTTTCCCCAGAGGTCATCGCCGTTCCAGACCGTCCGATGATCGTCGCCCAAACCCGGGGCGTCGGCTAAAACCTTGACCCGGCGTCCGGAAACGTCATGGACCTCGAGTTTCACGGTTTGGCTTGAAGCCAGCCCGTAGCGGATCTCGGTCCGCCGCGTAAAGGGATTCGGGTTCGCGGTCAGATACTGGACCGGGTCGCGGCCGCGTTCGCCGACTCCGACCAGCGGTTGTCCGGCCGAGAATATCTCCAGCGTCAAATCGCCGGCCGGGATGCCCAGGGCGGTTGAGATTGCGGTCCGTTCCGTCGAGCTGAAGTTCGCGGTGAAATAACCCTGCAGGTTCAGGGACGTCGCCTGGAGCAGCGCGCTCGTCGCGGCGAATCCGGCTTCGATAAGCTGCCAGCGGACCGCGGTGGTCGCGCAGAAGACGAAATACGCGGGCGCGGTCTGAGGCAGGCGCGCGACTGCCGCGCGCAGCTGAGGCCGTCGGTCGCCGGTCGTAACCCGCGCGATGCGGTGGTCCCGAGTCGACTCCTGACCGGAAGGCTGGCGGATGTAATAGCGCTCCACACCCTCGGGCCGAACCATGTAAATTCGGCCGGTCAGGTAGTAATTCATGGCCGCGGAAGCGACCGTGAGCGCCGCTTTGCTGCCCGCGGTATGCGGGGTGTTGCCGTAGGACGCCCAGGCGAGCTGGGACAGTTCGTTCAGGGTCAGGGCGGTAGCGGAAAATTGGGTCCCGTAACGGAGATTACCAAGCCCGTTTTCAAGAATGACCGTACCGTCGGTTATGGGATTAGGCAGGGTGCCGTCCGAAGAGACGGCCACGAGCTGGTTGGTGATACCGCTGACCGTTCCCATCAGGCCGTGGCAGTTCACCATCTGGACGGTCAGGGCCGGGATCCAGGTGCTGTTGGCGTTGGTCGTGGCGCTTTCCTTGGGAATGCCGATCGGCCGGTTGCTCGTCGTCAGCCAGAACGCTTCGGGCGCCAGGAGACCGTAAGCCAGGGCCGCGCCCGCGTCCTCGGCGAGGTCTGCGGCGACGCCGACCTCGAAGGCGCAATTAGCCTCGGACATGTGGTTGCCCGCGAGGTGCAGCACGATGTCGTGCGCGACCGGATCGTAGCGGTAGACGTTATCGGGCCGGGCCACGTAGATGACGCGGTTGGCGCCGAGGACCGGCGCCTTGGCGCAGGCCCACAAGATATTGGCGAGGATCTGGTCGGTCAGGGTGCCGCTGTAGCCACTGTGGTACGAACGGCGGCTGTTCATGACGATCTCGGAAGAATAGGTGTTGACCTGTACCGCCGGTAAAGCCCGCGTGCCGGCAAAATAATCGTTCAGGGTCCGGCCAAAGGAACGGTTCAGCATCGTCCCCGTGGTGCCGGCGAGTAAAATTTTTATAAACTGTCGTCGATCCATAATCGCCTCCTACGGATAGTATAACAACAATATAAAAGGTGTCAAGGCCGGCCGGGGAAGCGGGGATCCGAGAGGTTTAGCGGGGTTTCTTGCTCTGCTTATGCCGGTACATCATCTGGTCGGCCTGGGCGAGCAGGGTGTTGATCGACCGGGGCCGGGCCGGATCGTAATGCGCCCAGCCAATGCTCAGCGCCAGCGCGAAGGGCAGCCGGGTATGCCGGTTGAAGGAATCCAGACTTTTCTGCAGGCGGGTATAAAAAGTCCGGGCGCCCGCACCGGAAATTTCCAGGGTCAGGACCACGAATTCGTCGCCGCCGATGCGGGCGATTATGTCGGAACCGCGGAAGGTTTTTTTCAGGATGCGCGTCGTCTGGATCAGGGCCTGGTCGCCGATCGGGTGACCGAATTCGTCGTTGACGTCCTTCAGATTATCCAGGTCGATGAAGAGTAGCAGCAGGCTTTTCCGGTTCCGGTCGGCAAGTTTCAGCTGGTGCTCGGCGACGGTCAGGAACCCGCGCCGATTATACAAGCCGGTGAGATCGTCAACCAGGGAGATGGCGCGCAGCTGCTCTTCCATCTGCTTGCGCTCGGAGATGTCCTCGATCACGCCGTCGATCCATTTCACCCGGCCGCTCTCGTCATGCTGGGCCTTGGCGTATTCCGAAACCCAGATCGGCGTGCCATCCCGCTTCCGCATGAGCAGTTCGCGGTTTCGGACCAATCCCCTCTTCATCAATTCTTTGATGAACAACCGGCGGTCCTTGGCGCGCCGGTACAGTTTCACGACCCGGGTTTTCATCAATTGTTTGACCGAGTCGTAGCCGAAGATCTTGGTGAACGCGGGATTGACCTGCAGGTACTGCCCGTCGATATCGCCGGTCGTGCGGTAGACGCCGATGTTGACGTTTTGGACGATCGTCCGGAATTTTTCCTCGCTCTCGCGCAGGGCATTGACCGCCATCTTCTGGGCGGTGATATCCTGGGTCATGGTGACGATGAACTCGACGCGGCCCCGGCGATCCTGGATCGCGTAGTAATACTGGGATATCCACTTGGGCAGGCCGGTCCGGGGATAGGTGATCTTGAGCTCGGGCAGAAAAAGTTCGCCGCCCCGATTGAAGATCCGCCGGACCCGCGGGGACATGTTTTCAAGGTAGGGATAACGCTGTTTGACGGTCCAGTTGCGGCTGATCCGTTCGTTCTCCTCGATCTGTCGGTTGGTCAGCTTCCAGATCTTTTTCCAGGCCCGGTTGACGGAAAGCAGCTTACCCGACCCGAGCCGGACCGAGATACCCACGGGCGCGTGTTCGAATACCGCCCGGTTCAACGCCGCGCTGTGGCCGAGCTCTTCCTGGAGCTGGTCGACCAGTGTTTCCAGGCCCGCGACCTGCTGGAGCGATTTGAAAGGTTGTTTTATGACCTTTGGATTTTTTCGATCAACGATTTTTTTAATATTCCGTGCCATACTTGCCTGGTGAATAATACGGTTATTTTCTAAAAAAGTCAAGAGCCTTGATGGAGAGCTCTGAAAAAAAATTCATTGCGCTCATGATTACGGTGATAACAGAAAGATAACGAAGATTTTCGGATTTTTTTAGAAATCACCGATGACCGGGTGATGTTGACAATCCGCGGTATTTGCCATATAATTCCTACGGTAATATCCGATGGCCAAAACGATCGATAACGACGACAAAAATATCCGGGAGATCATCGACGGCCTCGTCCGCGCCGCCGGGGGCGACCTCGCGTCCAAAATCCGGCTGACGGGCAAGGACCCGAACCTGGCTGAGATCGCCCAGGCCGTGAACGAGCTGATCAAGTCCGCACGCCTGGCCGCGGACAACGCGCGCGATTCCCAGGTCCAGATGGAACAGATGAACCGGAAGCTGAGGCGGGTCTTGGACAGCGCTCACGACGTGATCCTCCTGGTCAACAAGTACGGCACGTGCATCGACGTCAACCGCCGCGTCGAAAAAGTATTCGGCTACAAGCCCGACGACATGACGGGCAAGCATTTTGCCAAGACCGGGGTGATCCCGGAAAAGAACGTTTCTCAGCTGGTGAAAATCTTCCAAAAAGCGATGGAAAAAGGAGAAGCGGACGAGATTAAGGAGCTCGAGCTCCAGACCAAGAACGGGAATTCCGTTTACGTCGAAGCCGGCATCCGCGTCCTGTGGAACGGCGACGAGGTCGAAGGCGCGGTGGTTGTGTTCCGGGACGTCGGCCGCCGCCGAAAAGCCGAACAGGCGGTTCGGGAACAGAAAGACCGGCTGCAGGCCATCATCGCCTCAATGGAGGACCTGGTGTTCGCGCTCGATCCGGACCTGCGGGTGACGGATTACTACCCGCCAGAGCGGCGGGCGGATTCGACGTTCTACACCCCGCCGGGAGAGTTCACGGGCAAATTCATGAAAAACTTCCTGCCCACCCACCTGGCGCGCGAGCTGGAAAAAGTGATCCGGATCGCGATGAAGAAGAAGGAGAAACAGCACTACAATTTTCCCTGGCGTCTCCTTGGCGCCGCGCTCTGGTTCAGCGCGGAAGTTTTACCCCTACGCAGCCCGGAAGGAAGCGTCTCCGGCGCGGCGGTGGTGATCCGCGACATCACGGACCGGAAGAACATGGAAAAGACCCTTGAGGAAAACGAAAAGAAATATCGGAAGATATTCGAAAATTCGCCCCAGGGATTCCTGGTCCTCGATCCGGAAGGCCATATCGTGGACATCAACAAGAAACTCTGCGACTGGCTCGGATATAAACCCGAGGAGATGCTCGGCAAGGACCATATCCTTTACCCCTTTCTCACCAAGGCGGGCAAGATCCTGGCCATGAAAAAATTCTTCCAGCGCCTCACGGGCAAAATCGTGCCCGCCTACGACCTCGAGTTCGTGACCAAGCGCGGCGATATCTTCATCGGCGAGGTCCGGGCCATGCAGCTGCGCGACGATGAAGGGTCGATCCAGCAGATCCTGGTGATGATCACCGACGTCACGGGACGGCCCAAAAGCTGATTCATCCTTCGCCCGTCATGAAACGCCCCGGGATCATAAAATTTCTGCCGGCCATCGTCCTGCTGCCGTTGATATTTTGCTCAAAAAAAGAAAGCCCGCCCAAAATCACCGTTAGCCACCCGCGCCCGGCCGTTCAACAAGAAGCCCTGCGCGCGCTCCAGTCCAAGATCGACGAGCTGGGCCGCAAAGCGAAGGAAGGCAAATACCGGGAATTCAGCCCGATCGACCGGATGCTGCTCGCGACCGGGTTCCAGGCCCTGGTTGCCGGCGGGTACGCGAAGGGGTATGACGGCGCCGCGCAAGTGCTGGAGCATTACCTGTCCGGGAGCGGCAAAGACCTGGCCGTGAACCCGGACTATTTCCGGGGGTCGCCGGTCATCATCAAATTGCTTAAACGCCGGTACGAGGACCTGAACCTGACGCCGGGCCCGGGGAAGCGCGACGAGCTGCGGATCGATCCCGCGGACCACGGCTGGGAAGACGCCAACCTGAGGTACATGATGAATCCGTTCTTTCTCGTCGTCAAAGACTCCCTGGCCGAGGGCGTGATCCACAGCGATTACGAGGTCCGCTGCCGGATCCAATTCCATCCGAACAGCAAAACCTATTTTTTCCTTTCGGGGGATACGATAATCTTCCCGGACAACCTGGGCGCGGCTCTGGAATCGCTGGGCATGGGCAAGCCGTTCAATTTGACCTCGGCCTGGCACGACCGCCGCGATCAACATAAATGAAGGCTTTAAAATCATGCTGATCAAACAATACGTCGTCGGGCCGATCGCGACCAACTGCTACCTCGTCGCGGACGAAAAAGACCGCGTCGCGATGGTCATCGATCCGGACCTGAGGGAAAAAGGGGAGCAGAAACGGTTTTTCAAAGACCTCGCCCGCGACCAGCTGAAGCTGAAATATATCGTAAACACCCATTATCACGTCGATCATATCGGCGGCAACGCGGCGCTCAAGGAAGCCACGGACGCGGCGATCCTGATCCATGAACGGGACGCGCCGCTTTTAGCCGAGCCCTGGAAAAGGATGATCGAAATGAATGAAAAAGGCACCGCGCCGGCCTGCCCGGTTTGCGGCGATGGCCGACCGGATATTCAGATTCAAGATGACCGGAAAAAAGCGGTGGTGGGTTGCCCGGCCTGCGGATTTCGGTTCGAAATGGCCCCCTCGCCGCCGGCCGACCGCTTGCTCCGCGAGGGAGAAATAATCAGGATTGGTTCCCTGGAGTTCCTCGTGATCCACACGCCGGGGCACAGCCCGGGCGGCATCGCGCTATATTGCGCAGCGGAAAACGCGGTCTTCACAGGCGACACGCTGTTCTACGGTTCCATCGGCCGGACCGACCTCCCCGACGGGTCTTTGCCGGACATCCAGGCCGCGCTTAAAAAACTGGCCGCGCTGCCCGATAAAACGGCCGTTTATCCCGGGCACGGCGAGAAGACGATGATCGGCCGGGAAAAGCGCGAAAATCCTTATCTGCAGACGGTTTGACCCTCTGGTCCTAAGGGGAATTTTTCTGGAAATAGGCCCGGACCCGGACCTTGACGTTCTCCCGGATATTCAGGTAAAAAAGGCTGTAATCCACCAGGTGATAACTGCCGGCCAGTTCCGGATAACCCCGGACGCTCGGCTTGTCGACCCACAGCGCGCCGCCCGGCGCGCACTTGGCGCCGGTAACGGCTTTATCGACCCGGTCGAAACTTCTCGGCACACCGCCTAAATTCATCTCCGCCGGAATATACGCGGTATCCCGCTTCCCGCTCAAGGGATTGACGCATTCCAATCCCGGTTCGCGAGCCGCGCGGCTCCAGCGAACCGTGTTCCAGGCGATACAGCATCCGGTCTGGTTTGCCGAATCCGACGCCGGGATCCGGCGGAAGCAGTTCTTCGTTACGGGACCCCCGATCAGATACGCCGCGACCAGCTTCTGATAAAGGGCGGAGTCGGGTTCAAAAAATTCCTTGATCAGCCGGATCGCGTGATAGGTGCCCTGGCTGTGGGCAGCGATGATCAAAGGTCGGCCCCGGTTGAAGTGGTCGAGGTAGTAACGGAAGGCCGTGCGCACGTCCTGGTAAGCCAGGTCCAGCGCCTTTTCCCGGTTCCCGGCCTTGTCGATAAAGGAGTAAAGCGTCGCCTGGCGGTACCGGGGTGCGTAAACGCGGCCGCTTTCGTTAAAAACGCTGGCTTGCATTTTAATGGTCGTCCGATCGGTAAAATCGTCCAGTTTTTGATCGTCGACATCGGCGTTCCAGCTCCGGTTACGGTAATAGGTCGTCGGATGGATGAAAAAGACGTCGACCGTCGCGCTCACCTGATCTTCGCGCAGACCGGAATTCTGCGGGACCAGGTCGGCGCTGTCCTTTTTATCCGGGAGCGCCGCCCAGTTCTCGGCCCGGCGGTAATCCGGCGCGGGCGGCGGCGGGTAGGCATCAAAGTTCCGCCATGGTTTCAGACAGGATACGCAGAGCAGCAAAAGCATCAAAGCGGATAAAGGGTAGGGGTAGGCGTATATTTTTGTACTTTTCACAAGCATGTTTTCATCCCGGACCGGTTGGGTGCGGAGATCGTCATTCGCGGTATTTAACGATTCGCCGATTCAAAAGAAGCCCGCACGTCGTCCCGTTTAAGATACCGCCGGTCGTAAGCCAGGACCAGGATATAAGGCAGGAGGATCAGGACCAGAGCCACGGTGATCGCGATACTAACCGAAAAACCAAAACGAAAAAACGATACGAGTGAAGACAGAATCAAGACCGGAAGGAACAGGCGGCTGGTCCGGACATAGAGTTTGGGCGCCCAGGCCGCGCGGATCGCGACGCCGCCGACCGCGAACGTGATCAGCCCCGAATAGAGGAAAGGGACGATCATGAAAGATAGCTTCAGGTCGTAATTCCTCCCGGGGTCAAAAAGGGGCAGGAGGAAAACCAGGAAACCGAGGAAGAGGTAGAGCCCCAGCACCACGCAATACAGGATCACGAATTTGTCCTGATAAATCGTGAACCGGGTCACGCTCTTTTCTGCCGCCGCGGATTTGGTCACCGCTTCATGATAGCCGAAAGAGAATCCATGTCAATCCCTCCGGGAAATAAACCATACGACGTATAAATAGTCTAAATATTATGAATATGAAAATTCTGAATAATCAGAAAATTGAGAGGAGGTTGAATAATATGAAAAAATTAAAGAAAACAGCGGACGGCCCGTCCGGGGAAAAGGAAGACCGCTGTTGCACGGTGACCGCGGTCATCTCGGTCGACGAGCGGGGTCAGGTCGTGCTGCCCAAGGACCTGCGCGACCGGGCGGGGATCAAGGCCGGCGACAAGCTGGCCGTGGTCGCGCTCGGCGAGCCGGAAGAGACCTGCTGCCTGATGCTGCTGAAAACCAAAGAACTGAACGGCATGGTCAAGGTCAAGATCGACGCCGTGCTGGGCAAAATGGAGAAAGGAGCGTAACATGGACCCCAAAGAGATAAAAAAAGCGGTCCGCGACGCGTACGCGAAGGCGGCCACGCAGGGTTCGTCGTGCTGCGGTTCCGGGCAGCCGGTCAAGGACTGCGCCGGGACGAACCAGAAACTGAGCAAAGCCATGGGATATTCCGAGGCGGAAATGAAATCGGTCCCCGAGGGCGCGAACCTGGGGCTGGGCTGCGGCAATCCGGTCGCGGTCGCGACCCTGGAGCCGGGGCAGACCGTGGTCGATCTCGGTTCCGGCGCCGGGTTCGATTGTTTCCTGGCCGCCCAGAAAGTTGGGAACGGCGGCCGGATCATCGGCGTGGACATGACGCCGGAGATGATCGACAAGGCGCGCCGGAACGCGGAAAAAGGCGGTTACGAGAACGTCGAGTTCCGCCTGGGCGAGATCGAGCATCTGCCGGTCGCGGATAATGCGGCGGATGTCGTGATCTCGAACTGCGTGATAAACCTGGCCGCGGACAAGGCCCAGGTGCTCAAGGAAACCTACCGGGTATTAAAACCGGGCGGCCGGATCGCGATCTCCGACCTGGTCCTGCTCAAGGAACTGCCCCCCGAGATCCGCGTCAGCGTCGAGGCCTATACCGGATGCATCGGCGGCGCCATCCTGCTCGACGAGTACCGCCGGGCGGTCGCCGAAGCCGGCTTCAAAGACGTTGAATTCGCGGTCAAAACCGCGGCCGACATGGCGGAGACGGGGCTGCGGCCGGAAACGGACGCGGAGCAGTCGCTGGCGGATTACGTGGCGAGCGTTTACATAACCGGATATAAATAGATTTATTCATTGATCAACAGTTGGCGGTTTCGACTGTGGGAGGGATTCCCAAATCCCGATCAGGTAATCGAGGCGGGGAATCTTCTCCCATTATGGATCTTCTTGACAAAGCTTTAAAATTGATTAATTTTTAGGCGATGACAATATTCATCCCGTTCCTGATCGGCGTCGGGGTCGCGGCGCTGCTTTACATTACCGTGGGCTGGTGGGGGTTCCTGGCGATCTTTCCCTGGATCGGTTTTTCCATATCGTTCGGTATCTTCATCCGGCGTAAATTACCGTCCGCGCGCAAGAACATCGGCCGCCGGATCAGCCTGCTTATGATCCTGCCCATGCTGCTCTTTTTCGTGCCGATCGTCAACCACGAGAATTTTCAGCTCGAGGGCGTCGCCCTGCTGATCTGCGCGGGATTCCTGGGCAAGGGCGTGATCCACCTGGCCGTGGCCAAGGTCTTCGGGCCGCTCGTCTGGGGCCGGGGATTTTGCGGCTGGGCGTGCTGGACCGCCGCGAGTCCTGGAATGGCTTCCGATCCAAAAAAAGGGGACGATTCCGCGGTCTTTAAAATCCATTCGCTACGCCGCGCTGGCCTTGTCCCTCGCCCTGCCCCTGGTCCTGGTCTTTTTCCTGAATTTCGACGTGTGGCACCATTACCTGTACCGGAAGGAGATGCTCTGGATGTTCACCGGGAACGCGGTATACTACGCGATCGCGATCCCCCTGGCCTTTATCATGAATGACCGCCGGGCCTTTTGCAAGATCGTCTGCCCGGTGTCCCTGGTCATGAAGGTCCCGGCTCGCCTCTCCGCGATCAAGATCGCGCCGACCGGCAAGGAATGCACGGAATGCGGAGCCTGCAACAAACGCTGTCTGATGGACATCGACGTCATGTCGTATGTCAAGGCGGGGAAAAAAGTGTCAAACACCGAGTGCATCCTCTGTGACGAATGCCGCTTCGCCTGCCCGGCGGAAGCGATAAGATAATTTTTTATTGTGGGAGAGGCTTCCCAGCCTCGAAATTACAAATTCTGAATACGAAATCCTTTAATCAACAATTGGCGGTTTCGAAACGCGATTCGGTTTCGTTGGTCGTTTTCGTTTGACGTAACCGACTTTCGACAACGCCGGACGAAACGCCTTTCGCAACCGCGGACTTTTAACCTATCAATATGTTATTACGGCGAATAGTAGAAACCCAGAGACAGGTGGTAATTAATGGACTGCGCGGGAGGGGGGGTTGGATCTTCGGGATCGGTCGGCTGGATGTGGACCGTAAACTCAGGGTTTATCCGGAACTTGAGGAGCTTGACCTCGACGCCGCCGCCCAGCATAAGGTACGCGGGTGACATGGCGCCGCCCAGCTGGGTTTGGGAATAGATGTCACCGTTTGGCCATCTTAGGGTTTCGGTACCCGAGGCCATCATGTTGAACGCGAGCCCGAGACCGATATAGGGCGAGACCAAAGGGATTATGCCGGCTTTCAGGGAAACGAAGATCGGGAAATAGAGGTTCGAGTAGGAATAGGTCCGTTCGAAGATCATTTCCCGGCGTGTGTAATTATCAGCATTCAGCTGGGGTGTGATGTCCACGGAAATCAGCTTCAGAAAATCCATGCCCATACCGAAGCCGAAGTGCGAACCCGTGCCGGAAAAACTATTGGTGCCGTCACCGGGATCGTAGCTGTTCCAGGTTATCCCGGCTTTTAGCCCGGCCCGGGAACTGATCAGACATCCGCCGCACTGGGCGAAGACGCAGGCGATCAAAAGACATATGACGAGCGATATTTTTTTAATCATATTATCCTCCTTGGGACTTATTTATTATATGTGTGCAGCGTTCGGCGGCGATTGCGGAAAAATTGGCCATGGCCGAGATGAAATACTTTTCCTGGGGCAGCAGCAGCGCGTAATCGGTCAAGAGCGCCAGGACGCCTACGGTTCGGTCCTCGGCGGTCATGGGCATGAACACAAAATCCGAAGCGACGAGGGTTTTGGTGCCTCGGCCGGCCGGATCGCCGTTATTGTATACCCAGTTGGCGATCGCGTAATCGTTCTCCGAAAAGATCAATTTCACATCGGACCGGGCCCAGATTTTCAATTTTCCGTCCCGATCCATGAAGATGACCATGTTCGGCGCCTTGACGACCTTGGCCAGGTTTTTAGAGATGACCTCAGCGATCTGCGCGAGTATGTCGACATTGATCATATGGATCGTCTCGACGAATTCCTGGCTGATTTTCTTTTCCCCGGTCGTTTCCAGGACCTGTTCGATCGCTGGAACGCCGAGCAGCTCCCGTCCCATCTGTTCCAGGATCCGGATATTTTCCAGACGCATTCTCAGCGCTTCCTTTTGCTGGCGGAAAAGCCGGGTGATCTCGCCCACGATAAAGGCGGTGGCGAAAAATATCAGGAGCTCGATGATGTATACGGGACTGGCGACCCGGAACGTATGGAGAGGAAGGACGAAGAAGAAATCATAAACAAGGACGCTCAACAAAGAGATGAAGAGGGAAGGGCCTTTGCCGTACAAGTAGGCGCTAGCCATGACCGCGATGATAAAAATGATCGAAAAATTCCGGATATTAAAAAGATAATAAAACAGGAAACCGATCAGAATGACCGGCGTTAGTAATAAAAGACTCATGCCGTAGTGCGCGGTACGGAAGGCGACCTTGGACGGCGCCGTTTTTTTGGAAGGGATTCCTTCTTTATTTTCGATCTTCGGTTCGATAAGATAAATATCCGCTTCCCTGCGAGAGCGAACCAGTTTGTCGACCGGGGACGTTTTTAAAAACCCGAAGAGACCCTTTTTGATCGGTTTCCCGATCAGGATCTTCGTGATCTTTTCCTGGTCGGCGAAACGCAGGATTTCCTCGGCCACGTCCGTGCCCGAAAGGGTGATCGTTTTGGCGCCCAGCTCCTCGGCGAATTCCAGCGCCTGGGCGAGTTCGGCCCGGTCCGGTTCGTTTAACTGCAGCTGGGAAACGGATTCAACGTAAACCGCGTACCATTCCGCCTTGGTATCTTCGGCCAGCTGGTAGGCCTTGCGGATCAATTGTTTGGCGTAGGGACTGGGCGCGATGCAGACCAGCAGCCGTTCCATGACCGGCCAGGGTCCGACGATCGCCCGGGCTTTCATATAGGTCACCAGTTCCGTGTCGAGTTTGGTCGCGACGCGGCGGAGAGTTATTTCGCGCAGGGCGAGGAGATTGGATCTCTTAAAAAATTGCTCGACCGCCTGCCGGGCCTGCTCCGGAATATAGACCTTCCCTTCCTTCAGGCGCTGGTGCAGTTCGTCGATCGGGATGTCCACCACTTCGATCTCGTCCGCTTCGTCGAGCACGTTGTCCGGCACCGTCTCCCGCACTTTGATCCCGGTCACGCCGGCGACGATATCGTTGACGCTCTCAAAATGCTGGATATTGACCGTGGTATAAACGTCGATGTTGTTTTCCAGGATCTCGGCGACGTCCTGGTTACGCTTTAAATGGACGCTGCCCGGCGCGTTCGTATGCGCGAGTTCGTCCACCAGGACCAGGGCCGGCCGGCGTTTGAGCACGGCCTTAACGTCAAGTTCCCGGATGGCAATAGTTTTGTATTTCACTTCCTTCAAGGGGAGGGTTTCCAGACCTTCGCGCAGGGCTTCGGTTTCTTTCCGGCCATGGGTTTCCACGAAACCGATCACGACGTCGAGGTTCCGCTTTTTCAGAACCCGGGCCTGTTCCAGCATGGTGTAGGTCTTGCCGACGCCGGGCGCGTAGCCGAGGAATATCTTCAGGTGCCCTTTTTTGCTGTGATTCTTCCTAATCTCATCCAGGATAGCGTCCGGATCCGGCTTTAACCTTTCATTTTCTTTCATTGTTTTCACCCCGGCCGTAGCGTTCGTCCAGATACAGATTAAGGAGCAGGACATTCACCCTCGGTTCACCGATGAATCCCAGGAGGGCTGGCTCCGTAAATCGGTTAATAATAGCGAACAGGGTCGTTTCGTCAATCCCCCTTACCCGGGCGACGCGCGGCGCCTGCCATAAGGCGGCGGCGACGCTGATTTCGGGATCCAGGCCGCTGGCCGACGCCTGAACCATATCCAGGGGGATCGGCGCCGGATCATCACTTTTAGCTTCTTCGATCCGTTTGCGGACGGCATCGATGAGTGTGCGGTTCGAGGGCCCCAGGTTCGAACCGCCCGACGCGGACGCGTTGTAATCGGACGCGGAGGGCCGGGGATGAAAATACCGGGATCCGGTAAAGGGCTGCGCGATCAGCCGGCTTCCGACGATATTCCCGTCCTTGCTGACCAGACTGCCCTCGGCCTGGTTCCGGTAAAACAAATGCCCGAGGCCCCAGATCAGAAACGGATAAATAATGCCCAGGAGGACGGTCAAGCTCAGAAAGAGCAGGACCGCGGTAACGATTATTTTTTTCATCGGCCGTTCTCCATCGCCTCAGACGATTTTAAGAAAATTGATGATAATGTCAATCAGTTTGATGCCGAGGAACGGGGTGACGATGCCCCCGAGCCCGTAGATCAAAATGTTTCTTTTCAGCAAGCGGGAAGCGGACTGGGGCTTATACGGCACGCCCCGTAAGGCGAGAGGGATCAGGGTCGGGATGATGAGCGCGTTGAAGATGATCGCGGAGAGGATCGCGCTGGCGGGAGTCGACAGGCGCATGATGTTCAGCACCGCCAACTGGGGGAACAGGATGGTAAACATCGCCGGGATCATCGCGAAATACTTGGCGATATCGTTCGCGATGCTGAAGGTGGTCAGGGAACCGCGCGTGATCAGGATCTGCTTGCCGACCTCGACCACCTCGATCAGCTTGGTCGGGCTGGAATCCAGATCCAGCATGTTGCCGGCCTCCCGGGCCGCCGCCGTGCCGGTGTTCATGGCGATGCCGACATCGGCCTGGGCCAGCGCCGGCGCGTCGTTGGTCCCGTCGCCGATCATCGCCACCATCCGGCCCTCGCGCTGGTATTTTTTTATGAACTCCAATTTATTTTCCGGCTTGGCGTTGGCCAGGAAGTCGTTGACCCCGGCTTCGGCGGCGATGGACGCGGCCGTGAGCGGGTTGTCGCCGGTAATCATGACGCTTTTGATCCCCATCCGGTTGAGCTGGGCCAGCCTTTCTTTCATTCCCCCCTTCAGGATGTCTTTCAGATGGACCACGCCGAGGACGCGCGCGTTCCGGACCACCACCAGGGGCGTCCCGCCCTGGTTCGCGACCCCTTCGACGGTTGCTTGCAATTCCCCGGGGAGAACGCAATTTTTATCGAGATCGTGCACGAACCGGACGATCGAATCGTACGCTCCTTTCCGAATGACATCGTCGTTGATATCGATGCCGCTCATGCGTGATTCCGCGGTGAAGCCGATGAAGTTCACTTTTTCCGACGCACCGAACTCATGCTGCCGGATATTGAATTTATTTTTCGCCAGGATTACGATCGACCTTCCTTCCGGGGTGTCGTCGGAAAGCGACGCCAATTGCGCGGCCTGGGCGAGTTCCGCTTCGGTCGTCCCCGATACCGGGATGAACTCGGCGGCCTGCCGGTTGCCCAAGGTAATGGTCCCGGTCTTGTCGAGCAGGACCGTGTCCACGTCGCCGGCCGCCTCCACCGACTTGCCGGAGAACGCCAGGACGTTTATTTTCAAAAGGCGGTTCATGCCCGCGATGCCGATGGCTGAAAGCAGGGCGCCGATCGTCGTCGGCGCCAGCGCGACGAAAAGCGAAACCAGCTGAGTCACCGTGAGCGATGCGCCCAGATAACGGGCGTAAGGCTGGAGGGTCGCGGTCACCATGAGAAAAATGATGGTGAGGGAAATGAGCAGGATATTCAGGGCTACCTCGTTCGGCGTTTTTTTCCGGACCGCGCCTTCGACCAGGGCGATCATCCGGTCGAGGAACGTCTCTCCGGGATTAGAAGTGATCCGAAACACGATCCAATCGGAAAGGATCCGGGTCCCGCCGATCACGCCGGAGCGGTCGCTCCCCGCTTCCCGGATCACCGGCGCGGATTCGCCCGTTACCGCGGATTCGTCGATGCTGGCGATGCCCTTGACGATATCTCCGTCGCCGGCGATGATATCGCCCGCTTCGGCCCGAACCAGGTCGCCTTTGCGCAGGGCCGAGGCCGGGACGATTTCATATTGCGAAGCCTTGATGCCGGGCAGCCGTTTCGCCGTCAGATCCTTTTTTGTCTTTTTCAGCGTATCGGCCTGGGCTTTGCCGCGGCTTTCGGCAATGGCTTCGGCGAAATTCGCGAACAGGACCGTAAGCCACAGCCAAATGGCGATCTGGATGACGAGGGACGGTTTTTCGGGACCGGATCCGGAGACCAGGGTATAGATTATATAATAGGTCATCAGGAGCGCGCCGATTTCGACGCAGAAAATGATGGGATTTTTCCACAGGCGGAGCGGGTTGAATTTTCGTAAGGTGCTCGCCAGCGCTCCGGCTATTATTTCTTTTTGGAAAATTATGTTCCGGTTCATCGCCGTTACCGGTTTCATGCTAAAAACCGATGCCTTTCAAGATCATAAGATGCTCGGCGAGTGGACCGATGGCCAGGGCCGGAAAGAAAGTCAGCCCGCCGATGATGATGATGATCATGATCAGCATGAGCGAAAAAAGCAGGTCGTTGGTCGGCAGTGTCCCGAGGGAGGAAGGCGTGATTTTTTTGGCCGCCAGGTTGCCGGCCAGTTTCAGGACCAATACGAGCGGAACGAACCGGCCCAGCAGCATGCAGAAGGCGAGTGTCAAATTCCAGAAAGGCGTGTTCGCGTTCAGTCCCGCGAAGGCCGAACCGTTGTTCTGGTTGGCCGACGTATAGGCGTAAAGCAGCTGGCTGAACCCGTGGGGCCCCGGGTTGGATACCGATTTGAGGGGTACAGGCAGGAAAACGACCAGGGCCGTAAAGATGAGGATCAGCGCCGAAGGCAGCAAGACGGCCACCACCGTGAGCTGCATGTCCTGGGGGCCGATCTTCTTCCCCAGGTATTCGGGAGTCCGGCCGACCATGAGCCCGGCGACGAACACAGTCAGGATCCCGAAAAGGAGCAGGGTATAGAGGCCGGATCCGACGCCGCCGAAGATTATTTCACCCAGCTGCATGTTGAACATTTCGATCAGACCCGCGAGGGGCATGTTGCTGTCGTGCATGTTGTTGACCGCGCCGCAGGAGGTCGAGGTCGTGACCACGGAGAACAATGCGGATTGGCCGATGCCGAACCTTGTTTCCTTGCCCTCCAGGTTGCCGATGATGCTTCCGGCCCCGCCGCCCCACCGCAGTTCATTTGAGAATTCCTTCTTCAGGATCGGGTTCACTTTTAGTTCCGAATAGGCGGCGAACAGGGTGGCGAGTAGCATGACTGCGAAAACCGCGTGGAACAGCGACCGTCCCTGTTTTACGTCGCCGGCATAATGGCCGAAAGCGAAGATCAAACCGGCCGCCAGGGCGATTATGAATAGCATTTCGACCAAATTGGCCAAGGGCGTCGGATTTTCATAGGGATGGCCGGAATTGGCGTTTAAAAATCCGCCGCCGTTCGTGCCCAGCTCTTTTATCGCCTCCTGCGAGGCCACCGGGCCCTGGGGGATGACCTGTCTTCCGTCTTCGAGCGGGGATACATTCTGGTAAGCCCGGAAGTTTTGAGGGACGCCCTGTCCGATCAAAAAAACCGCGCCGACTAGGGCGATCGGCAGGAGGATGTAGATCGTGCCCCGGACCAGATCGACCCAAAAATTGCCGACGGTCCGGCTTTCTTTCCGGACGAAACCCCGGATCAGGACCACCGCGGCGCACATCCCGGTGGCGGCCGACAGGAAATTCTGGACCGCGAGGCCGGCCATCTGGGTGAAATAACTCATCGTGGTTTCCGGAACATAGGCCTGCCAGTTGGTATTGGTGACGAAGGAGACCGCGGTATTCAGGGCCAGCATTATTTCGACCGATCCTAATTTTTGCGGATTTAAAGGCAAAAAACGCTGGATCAACATCATGGCGAACAGGAAGACCAAGCCGAACAAATTAAAGGCCAGCAAGGACAGCGCGTATTCGAACCAGGGCTGTTCATGGTCCAACCGGACACCACTCAAGCGATATAAGATCCTTTCCAGCCATCCGAGGAGCGCGGAAGTTATCGTTTTCTTTCCGGATAAGACGTTAAAGATATAGGCGCCCAGGGACCGGGCGATAAGATAGATGAGCGCGAAAAAGAATCCGATCTCGGCGATGATCTTCCAGTTCATGTCCGAGATCACTCCTTTTCCTTAATCAACATGAAAATCAGGTATATAAAAAGCAATATCGCTACGACCAGTGCGATCCACCACATGGCTCAGTAAAGCTCCAGGTACTTGTCGAGCTCCCACTTGGTGACCTGGATCGAGTACTCGTCCCACTCGCGGAGCTTGATCTCGTGATATTTCTCGTAGAGGGTTTTGCCCAGGACCTTTTCGGCGAGCCAGCTGTTGCGGAAATTCTGCAGGGCTTCCCAGAGGGATCGGGGCAGGACGTCAATGCCCTTGGCTTCCAGATCCGGTGACTCGATCTTGTAGACGTTTTCCTCCACGGCCTTGGGCGCCTTGAGCTTGCGTTCGATGCCGTCCAGACCCGCGGCGAGCACCAGGGCGTAAATCAGGTAGGGATTGGCCGCAGCGTCCGGCGAGCGGAGCTCCAGCCGCGTGCTCTGAAAACGATTCTTCGAGATCCGGGGGACCCGGACCAGGGCTGAGCGGTTCATCTGGCCCCAGCAGATATAGACCGGCGCCTCAAATCCCGAGACCAGGCGTTTGTAGGAATTCACGATCGGCGACACGACCGCCGAGATATCCTTGATGTGGTGCAGGAGGCCGGCCAGATAACGGTACGCGAACTCGGACAGACCGTAGGAATCCTTGGGGTCGCTGAACAGGTTGATCTTGCCCTTGAAGATGCTCTGATGGGTGTGCATGCCGCAGCCGGCCGTGCCGAACAGGGGTTTGGGCATGAAGGTCGCGTACAAGTTATGCTCTTCCGCGACCCGCTTGATGATCATCTTGGCGGTCAGCAGGTTGTCCGCCAGCTTGAGCGCGTCGGTGTATCGCAGGTCGATCTCGTGTTGGCTCTTGCCGACTTCGTGGTGGCCGGCCTCGACCTCGATCCCGAAATCCATTATCCGCTGGCACATCTGCTTGCGGATCCGAAGGGCCAGGTCGCCGCCCAGATCGAAGTAACCGACCCGGTCATGGGGTAGAGGGGTGATCCGGCCGCCGTCCCGCTGGAACAGGTAGAACTCGAGCTCGGTGCCGATCATCAGCCGCAGACCTTTTTTAGCTAGGGCGGTCAGGTGCCGCTTCAGGATGCCGCGGGGATCGACCGGCGACGGGTTGTGGTCCGGGCCGTACACATCGCAGATGAACCGGACACTCCGTTCTTCGCCCCAGGGGATGATCGCGAAGGTGTCGGGGTCGGGTTTCAGGAACATGTCGCTTTCGCAGATCCGGCCAAACCCCTCGACCGAGGAGCCGTCGAACCAGATGCCGTCCGAGAACGCTTTCTCCAGCTCAGAGGCGACGATCGTTTCGTTCTTGATCGAGCCCAGGACGTCGGTGAACCAGAGGTCGACGAACTGGATCTTGTGTTTCCTGGTTTGTTCTAAGATGCTTGCGATCGATGGCATTTTCCTACCTCCTATTTAAGGTTATTGCCCGTTCTTTCAAATTATTATCTTCCCTAAAAAATAAATATCACGCCCGCGGGTCACGTTCGTTCCCCGGGTTATGAAATGAAAAAAAGGTCGCGCTGGAAAAACTGAACGGCGTCCGGTGTCCGTCGGTGATGATTCCAGCTGTTTAAAAGGATTCGGTGCGGGTGGCTAGCAGGATGATGAACGTGCCTGGTGGGTCGGCAGGTCATCTCTCAGCTCCGTGGTTATCAAACCGTCAAGACGGTTAATCATGTATCGATTATATATATTCGATAAAAAAAGTCAAGGGGTGAGATTATTTAGGAAAATTTGTCCCGTTAGAGACCTGCCGGAATTCATGCCCACAACCAGTATTCTTTGACTTATACGTCAATTTTTTTTGAGTCTCTAACGGGATTTGTTGCAGATCCGGATCGCGAAGGTATGGTCCCGGACGTTTATCGTTTTCACGACCAGGGCCACGCGGTTGTCGGCGTTCAGGCAGGCCCAGTATTCGTCCGCGATCCGGTTGATATCGCCCGCGAGCGGGACCAGGACGGGCTCACCGGCAAAGGCGGGCAGGGGATTGCCGTCGCCGGCATAGGTCGTGATCAAGTGGCCGCAGCCGTCGACCGCGGTTTCGTAGTGAAAATACTGGCGGGTAAAATACCGCGGATCATTGTCCAGGCATTTCAGGCAAGCCAGGGTATAACGGGCGCCGCTATCCGTAATCTCAACCCGGCCCGCGATCCGGGGCGTGTAGTTCGGCGGATCCGGCTCGAATTGCCACTTGTCCAGCCCCTGTTCGAAACTCTTCCCTCCGGCCAGGGCTTCGGTTATCGTGTCGGTATGATGGCCGTTGGTGACGACATGGTTGTTTCCGGCATGTTTCAACGCGTAGTAAATGGTATGGGACGGGTCATGGGGCTCACGTTTGTCAAAAACTTCGGTCCGGACAAAACCGGTATCTTCCTTGACGAAGATCCGGTTGCGGCTGTTGCCGCTCCGGCCCATGATCCAGTAGATCTGGACGAACTCGTCGGCATCCCGGATCTTGCCGACGACGATCCCCCGGCCCGGATACGGATTGGCTCCGAGCCGATGGAAATTCTGCTGCGCCGTCTCGGGAAGGTTCATTTATTGAGTGTCCCCGGTTAATTACCCGGTTCGGCTTTGGGCATACCCAAACGGGCGTAGAGCCGGTTGTAGAATTCCCGGTACTCGCCGCTCTGGGTGGATTTTAGCCACTTCGAATTTTTCCGGTACCATTCGATGGTCCGCTTGATGCCGGTTTCGAAAGGCACGCTGGGGTGCCAGCTGACCTGCCGGCGGATTTTGTTCAGGGAAAGCGAATACCGCCGGTCATGACCGGGCCGGTCCTGGATATACGTGATCAGCTTTTCGTGTTTTCCCAGGATCTTCAGGATCCGTCTCACGACGTAGATGTTGGTCAATTCATTCTCGCCGCCGACGTTGTAGATCTCGCCGATATCGCCTTCGTGGAAGACGCGGTCGATGGCCGCGCAGTTGTCTTCCACGTAAAGCCAGTCGCGGATATTCAAACCGTCGCCGTAGACCGGGATCTTCTTGTTGTTAAGCGCGTTGAGAATCGCCAGGGGAATGAGTTTTTCCGGGAATTGGTAGGGGCCGAAGTTGTTCGAGGAACGGGTGATGAGGATCGGCAGTTTATGCGTCTTGTAGTACGATATGACCAGGGCGTCGGCGGCCGCCTTGCTCGCGGCATACGGGCTGGACGGGTCAAGGGGATTGTCCTCCCGGAAACGGCCGCGGAGAATCGATCCGTACACTTCGTCGGTGGAAATCTGGAAGAACTTTTTAACCTTGTACTTCAGGGCCAGGTTGAGCAGGACGCCGACGCCCAGAAAATTGGTTTTGATGAAAGGCGCCGGGCTGAGGATGCTCCGGTCGACGTGGGTTTCCGCGGCGAAGTTGATGATCGCTTCGGGCTGGAATTTTTCAAAGAGCCTTTTCATGGTCGCGGCGTTCGCGATGTCGGCCCGGGCTAACCGGTAATTCTTTTTCTTTTCCAGGCCTTTCAAGTTTTCGAGGTTGCCGGCGTAGGTCAGTTTGTCGACGTTGAGGATTTTGTAAAACGGGTATTTTTTATTCAAGAAACGGACGAAATTGGAACCGATGAAACCACAGCCGCCGGTTACCAAAAGCCTCATAAATATACCTTTTTAAACGATTTTGCCGAAGCTTTATCAAATCCTAATTCCGAATATCGAAATCCGAAACAATTATTCACTAACCAATTTTTAAACTCCAAACCCCGATTAAATATTGGAAAATTAGAATTTCGTATTTGTTTAGGATTTGGTATTTCTAATTTAGCGTTTATGATATTATCCATCGCACCGGTTCCAGTCGTAGGGGATCTCGCTGCCGTGCGGCGGCCGGCGGTACTCGTCGGGCTGGTCGTAATTATAACATTCGGTCACGGTGTTGACGATCACGCTCTCCTCCTCGCTGACGCATTTGAAGCCGTGCCAGACGAGTTTCGGGATGTGAATCAGAACGTGGTTGTGATCGCCGCAGAAGAATTCATTGATCGCGCCCCGCGTCGGGCTCGTTTCCCGGTCGTCAAAGAGTACGATCTTGGCCATGCCCTTGATCACGATCATGTTGTCGTCTTGAATTTTGTGGAAATGCCAGGCCTTGACTACACCCGGGTAGGCGGTGGTCATGTAAACCTGGCCGAATTTGGCGTATTCCTTGTCGTCAGCGCGCAGGATTTCCATGAGCCGGCCCCGTTCGTCCGGTATCAAGCGCAAATTCCGGACCGTCACGCCTTCAATAATTTTTTTCGGCATATCCCCTCCCCGTATCCATGAACGCAAAAGCGGTTATCTGTCATCGCTGTCGTTTATTATCACCGAAATCATTTAACGATTTCCAGGTGGCTCTGGTCGCCGATGATGAACTTATTGGTCCGGGGTGAATGGTCGGTCTGGTTGATGATCACGTTCCTCCCGATGATCGAGCGGTCGATGCGCTTTTCCAGGTTTGTGATGCGCGCGCCCTCCATGATCAGGCTGCATTCGATTTCCGAATTTTCGATGACCACGTTGTCGCCGATTGAGGAAAAGGGGCCGATGAACGCGTGGGAAATCCGGGTGTTCTTGCCGATTACGATCGGACCACGGATCACGCTTTTCTCGATGACGGTGCCGGTTTCGATCCGGACCCGGCCGTTTACGACGGTGTCGATGAGCGTTCCCTGGTTGACGGTCGCGATGTCTTCGAGGACCAGCAGGTTCGCTTCGATGATATCATCGGGCTTACCGGTGTCCTTCCACCAGCCTTTGACCATGCAGGATTCGACTTTGTAATTATTGTCCAGAAGCCACTGGATCGCGTCGGTAATTTCGAGTTCGTTACGGCCGGAAGGTTTGATATTGTCGATGGCCAGAAAAATCCGGGGATTGAAGATATAAACGCCGACCAGGGCTAGGTTGGAGGGCGCTTCTTTGGGTTTTTCGATGAGTTTCCGGACCCGGCCGGCATCATCAACCACGGCCACGCCGAATTCCTGGGGATTCAGGACTTCCGTGAGCAGGATCAGGGCTTCGGGACCCAGGGTTTGGAATTTCTTTATCAAATCGGCCAGGCCTTCTTTAAGCAGGTTATCGCCCAGGTACATTATAAACGGTTCGTTACCCAGAAAATTTTTAGATATTTTTATTGCGTGCGCCAGACCGAGGGGTAAATCCTGGGGTATATATTCGATTTTCGCACCGAAATGGTCACCATTGCCGACCACCTGCATGACCTCGGTCGCGGTTTCACCGACCACAATACCAATTTCTCGAATGCCGGCCTTGACCAGAGCTTCGATGCCGTAAAAGACGATCGGTTTGTTGGCAATCGGGATAAGCTGTTTGGCGCCGGTATAAGTTAAGGGCCGGAGTCTGGTTCCGAATCCACCCGCGAGGATCAAGCCTTTCATTATTTAGGATATATTATAATGAGGAAACCAAAAAAGTCAACCCCGTTAGAAATCCTAACCGTTTTACATTTCGGATATTTAGTCGATTAAAGAGCTATTTAACATGCTCATGGTATACCAATAGCAAACATCAAGGACTTCTAACGGGGTCAACCCCGCACCCGAATTATCTTTGACTAGGGAGTTCTTTTAAAAAATCGGCCAGGGCCGCTTCCCATTTACGCATCGATCTTTCAAAGAAGAATTCGTAGTGCCGGGAAAGCAGGTAGCCGAAAGCGGGCCGGGGGGCGGGCAGGTTAAGCTCCTCGGTCTTGACCGGCTGGAGTTCGGTTTTGAACATTAAATGATCCTTGGCCTGGAGCGTGAATTCAAGCCAGGAAGCTGAGCCCTGGTTGATGAGGTGGAAAACGCCGTAGTTCTCGGATTTGATCAGGGTGAAGATCGCTTCGGCCAGGTCCGGGATATAGGTGAAGGATCCGATCTGGTCGCAGACGACGTCGATGGCCGGCGGTTTTTCCGGGTTGGCGAGAAATCGGGTAATGAAAGTTTTTGAATTTTTTCCGAAAAGCCAGGCGGTGCGCACGATGAAAAAATGTTCCGCCAGGTCGCGGATAAAATTTTCACCGGCCAGTTTGGACCGGCCGTAAACGCTAATCGGCTGGGTCGGGTCGCCCTCGTAATAACCGGTTTCCTTCTTGCCGTCGAAAACAAAGTTGGTGCTGGTATACAGGATCTTGGCGTTGATTTTCCGGGCCACGGTGGCTAACCCGAGGCAGCCCAAGGCGTTTGTTCGGTACGCGAGGTCCGGATCATTTTCGCATTTGTCCACGTCGCTGATCGCGGCAAAATGAAGGATGATGTCCGGGTGGTAGCTCAAAACCGTTTCATTGGTCTTCCGGAAATCCGTGATGTCGAACTGTTTAATATCGACCGGCATGAAGCTGATCTTTTCCCGGCGCAGGAGGTTTTGCATTTCGCTGCCGAGCGCTCCGTCCGCGCCGGTTAGGAAAATTTTCACAATATCACTTCCGATCCAATCCCTTTGGGGTGAGAAAGATCTTCATATTGGTATTATACCGGGAAAAGGATCAGAAGTCAACTGTTGATCAGGGCATCAGGATATCAGGGGACCAGATTATCAGGTAGTCAGGGAACTGTGTATCAGGCTAAAAGGATCAGAAAATCAGAGTATCGGTATTACACGATGCAGGATACACGAAATAAGATCCAGGATCATAAATTATCATGCATCATTTATCAGTTTATAAAAGATCAGAATATCAGCACAAAATAAGACAAAATTTGTTTATAACGGGTAGTGTTGCACTCAACGATAACGTTAAAAATGGTTACTCTTTTCTGTAAAGTAGATATACTTTTGTATAATTCGCCACTTTGCACTTCTTTAAATCGCCTTAAATTACGATATTTAAGAATAAAAAAACAGGCATAAATATTGCTCTAAATACTATCGTAGTTTTCATATTCTAAATAATATATGAATAAAAAAGAAAGGAGATTAAAATAAATCATCTGGATAATTATTTTATTAATAATAATGTGAAAACTGAAGGGTGGTTTTTATCATGAGTGACTTTATTGACATTAGTTTCATTATATATATAATTGTTCTTGCTGGTTAAAACAATGACTCGAAACTCGGAAAACAAAAAAGACTTAAATCTAATAATAAAAAATGCTATTATCAAAGGAGGCGCCACTTGGCCCAAGCATTATTAATATTGTTGATCGGTCAGCTCGATCATTTCGGTTTTGATCCCATAACATCACCGAAAACGGCGGGTCAATCATTTACGATCACTGTTTACGCGCTCAACGCCTCGGGCCAGCCGATCCAGTACGATGGCTGGGCGCGGATCTACTTGCCGTGCGCATATCCGGTTAAACCCGATACGAATGTTTTGTTCAGCGGCAGCAGCAGCAAACAAGCCACGATAACGGTTTCGCTTGCCCTGGACACGGTTTCACTGCGGTGCGATGGCGGAGGGGCGACCGGCACGTCCAACCAATTCCAGGTGCAGGCTAATTCCCCGACCCGGCTTTTTTCCATGTTACCTGGGCAAACCTACGAACCGGGAAGCGTGTACGGTCGGGTAGGAAATATGGCACCCCAGGAAGCCGGCGTGCAATTCAATCTGGATATCTACATGACGGACGTCTGGTACAATCACGTTATTACCAGCTTAGATTCGATGCTGGTCACTTCCTCCGATCCTTTCCGTCCCTCAATGAACATTAATTTGAATAACGGCCATGCCCAGGTTCCCTATACCTTCCGCCGGTCGGGTATCCATGCGATTTACTTCCGGGACCTGACCAACGGCACGATGAGATCGGACACTTCTTCTTCAATTTCCATCTATCCCGGTACCTATGCCAAGCTGCTGGCGCTGTTGCCCGGCGAGGCTCAACTGGCCGGCGACACGACGTCCATTATCTCCAACACGCCGGGTAAATCGGGAACTACGACCCCCCAATATGTGGCCGAAGATTTTACCGTCCGGGTCCTGGCGGTGGACTCGATGTGGAACAAGACTTCCATCTCCGGAAATTCGATTCACCTCTCGTCGACTTACCCGTTTTCCAACCCAACTGACCAGCCGCTGGCCGGCGGCGAGGCGCAGTTCTTGATAAATTACACGACGAGCGATGCGAACCAGGATTTGTACGCTCAGGACCTGACCGCGGGCATCAGTTCTTACCTCAACCGACTGGATATCGTGGCCAGGACGTACAGCATTTTTATCGAGATCGATCCGGACACGATCGCGGCCGGCGATACGGCCCGGATCCGGGCGACGCTTTACGACATCAACGGTGACACCATTCCCCACCGACCGGTGTCTTTTTCCGTTCTGAAAGGCCACGGCGAAATCCCGGATTTATATGATTCCACTTATACCAACAACCAGGGCGTCAGCTTTTCCTATTTCACCTGCGGCGCCGGCTTCTTTGACGAGCTGGACACGATCGGCGTGACCGCGGACGGCGCGATCTTCAAGGCGGTCTGCTTCATCGAGTTCCCGGATTCGATGGTCATGGAAGGAAAGATCATCGCCTACCCGAATCCGATCGGCATCCGGGCCGACCACACCCGCCTTATTTATTACCTGGCCCAGAGCTGCGACTTTATTTACGCCATCTACGATCCGTTCGGCAACCTGGTCCATCGGGAGAACCTCGCGAGCGGACAACCGGGCGCGCACATGGGCGTGAACTACCTGGAATGGAACGGCCGCAACGATAAAGGCCACCGCGTCGCGAGCGGCATCTACTATATCGTGCTCAAAGGTTACGTCAACACCAGCGTCTTTCTGGAAAAGAAAATAAAGGTGGGTGTCATATGGTAAATTCGAATTTCGAATTTCGAATTTCGAAATATTCAAAGAAATTCTTTATTTCTTTGTCTTTAATTCTACTTACTGCCTACTGCCTACTCCCTACTGCCGTATCCGCGCAGGACGGCGGAGTGCCGGGCGCGCTCCTGAACTACGGCATGTCGCCGCGTACGATCGCCATGGGCAAGACTTTCACCGGCCTGGCCGACGACCAGGAAGCGGTTTATTACAACCCCGCCGGCCTGGCTCAGCTCCTGAGTCACAACCTCAAAATGTCATACGTCGACCTCTGGGGCATGCGGCTGGGTTATTTCGGCTACGCCCTGCCGACGCGGCTTTACGGCACGATCGGCGTGGGCCTGATCGGCACGTACGCGAACGAAATCGACGCCGAGGACGAGAACGGCAACAATACCGGCACCTACAAGTTCAACCAGAACTGCCTGATATTTTCATACGCCTATCAGCCGGCCAAGTTCATCGGCTTGGGAGCGAACATGAAGTTCGTGACCAGCAAGATCGCCCAGTATGGAGCGGTGGGTATGGGCGGTGACGCCGGATTCCTGCTTTTCCCCCGGGGCAACCTGACCTTCGGCCTGGTGGTCCAGAACATAATGGGCCCCAAGCTGACCCATTACCAGTACACGGATGAATATCCGATTACGATCCGCGGCGGTACGGCCCTGAAATTATACAACGGCCGGGCGATCATCGCTTTTGACGTCGTTAAAAGCATGCTCGAGTATACTTCAGTCGAACCCCATGTCGGCCTGGAATTCGTGCCCATCTATCCGTTACTTACCTTCCGCGCCGGGTTAGACCGGAACACGGTCAATGCCGGGATTGGGCTACGCAAGAACTGGGGCGGTTTGAACCTGGGGGTCGATTATGCCATAGAATTACATTACGCGTCGAGTTATTTTCTCCCTTACCGCCATAAACTGGGACTGCTGATCGATTTCGGGGGGTTCCGAACCTGGATCGACGCCGCCCCCCGGCGCTTTTCGCCGTCGCCCGGCCGCAAGGAGAACGTCACCTGGATGAACCTCCATTACAACGCCCGGCACGAGATCAAGCGCTGGCAGCTTTTAATCAAGAACCAGTACGGCGAAGTGGCACGGACCTATTCGGGCTGGGACGCGCCGCCGCTCCGGCTTTCCTGGGACGGCCTGGACGACGTGGGCCGCCGCGTGGCCGACGGCCATTACAGTTACGAGATCATCATCATCGACAAGACCGGCGAGCGGATCATCTACGCCGACTTCCTGGTCGACGTCACGACCCTGGGTCCCAAGGGCGAGATCGAGTTCGTACCCCAGGAATAGCCCATGGTGTTCATCCTTCCTTTTATCCTGGCCATTAACTACAACGAGCTGGTGAACAACTACGAAACCGCCCACCAGCTCTTCCTGCAGGAGAATTACGCCAAGGCCGCGGATTATTTCCATGTCATCCTCGGCAAATACGAAGGCAGCGAATTTGAGGACGAGATTCGGTTCCGTTACGCGGAATGCCTCTTCAATCTCAAGGATTACGACAACGCCCACCGGCAGTTCGAGACCATCCTGAACCGCAAGAAGCTCAGCTACCTGGAACCCGAATGCCTATACGCGATGGGCATGATCGACATCCTCCAGAATAATTTCAAAGAGGCCGAGGCCGTCCTCCAGAAGCTCCTGAAGAATCCCGCTTACCAGCAGGAAGAACGGGCGAATTTCGCCCTCGGCGTGCTCTATTATTTCCGGGGCGATTTCAAGGAGGCGTGCGAAAAGCTCGCCGGCTTGAAACTGCTGGAAGCTAAATTTTATTACGGTAAAGCCCGGTCCCGGCTCGGCTATCCGATGGACGCGATCACGATCTTCAAGGAAATAATCGGGGAAACGCCCAATACGCCGATCGCGGTCCTGGCCGAGTTCTCCCGGGCGGAGGCCCTGTTTTTTAACAAAGATTACGACGGCGCGCGGATAAAATTCCAGGATTTTATCGTCGGTTATCCCAAGTCGCCCCTCGCCGAATACGCGCACTTTTTCCTGGCCGCGTCGATGATCCACGGCAAGGATTACGCCGCGGCCAGCGAACATCTGCTGCCCCTGACCCGGCATTCGGACAACCTGCTCGCCGCGCACGCCGGTTATTTTCTGGGCATCTGCCGGATGAATCTCGGCGACGGCCTGGGCGCGGCCAGTTCGTTCCAGCGGGTCCGCGCGAATTACCCCAACACCCAGATTTCTACCTACGCCAACCTCCAGTTGACCAACGCCCTGCTTGCTTACGGCGATACGACCGAGGCGCTTACTTCCGCCTCTCAGCTGACGACCATGTTCACGACCGGCGAACTCGCCAGCGTGGGCGATTACCTGACGGGCATGATCTATTTCCAGCGCGCGGACTATTACAACGCCGCCCGGTATTTTGATGCGCTCCTCCAGAGCTATCCGGCTTCCCTGCTTCGCGAGCCGGCGGCGGCGATGTTCCTTTACGCCTGCAACAATTTACAGCAATACGACCGGGCCATCACCGTGGGCAGCAAATACCTGCGGGATTTTCCGGACGAAAAGAACGCCTGGCGCGGCCGGACGCTCTATTTCCTGGCCGACGCCTATTACGCCAAAAACAGTTATCCGGAAGCGGAAAAACATTATCTCCAGGTGACCAAGGATTTCTTCGGCCTGGAACTGACGCCCTATGCCCGGACCGGAATGGCTTACGCGATCTACAACCAGGACCGCCAGAACGAGGCTTACCAGATTTTCGAGACCATGCGCAAGGTTCCCTTTGACGATTCGTCCCTGGTCATCGCCGTCTACCTGGGCCTGGGTTACACCCTGTTCAATCAGGCCGAGTACGCGAAAGCGCTCGACGCGTTCGAGGCGCTCTACAATACGTTCCCCAAGGACGAGCGGAGCGCGGTCCCCGCCCTGTTCTACGCCGGCATGTGCTACTACAATCTCAAGGCCTACGGCAGTTCGATCGAGAGCTGGGAAAAGCTGGTCGGCACTTTCCCGCTTTTCGTGAAGGCGGCCGAGGCCGGGTTCCGCACCGGCGACACGTACTTCAAAGCCCTGGAGTACGAGAAGGCCCGCTCGATTTTCCGCTGGGTCGTGGAGAATCATCCGGTCAACGAGTACGCGCGGACCTCGCAGCTGACCATCGCCCAGAGTTATTACAACCAGCAGAACTATGACGAGGCGGTCCGGGAGTTCCAGAAATTCCTGGATCTTTTTCCAACCTCGCCGGAAGCGGCCTCGGCGCGCAAGGGCATGGAGATGAGTTATTACCAGAAGGGCCTGGCTTCGGCCGAAGATATGCAGCGCTTCGTGGATAAATTCCCGGCCAGCGAATACGCGGCCGAGGGTCAGTACCAGATCGCGAATAAATTCTACGACGACAAGAAATTCCCCCAGGCTTTGACCGAATACCTGAAGGTCGTGGTCAATTTCCCCAGCTCATCCTACGCGGCGGACGCGCTCCTTCTGGCCGCGGAGTGCGCGGTGAATCTCCCCGATTGGACGAAAGCGGCCGAGCTCTATCGCCGTTACCTGAGCTATTTCCCCCAGGGCAAGCAGCGCGACGGAGTCTATTTCAACATGGGGACGGCATATTACAACCAGAAGGATTACGGCACGGCGATGAAGTGTTTCATGGCGGTGATCGATTCCTTCCCGGATTCCCAGTACCTGACCAACGCCCAGCATAACCTTGATATCTGCAAGAAACTTTTGGGCGAACCGGGTTCGGCGACGGCAGCCGCGGTCGCGCCGGACAGCGTTCCGGCCGACAGCCTGAAGCGTCAATAAAAGGCAGCCCGGATGAATACCTATCTTAATAACAAGGAGGCAAAAACATGATTGCTGGCATCAGCATCGTAACGATCATGAAGATCAGTCCGGTTTTCGACATCCTCATAGCCTGTTCGGTTCTGGCTCTGGCCGTTATTCTGGAGCGCCTATGGCATTACCGCAAGATCAAGATGAACCCGACCCAATTCATGGAGCGGATCCGTTACTCGGTAAAAGACAACAAGTACGAGGACGCGATCAATTTCTGCAGCTATTCCAACACGCCCCTGACGAATGTGATCAAGGTCGGACTTTCGAACCGCGATAAGATGCCGGACAACATATCCGAAATGATGGAATCGGCGCGCATGCTGGAGCGAATCGGTTTGGAACGTTTTCTGGGCGTGCTCGGCACCCTCGGCAACTCGGCGCCGTTCATCGGCCTCCTGGGCACGGTCATCGGCATCATCCGCGCCTTCAAGCTGCTCGAAGTCGCCGGTTCGGCCGGGCCGACCGCGGTCATGGTCGGCATCGCCGAAGCTCTGATCACCACCGCCATGGGTTTATTCGTCGCGATCCCCTGCGCGATCATGTTCAATTATTTCATGAACCGGGTGAAGAATTTCTACGCGGAGATGGAAGTCGCCGGCAAGGAATTCATGGTTCTGATCCGGGAGAATGCGCATAAAAAAGAGATGGCCGGAGAGGTTAAATGAAGAAGCCGCACGATCCGGAATTCAACGCGCCGATAACGGATATCAACGTCACACCTTTAGTCGATATCTGCCTGGTGCTGGTGATCATCTTTCTGATCTTCGCGCCGGCCATTTATTTATCCGGAATCACGGTGACCCGGGCCAAGGCGGAGAAATCCGAATCCCAAGCGGCGCCGACCGAGGTTAAAGTCAATATTTATCTGCCCGCCGACGGCCGGATCATCCTCAATGAGGAAGAGGTGGATATGGAAAAGCTGACCACCCTGGTCCAGGAGTTGCTGCTCCGCAGCCCGACCAAAACGGTAACGGTCAGCGCCGACCCGGAGGTGATCCACGACCGGGTCGTCGGCATATTGGATCTGGCGCGTCAAAATGGCGCCGCGAACCTGTGCGTGCTCAAGCGCCGGGGGGTGAACACGGGAGGCAGCAATGTCAATGAAGGGCGGTAAGGGCAGCGACGAGCCGATCACGGACATCAACGTCACGCCCCTGGTCGATATCTGCCTGGTGCTGGTGATAATTTTCATGGTGACCGTGCCCGTGATGATGGTCACGTCGCCGCTTAAGGTCGACTTGCCCCAGGCTAAAACGATCGAGGCGCGGGAAGACAACAATATCACGGTCGCGATCAATGCCGAGGATCGGATCGCGGTCGACGAGCGCGAGGGATCCTTCGAGGAATTACCCGACCTCCTGACTAAGGCGTTCGAGACCAAAGGCATGGAGAAAATGGTCATCATCCGCGCCGACAAGCAAGTCCTGCACGGCCGGGTGCTCGTAGTCATGGACCTGGTCAAACGGCTGGGCGGCAGCCGGATCTCGCTGGCGACGGTCCAGAAGAAGTGATTATGGTATTAGTCTATCGGCGGACGATCCCGAAGCGGATGTACAATTTCTTCACGTTCTCCATGATCTTTCACGCCGCGCTTTTCCTGTTTCTGGGCACCCTCAAGCAATCGACATCCAATATTTTTATTTCCGAAATCAGTTACGAGGAAGAAACCCAAACCCAGGGTCCGGAGGCGGTTAAACCGCAGCCCCGGGTCGGTTACCTGATTCCACCCAGTAACCTTGAGGACATGATGAAGGGCACCGAAGGTCCCGGCGGTTCCGATTTCGGTCTGGGCGGCGAGGCCACCTCCCAGCCGGTCGTGGACATCAGCGCCAAGATCGACCGCTCGCAGGCCGAGATCAACCTCGACCAATACGACGCGGGCGACGAAGGCGCCCTGGCCGTGGTGCGGATCGCGGAAAAGGGTACCGGCGGCGTCAAGTCGACCGAAGAAATCCTGGCGGAGAAACCGATCTCCCTGTCCAAGAACCTACCCCGGGGCACGGGCGGTACCGGTGGCGGCACGATGCGGCCGGGCTCGACCATCGGCATGAAGGCCGAGGCGCCGCAGATCAAGATCGATAAGACGGTGCCGATCGCCAAAACCACGTCGACGATCGGCAAGCAGGTCGAAAGCCAGGTCGAAACCAAGCTCAAGACCGAAGGCGCCGGTACCTCGATCTCCCTGGCGGGACCGATCGCGGGTCGGGCGATCACGAGGAAGGCCCTGCCCCAGTATCCGGCCTGGTGCCAGAGCCGGGGAATATCGGGCAGCGTCAAGATTCGGATCTGGGTCAATCCCGGCGGCAGCGTCCGGGAAGGCGCGCTGATCGAGATGTCGTCCGGTTATCCGGACCTGGATCAGTCGGTCATCAACGCGGTAAAGATCTGGCTCTTCGAGGCCCTGCCGGCCAACGTCCAGCAGGAGACCCAGTGGGGTGTCATTACCTTCCGGTTTGTTTGCGGCTGAAGCCCAGGGAGACATCATGAACTTATTGCTGGCATTTTTCCTTTTCACCCAGGAAGTGAAGAAGGGCGAGCACGAGATCGGTGAGGAGGTAATCAAGGGCGCGGCGATGATGAAGATCACCGAAACCAAGATCTTCCTCCGGCCCGAGGTCAAACCCTTCGCGCCCCTGGAGTCGATCATCAGCCAGGAACGCTATGTCTTCGACGAGAAACTCTATTCGACGATTGACGCCCTGAACGCGCCGATCCTCTACCTGCACAGCGAATATCTTCGCATCCCGCTCGTGACCCGGCTGATGTACGGTTCGATCGCGCTATTTATCCCCAAGTTCGAAAAGACCGTTTCCTCCTGGGAATTGCTGATCACCGACGCCAACGGCGAGGTGGTGCGGCGCTATGCCGAGCGCGGTCTGCCGCCGACCTCAATTTCCTGGGACGGACGCCGGGACAACGGCGAGATGGGCAACATGGGCGAGGTCTATAATTACGTCTTCACCGCGTTCGACGCGGTCAGCAACCCGACCCGGATCTCCGGCCGGTCATACAAGTTCAACGGTATCGTCTACGGCGAAAAAGGCAGCCGGATCATCGCGCTTTCCAGCCAGGTGCTGTTCCAAGAGGGCACCCAATCCCTGGCTTCGGAATACGGCGAATACCTCGACGAGATAGCGAACATCGTTAAGGATTCATATAAAAAAGAGGTCGTGGTCTATTCCTATTCGGAATCCGAGGTCCTGGCCAAGGGCCGGGGTGACGTGATTATGAACGAGATCGTCAAGCGGGCGGTCCTGCCACCGACCGCGGTCAAGACCGCGCCCCGGTTCATTCCCGGCTTGGCGCCCAAATACTCGAAGATCGAGGTCGTGATTCAGTGAAGTAATGACTATTGAAAAAAACCTCCCCGGATAAGGGGAGGTTTTTTATTTAACCGGAGGAAATTATTCGACCGCGGATATCGGGAAAAAGCGCGTTTTAAGGCGCAGGGCCACGTTGACCAGACCGATCATGACCGGAACTTCGATCAGGGGACCGATGACCGCGGCGAAGGCCTGGCCGGAGTTCAAGCCGAAGACGCCGACCGCGACCGCGATTGCCAGTTCGAAATTGTTGCTCGCGGCGGTGAAGGCGAGGGTGACGGTCTGGGCATAGCCGGCGCCGGCCCGGCGGGAAAGCCAGAAGCTGATGAAGAACATGGCGAGGAAATAGATGAGCAGGGGCACCGCGATCCGGACCACGTCCAGCGGGAGCTGGACGATGTATTCGCCTTTCAAAGAGAACATGACGACAATCGTGAAGAGCAGGGCGACGAGAGTGACCGGGCTGATCCGGGGCATGAATTTTATTTCGTACCAGGTTCGGTCCTTGATCTTGATCAGGGCGAAACGGGTTATGATGCCGGCCAGGAACGGGATGCCCAGGTAAATGAAAACGCTCTTGGCGATCTGCGCGATCGTGACATTGACCCGCACTCCGGACGCGACCCCCAGCCAGGCCGGCAGGAGGGTGATGAATACGTAGGCATAGATCGAATACAGGAAGACCTGGAAGATCGAATTGAGCGCGACCAATCCGGCGGCGAATTCCCGGTCGCCCTTTGCCAGGTCGTTCCAGACGATGACCATGGCGATGCAGCGCGCCAGGCCGATGAGGATAACGCCGTACATGTAATCGGCGCGGCCGCGCAAAAAAATGATCGCCAGCAGGAACATCAGGACCGGACCGATGACCCAGTTCTGGATCAGGGAAAGGATCAGCAATTTGAAGTTCTTAAAAACCCGTCCCAACTCCTCGTACTTAACCTTGGCCAGGGGCGGGTACATCATCAGGATCAATCCGACCGCGATCGGGATCGAAGTCGTGCCGACCTGCATGCCGGTGATGACTTTGTTCACCGCCGGCAGGAAATAGCCGATGGCCACGCCCAGTCCCATGGCCCCGAAGATCCAGAGGGTCAGGAGCCGGTCAAGCAGCGGCAGTCGTTTATTGCCCGGGGACACGCTAACTGCTTGTCTGCTCCTCTTCGATCCACTGCTGGATCTGGGATTTGGCCGGGATCTTGCCCGTGCACTTGACTTTGCCGTTCACGATCAGTCCCGGCGTGGCCAGGATTTTGTATTCCATGATCTGCTTGATGTCGGTGACTTTCTCGATGTCGGCCGCGATATTCAATTCGGCCAGGACCTCCTGAGTTCGTTTATAGACTTCCTGGCACCGGGGACAGCCCGGGCCCAAGACCTTGATCTGCATTTGACCTCCTTGTTACGAATCACAAAGTCTATCTGGTCTTTTTGGTTTGTTTAGTCTTTTTAGTTTTAAACCAGAGAAACCAGAAAGACTAGATTGACTAAAGAAACTCAGTTTTCTTTTAAAATAACGCGCCGAACAAAAATCCGGCGATGGTTGACAGGACAATGACCAGCAAGACATATACCAATGTCTTTTTGAGCCCCATGATACTGACAAGTACGAGCATGCTGGGCAGGCTTAAAGCCGGGCCCGATAACAACAGGGCCAGAGCCGGGCCTTTGCCCATACCGCTTCCCAGGAGGCCCTGCAGGATCGGGACCTCGGTCAGGGTGGCGAAGTACATGAAAGCGCCGAAAACGGACGCGTAGAAATTGGCAAGGATCGAATTGCCGCCGACCAGCAGGCTGACAAACCGGGACGGGATGATGCCGGCGTCCGTGTTGGGCCGGCCCAGGAGGAAACCGGCGACCAGGACCCCGCCGAAGAGCAGGGGCAGGATCTGCTTGGCGAAGATCCATGAGGAGAGGACCCAGTCGTTTAGTTCTTGCCGGTTAAACCACTTGACCAGAATGTAAGCGAGCAGGAGCAAAAGGGCGATGACCAGATACCAATGGATACCGTAGACGAAATTCCAAAAACCGACGGGAAACTTCGGCTTGGCCCAGGCGGCGAAGACAAGGATCAGGACCAGGGTTCCGAAATAGATCCCGGTTTGGCTTAGGGAGCGTTTTTTTATCTCCGGCGGGAGTTCGGCCAGTTCCTCGTCCGCGGATTTTTTCTTATCCCGGAAGATAAGGGACATGGCGAGGCCGATGACGACGGAGAAGACGACGGCGCCGACGGCCCGGGCGATGCCGATCTCGGGGCCCAGGATCCGGGCGGTCAGGATGATCGCCAAGACGTTTATCGCCGGGCCTGAATAGAGGAAGGCGATGGCCGGACCCAGGCCCGCGCCCCGGCTCATGATACCCGCGAAAACGGGCAGGACCGTGCACGAGCAGACGGCCAGGATCGTGCCCGAGACCGAGGCGACGCCGTAGGCAAGGGCTTTGTTGGCCTTGGCGCCGAAGTATTTCACCACCGCTTCCTTGGAGACGAAGATCGTGATCGCGCCCGCGATAAAGAGGGCCGGGATCAGGCAGAAGAGGACGTGCTCGCGGGCGTAATCCTTGAGCATAAAAAACCCTTCCAGGACCGCGGATTGGATCCGCAGGCCGCTTAAGGGCACGAAGTAAAGAAGCAGGAAAACGCCGATGAAGATCAGCAACTTGTAGCGATCTTTCATTTCTTCCCCTATTTTTTAATCAAGAAATAAACGCCCACCAGGATGATCAATACCGCGGCGCCTTTCCGTAAGTAGAAGGTTGCTTTCTGCAGGTGTTTGGATTCCATGATTCCTTTGGCCGCGCCGATCGATGTCCCCACGACCAGGATCAACGCGCAGTGACCTAACGCGTAAAAGAACAGCAGGCCGGCGCCGTAAATTATACTGCCCTTGGCCGCGATGAAAACCAGGATTACGGCCAGAATCGGCATCGCGCAGGGGGCGGACACCACCCCGAAAAGCATGCCCATAAATAACGCACCCAGGAACCCGGTCAGGCGGGGATTGTTCAAGCGAATGGCGGGGATTTTCACCTTGAAGATATCAAGGAGGTGGATGCCCATCAAAAAACATACTCCGGCGACAATATATTTCCAGAATGCGCCGACATCACCTAACAACCGACCGGTCATTGCCGCGATCAAGCCCAAGGCGCTGAAACTTAGGGAAAGACCAACGACAAAAAGGAAGGAAAAAAGCAGAGCCCTTTTAAATCCACTGATCTCTTTAGTCCCGCCCACGAAACCGATCATCAGGGGGATCATGGCCAGTACGCAAGGATTCATGGCGGTTAGAAGTCCGCCGACGAAAACCACGACAAAAGCGAGCCAGGGATTGGTCTGAATGATTTTTTCCGCGTTCTGCAGGAGGGAACTTAGCATTACAACCCCGCTTTATTAAGCCAAACCATGATACTATCCTTGGGGTAAAAACCGATATGGCGGTAGATCTCGGTACCCGATTTGTCAAAGAACACCTGCAGGGGGATCAGGGTTATCTTGTACTGACGGGTCAAAACCGGCTGTTCGTTGACATTTATGAAAATTATGTTCGCTTTTGCCGGGAGTTCCTTCTGCAGTTCCTCGATTATCGGTTTCATCTGGATGCAGGGCAGGCAGGTCGTGGAACCGAAATCGACCATGGTGGGCAAACCATTTTTCATGGCCGCGGTGATGGGATTGTTGACCTTTTTTTCCTCTGCCTGCCGCCATTTCTCACTGCGGGTTATTTTTGTTCCTTTCACCAGGTTCGCGATATAACTCTCGGCAGCCGTCTGCCGTTTCTGCTGAAGCAAGAACTCGGCGATCTGCGGCTTCATCTGGTCTAACGTCAAATTGTTCATCTGAGACTGGTTATCCTTATAAAATTTCGCGATTTCGGCTTCGGTTACGGACATTCCCACAAACACAACCCGGGTGAACAATTCGTCAATAATGATGGTTTCGCGCTTGGTTTTATCGGTTGCGATCAGGGCTTTTACCGCGGTAACCGTATCGATCTTGAACTGTAAGGCTTCGGTCAGCAGCGCTTCTTTCACGATCAGTTCCTCCAGGAATCCGGGCAGGTCGCCTTCATAGTTTTTACGCAGGTCGTCCGGTAATTTTTTTAATTCCTGCCGGAGATATTTCAGGGTTATTTTCTTGCCGCCTACGGTGGCGATGACCTGGGCTTGCGTGCAGGTAAGCATAATGAGGGACATGAAAACAATAATTCTTTTCATTTCAGCTCCTTTTTTTGCGATAGCACCCGTAATACATCCTGGTTCTTCGCCAAACGGCCGGTGGCGCACGCGGCCGCGAGATCGATTATCCGGTACAGTCGGAGATCGGCGATCCGGTACCAGATCCACGGCCCTCGTCGTTCGCTGCGCAGGACGCCGGCACGCTTAAGGATCGCCAGGTGGTGGGAGACATTGGACTGTTCGGACCGGACGTACGGGAATATCTTACACACGCAGCAGGGGCCGTTGCGTAGTTTTTCCAGGATCTTGAGTCTTAACGGGTGGGCCAAGACGCCGAGGGCTTTCGCCTTTGTCTTCAGGCTTGCTTTTTGCATGCTTGATTATATGAAAATTTTTTCATATGTCAATGGCCATAAGCATTTATTGAGCTTGACAAAAAACTCGATTTCCATATAATTATCGTAACTGGAGGAAGAATGAATATTTTATTCACGGCAATCCCGATATTGTTACTGGGCGCGGATTTTCCGATTTGCACGGAACCCGATGCCCAGTATTATCCCACCGCCATTTACGCTTTTGATCAATACTACGTATTCTGGTCGGACTGGAGGTTCGGACTCATGAATTACACCTACTCCATGTTCGGCGCCCGCATATCTTCGGATGGTACCGTGCTGGATCCGGGCGGGAAGCAGATCTACCGCGATACGTTAAAATCAAAACCTAGGATCGCCAGCGACGGCGTGAATCTTTTCGTCGTCATACAAGAAGGCTGCTGAAGTTACGGCGATATCGTGGGGGTGCGTGTTACTCCCAGCTGCGATTCGATCAATACCGTCGTTATCTGCAACGCGCCGAATATCCAGAGAACTCCGGATGTCGCTTTCGGCGATAGCAATTACATGGTCGTCTGGAGCGACGGCCGCGCCGGTTCGTTCTACAGGATCTACGCCGCGCGGGTAACGCCGGCCGGTTCGGTCCTTGATCCGTCCGGTATCCAGATCGGACCGACGAACAATCTTTACCACTACTATCCTTCCATCGCCTATAACGGATCGCGTTTCTTTGTCGTCTGGACCTACGGCTATAGTCCATACGATATCATGGGGCGCTTCATCAATACCGACGGTACCCTGGGCGATACCGTCTGCATATTAAAACCGGGTAACCCTACATACAATATGCGCATGGCTTTTGACGGCACTAATTTCATGCTCGTATGGGTTGAGTGGACCGGTTCGGCTTACGACCTCAAAGGCTTTATGGCCTCGGGCAGCACGGGCGCGCCGATCGGCGCGAGCTTTACGATCGCAAACAACGTCTACTACGACAACTCGATCGGTCTGTGCTATGTCGCGCCGTATTATCAGATAACCTACAGCGCGCTCCAGGGTTCGATCTACCAGATCTGCGGACGCTTTTACAACACTTCGGGGCAGCCGGTCGGAACGGCGTTCCAAATTTCGAACTCCACCTACACCTGCTATCAATGCGACGTGATCCCCGGAACCGGCAACCGCTTCCTGAATATCTGGTCCGAAGCCCGATCGACATATGACATATACGGGAATGTCGATATCCAGACCGGTATATCAGACCATGATGTCCAAAAAATTAATGACCGGAACCTGGGTGCGACTATTTTCTCCGGTACGACAAAATGGCGTTATGCCGGCCGCGGCCGGGCGGTCATTTACCGCGCCGACGGACGGAAAATGGGCGTGGGTGAAAACGGCTGTTATGACGCTTCGCGTCTTAGATCGGGTGTATATTTCCTGGTCACCGAAACCGGCGAAACGATCAAGGCCGTGATTATTGGGAGATGATCGTTAATTTAAAATATCTCAAGCCGCACGCCCGCTGGAACGTCATTATCCCGCTGGTGCTCGGTACCTGGATCAGCGGATCCGCCAACGGTTTCTACGTGAACGGCGAAGGCAAATTCCGCGTCCGCTACATCACGGCCGACACGACCGACATCACCGGCAGCTACGGCGAAGCCCTGAAACAGGGGATGAGCCTGAGGTGGCGCTTCGACATTTCCGGCGGTTATCCCCTGGCCGATTATTTCCTGACCGAGGCCGGACTGCGCGTGACCAACGAGAACTCGACCGGCGCGCTTTACCCGCCGGATTATATCACCGGCAAGGCGGTCGCGGGCTGGTGGGCGATCAGCTACCTGCGCGAGCCCATGGAGATCACCCTGGGCAAATACGACGCGAGCTTCACGCCTCTCACGCTCATGCGCTGGGATACCAAGGACAATCCCCTGGGCGCTTCGGGCTGCGCGTGCCAGATATCGGTCGGCGGCATATCGGGCGAGAGCCTGGAAGAGCCCCGGGAAGATTATGAACTGGAGGGTGCAAAAATCAAGGCGACCGCCGGATTCGGCGACCTGACCGCGCTTTTTGCCCAGCCCCAGGTTCCGGTCGAGGGCATGTTCTACCAGCAGTACCTGGCCGGTGGCCGGACCCGGATCGTTCTATCTCCGTTCAAGGCGGGCAGGTCGATGGTCATCGGCCTGTCGGCTTTGCGGGTCAAGGACGAACCGTCCTCGGTCGCGACCGCGCCCCTCGCGCCGCTCCAAAGCGACGTCTTCGGCGTGGACTTGAACTTACCGCTGGTCGGAGATCTGAACCTGGCGGGCGAGGGGGCTTTTTCGATCCGGGACGATAATTTGATCAGCGGTCTTAACCCGATACGGGAAGGTTATGGCCTGATCGCGGGGCTGCAATACATCCAGGCGGACCGGGTCGAGGCGAATCTTGCCTATTTGCATCTCGATCCCTGGTTTTCGCCGTTTTACCGGGCGCTTTCCTATGCCAAGAACCGCCGGGGCGGCAAATTTTCCCTGATCTACCGGGACCTTAATATATTCAACAAACCGTTTACTTTTTCCCTTTATTTCAAAGACTGGAACGAGATCGAACCGACCTGGAACGAAACGATCACGGAATGGCACCACGCGCTCCAGAATTTTGTAACCGCCAACGCCGGGGTTAACATGAATTTTACCGGGAACTGGCATATCGAGGCCGATTACGAATACCGCTCGACCAAACGGCCGGACGACATCGCGACCTTGGCCGACGAGGCGATCGACGATTTAACCCAGATCGTTTCCCTGATTCTATCCTATGAAGTGACCCTGCAGACCAAGCTCTTGATCAAGGGCCAGGTGATCGACCATGTTGACAACGCGGGGGACAACGATTACCGGGCCTATATTCCGATGCTCCAGTTCGCCTTGAAATTTTGATATGCACGAATAGACACGAATATATATTAAGGAGGAAAGATGAAGAAAATTTTTTCTTCCGCGTTTCTGCCTTTATTCCTTATTTTGCTCTTCAGCGCCTTCTGCGCGAAGGATAACGACGACACGCCGGTCACGGGTTTTATCAACGGCCTGGTCAGAGACACGCTGGGCGCAGGCATCAGCGCCGCGACCATTATGACTAACCCCGCGACGGCCGCGGTCCTCACCAACGACACCGGTTATTACGAAATCCCCGATGTCCCGGCTGGAGACTATACCGCGAAAGCGTCCAAGGGCACTTATATCACGGATTCGAGCGCGGTTAACGTTGATTCGGGCCAGGTCAGCACGGTCAATTTCACCCTGCGCCGGAACTTCCGGACGGTTCTGGCGGAGATGCTGGCCACGGCCTGCCACTGCGCGGACGAGGCTCGGGTCGAAGCCTACGGCGTGAAGAGCGCGCATCCGTCCCGGTTCGTGTACCTGGAATATCACGCTTCCAAGGACCCGCAGTTCGATCTGTGGGAACCGTTCAGCACGCCGTCGAGCGAAAACCGCCGGCTTTACTACTGCGACACTTTTCTGATCGGCCACTTCATGTATTTCGACGGTACGATCCTCCAGACCTCGAGCGGTAATTTCCAAGCGACCGCCGAATCCCTGATGAATGAGACGAGCCCGCTCCAGATGCAGATCATGGGTACCTATTCAGCCGCAACCGGGACCGGTCATGTCGACGTGATAGTCACGGCCGTAGACGAAATATCTTTCAGCGACCTCAACGTGGAATACACAGTCTATGAACGGGGGCCGATGACGGGCGCGCCGCCGCCCGATACCTGTCCGTTCCGTTACGTGGTGGACACGACGAGTTCTGAACCGCTAACGATCGCCAGCGGCGAAACTGAAGTTTTCAGCAAGGATTTCTCCGTGCCCGATACGATCGGCCTGCCCCTGCCGCCTTTCCATATTGTAGATAAGACCAATATCGGCGTCGCGGTCTTCGTTCAAAGCCGGGGGACCAAACAGGTCCTGCAGGCGGCCTTCATTGATTTCTAAAGGAGCGAATTAATGATAAAAATTTTCACGCTGCTGACCACCGGGATAATGGCTTTTGTCACTGGGCCGGCCGCGCACAATGAATTGGACCTGAATAATCTCGCGCCGCGGATCGGCCGGCAGGTCGATTCCGCCTCCGCCCTGATGAACGACGGCAAGACCGAGGACGCCCAGTCCCTCATCCGGAACGCCGCCGACGAGTGGAACAAATATGTCGAATTCCATAATTACGTCGCCGACCGGGAGTTTGCCAGAACGGCGAAACTGGACACCCTGGTCGCGGACATATCCGGGCGATTCGAAAAGATTATTAAGGATGACAATGGAAGCAAATTGCCCGAACTCAAGGACCGGATCGCGGATCTATTAAGTACGGGGATCCTGCCCATCCTCGCGGATTTTTCCGGGAACAGCTGCAAGAACTGCAAGATCATGAAAACAAGGCTGACCAAGATCGCGCCGGAATACGCGGGAAAGGTCCGGATCGTCTATATCAACGTCAATGTCGAAAGGGACCTGATAAAGCTTTACCGCGTAACCTTGATCCCGACTTTGGTTTTCATCGATCGAGACGGCAAAGAGGCCTCCCGGTATGTCGGCGCGATGGAAGAGAACGACCTTAAGAAAAAACTAAACGATTTATATAATAAGTAATGGTTGATTGCCAACCCGCGGTCTCGCATCAACGATCTCGGGTCCCGCGGTTTCACGAAAACCACCGGAATTTTAAGCAAGGTCGCCGGCGGGATAATGATTCTCGTCGGAGCATGGTTCGCGTTTAAGGGATAGTCGACCTTTTAACTTCCCTTGACGAATTGAGGGGTTGAGTATTTTACCCTATTGACAAATTGTAGTATTTATTATATAATAATAGGTATGAATAAGAATAAACGTCGACTATCCACTGGATTGGCGGACAGACTGCATGAATTCAATGTACAGTGCCGAAAATGCGGCTTCAGGATTACGCCGCAAAGGATCGCTATTTATAAAGAACTAATGATATCCAGCAAACATCCCTCCGCGACCGAGATCTACACGAAGGTCCGGTCCGGATATCCGAATATATCCCTGGGAACCGTGAATAGTTCGCTGCTCGCGTTCGCGGAAAAAGGGATTATCCATATGGTCGGAGCAACCGGTGACCCCAAGCGGTTTGAAGGCAATCTCGATCCCCATTATCATTTCCGGTGCACCAAATGCCATAAAATAATAGACATCCACGGCAATATTTTTAAAAACATCGAAGTTCCGAAGGGAATTAAGGAAAAATGTCTGGTATTGGAAAAATACGTAGTACTTGAAGGCAAGTGCGAAAAATGCCGAGGATGATATTAAAGGTTTTGTAACAAGATAAGCATAATGCAGAAAATATAATTCGTTAGAAGATTCATTTATATTATTATATAAATAAGATATTTTGGTCAATATGTTATCCAAAAACTAACCATCGGTTTTTAAAAGTCAAATGTCTTTAAATATCGACATATTTTTCATCAAGTACACACTCGTTTAAATTACTTTGAAACTTTCGGCAATAATCTCCGTATTACAAAGTGTATGAAGAACCATACCAAAATCGAACAACTGATCCAGAAGCAATTAGACCGGATGATTACCGCGGAGGAAGAAAAGGTTTTAAAACTTCATCTTGAGGGATGCTCGGATTGCCGGGAATTCAACCGGGCGATGGAGAGTATCCAATCTTCCTTGTTCGGTCTGATCGAGTTCTATCCCGGATCCGATTTCAACGACCGGGTTATGTCCAAGCTCGGGTTCAAAAAATCTTTTGCATGGGCAAAAGTGGCTGCGGTCCTCGGATTGTCCTGGGCCGGAACCGCCTTCTTTCTCTTTTTCTCACCCCTGACCAAACCTTTGATCGGTAAGGCTCTCACTTCCATGCCGGCGCTTTTGCGTATCGTCGAAAAAGCGCGGCTCGTCCTGGAAACGATCGGCCATTTCGTTCAGCCGCTGGTCATGATGGGATGGAATCCAGTTTACCTGTGCGTCGGCGTCAGTTTGTGCGCGACCATTTTTATCTTGTTGGGCAAAACACTTAAAAAGGAGGAAACATGCAGTGCATCATAGTCATAATCTTCGCTTTAGCTCAATTAGCCAACCCCGCATGGGGACCGGTCAAATACGATCCGGGACTGGGATACGTGCTGCCCGCAGTCGAGGTTACGGCCGAGCGATATGTTCCGGACACGAAAATCGTCGAACCCCAGACCCGGGTTTATTTCGATCCGATCCTGGGTTGGACCTTGCCGGTCATGATCGTGAACGCGAACCGTTACGAACCGCTCGACGCCGATGCGATCGCCGGTTATTTCCTGCCGAAACTGGCTTACTCCGAAAACGATATTAAGGCCGAAACCCGCTTCGCGTCCCAGACGTTTAGCGGCAGTTACACGCTGAACGCGGGCGATACCCTTAGGGACGACCTCACGATCACCGGCGGGTCCGCGAATATCAACGGCGTGATCATGGGCGACCTGACCGTGATGGGCGGCGAAGCGTACGCGACCGGACGGATCGAAGGCGACGCCGCGATATTCGGCGGCAACCTGCTGATCACCGGTACGATCACCGGCGACGCGGCGGTAATGGGCGGCAATATAAAGAACAAAGGGGCCATCGAGGGCGAAATCTTCGTGATGGGCGGTCAGATAACCCTGGATTCGGGCTCGGTCGTCAAGGGCGATATCGTCACGATCGGCGGCAATATCGAACGGGATTCGAGCGCGCAGGTGCTGGGCGAGGTAAAAACGATGCCCTTCGAGCACCTCCAGAGATACCTGCCCCGTTTCTCCAAAATTTGGCGGCTCCAGCCCCACCTGGGTGCATTGCGGATGATGCCGGGTGTGGTTTACCTGACCGCGCAAATCGTCTTCTTTCTCCTCAACCTGCTGATCCTCGTGATCTTCGCGGGCGGAGTGGAAAAGATCAACCATAAGATAACCAACAGCATCTGGCTCGCGGTCGCGATCGGCATCGCCTTCGAGATCCTTTTCGTGCCGGTCATCATCCTCTTCGCCATATCCATCATCGGCATTCCGCTCATCCCGGCCTTGGTCCTGGCCTTGCTGGTCGCGATCATATTCGGTGTAACGTCCCTGTCGTCGGTCGTGGGCGAGAAGATCGTTCAGGGTTTCAAGTGGAACGTGAAGAATAAGGTCGGGATCTTCAGCCTGGGCTGGATCGCGCTGCAGATCGTTCCGATCCTGGGCGCGCTGCTCGCCGCCGCCGGCTTTCCGCTCGTCATGCTGTTGGGCTTGACGATAACTTTCGTAATCACGACCATCGCCCTGGGCGCGACGACCCTCGCGCTTTTCAAGAAAGAGATCGAAGGCAAGTAATTCCTTTCTGATCGGACATGCCTCAAGGACCGGCTCCTGAGTGAGCCGGTCCTTTCGTTGTGAGTATTGAATATCACCGGGATATCGTTATAATTACCCCATGAACGGAGAAACCCTGCGCGCGATAAACGATAAGGATTTTTCCCGGCTGGAAACCATCTGGATGGAGATGATGGAAAACAAATCTTTGCCGCTCAAGGAATTCCTCGCCATCACTCAGGAGCTGAAGAAAATCCAGGCGCACGACCAGGCCCTGCTTTTGCTCGAAATCCTCGCCGCGAATTACGAAACCGACGGCGATCCGAAATTGGCCCTCGAGATTTATCGGCACATGGTTTATTACACCCACGATCTGAACGAGATCCGGAAAAAGATCATCAGCCTCTACCGCAGGGTTTACGAAAAGAGCGAGCATGTCGAGGAATATATCGCCCTGGCCAACCTGGAGCACGAGGAGCAGCTGCCCCGGGCCCTGGATAAAATGGAAGAATATCTCGGCTACGACATCGGCCGATATTTTTATTTTGACCGCTACGGTCTGGGCGAGGTGGTGGAAATCAATCCCCGGAAAAAGGAAGTCGTCATCAATTTTGAAAAAAAAGAGCGTCATTTCCTGACCTTCGACGTGGCCAAAGGCCTGTTGCGGCCCGTGACCGAAGGCCATTTTCTCTACAAAAAATATAAAGATCCGGAAGCGATCAAGACCCTGGCCGCTCAGGACCCGGCCGCAGTCGTGAGATTCTTGCTGCAGGATTTCAACCAGCCTTTAAGCCCCGGCCAGATTAAACTTTACCTGACCGGCGCGGTGAGCGATGACGAGGCGGGCCGGGTTTGGGATAAAGCCAAGAAGAAACTTGAGACGGACCCCAACGTCCGGATCGCGGGCAAGACCCAGAAGACGTACCAATACATCGAATCGGGGTTCGACCGCACGGCCGACGCCCTGACCGCGTTCAAGCAGGCCAATCCCCGGGAAAGGTTCCGGCTCGCGGAGGAATACAGCCGGAAACAACCCGACGTGTTCCGGTTGATCGTCGACCCCCTGGTCAAGGAAGCCAACGACGCGCTGAAAAAGGACCCGGCGCTGGCCCTGGATATATATCTCCTTTGCCGGGATCAGAACGCGACCGATGGTTTTATCTTCGATCCGGAGGCCGTTTTTAAAAACGCAAAACCCCAGGCCCTGATCGCCGGGCTCAACAACCTTGAACATCAAAGATTTCTGATCCGGTTCATCAAGGAAAAGAATCCCGAGAACTGGCCCCGGATCCTCAAGGATCTGATGCTGAACCTCGAGGAATTCCCGGTGCTCTACGAATTGGAAAAGGAGCTGCGGTCCTATCCGGAAATGCTTGGCGACGTTTACCATTCGATCATTACCCTGCCCGGGCATTATTCAAAACCCTTCCCTTGGTTCCTGAAAAAATTGTCGGAGGGCGAGCTTGCCGAATACCGGACGACTCCGTACCTGGCCAAGATCATTGCCGGGCTGGAGTTCGTGAAGAGCCAGAAGGCGGTGATGAAAAAGATCCTGAGCCTGGAAAATTTCGACGGTTTCATCAAATCCGCGACGGACGAGGACGTCCAGCGAATCCTGAGCGCGCTCAAGGCGAGCGAGGCCTTTGCCGATTATGAAAAAAGGGACTTTTTCCGGATCGTCGAGCATTACTTTCCCCACTTCTTTATCAAGATCGAGGACGTCGTCTACGCCACCGAGGATTCCTTGCGAAGGAAAAACGAGGAACTGGGGAAAATTTTAAATATCGAGATTCCGCTCAACAAAAAGGATATCGGCCGGGCCCGGGAATTCGGTGATTTAAGCGAGAATTCCGAATACAAGGCGGCCAAGGAAAAGCAGGACCAGCTTTACCAAAAATTAAAAACCCTGGAAGCGGAACTGCCCAAGGTTAAAATCATCGATCTGAGTCAAGTTGATACCGCCCGGGTCGGCGTGGGAACCAGGGTGACGATTAGAAATATAAAAAGCGGGGAGGAAATGAATTACTCGATCCTGGGACGCTGGGATACGGATCTGGCCCGGAGCATAATTTCCAACGAGGCGCCGACCGCCCAGCACCTATTGCGCAAGACGGTCGGAGAAAACGTCGTTTTAAACGGGGTTGAGTACGAGGTCGTAAAGATCGAAAAGATACAAAAGTAATTTTGGGGTCAGACCCCGTTAGAAACCCCTGATTTCAGTAGGCGAATCATCATTAATATTTTAAAAAATTCTTTAATCTGACTGATCACCGAAATATTTGTTTATTATGGCTTCTAACGGGGCAGACCTGGAAACCAGAAACCATTAGTGAATCACACTCAAAGTCCTTTGCCCGATAAATAATTATAAGGAAATATCAGCTAGTTAATTATATGTTAAAATTACTTGTGCCATTTTTATGCCAATGTTTTTTGATTACCTTAACTTTACAATCTTTATCATCTTACAACCATCGGTTTTCAGAAAATAGATGCCGGACTTCAGGTTCTTGCCAATCATGCTGCCCTTTGTTAATTCAACTAATCTGCCGGATACATCATAAATATGTCTACTCGTATTTTTATTATCGTTGCATTTTCCGTTTGACGAATAACGAATAATGGCTTCCGTGATAAATGGATTTGGATACACTTCTACTTTTGGATTTTGGAATTCGGAATGGATCATATCCTTCTCTTCAATACCAACGGAAGCTGTTTTGTAGATCTGATAACAGTTTGTCGCATCTTGCTTGTGGTACACAACCCAGTTCCCGTCCGGCGACCACTGGGGACACCCATGGTAAAAACTATCGCAGGTCAGCTGTATAACGGTTCCACCAGCTGATGAAACCTGATAAATTACAAGGTAGCCAGTCGCAACATACCTGGCATACACAATCCAGTTCCCGTCCGGCGACCACTGGGGATCAAGATGATCGTAGGCATCGCTGGTCAATGAAATCTCCGTTCCACCGGCTGCTGAAACCTTGTAAATTTCATAGCCATAGCCTGCGACAAATTTCTCATACACAATCCAGTTCCCGTCTGGTGACCACTGGGGATGCTCACGGTAATGAAGTTCGCTGGTCAGGGCTATCTCAGTTCCACTGTCTGATGGCACCTTGTAAATCTGACGGTTGTTTGTCGAATAATTCTTTTGATACACAACCCAGTTCCCGTCCGGCGACCACTGGGGATCAAGATGAGCAGAACTGTCGCTAGTCAGGGCGATCTCGGGTCCACTGTCTGAAGGCACTTTGTAAATCTGATGGTATCCTGTTCCAGAATACCTTTCATACACAATCCAGTTTCCGTCCGGTGACCACTGGGGATACAAATGGGAATAAACACTATCGATAGTCACAGGGATCTCGGTTCCACCGGCTGAGGGTACCTTGTAAATCTGCCAGTTAAATGTCCAATCAAACGGATCATACTTTTGATATACAATCCAGTTCCCATCCGGCGACCACTGGGGATACCCATAGTCAAAGGTGTCACTGGTCAGAGGGATCTCGATTCCACCGACTGATGAAACCTTGTAAATCTGAGGGGTTTGTGTCATGTCCAACATTGTATACACAACCCAGTTCCCGTCTGGTGACCATTGAGGATATGCACGATTCCCGCCACCGGTGGTCAGAGGGATTTCCTGTGCCCAAACAGGAAAACGAAGTAATGCGCAGACGATAAGGGAATAAGTAATCCTAAGTGTTAATTTACTCATATAATAACTCCTTCAGGTGATAAAATTCCATTTTCATCCTCCAATTAATTATATTTACTATTCCCTAAAAATCAAGGCACCGGAGACCGATTTTTGGGTTAGCTAGTGGGGTCAAATCTTGACATTTGACAATCGAAAGATGCATAATGGAAGGATGTTTGTTCCAAATAGATTTTTTTACTTTACTGGAATAGTAAAACTATACCTTTCAAATCTGCTTTACCGTGTCAAATGTCAAGATTTGACCCCAATCAACCCAAAGAACTTCTGACCGTCTGCGCCAGGGCGGCGGCGTCCAGGCCGGCTTTCCGGAAAAGCGTTTCGGAATCCGCCGAGGCGCCGTATTGGGTTACGCCCAGGCATTTGAATTTAACGGTTATTCCGATCTCGGCGATCATCCGTCCGACAATGCTTCCCAGTCCGGAATGGACGTTGTGGTCTTCGTAGGTTACGATCAGGCCGGTTTGGGCGGCTTCGCGGACGACGCCGGGATCGATGGCCAGGGGTGACGAAATATTGTAGATTCGGGCCCAGATCCCGTCTTTTTTCAGAATTTCATGGGCGTCCAGGGCGCGGAAGGTCATGGCGCCCATGGTGAGGACCGCGCAGCGGTCGCCGCTGCGCAGGAGATCTACCTTGCCGTAATTGAACTTGTAATCCGCGCTGAAAAAGAGCGCGCCATTTTCGTTTTTGACCGGGGGCAGTTTGGTCCGGCCCACACCGATCACCCAGTTACCGGGTTGGTTAAGGACATAGCGTAAGATATGGTCGGCCTGGTTCGCGTCGCAGGGCAGGACGATCTTGAACCCGAAAAGGTTGCGCAGCAGCCCCACGTAATCTATGCATTGGTGGGTCTTGCCGTCTGGACCGACGTTGTAGCCGAGGTGGGTCGCGAAGACCTTCAGGTGACTGCGGTTGATGTCGTTCAGGCGCAGCTGGTTGTAAACCTCGTCGATGCCGAAGACGCCGAAATCGCCCCAGATCGAGGTGATGCCATTCACGGAGAGCGCGCCCGCGATTGTGGCCGTGGCGTGCTCGCTGACCCCGGCCTCGAAGAAGCTCTCGGGCCGGGCCTTGGCGAATTTGTGGGTTTGGACCGACTCGGCCAGGTCGCAGTCGAAAACCGCGATCGGCGGGTCGGGATTAAGCCGGGCGATATCCTCCAGGGCGTTGCCCAGGGCTTGCCGGGGATCCGCGTTCTCCGGATAGACACGATTCTTGCCCGTAACCAGTCGGGGAATGGGGATTTCCTTGGGATCAAAAAGTTTAACCGGTTTATTCCGATCCGCGGCCAGTTTTTCCAGGTCGTTCTCGACGCCCAGTTCGGCGAGGGCTTTAACGCACTCGTCCCGCGTCAGGGCCCGACCGTGGTATTCGGGTTTGTTCTCCATAAAGGAGACGTTCTGGCCCATGACCGTCGCGCAGATGATCGCGCACGGATTCTGGTCGTCGTCGCGGCAGGTTTGCATCGCTTCGAATAAAGCCTGGAAGTCGTGGCCCGGCACTTCCACGACCCGCCAGCCGTCGGCCAGATAATTCTCCTTGATGTTGACCGGCATGATATCCTCGACCCGGCCGGAGATCTGCAGGTGGTTGTGATCGATCAGGACGGTCAGGCCAGCCAGACCGTATTTTTTCGCGAATCGGCGGGCTTCGGCGACCTGGCCTTTCGCCTGCTCGCCGTCGCTCATCATCACGTAGGTGTGGTAATTCAGGTTTTTCATGCGCGCGGCCAGGGCATAACCGCAGCCGGCTGCCAGGCCCTGGCCCAGATTGCCCGACGACCATTCGATGCCGGGTATGGGCCGGACCACGTGCCCTTCGTAAGGGCTGTCGAAGCGGCGAAACCCGAGGATGACCTCGCGGGGATCCATGAATCCCAGCCGGGCCAGCGCCGCGTACGCTCCGGGCGAGGTATGGCCGTGGCTGATGACGATCCGGTCGCGGTCAGGACAAGTATAGTTATCGGGCGCGATATGGGCGAACGAGTATAAGGCCAGGTACATGTCGATCGAGGACATGGACCCGCCCGGGTGTCCGGAACCGGCCAGGCAGGTCATTTTAATGATGTCGCCCCGGCCGAGCCGGGACAATTCCGTCAGCTTCTTGAGATCGTCCTTGATCAGTTCCCGATGGTAACCATTCATTTTTCCCATTCCGTTCCGCGTCGCTAGATTATAACCACTTTAAAGTCGTCGTCCAGAATCGAGTAGTCGCCCTTGAGTTTCAGAATCAAGTTGTGCTCCCGGGCGATTTTAGCCAGGATATCGGTCTGGAACAGACTCAGAAAGTCGGCGACCCGGGGCGCCGTCTGGAGTTCGATCATCTTACCCTTTACGTTCTTGGCGTTCGCGATGAACCAGCGCTCGATATACCCGACGATGCTCGTCCGGGATATAATCCGGCCCCGGCCCTTGCAGGTCGGGCATTGTTCGCTGAGCGCGAGCGTGAGATTGGTCCGGGAGCGTTCGCGGGTGAATTCGAGGAGGCCGAACTCGCTGACCGTGCCGATCCGGTACCGGGCTTTGTCCGCGTGCAGCAGGTTTTTGAATTCCCGGATTACCCGATCGATATTCTCCCGGCGCTCCATGTCAATCAGGTCGACCACGACCATGCCGCCGATATCCCGCAGCCGCAGCTGGCGCACGACCTCATGGATCGCCTCCAGATTCGTCTGAAGCGCGAGCTTTTCGGCCTGTTTCTCCCGGGATGACTTGCCCGTGTTCACATCGATCGCCATCAGGGCTTCGGCCTGGTCCAGGACGATGTAGCCGCCGCTCGACAGCCAGATTTTCCGTTCGAAAATGTTTTTGACCTGGTCCTCAATTCCGTATTTCTGGAAGATCGGGTCGGCGTCCCGGTACAGCTTCGTCCGGGAACGCATGCGCGGCGAGACTTTGCTGAGGTAACCGATAATCTCGCGATAGCGGGCATCGGAGTCGATGATCAGGTTTCGGACTTCGTGGTTGAACGAGTCCCGGACCAGCTTGATGAGGGTCGACGGCTCGTGGTAAATCAGGACCGGCGCCGGCTTGCTGCGCGCGGCATGCTGGCTCCGTTCCCACTCCGTTTTCAGCCATCGGGCCTCGCTGCGGAGCTCCTCGGGCCGGGCGGTGGAGGCCGCGGTCCGGATGATGAGTCCCATGCTTTCCGGTTTGATCTCGCGGCCGATCCGGAACAGATTATCCCGGTCGCGGCGCTGGCGGATCTTCCGCGAGACGCCGACGTTGCGGGCGTTGACCAGGAGCACCATGTAACGGCCGGGCAGCGATATGTAGGACGTGACGCGGGGGCCCTTGACGCCGTAGGCATCTTTGGTGATTTGCACGATCGTTTCCTGATTTTCCTTAAGCTTGATTTCCTCGGGACGGAGCTTTTCGTCCATCTCGACCTCGTTCTCGAACAGGTCCGGAAAATCCGAGAAGGGGATTTCATCGAGGGGCAGAAAGCCGTTTTTTTCCATGCCGATGTTGACGAAAGCCGCTTTCAAGCCGGAGATGAGGTTCAGAACCCGGCCTTTGTAGATATTCCCGACCAGGCTGTTGTCCTCCGCGCGCTCGACATAAAGACCGGTTAGCCGGTCCTCTTCCAGCAAGGCGATGCGCGTCTCGGTGTTGGCGACGCTGACGATGATGTCTTTTCTGATCACTTAACCTCCATCGGTGACAATAAAATTCCCTCTTTCTTGATGAACATCGACGTGCGCGTGACCTTGTACGAACGGACGGTTTCCGCCGGCCGGTCGGTCAGGTAGGTAAGCAAATCGTAGATGTTGATCTTGCCCGGTCCGAAATGGAGCCCGCACACGAGAGCATTATCGCCGGGGCTCATTGAATCTACGGAATCGATCAGGTTCTTCGCGCCGGATTTAGTGTTGATAAAAGCGGCTTTCAGGGCCGCCGGATCCAGGGGCCTTACGATTTCCGGGATCGGGAGGGTGACTTCGTAATAGACAAGGTTGATCGAGGTGGAAAGCGACGGCGTGTTGCCGGGCAGGGCGCGCACCTCGAGAATCCGGATTCCGGACGGGAACCGGGTGTTGAGCTCGCGTGAAATATTTCCGAAATAATCGCCTTCCATATAGAGATCGAAGAAATCGCCTTTCGCAATCTGGCCGACGCTCTTCGGCGGGCAGAAGGAGACTTTGGGGATGGGCGAAAAGCCCTGGGTGAATTGGATGGGCAGGTCGGACCGGCGTAGAGCCCGGTAAATGGTCCGGGTCACGTCCAGGTGAGACGCGTAGCGGAAGGGCTCGCCAACCGAATATTTTACCCGGTACAGGGACGGCGGCGTCTGTCGTTTGGGGAACCGGCCATAGCCCACGTATTTTTCATCCGCCGCGCTATGTTTAACCATCGGTTCATCGCAGATCCCGCATTCCGGGCATTGGTCATAGTAGCAATTGGGAGTCACTTCCGCATTCCGGGCACGTTCGAATTCGGCCTTGAGGAATTCCTTTTTCACCCCGATATCGACGAAGTCCCAGGGGTAATGCTCCTGGGGCCTCAGGTATGCCCGGGGGTCAATCCCGGTCCGGTCAAAGGCGGCCTGCCAGCGGGCAAAGTTGAAGCCCTCGCGCCATTCCTCGAAATAACCGCCCTGCCGGTATACTTCCTCAATTACGGGAAAAATCCGTTCGTCGCCCCGGGAAAGGAAAGCCTCGATGAAGGAAACCTCCGGATCCTGATACTTCAGTTCCACCCGCGGTTTTCGGATCTTCCGCACCCGGTTAATTTTTTCCCGCAGCGCTTCGATCTCCGGAAAGGGTACGGATTCGAACGGCGTGTGGGGTTTGGGCACGAACGGCGACAGCGATATGTTGATCCCGCCCCTTGGGCAGGCCTGAGTGATTTCCTGAAGCAGGGTTCCGATTTCGGCGACATCGCCGTCGGTTTCAAAGGGCAGTCCGATCATGAAATAAAGCTTCACCTGCTTCCAGCCGTGGCGGTAGGCGGTATTGATCGAAGCGATGATTTTTTCGTTGGAGAATTCCTTGTTCAGCCGGCGCCGCAGGTTTTCGCTGGCCGTTTCCGGGGCGAAAGTCAAGCCCGATTTTTTTACTTCCTTGATGAGGAGCGCAAGTTCTTCGGTGAACAACTCGCCCCGCATCGCGGGCAGGGAAATGCCGACGTTCTTTTTTTTCAGCATCTCATTTAATTTCCGCAAGAGGTTGGGCAGGTCGGGATAATCGAGGATGGAGAAGGAAAGCAGGGAGACTTCTTCCCAGCCCGTTTCCCGGATGCCTTTTTCCACCGCCCGCATGATCTCCGCGGCGGGGCGGATGCGCAGCGGCCGGTTCGCGTACCCGCTCTGGCAGAACCGGCAGCCCCAGGTGCAGCCGCGCATAACCTCGATGGTCAGGCGGTCGTGAGTTACGTCGCAGATCGGCAGGATCTGGGGCGCGGGTTGACCCGCTTCGGTGAGACCGGCGCAGATTCTTTTCTTCACCTTATGCTCCGGCAAGTGCCGGGTTGGTACCCAGAGACCCGCCAGGCGGGAAAGCGCGTCCAGCCGTGCTTCTTTTTTCGATTTTGGGATTTCCTTGAGGATCCGGGCAATCTCGGGGACAAGGTCTTCGCCGTCGCCGATCACAAAGGCGTCAAAGACCGGGCTTAAGGGGGTGGGGTTGAGGACCGCCGGGCCGCCGGCGATGAGGATCGGATGCCGGCCGTCGCGTTCCGTCCTCCGGCCGGGAATCCGCGCCAGCTCCAGGGTATAAAGGACGTTGGTGTAGTTCAGCTCGCTCTGGAGGGAAAAGCCCAAAAGGTCGAATTCCGCGCACGGTTTCCGTGTTTCCAGGCCGTAAAGCGGCAGGCCCGCACTTTTCAGTTTTTCCCCGAAGTCCGGCCAGGCGGCGAAAACCCTTTCGCATTGAATCTCCGGTTCCTGATTGAAAAGATGGTAGACGATCTTGACGCCGAGGTTGGACATCCCGATTTCGTAGATATCCGGAAAGACGATCCCGACCCAGATCGTAGGTTCGGCCTTCACGGTGATGTTGTATTCGCCGCCCGTGTAGCGGATCGGTTTTTTTACCAGCGGCAGGATATTATCCAGCATCGATACCCGCAATGCCCGGCTTAAGTGTCCCGGGCTAATCCATTGCCCTCCGACCGGTTCTCAATTACAATAAATTATAGCCCTTTTCCAAAGCCTGATCGTTGAGTTTTAACTGTTCTTCCTTAGCCTTGCCAAAACTCTTGCGCTGGGCCTTGAACAGACTTTCCAGCTTCAAAAGGCTGGCCTTCTTGGCGACCCCGCCGAGCATGACCATGTTCGCGATCCGCCCCTGGCCGAGTTCTTCGGCGATCGCGTTCGCCTCGATCGGAACGATCGTGATGTCGGTCCGTTTCGGCTGGGATTTGATCAGGGTTTTATTGTAGAAAAGCATGCCGCCCGGTTTAACCATCGGCTCGAATTTGGCCAGGGACGGCTCGTTCATAATGACCACGATATCCGGGTTGGTGACGACCGGCGAGGCGATGGGATCGGTGGATACGACGACCGAGCAGTTGGCGGTCCCGCCGCGCATTTCCGCGCCATATGAAGGGAAGAAAGTGACGTTCTTGCCTTCGATCAACCCGGCGTGGGCGACCATGATTCCGGAAGATACGACACCCTGGCCGCCGAACCCCGCGATGATTATCTCCCTGGTCATTTTGCCTCCTTACCTTTGTTCCGATACTCGCCCGGCGGAAAGTATTTGCTCATGACGTCTTCCATCCATTTTTTCGAATCGACCGGCGTCATGCCCCAGCCGGTCGGGCACAGGGAAAGGACTTCCACCAGGCTGAAACCCTTGTTGTCGATCTGGTTCTGGAACGCGGTTTTGATCGCCTTTTCCGCCCGGAGAATTTGCTTGGGTGAGTGAACCGAGACCCGTTCCAGGTAATAGGGTCCGTCGAGGCCGGCGAGCAATTCGCAGACCTTGATCGGGTAACCCTGCTTGGTGACGTCCCGGCCCTTGACCGAGGTTGTCGACCGCATTCCGGGCAGGGTGGTCGGCGCCAGCTGGCCGCCGGTCATGCCGAAGATCGCGTTGTTGATGAAGATGACCGTGATATTCTCGTTGCGCGCTGCGGCGTGGACGATCTCCGCGGTGCCGATCGCGGCCAGGTCGCCGTCGCCCTGGTAACTGAAGACCACGCATTCGGGCCGGGCCCGTTTCATGCCCGTGGCCACCGCCGGTCCCCGTCCGTGGGGCGGCTGGATCATGTCGCAGTTGAAATATTCGTCGGCAAAGACCGAACACCCGACCGGCGCGATGCCGAGGGTTTTTTCCCGGATGTTTAGGTTGACCAGGACGTCGCCGACAATCCGGTGAACCACGCCGTGCCCGCAACCCGGGCAGTAGCGCTGATTTGTCGGCGTCAGCCCTTTGGGTCGTCCGAAGAGCAGTTTCATTTCTTGCCTCCCGCGATGGACCGGATCTTTTCGTAAACCTCGTTCGGCGTCGGGATTCCGCCGCCGGGCCGTCCGTGGAAGTGGACTTTGGTTTTGCCTTCGGTGGCCAGTTTCACGTCGTCGATCATCTGGCCCATGCTCATTTCGACGACCAGCATGTCCCCGACTTTCTTGGCCAGTTCGGCCAGGATGTTTTTGGGAAACGGCCAGAGGCTGATCAACCGGATCAACCCCGCTTTGATCCCTTGGTCGCGGGCGATCCTCACCGCCGCGCCGCCGATCCGCGCGCTGGTGCCGTAGGCGACGAGCACGATCTCCGCGTCGTCGCATTGCAAAGCCTGGTAGCGCTGTTCGTTCTTCATGATCGGCACGTACGTTTCGTTCCAGCGCCGCCAGTTCCATTCCTCGAGTTTCCCGGGTCCCAAGTCGTAGGAGCGGACCACCCGTCGTTCACGGCCCTGGCAGCCGGTCAGCCACCAATCCTGAACCGGAATCGATTTCGGGTCGATCGGTTCGTAATTGAGCTCCACCGGCTCCATCATCTGTCCGAGCAAACCGTCGGCCAGAAGCATGACCGGTATCCGGTATTTTTCCGCCAGGGAGTAGGCGAGTTTGGGGAATTCGAAGAGTTCCTGGGCCGAATCGGGCGCGAGGACGATGGTGAAATAATCGCCATGGCCGCCGCCCCGGGTCGCCTGGTAATAATCGGCCTGCGAGGGCGCGATGTTGCCCAGACCCGGACCGCCCCGGACGACGTTCGTGACCAGCACCGGGATGTCGGCGCCGGAAATGTAGGAAAGGCCTTCCTGCATCAGGCTGATGCCCGGCGAAGACGACGAGGTCATGACCCGGGCGCCGGTCGCGGCCGCGCCGAAAAGCATGTTGATCGCCGCCAGTTCACTTTCGGTCTGGATGAATACGCCGCCGGCCGCGGGCATGCGGACCGACATGTATTCCGGTATTTCATTTTGAGGGGTTATCGGGTAACCGGCGAAGAACCGGCAGCCGGCGTAGATCACTCCTTCCACGAGCGCGTGGTTGCCTTTTAATAGTGTTTTCTCGGCCATTTGATCCCCCCTATTTGTATACTTCGAGCGCCGGTTCCGGACAGACCTTGAAACAGTAACCGCAGGCGATGCATTTAGATTGATCGGTGACGACCGCCGGATGATAGCCGCTTGAGTTGATCTTGTCGGGTGATAGGATCAGGATATTGACCGGGCATATGTTGTCGCAGCATAACCCGCAACCCTTGCAGATATTCTCGAAAATCTTAACCTCAGCCACAAGTCCTCCTTGTTTTGACGAGGATTCAGTCCTCAATTAATAAAACCCCTAAAAATTGATACAATTTGACTTTAAGGATACGGTTAGGTGGCAGAAAATATTCCGCCAATAAAGCTTATTTTAAGTATATATATTAAAAAAACAAAGTCAAGAATTAACAGATGGGGGATGACAGATAACGGATGACGGATAACAGATTACAGATAACGGATAGGGCAAAAAAGCTATTGACAATTTAAATAAGAGCGTTATAATTTACGGTATGGGTTGGATTCATCAAAAGGAGGTGACGCGGCCCAATATAAACGTGGTAAAACGGCCAGTACACGGCCAAAAACATATTAGCATAATACAAGGAGGAAGAAAATGAGGAAGTTGCTGATCGTCGTCAGCATTGCGTTTCTTATGACCCTGGTCGGCTGCGCGAAAAAAGCCGACGAGGTCGAGCTTCAGAACGCCGAGACCCTGACCGAAGGTATGCTTGCGATGTCAGGAATGAATAATGTTAGCAATAATTGTGGACATTCGGGAGTATTTCATAAGCCAAAGATGACCGCTCCACCAGGTTGGTTGGGCCCAGCAACATTCCATATTCCGGAAGGTACAGATACAATGTTTTATTACATATATTTTCCCTTCTCGGATACATTTGGTCAGGATACGTTGGCTTGGCTCGCGATGCTAACGCCCGATGCATGGACGCCACCTAATGATACCTGTTTTGTAACCAAGGTTGATTTTTGGCTTTGGCGATTGGTCCAAGATGATATCTGGTGGCATTTTATTCTTAACATGTCACCAACCGACTCGGTCCATATCACCGGTTCTATGAAATGGCACTACCAGTCCACCTGGCTTGATTACGCGTACACGGTCAGCACCGACACTTCGATCTCCAAGGCAGGTACGATCGACGTCACGACTTCTGACGATATTAAACTCAGCGCGAATTTCACTTTCATCGTCGACGGATCCGGCACGGGTTGGGGCAAATTCCAGGATTTCAAGTTCGTGGATTGGCTGTTCTTCGCTATTCCCGATGAGAACAATTACGAGGGTTACTACACCCTGGCGAGCGAAAGCTGGAAGGTCAAGCACTACTTCCCGGAACAATAACGGGACAGTTTTTCAGCAACACGGGGGAGCTACGGCTCCCCCGTTCTGTTTCAGCCCAGGGGCGTCCTCGCACCGTTTTTCGAAGGGCGAGACGCCCTTCGAGCTTCTAATGTTACTTGTCATTCCCCGGCCCCCCGATCAAGTCGGAGGACATGCTTGTCCGGGGAATCCAGGATTTTTAGATCGCCCGATCAAGTCGGGCGATGACAAGAGACCAATGTAAAATAGTATTGATTTTCCTTCCCGGATAATTATACTTTACCATGAAAAAGACTATATATTTGCTCACCATTATCCTGCTGCTGGGTTGCACGGCGATCAAGGAGCGGCTGGCGATCAAGGAATGCAAGTTCGCGCTTTCCTCGGTCACGCCTTACGATTTCAATTTCTCGAACCTGAAAATCGATTTCGTCATCAACGTCCAGAATCCGAATTCGATCGACGCGGTTCTCGACCGGCTGGAATACGATTTTCTCGTCAACCAGACCGGCGTCTTCTCCGGGACCACGGGCAAGGGCGTGAAGATCCCATCCGGAAAATCCGCGAAATTCACCACGACCGTTACGCTCGAATACACCAAACTCGGCGCTGTCCTGGTGGACGCGATCCGGCTCAAGAAGGCCGCGTACCAGGTCAAGGCCAAATCCTTCATCGACACGCCGCTCGGCGCGATCAGCTACCCGATCGATATCAAGCTGAAGTAGGGTGGAACCGGGTTTTGATCCGGAAACGACCATAGCCGGTATTTTGCCAATTGGCTAATAATCGTAAAGAACCAGACGACTGCGCTTGAAAGCCCCGATGCTCGGCGCCGGATTGCTACGTCTGCGCGACCAACCGACGGAGCGGGAGAAATAATTTTTTAAGTGCCTTTTTTGATGTAATATGATATTTTATTTTTCTTGCAGAATTTGATCACCAACTTCACGCAGCGAGAATAAAATTCTTTATTATATTTAAACCCAGCAGATATTGTATTATAATTCAATCGACCGAAAATAATCTTATCAACGAACGAAACCGATTCCAATATTTTTTGCAGGTTCTGTTCGATCATGTTCGGCGTAGGATATGGTTCGATGCTGACCCAGGTAGTGCATCCTTTGCTATGCAATACTTTTAAAGCTGCCATGCGTTCTTTAAAGGGTGAAGCGTACGGTTCGTAATTTTCTCGGAATGATTCATCCAGTGAAACCAGGGTAATTCCATACTCATTTTTCCTATTAAATACCGAAGCATTACTCAGGGCTGAAGGGTATATCCCTTTCGTCAGTATATTGCAGCGGATATTATATTTATTTATAACCCCAATAATTTCCATGCTTAAATCACCAATTTCAGTTTGCCGGTACATGAAGGGGTCGGTCGAAAAGCACAAGTGTACATTATCTATTTTATTCTTGTATTTAACAATTTCATTATTCAATAATTCCAGCGCGTTGGCGACTATTTTTGGCTTGCGCCAATCATCGTAAGTTTTAACAATGCCGCAGCGCTTTTTCATCAGATATGCGTAGCAAGGATATTTACAGCCGTGCGAACACCCTTCAACGTGATTCAGGCTATAATCCGCGTATTCGACGCCGCTTTTATAGAGGAGGGTTTTGCGAGTGATGGTGGTCATATTAAAATAATTTTCGTTGACTATCAGGACCGATTTTTTTGGTACTCGCCCATATTTTTTGTGCTAGTGGATGTTTAGCGGCTAAAAATAAAATATATAGTTCAACTTCTTTGGTATTTTTTACAGGAACTGTATCATGGGCAGATTCCAATCCCTCTTCAGGATATCCAATACTTATTAATTGATTTTTAAATATATCCATTAAAATTAAATAAATATTTTCTTGGGATGCACCTTTAATTTTTTCACGCCATATTGATGTGCCAAGAAAATCATCTAAAGGTGTATTAGGCATAGCAGTCCATTTTGGTATATTTCTCAATATCGATCCGAATGGGAAGTTTATTAAGAGATCGTTTCGATTTAATTGCGCTAACTCTTTTATTGTATTAAATTTTAAATTATCCACTCCGAATGGATCGATATATGTAAAATGTAATCGTTCGTTATGCTTTAGTAGTTTTTGAATCAATGGCGCGATTTCAATGTTGGAATCAGTATTATAAAAATGAAATTGATCTCTTTTGCCAATGCGATTTTCTATGGCGATGAAATTTTCTTTTATAATATCGAAATAATGGTATTCATTAAAATTTCCACTTTTTTGATTTAATGCAATCAGGCCTCCACCATCAATTTCATCTCTCTCTTCTCTTATAATGCATTTGCCGGGGCCTGAAAATAAATCGATATATACGGTTCCAACTTTTGAAAATTTTGATCGTACTTGAGCGGTTGCTTCTAAATATCGGTTCAAATAGTAATGTTTTTTACTTACCCACGATCCTACGCATTGAACTGGTAAGCCATCACTTCCGGGATATGGGCAATTGCCATTAGTGGGACAGCATGTAGGATAATTGCATTCTCTTGTTTTCATAAAATAACCTGCTCCGATATCATTCTATGCATAAATCATCGTAATGTCAAGCGGGGTTGAAATGAGATTGCCACGGCAACTCCGTTGCCTCGCAATGACAAATTGACTGTAGCATGATGGTCGATCCGGAGCGGAGCGCCCCGTGTTTGAGATCCTTCGCTTCGCTCAGGATGACAAGGGAGGATCTGATAATAGCCAATGTAGCGGTCGCATCGATAAGGCACGATACGCCGGTTGAAAACATACAGCGGGCGCATTTATGCGACAAAAACCAACGGCGTGCGATAAATCGCACCGCTACAGTGAGACGAATATATAAGCAGGGTTCCCCCGATCCCTTCGACAAACATCTCAGGACTATAGCAAGTCGGGGGATGACAATAAGAGACCAGTGGGATGACACATAGAAACCGCCGGGGACAGTCCCTTTGTCGGATTTAGAGGGACAGTCCCCTTACATCGGGAACGGCATTTTGCCGCTCTTCTTGCCCCTGCTCATCTTTTTGAGCATGTCCCGCGCGTAATAAAACTGCTTGAGGAGCTGGTTCACGTCGCTGACGGTCGTGCCGCTGCCTTGTGCGATGCGGCGCTTGCGTGACCCGTCGATCAGGTCCGGGTAGTTCCGCTCCTTCACGGTCATGGAGCCGATGATCGCCTCGATCCGCTGGAATTCTTTTTCGTCCACGTCCGCTTCCTTGACCCCCGGGATCATCGCCGCCAGCTTCGAGAGCGGTCCCATTTTTTTCATGGTTTTCATCTGTTCCATGAAATCCGCCAGGTTAAGATCCCCTTTGGCGATTTTCTTCCGGATTTTTTCCCGGTCGCCGGCCTGCTCCAGGGACTGGACTTTTTCCACGAGGCTCGTCATGTCGCCCATGCCCAGGATGCGCTGGCCAACGCGGTCCGGATAGAAGATCTCAATGCCGTCCGCGTTCTCGCTCGTCCCGATGAAATAGATCGGGACCCGGGCGACCCGGGCGATCGAAAGCGCGGCGCCGCCCCGGGTGTCGCCGTCCATTTTGGTCAGGACCGCGCCCTCCAGCCCGACTTTTTCCTGGAAACTGTGCGCCTGGTTCACGGCGTCCTGGCCGGCCATGCCGTCGCAGACCATAAGCCGGTAGTGTGGCTTTACCGCCTGGTTGATCTGCGTCAATTCCGCGATCAGCTCTTCGTCGATATGGAGCCGGCCCGCGGTATCGATGATCACGACGCCATGCTTAGCTTCGAGCGCGTGCTGCAGGGCCGCCTTGCAGGTTTCGAGCGCGCTGTTCTTCTGGAGCGGAAAGACCGGCACGTCGATCCGGGCGGCGAGCAGGGCGAGCTGTTCGACCGCGGCCGGCCGCTTGGCGTCGGCCGGCACGAGCAGGGGGTGTTTGGTCTTGTAACGGAGGGCGAGTTTGCCCGCGGTCGTGGTCTTGCCGACACCCTGCAGGCCGATCAGACTGATGATCGTCGGTCCGGTCGGTTTGAATTCCAGCATTTTGGGCGTTTTACCGAGCAGGTCGACCAGTTCTTCGTAGACGGTCTTAAGGACCAATTCACCGGGATTGAGGCTTTTCACGAGTTCCAGGGTTTCCGCTTTCTTGCCCAGGTTCTCGACGAATTCCTTGACGACCAGATAATGGACGTCGGCCTCGAGCAGGGTGACGCGGATGTCGCGCAGGATGGCGTCGACTTCGGTTTTGGTGATGCGGCCGTAACCCAGGACTTTGCGCCGGATGACCTGGAAACGGTCGATTAATCCTTCAAACACCTGAGTTCCGTGATGGCTTTGCGGTAATTGCTGGTTTTGAATATGCCGGCGCCGGCGACGACGATGTCCGCGCCCGCGTCGCGGATGGGCCGGACGTTATCCGGGTAGATGCCGCCGTCGACCTGAATTAGGCATTTATATTTATTCCGGACCACGGCGTCCTTCGCGGCTTTTATTTTCTTTAGCGCTGCCGGCTTGAATTTTTGGCCGTAGAATCCCGGATTGACCGACATGACAAGCAGGTAATCCAATTTTTCCAGATAGGGCTCGACGTAAACAAACGGCGTCGGAGGCGAGAGCGCCAACCCGGCTTTTTTCCCGCGTTTTTTTATCAATCGTATGCAGTCCGGAGTCCGGGCCGTGGCTTCGAAATGAAAGGACAGCCAATCCGCGCCCTTATCCAAGAACTGGTTCAGGTATTTTTCCGGATTGACGATCATCAAGTGGACGTCGAGTTCGAGGGTCGCGACTTTCCGCACCGCTTCCACGATCATCGGCCCGAAGGTCAGGTTGGGAACGAATACTCCGTCCATGACGTCCAGGTGGATGAGGTCGGCGCCGGCTTTTTCAACCCGGCGGATCTCTTTTTGAAATTGGGAAAAATCTCCGGCGAGGATCGAGGGCGCGACTTTCACTTGACGACGATCAGATTTACGCTGTCCCCGGGATTCAGAACTTTTTCCGGTTCGGGATCCTGAACCATGACCGTGTTTTTCGCCGCGCTGCCTCCGACTTCCTGGATCCCGCGGATCACGAGGTTGAGTTTGGCGAGGGTGTCTTTGGCTTGGGGCAGGCTTAAGCCGATGAGGTTGGGCATTTTAAGCAGGATACCCCGGCTGAAGAGGATCCGGATCGACCCGCCCTTGACGATTTCGCTGTCATAGTCCGGGTTGGTCCGGATTATTTTGCCGCGGCCGACCGAGTCGGAAAACGCGGAGTCGAGCTCGTCGATTATCAAGCCCAGCTTTTCGATGATCATCCGGCCTTTTTCCAGATCCAGACCGGAAAGGAAGGGGATCTTGATCGTCTCCGGCCCCAGGCTGACGCTGAGGTTGATGATCCGGCCCCGCTTAACCTTGACGCCCGGCAGGGGTTCCTGGATGATGACCTTGCCTTCGTCGATTATTTTGTCATAGCGCCGCTCGACGACCACGCCCTGCAGTTTATCTTTTTTCAGGACCGCGATCGCCGAATCCAGGGGCAGGGCGCACACGTTGGGCACGTTCATTTCCTTCCCCGAACGGACAAATGAAGGCATGATGATGAAATTGGCGAGCAAGATCCCGACGATAAAAAAGATCAGGATCAGGACCGTATACGTGAGAAATTTTTTCAATCGAGTACCGTGGCGACGATGATGTTGATTTTTGATCCCTTGATGAGTTTGGTGCCGGCGCCGGGCCGCTGGGCCATGACGATGCCGACGTCAATCTCGGTGCTCACTTCGTAGGTTACGTTACCCACGACAAAACCGTTTTCCTCGACGATTCGTTTGGCGGATGAGAGCGCCCGGCCGATCAGGCTCGGCACGGTCCCTTCTTCCTGGCCCCGGCTGACGACAAAGATTATCGCATCGCCTTTTTTAACCCGGGTTCCGGCCGCCGGGATCGTCGATATCACTTTATCCCGGGCAATCTGAGTGTTTTCCTCGGCGCGGATCTCGCCGGTTTTCAGGCCGTATTCGCCCAGTTTGACCGTGATCTCGCTCAGGCTCTGCCCTTTAAAGTCGGGCAGGATGATCTGGCTTGAACCCTTGGAGATATAAACGGTGATCGTTGATTTGCCCCGGACCACGGAACCGGCCATGGGGATCTGGCGGCAGATGCTGTTTTCCGGATACTTTTCGCTTTCCTCTTCGCCGCCGACGATCATCAGAAGGTTGCGCGCTTCGGTGATGACCCGGGCCTGTTCGGTTGTTGATCCCATAAAATCCGGAACCACGATATCCCCGCCTCCGGATTTCATGCCCGGCAGGACGAAGAAGAATATCAGGCAGACGACCACCGATGTTAATAAGGAAACCAAAAACGATATCACTATGTTTTTGCCGCTATTATAATACATAATTCTCCTTTTGATTTAAGGGCATCGGCCAATAACCAGCAGGACGGAGAGGGCGGGATTTGAACCCGCGTTCCACCTCTCGGCGGAAACACGATTTCCAGTCGTGCTCCTTGGGCCGCTCGGACACCTCTCCTTTGGACAGATGGCAGATAACGGATGACAGATGACTGATGACCGATAACGGTTAACAGATAGCGGATGGTTTTTAAAAATATTTTTCATGAAAAACGGCGATCAAAGGCGGTAAAACGCGATTATTTCCCTTCGGGTTTCTTTTTGCCTTCATCATCGGGAGTTTCGATTTCGTCCTTTAATCCCTGTTTAAATTCCTTGACCCCGCGGCCCAAGCTTTTTGCCAATTCCGGTATTTTCTTGGCGCCGAAGAGGATCAAAACGATAAGCAGGATCAGCAGAATCTCTTGCCAGCCGATGTTCATTAAGCCTCCAGTAAATAATTATATTAAAAATTGCCGAAATGTCAAGATTTTGTTCGTTTCCAAAAACCCAAGGATACTATTGACAATAAAAGGAATATGAATATAATAATCCGGGTTCCAAGGAGGAAAAATGACGAATTTACATTTCAATTACAAAGACGTTTTTCGAGCCGGTCGGCTGGGGTTCAGCGCCAAGAAAATGTGGATTGTTTTTCTCGGCTTTCTGGCCGGTTATATCGGTTACGATATCCTTTCTTATTTGGCGTATATCGCGGCGGGCATCGAGATCGGCGAGATCTGGCAGATCTTCCGTCTCATGCCGATGTTCCCGGTTGACGCCCTGTGGCCCTGGTTTTCCTGGGTTATCTGGATAATCGGCGCGCTCTGGTGGGTTTGCGTTTCCCTGCTCGTCGGCGTGGCGGTTTCTAAAATAACCTACGAGCAGCTCAAAGGCGACGAGTTCTATGAGATAAAGGACGCTTTAAAGTTCGCCATGAAAACCGGCAAATCCGCAATTCTGGCGCCTTTCGTTCTGATTCTGTTCATCTTATCCCTGGTTGTCATGGGCTTGATCCTCGCCCTCATCACCCATTGGATTCCTTATTTTGGTACGATCTTTTTCGCGGTCATGTCCATCCCCGCCTTCGCAGTCTGCCTTTTTATCCTGTACCTGGTGCTCGTCACCCTGGTCGCATTACTCATCGGGCCCTCGATCGTGGGCGCGACCGGCAACGATACATTCGACACGCTCTTCGAGTCGTTCTCGGTGATCAATGATCAACCCTGGCGGTTCATCACCTATCAGGTTCTGCTTCAGGGTGTGTTGATCGCCGGCGTCGTGATTCTGGCGTTCTTTTCGGCCAAGGCGATCTTCCTGGGCCGGGCGATCATCGGTATCGTCGTGCCCGCGGACAAGCTGGACAATATCCTCATGAATGCCGCTTATTACGTCAAGCTGGTCATCCCGCCGTTTTACCCCGAAGCCTGGCAGGGTTGGTTCCGGGGATTTATCGACGGGATCGGCATGCCCAACCTGCTTTATCCGTTAGAATACATGCCCGCCATTAACTGGGCCGGCGCGATTTCTTCGTTTATCCTCGGTATCGTTTATTACTTCATCGTCATGTTCGTCAGTTCGCTGGCCTGCTCCATTTACTGGGCCGGCAATACCGTGATCTTCACGGTTCTGGTTAAGAAGAAGGACGAGAAGAATCTCCTGGAGATCAAAGAGGAGCCTCTGGAGGAAAAGCCGGAAGAGCCTGAATCCGCGGAGAAAACGGAAGAGAAAAAAGCCAAACGCGGCCGCAAGAAAGAAGATGAAAAGGAAGAAGAAAAAGCGGAACCAAAAGAAGGAGCATAGAGTTTAAGGAAAAAAAGGGGGTGCGGGAGCACCCCCTTTTTTTCCCGTTAGAGAAAAACCACCGAATACAATCGGTGGTTTTTTCCCAATTAAACAGACGGAAGTGTGATATCACCGTCTGCGCCTTCCCCTCGGAGAACGGAGTTCTCTAACGGGATTTATTTTATGAAAACCGGATACGTCGCGATCATCGGAGATCCCAACGTCGGCAAATCGACGCTGCTCAACAGCCTTCTGGGTATGAAGTTGTCCATTGTCAGCGCAAGACCGCAAACGACCCGCGGCCGCGTTCTGGGCATTCTGACCGAAAGCGAAAGCCAGATCTGTTTCCTGGACACGCCGGGGATTCTGAAACCCGCGTACGAACTCCAGGAAATGATGATCGAAAAACTGCGGATCGCAGTCCAGGATTCGGACGTGGTGGTTTGGCTGACCGGATTGTGGGCCAAACCGGAACATATTCCGCGGGATTTGTTAAAACTGGCCTTAGGCCGGCCGGTCATCGCGGTCATAAACAAGGTCGATCTTTATCCTAAAACGCAGATCCTGCCTTTCATCGACCGGCTGAAGGATCAGGGCTTTCGCGAGATCGTGCCGGTCTCGGCCCTGACCGGAGACGGAATCGACCGGTTGAAGCGGGCGATCTTCGAATGCCTGCCCGAAGGGCCGTTCCTGTACCCGAGCGAAGACGTATCGGACCGGCCGGAAAAGTTTTTTGTGGCGGAAATGATCCGGGAGAAAATCTTCCAGACCTTCAAGAAAGAAATTCCCTACGCGACCTGCGTCGCGATCGAGGAATTCAAGGAGCGGGAGAAAGGCAAATTCTTCATCCGGGCCATAATCTACGTGGAGCGCGATTCCCAGAAGGCGATTCTGATCGGCAAGAAAGGCCAGAGCCTGAAACAAATCGGCGCGTCGGTCCGGCCCAAGATCGAGCAGTTCATCAACCACACCGTATATCTGGAACTGTGGGTTAAAGTCCGGGGAAAATGGCAGAAGGACAAGAAATTCTTAAAAGAGATTGGATACTAAAAAGAGTTTATCTGGTCTGTCTGGTCTTTTTTGTTTCTCCGGTTTAAACCAGAAAGACCAAACAAACGAAAAAGACTAAAATAACAATTTTATGCCAAAAGCATTGGTGGAGTTCGATTTAAAATAGGAGGAACCATGGATATCAAGAAAATCCGAATTGAATTGCCCGAAGGTACGAACGTGATCTGCGGGCAGACTCATTTCATCAAGTCCGCAGAAGACCTGTACGAAGCGCTCGTCAATTCCTGCCCGGGGATTAAATTCGGCCTGGCCTTTTGCGAAGCCTCGGGACCGTGCCTGGTCCGCTTTGAAGGTAACGACACGGAACTCGTCGAGCGCGCGAAGAGCGATGCCCGGAAGATCGGCAGCGGCCATTTCTTCATCATCTTTATCAAAAACGCCTTTCCGATCAATGTCCTGGACCGGATCAAGGCCTGCCCGGAGATCCTGAACATTTTCTGCGCCACCGCCAATCCCCTGGAGGTTTTAGTCGTCGAAAGTGAACAGGGCCGGGGCGTAGTCGGCGTTATCGACGGTTACGCACCCAAGGGGATCGAGGACGATAAGGCCCGCCGCGAGCGCTATGAATTTTTGAGGAAGATCGGGTATAAATTGTAAAACAGGTTATCGGAAGATCAGAATACCAGGGTATCAGCTAGTCAGGGATCAGGATATCAGGGTAAAAAACCAAAAAGACTAAAAAGACAAGAAAGACCAGAAAGACTTTATTTTGTATTCACCAATTCAAACTCGCCGATCGCGGTGCGTTCCTTGCCGCTCAGCAGGTCCCGATCTTTGGTGACGATTAAATAATGACCCGGCAAGAGATCCATGGGGTGGTATTTGGCGGCCAGATAAGCCACGTCGCCCTCCTCAAATAATTCTTGGATCAGGACGTCGACCACTTCTTCTTCGATCGGCCGGTCCCGGCGTTCCTGGAGGTTATAGATCTGATACATGGTGCGGATTTGGTGCAGCCCGTTCTTGGTCTCCAGGTTATAAACCTCGTGATAAAAATAGAACGGTTGGTGAACGGGCATTTCCGTCTTGACCAGCGGCACTACCCGGCCCACGGGTTTTTGGAATTTTTCCGCGGTGAAAGACTCGTCGATCAGGGAGGCCGGAACCAGGTCGCTCACTTCCTTGACATCCTCGACATATTCCAGAAGATTGACAAACAAATCCTTTTTACCGGCGGTCTTGGTCTGGTAATCGTAGAGCTCGATGGCGATGCGATATTGCCGGGGTTCAAGCCACAGATTTACCTCGTCGTAAAAGGCGCCGTTGCGCGCGTTGACCGGTTTTAAAGAAATTGTTTTTTCCTCGAGGAGACTGTCATTCTGGCTATAGACCTTGACTTTTTTCAAAATCCGGACGCCCGGCGTATCGGGAATGTCCACGGCGAAATATAATTCCAACCGGGTCAGATTTTTTTTCTGGCGGAAACGGCCGTACGAAACCTGAAAATTTAAATTCCCCGCGGATGGTTCGGGCGGTATTATTTCCCACTCCAGGTCTTCCCTTAAATAGGGAACCGCGACCCGTTCTCCGTATTCGCTTTGCGCGAACAAGCGGTAAGACCGGCCCATCCGGATAAAATCGAATTCCCGGCCATCGCCGCGGTAATTCCAGATTTCCGCGGGTTTTATCGCGTAGCGCTGGGTCACGCCGACGGTCTTTTCCGAAGTGATGACACGGCGGTTCGTGGGTATACCGTAGCGGACGTAGATCGGGATCCGGTCGTCGAGGAGCGGCGCATAGCGTCCGTATTCGCGAAAAGCCTGTTCGATACGCTCTTCGAATCGCTTCCGGGCTTCGGGTTGATCCCGGAACAAACTGTCGTACAAACGAGCTCTTTCGACGGCGGATTCAAGGATTATATATTGGTCCGCCGCGGTCGAATCAATCCCCTTCAAACCGACGTATATTTTCCGTTCATTTTCAGCCAGGCGGTAAAAGCGGGCGCCGAGGATGCTGCTCATCGATCCGCAGGCGATAACAAAAAACAGGAAAAAAAGAGATGCTTTCCGGAGATTCCGTGAACGCATGCTAAATTATATTAAATATCTGCACGGTGTCAACGGAAAAACGGTTTTTTGAACAGAAAGGGATTTTTTCTATTGACAAGGATATAAAATTAAATATAATAATTAACTGTTAATTAGCCCCTAAGGAGGCCCTAATGGAAAAAGAAGGTAAGATCGACACCTTGATCGGTAAAGATACGATCATTAATGGCGATCTTAAATCGAACGGGTCCATAAAGATCGATGGTCAGCTCGAAGGCAACACCACCGTCAAGGAAAGTATTGTGATCGGCAAAGACGCGATAATCAAGGGTGATTCCAGTTGCCGGAACGCGGTGATCGGCGGCAAAATCGAAGGCAATATCGAAGCCCAGGAACTCCTCGAATACCAGTCCGGCGCCCATATGATCGGCGACATTACTTGCAAAGGGCTGATCGTTCAGGAAGGCGTCCTTTTCGATGGGAATTGCCGGATGGCGCAAAAACCCAAGGAAAAAGTCTAGTGTTCGTCAAAATTTACGGTTGTCGAGGTTCGATCCCGGTCGCGAACAGCGCGACTCATAAATACGGCGGCAACACGACCTGCCTTTACATCGAATCCAGAAACGGCGACGCAATCATTGTCGACGCCGGCTCCGGTATCCGCGAGCTGGGCGGCGAACTGATAAAAAACCGGAAAGAGCAACTGCATCTTATTTTAACGCATTATCACTGGGACCATCTCCAGGGATTCCCGTTTTTCGTGCCGGCCTACATAAAAAGCACGCGGATCAACATTTATGGGGCCACCCGGGAATCGTCCCCGAAAAAGGCCTTATCCTACCAGATGAGCTTTCCGTATTTCCCGACCATTGTTTTGTCCGACCTGCCGGCCAAATTTAAATTCCGGGATTTGAAAAATACGCTTAAAATCGGGCCGATTCGGATTCAGACCATGGAGATGAACCACCCGAATTATACCCAGGGGCTGAGGTTCAATGAAGGCGGCAAAAGCATGGTCTTTATGACCGACAACGAACTTTTTTATCCGAAAAGCAAGCCCAAATACCGGAGGTTTGTAAAATTTGCCCGGGGCGCGGATTTATTGATTCACGATGCCGCTTATTCGGACGAGATCTATCCGAAAAAGATTGGCTGGGGACACTCCACATACAGCCAGGTTTTGCAATTGGCGCGGGATTCCGGCGTAAAACACGTGGTTTTTACCCACCACGACCCGCCGACGAGCGATGATTTTATCGACGAAATCGTGAAAAAATACCGAAAGGCGCACCCCCGTTTTCAAATCGAAGCGGCCGCCGACGGTAAATCGTTTAAGTTATAAACTTCATAATTTCCTTAATAAATGATTATCCCGTTTTTTTATATTTATAACCTTATTGGGATTAAACGGCCCCGCTATTCGGGATTCTCGTTTCTTATTGTATTAAAAATATTATGAGGAAAACGGAAGACGCATACCTCAGCGCAGCGATTTATTTTATATGAAAACGGAGACAATAAAGGAGAGGAGGTAAGATGAAAGTGGAGATCGGTCAAGCAGCCGGAAATATCTGGAAAATATTGAAGGTCGAAGGTGAAACCACCATAACCCGGCTTAAAAAGAAAAGCGGTTTGCCCGTAAATTATTTTTACATGGGATTGGGATGGTTGGCCCGCGAGGAAAAATTGAACTTCCGTCGCGACCAGCGCAACCTATTCATCGCCTTGAAATAATTATCCCGGTCATATCCTTGATATGAAACCCAAGATATTAATTCTCCGCGCCGCGGGCACCAACTGCGACCTGGAAACCGTGTATGCCTTTGAGCTCGCCGGCGGCAAACCGGAGCTTATCTATATCGACGAGCTGAAGAACACGGACCTCCGAAAATACCAGGTGCTCGTGATCCCGGGCGGTTTCACCTACGGCGACGATATTGCCGCGGGTAAGATCTTGGCCAACGAAATCAAATACAAGTACCGGGAAAAGGTCCTTGATTTCATCGCGCGGGGCAGCCTGATCCTCGGCATATGCAACGGTTTTCAAGTCCTGGTTAAATGCGGGATTCTGCCCGGGTTTAACGGTTATTTCGAGGACCAGTCGGCCAGTCTGATCACCAACGACTCGGAACGGTTCGAAGACCGCTGGATTCACATGAAGGTTCAGTCGGAACGTTCGGTTTTTACCCGGGGGATCGATAAATTAATCTACCTGCCGGTGGCTCACGCCGAAGGCAAGTTTGTCGTGAAGAACGATCGGATCCTAAAAAAAATCAAGGACCATATCGTATTCCAGTATGTGACCAAAAAAGGCGGAAAGCCCGGTTATCCGTCCAACCCCAACGGTTCGGTCCTGGATATCGCCGGGATCACCGACCGGACCGGTCGGGTTCTGGGGCTCATGCCCCATCCCGAACGGCACATATCCTCGTTCCAGCATCCCGCCCGCACCCGGGAAAAAGTCCCGCCCGAGGGCGACGGCCTGCAGATCTTCAAAAATGCGGTACAGTACTTCCAGTAAAGATCCTACCGAATTAGAGTTTATTTAAAAGTTGGAGGTTGCGAAAGGCGTTTCGTCAAGCGTCATCGAAAATCGGTTACGTTAAACGAAACCGCCAAACGAAGCCGAACCGCGTTTCTAAACCGCCAACTGTTAATAGGGATAGTGGAATCTACTTCAGCGCTTCGGTCTTGCCGAAGTCGCGGTAAAGGCCGAGCGAGCTCCAGGCCGTCTCTTCGGTGACCGGCTTGCCGTTCAGCATCAGGCCGACCAGGTCTTCGGCCAGGCCCGGCCCGAGCATCAGTCCCTGCCCGCACAATCCCACCGCGTAAAAATATCCCCGGGCTTCGGGCTTCTCGCCGACAATGGGCATGCCGTCGGGCGTCTGGGGATAGCAGCCGCGCCAGACCCGGCGGACCCGAATGTTTGCCAGGCGCGGCAGGAGATCGACCATCTTGCGGGACACGATCGGCAGGAAACTGGAATGCGACCGGTGGTCCGTGCCGGGGTAAAGCGGTTCCGGCGTCAGGCAGAACACGATGCGATTGATCGAATTCTGATAGAAGTAACAATTTTTTGCGCCGGGTGTGGTCCGGATATCCACGACCAGGGGTTCGAAAAAGCGGGCGACCGGTTCGGTGATGCCGGCCTCGTGCGAGTCGGGATGGACCGGAAAATCCAGGCCGACCATCTGCCCGACTTCGGCCGCGGCCGCGCCGGCCGCGTTCAGCACGAACCGGCAGGTATAGCGGTTCTGATCCGTGACGACCTGATTTACCCGGCCCTGGTTAACTACTATTCCCTGGACCGATTCGTGAAAATGGAATTCGGCGCCTTCTTTAAGCGCGGCGAAGTAAAAAGCGCTCGAGACTTTTAGCGGCGAGACGTTGCCGTCCTCGGGCGAATACGTGCCGCCCCGGAGATGCAGTTCGCGGATGCCAGGAACGAGCTGCTGGATCCGGTCCGGATGGATCCAGCCGATGTTGAGACCGTGACGGTGCTGGATGGGCAGGAGGCCGCGCATCGTTTCCTCGTCCTTCTCCGTGTAAATGGGGAAGAGATACCCGCCCTGGCGCCAGCCGATGTCGTCGCCCTCTTTGCCCTGCCATTCCCGGAAAATCCTTAGCGAACGCAGGCCGATGAGGATCTTGGCCGGGTCCGAGTGGGTGGCGCGGATGCCGCCGATCGCCGATTTGTTCTCGCCCTGGCCGACCGACGCCCGGCAGTCGAGGACCAGCGTCGAAAGCCCGGCCCGCTGGGTGCAGAGCGCCGCGGGTAAGCCGATCGAACCGGCGCCGATGATGACGAGGTCGTAAGTTTTACCGTTCATTTCCCCGACGCCTTTTCGGTATTTTTTTCCGGTCCGGCGAAAAGCCCCATCGGGACTTCGGCGGTGAGCGGCCGCTGGACAAAAGGGGTAACCAGTTCGCGGGCCACGCCTTCCCGGCGAAACAGGGAAAGAAGCAGGGGACCACAGGTCTTACTGCCGCAGGCGCCCATGCCGATGTGGAGGATGGCCTTCAATTGGTTGAGATCGGTCACGCCCGCGCGGATGCATTTCCGTACTTCACCGACCGTGACCCGCTCGCACCGGCAGAGGATCACGTCGTCGTCGTTTTCCGGCGCCGGGACTAGGGAAATCGGTTTGGTTATCGCTTCGGGTTGAATCCGGATGCCGCCGACCTGGACCGCGATTTTCGGATCCACTTCCAGGACGACCATGCGCGCCCGATCCAGGATCGGGCGGTTATCGGCCAGACCGCGGCCGTACTCACAGCTGACTGCGCCCGGTAGGCATTCGCCGATGGCGCCGCAGCCCAGGCAGCGCTCGGCCTCGGCCCGGGCGGCTTCCTCGCTCAGGACGGACACGACTTCCCGGAAATTGCCCGCCCGCTCGGCGACCGGCATTTCTTTTTCGTGTACCCGGAGCGTCTTGGTTAAGGTCTCGGTGTAGCACGCCGGGGCCAGAATTTTATTCTCGGCACGGCCTAAGTTGATATCCGCGTCGCTTAGGTAACGGTCGATGGACTCCGCGGCGCGCTTGCCCGCGCCGAACGCCTTAATCACGGTGTCCGCGCCGGTGACCGCGTCCCCGCCCGCGAACACTCCGGGACGACTGGTCTGCTGGGTGATTGGATCCGCCTGGATCGTTCCCCATTTGGTCAGGGTTAAACCCTGGTCCAAACCGCCGAAATCTGGTTGCTGCCCGATCGCCAGGATCACGTGGTCGGCCTTGAAGTCGAATTCCGAACCGGGTATGGGGACCGGTCGGGCCCGGCCCGACTTATCCGGTTCACCCAGTTTCATGCGGATCAGGCGGATGCTCTTTACTCGGTCATTCGATCCCTGGATCATGACCGGCGCGACCAGAAAATCGATTTGCACGCCTTCGGACAGCGCCTGCTCGACTTCCCAGTCGTGAGCCGGCATCTGTTCCCGGCTGCGGCGGTAAAGGATGTATACTCCCTGGCCGCCCACGCGCCGCGCGGCCCGGGCCGAATCCAGGGCCGAGTTGCCGCCGCCGATGACCGCCACTATACCTTCCAGTTTTTGGAGCTTACCCGCCTTGACCGAGCGTAAAAATTCCAGCATGTCTTGAACGCCTTGCAGATCCTCGCCCGGCACCCCGGCTGGTGTCGCCTGAAGGCTGCCGGGCGCCAGGAAGACCGCGTTGAAACCCTGGTTAAGGAGCGCGTTCGAATCGGTTACGCGGACGCCGGTCATGATCGTGATGCCCTGCTTGACTAGGCAGCCGATCTCGTAGTCCAGCACGTCATCGGGCAGGCGGTAAGCAGGTATGCCCCAGCGCAGAAGACCACCGGCCTTTTCGGTGGCTTCAAAAACGGTTACTGCGTAACCGCGGTAGGACAATTCGTTCGCGCAGGCCAGGCCGGCGGGACCGGAACCGACGATTGCCACACGTTCGGCGCGGGTGACCGGGAGAGGCCGGACCGGTAAATTCTGCGCGCGCGCCCAGTCCGCGACAAAGCGTTTCAGGCCGCAGATGGCGATGGGTTCGTCCACGTCCTGGCGCACGCATTCTTCTTCGCAGGGATGATAACAGACCCGGCCGCAGACGCCGGGCAGGGGCAGGTCGCGGCGCAGCAGTTCCATGGCCGGCGCGAAGCGTCCCTGACGAATAAGCTGGATATAACCCTGGGCCCGGACATCGGCCGGGCAGGCGGTCCGGCAAGGCGAACGCCCCAGCCGGTCCAGAATTTCCAGGACCCGGGCCGAACCCAGCGCCTCGCCTTTCCAACTCATCACCGGCACTGCGTCGCCGACCGCGAAATTTAAGGGCAGTTCAAAAGGTACGGTAACGCGGGCCTTGCCTCCGGCGCGGGGGGTGAGGTCGACCAGCGTGATCGCGAGACCCGGGCAGTTGGCCACGCACTTGCTGCAACCGGTACAGGAGCCGACAAAATCCGCCCGGGGTAGAATATCGCCTTCGGTCGGCATGCGCAGGGCCAGCTGGGGGCAGATTTCGGCGCAGGGATTGCAGGGGATGGTTTCCCGGCAGCCCAGGACCGGAAATATTTTTGGGTCGCGAAGGGCCGGGCTGGTTCCGATGAACTGGGCTTGAGCCGGATCGGCCACGGGCAGGTCCTCCCGGCCGGGTTTGGATTTGAGCAGGGACGTCATCTGTTCCCAGCGTTCGGGGATATCGACGTCGCGTCCCTGTGCTCTTGCGATCCGGCGGCCGGCGAGCCGGCCCGAGAACATGGCCGCCGAGGCCTCGGCGATCTCCTCCGCGTCTCCGGCCAGGTGGCAATCCAGTCCGCAAGCCCGGGCCGTTTCATATAATTCATTAACCCGTTCTAGGCCCACCGCGAGGAGGAGCGTGTCGCAGGGATAAGTTTGGTGCGTGCCGGGCACGATGTTCCACTTTTCATCGACCCGGGCCACGGTCACTGATTCCACGGCTTCCCGGCCATTCGCCGCGACCACACTGGTCGCGGTGTAGATCGGTACGCCCATCCGCCGGATTTTGTCCGCGTGAACCCAGTAGCCGCCCACATCGGGCAGGGCTTCGCACAGGCCCACGACGCTGATGCCGGCCTGGAGCGCGTGGTAGGCGGCGATCAGCCCCACGTTGCCGGCGCCCACCACGAAAAGTTTTTCCGAGGGCCGGACCAGATCGCGATTGAGCAGGGTCTGAAAGGCGCCGGCGCCGTAGACGCCGGGCCGGTCGCAACCCGGAAAGATGAGCGCTTTTTCCCGGGCGCCGCAAGCCACGAGCAGGCTCCGGGGAGTGATCAAGCGGTAGGAATCGTCGGACGCCGCGCCGACCTTGCCGTCGACGAACACGCCCACGACCAGGGTCGAGGTCAGGACCTGAATCTTGGGGCGCCGGCTGACTTCCGCGGCCAGGATGCCGGCGATATCCACGCCCCGGGTACCGGCGTAACATTCGTCCACGGCGCCGAAGAATAAGTGGGTCTGCAGGACGAGTTTTCCGCCCAGGGTGGATTTGTCGTCGACCAGGATCACGGCAAGGCCCGCGTCCGCGGCCTCGATGGCCGCGCCCATTCCGGCCGGACCGCCGCCCACGACTAGGAGGTCGCAGGCCAGGTCCTCGATTTCTTTTAAATTCAGATCCGCGCTGCTCAGCGGAGGCAGTTCCGGATAACCGCGCAGGGGCTGGACCTGCATTCCTTCCCGGACCGGAGTCATGCACGCCTTTACCGGTAAACCGTCGGCAATGACCAGGCACTGGCTGCACTGGCCGTTGGCGCAGAAAATACCCTGCGGTGACTGATCCTCGGGATGCCGGCCGAAAACGCGGATTCCCTGGGCAAAGAGCGCGCTGGATATCATCTCGTTCCGGCGGGCGGTCAGGGTTTTGCCCGCGAAGCGGAAGGTCACCGGTTCGATCTGCGGGATCCTGAGCACCGGGTGCTGGGTGACGCGGCTCATAGCTTCCCGCCTTTCGTGGTCAACAGGGGAAAATTCTGGAAATTGATAGTATATAATATCATCGGGATATTCCTAAGACGATGGATTATAGCCAATTTACGATGCCTGTCAATGGCGCAGGCATACTAAAAAATCCATCCCCGTAAAAAAGTATGTCATCCCCCGATTCAATCGGGGGATCTAATAGGCTGGTTCCCCCGGTCCCCTCAATACATACTTCGGGACTATCGCAAGCCGGGGGAGGACAGCAAAGGAGAATATTGATTTTCTTTCGATATTGGCAATAATATATCGAAGGAGCACAATATCATGAAAATCAATAAAAAGCGCCTGTCAAAGTATACCCGCCTGGCTCTGGCGATGGGCGCCAGCCGGGCGAAGATCATTCCGGTCCAAAAGGTCGCGGTCGAAGAATGGGTGCGGGTCAAATGCCAGTACGGCTGTTCGGGCTGGGGCAAGCGCTACACCTGCCCGCCGTATTCCCCGGTACCCGAGGTCACCCGGAAGATGCTCGCCGAATATTGCACGGGTTTGCTCATCCAGCGCGACAATATCCGTTACAAGGCCGAACCGAAACTGCGGGTCGGTTTTAAAAAAATGGTGGCGCGGCTGGAACGGGCTCTGTTCCTCGACGGGTATTATAAAGCGTTCGGCATGGCTTCGGGACCGTGCCGGTTCTGCCGGACCTGCGACTTGACCAAGCCCTGCCGGTTTCCCGAAGACGCCCGGCCGGCCATGGAGGCGTGCGGGATCGATGTGTATCAGACCTGCCGCGCCTGCGGATTCCGGCTCGAAGTCGTTAAGTCGTTTAAGGATCCCTGCGCTTACGTCGGACTCATCCTGATCGAATAACCGCGGCGGTTTATCCCGTTAGAGACTCCAAGGATTATTACCTATGCTTTATAATCAGGCGGCAATTCAACCGTCATGCTGTCTCTAACGGGATTTAATACCGTCGTCGCGCATTACCGTTCGAGGGTTGAGTTCTCGAACGGGACTTATGGTTTGAGGAGGTTCTGCAGGTAGGAACGGACCGCGTCGATCTTGGTCGGATCGGCGCCGCCGCCTTCGGCGAGATGCGGCCGTCCGCCGCCGCCGCCGCCCCAGATTTTGCGCAGTTCCTTTACGATGTCTCCGGCCGGCCGCGTCTTGACGAGGTCCGCAGAGACAAAGACCAGATAGTTCAGTTTGTCCTTGGTTTCTTCATATAAGATGCCGATCAAATTTTTCGTTTTTTCCCGCACGATGTCTGCGATCATGCGCAGGCCGTCGATTCCGTAGTCCGGGAAGCCTTCAACGAGAAAACTTTGTCCGGCGGCTTTTTTAAGCAGGCGCTCGGCCTCGGCCTTGGCCGTTTCCAGCATGTTCGCCTCGGCGCTCTTCTCGAGCTTCCGGACCCGGTCCTGGATCTCCACGACCTTTTTTACGAGCTCCTGGTCCGCGCCCAGGAGGTTCCGTAGTTCCCGAATGGTTTTATCCCCGCTCCGCAGTTCCAGGAACAAGCGCTTACCGACGATCGCTTCGATCCGGCGGATCCCGGCCGCGGCCGATTCCTGGGCCGTGATCTTGAACAGGCCGATCTCGGCCGTGTTGTCCAGATGGGTGCCGGCGCAGAGCTCGGTCGAATAGTCGCCGATCTTCACGACCCGGACCTGGTTCCCGTATTTTTCGCCGAACAGGGCCATCGCGCCCATTTTCCTGGCTTCGTCCAGACTTGTCTCCAGCTTATTAACCGCGACCCCGGCCAGGATCTTGTCGTTGACGATATTCTCGACCGCTTCGATCTCGTCCGCGCTCAGGGGCTGGAAATGCATGAAATCGAAACGCAGCCGGCCCGGTTCCACGAAAGAACCTTCCTGCCGGGCGTGCTCGCCCAGGACCTGGCGCAGGGCGGCGTGGAGCATGTGCGTCGCGGTGTGGCTGCGCGCGGTTTCCCTGCGCTGCGCGATGTCGACCCGGGCCTGGACCTTGCCGGCAGAAAATTTTCCGCTTTCGACCCGGCAATGACCGACGGTCATGCCCTGGAACCAGTAGGTATCCTGGACCCGGAGCCGGAAATCCGAACCGGCGATCTCGCCCTGGTCGCCGACCTGGCCGCCGGATTCAGCGTAGAAAGGTGAACGGTCGAGCACGACCTCGATATCCTGGCCGTGTTCGTTGTAGCGGAGGATCTCGGTCTCGGATTCGAGCCGGTCATAGCCGATAAAGGAACCGGATCCTTTCTTCAAAATTTTCCACTCGCCCTTAAGCGTGAACTTGGTTTTCTGCCGGGACAGCTTCCGGGCTTCGTCGAGCATGGCGAAGAAACCTTTTTCGTCGACCTCGATCTTCTTCTCCTGCGCGATCTCCCGGGTTAGTTCCAGGGGAAAACCGTAGGTGTCGTAAAGCTTGAACGCGTCCGCCGCCGAGATCGCGCGCTCACGGCGGGTGAGCTCGGCGAGCTGGGCCAGGCCTTTGTCGAGCGTGGCCAAGAATCTTTCTTCTTCGGACTTGATCACGAGGGTGATCTCTTCCCGGCGCCCGTCGAGCTCGGGGTATGCAGCCTGGAAGATGCCGATCGTCCGGGGCACGAGTTCGTAAAGGTAGGGATCGCGGATACCGAGGTTGCGGCAGAAGCGGACCGCCCGGCGCAGGAGCCGGCGCAGCACGTAACCGCGCTCCTCGTTGGACGGGATAACGCCGTCGGCGATTGCGAAGACCAGGGCCCGGATGTGGTCGGCGATGACGTTGAGCGTGGTGTCCTTTTCGGGTTCTCGGCCGTAGTCCAGGCCGGTCCGGGCCATGACCTCTTCGATGATCGGGAAGAAGAGGTCGGTCTGGAAGATGGAGTCCTTTTTTTGGATAACCGCGATCAGGCGCTCGAATCCCATGCCCGTGTCCACCCCGCGGTTCATGAGAGGCAGGCGCTCGCCGGACGGCGTCTGGTTGAACTGGGGAAAGACCAGGTTCCAGACCTCGCTGTACCGGTCGCAGGCGCAACCGGGCAAGCAGTCCTTTTTGCCGCAGGAAAATTTTTCGCCCAGGTCGAAGTATATTTCCGAGCAGGGACCGCAGGGCCCAGAGTTGCCAGCCGGTCCCCAGAAGTTCGTGTCGTCGCCGAGTTTGAAGATCCGCCCGGGCGCCAGGCCGATCTTCCGGCGCCACAGGTCGTAGGCTTCAGCGTCGTCCCGGTAGACCGAGACGCAAAGCTTGTTTTGGTCGATCCCCAGCCCGGCCATAAGGTATTCCCAGGCCCAGGCGATCGCGTCCTCCTTGAAATAATCGCCGAAGGAAAAATTGCCGAGCATCTCGAAGAAGGTGTTGTGGCGTCGGGTTTTGCCGACGTTGTCAAGGTCCGACATCCGCAGGCATTTCTGGACGCTCGCGGCCCGCTTATAAGGCAGCGGGATGGTCCCGGTAAAGAGCGGCTTGAACTGGACCACACCGGCCGCGGTGAAGAGCAGGCTCGGGTCGTCGTGGGGGATCAGGGATGAGGAGGGCACAACCATGTGCCCCCGGTCCTGGAAAAACTTCAGAAAGGCGGCGCGGATTTCCGGGCTATTCATCGCGGTCTCTGAGGATGTCCAGGATGTTGCCCAGCGCGAAGCCGCGGTAGGCGAGGTAGCGGACGATCTTCTGCCGCTGCTTCGGGTTAAGGCGGTCGAAACGGCCGAGCTTAGTCGCAATTAGCCTGCGGATCAGGGCTTTTTCGTCCCGACCTCCGGCGACCTCTTCGATGATCTCAGCCGCGACTTTCTTATGTTTAAGCTCGCGCCGCAGGAACTGGTTGCCCTTGGGTTTCAAATTCGTGTAATCATCGGTGAAGGCGCGGCTGAAACGCCGGTCGTCCAGGGTCTGGTCCGCGACGAGCTCGGCGATCGTTTCCTCGACCCGGGCCGCGTCGTATCCGAGCCGGAGCAGCCGTTCCCTCATTTCCTGGACCGAGCGGTCCCGGAAGCCCAGGAGCCGGAAAGCCCGCTCCCGGATTTTTTCCTTCTCCTCCTGGTAGAGAACGGTTTCGATTTCCGCTTCGGTAATTTCCCGGTCTTCGACGAGGTCGTATTTCAGAGCCAGGCTTTTGGACAGGCCAAAACGAAACGCGCCGTCGATAAAGACCGAGACCCGGTCCGCGTGCCGCTTCTGGGTTTCGATTTTACTTATCCTCACTGCCCTTTTGTTTTACCGGCGCCACGGCTTTTTCCCGGATTTCCTTCTCGATCTTTTTGGCGATTTCCGGGTTCGCCTTGAGGAATTCGATCGCCGCGTCCCGACCCTGCCCGATCCGCTCTTCGTTGTACGAATACCAGGTGCCGGCTTTTTCGATGATCCCCCGGTCGGCGCCGAGATCGACGATCTCGCCGTCTTTTGATATTCCCTCGCCGTAGATGATGTCGAATTCGGCTTCCCGGAACGGCGGTGCCAGTTTGTTTTTCGCGACCTTGACTTTGGTCCGGGAGCCGACGACCGATTCACCCTTCTTGATGGTCGCGATTCGGCGGATGTCGCAGCGCACCGAGGAATGGAACTTCAGGGCCAGGCCGCCGGGCGTGGTTTCGGGCGAACCGTACATCACGCCGATCTTCATGCGGATCTGGTTGATGAAAACCGCGCAGGTCTTGGATTTGCTGATGACGCCCGTCAGCTTGCGCAGAGCCTGAGACATGAGCCGGGCGATAAGCCCAACCTGCATCTCGCCCATCTCGCCCGCGATCTCGGCTTTGGGCACGAGCGCCGCCACGGAATCGACGACGATGATGTCCACGCCGCCGGAGCGGGTGAGGATTTCGGCGATCTCGAGGGCCTGCTCGCCGGTGTCCGGCTGGGAAATCAGCAGTTCGTCGAGCTTGACGCCGATGGTCTGGGCGTATTTCGGATCAAATGCGTGTTCCGCATCCAGGAAAATCGCGGTCCCGCCCAGCTTCTGAGCCTGGGCAATGGTTTCCAGGGCCAGGGTCGTCTTGCCGCCGGCCTCCGGTCCGTATATCTCAATGACTCTCCCCCTTGGGAAACCGCCGATGCCGAGCGCCAGGTCCAGGGTCAGGGAGCCGGTCGGAATCACGTCCACGTCTTTCGTGACTTCCGTGCCGACCAGGCGCATGACCGATCCTTTGCCGTACTGCTTTTCGATCTGACTGATCGCCATCGACAATACTTTTTCCTTATCTTCTTTTCCCATATTCCTCCTTATCAGTGGTCATATCTTAATGAAAAAAAGGGATTCGTCAAGTAGTCCACCCGGAATCACTGGGGTCAAATCTCGACATTTGACAAGATTCTTCAGATTATTTTCAGCCGATGTCAAAAGTCGAGAATTGACCCCTAAATCCCGAGCCCCTTCCGTTTGGCCTCGATATGACTGAGGATTCCTTCCGCGGCTTTGACCGGATCGGTCTCCACATTGAGGATGCCGCCCGTGATCGAGGGTAGGTCCTGGGTCAGCAGTTTTACCAGGTTGGGCGCGCCGGTAACGGTCGGCACCGGATTGACATAGGTGTAAAGACCGAAGGCCAGGGCAAAGATCGCGTCAATCGTCGCCTTCTGCTCCATGTACTCGGGTGCGACCGCGGCGATAGGCAGGGCCGTTACCGGAACGTCGCCCAAAGCGTGGCTAATCGCGGCCACGAGGTCAGCCAGGCGGCCGGTGTCGGTGCAGGTGCCAAAGCTCAGGACCGGCGGGACGCCGAGCCCAGCGCAGATTGATTTGAGTCCGGGGCCGGCAAATTCCTTGGCTTCAGGAGCGCATAGGCCCGCCACCTGCATGGCGGCATTCCCGCAGCCCATGGATAAGACCAGGATGTCACGCTTGATGAGTTCCTTGGCCATGCGCACGCTGTGCACGTCCTGGCCCGAGTCGCGCAGGGACGAGCACGAAACGAGGCCGGCCACGCCCCGCAGGCTGCCGTTTTTGATCGCGGCGAGGAGCGG